>JACCED010395216.1_pt1 | contig 18939 bp, 13 predicted proteins | sample 7455021 | NCBI WGS metagenome assembly JACCED01 (sample SAMN15323456, study PRJNA562643) | freshwater metagenome | isolation source: river surface water | place: USA:Blue River Watershed | collected 2017-08-19 | reverse complement strand
TAGCTCCGACCCGGCCGCGAAGGATTCAGCCGTCGTCCTGAATCCCTTCATCGTCAGCACCGAGGCAAACAAGGGCTACTATGCCTCGGAGACCCTGTCGGGAACGCAGCTGAAGTCCCAGGTCCGTGACCTCGCCAACCCGATCACCATCCTCACCGAGGAGTTCATGCGGGACATCGGCGCCGTAAGCTATGAGGAGGCGTTGGAGATCCTCCCCAGTACGCGCGAGTTCAAAGGGGACTCCTCCGACCCGGAAGCCGTCACCTCGCGCACCGGCACGCCCTTCACCGTGCGCGGCTTCCGCTCCACCTCGCTGACCAACAATTTCTTCACCAGCCGCATCAAGGTGGACAATTTCAACACCGAGACGGTCACCCAATCCCGCGGGCCCAACTCGCTGCTCTTCGGCCTCGGCTCCGTCGGCGGCGGCCTCGACGCCACCGCCAAGGCGGGCCGCTTCAACGCCGACAGCTACGCCCTGGAGCTCCGCTTCGATTCCGAGGGGTCGCGGCGCGCCAGCGTGGATATCAACCGGATTCTCGTGCCGAACAAAGTCGCGCTGCGCTTCGCCGCCCTGTCCCACGACCAGCGCACGCCGCGCGAATTCCAGTATATGCGGCGCAACTCCGCCTACCTGAATCTGACGCTGCAGCCCTTCAAGGGCGCGACGATCCACCTCAACGCGGAAACCGGCCGCATCGACGAACTCAATCCCCGGCCCTACCTGGCCTACGACAGCGTGTCCGCGTGGCTGAACGATCCCCGGACCCCGCTCCAGAAAGCGAATACGATCGACCTCGCGCTGGTCCAGTCCGGCACCACCGCGGCCCGCAACGCCGCCCGCAACCTCATCCCCGGCGTCTCCCAGGGTTTCTCCACCACCAACTATCTCGTCTACGTGATGAACGCCCCGCAGCTGGGCGTGCAGAACTGGAACTTCAAATCGCGCGGCTCCGAGGCCTTCGTCAACGGCCTGACCCAGAACCAGACCAGCCTCTCGGCCGCGACCCGCGTGCCCGGGGTCGAATTCCCCTTGGACACGATCGTCTCCGGCCCTTCGGACTATTTCGACACCACCTACGACAAGTTGTCGGCGTCGTGGCAGCAGCAGGTCCTGGCCAAGACCTTCTTCGAAGTGGCCGGCGCCTACGAGAAGTCGAAGAACGAAGATTGGCAGCCGGTCTCCCGCGGCGACTACGAGATCTTCATCGACAACAATTACTACCTGCCCACGCAGCGCGCGGCGAACAACCCCGATCCCACCAAGCCGCTCAACCCCTACTTCGGCACGCCCTACATCGAGTCCAACGCCACGCTGCAGAACCGCACCACGACGATGAAGCAGTATCGGGCGACCCTCACCCGGCAGTTCGACCTGGGCCGGTTCGAGCCGATCAAGGGCTTCGATTTCGGCAAGTTCACGGCGGTGGCCTTCCACTACTACCGGCATGTCGACAGTTACTTCCAGCAGCCGGAGGAAATGACGACGACCTCGGTCCTGCCCACCGGCGTGCTCTCCGACACCCAGAACCAGATTCGCCGGCGCTACTACCTCACGCCGGGCCAGCCGGTGACGTTTCCGGCCTTCACGCCGAGCCAGGCCGCGATCAACCAGACCGGCAATCCGGCGACCCCGGGCAGCGTCGTCCCCACCGTCACCTCCGCCTTCTTGCATCGCCTCAACCCGGTCTACGCCCCCGAAACCACCAAGTCGTATGCCGCGATCGGCCAGTGGGAATTGTTCTCCCGCCGGCTGATCCTCACGGGCGGCATCCGCCGCGACGACCTCAGCTCGAAGAACTTTGTCTTCGCGCAGGATCCCGTCACCCGCCTGTTCCTCGGCAAGGGCCGGGGCGCGTTTGCCCCGGCGACCACGTCGTCGGTCACCAACACCAACTACGGCGCCGTCGTCAAAGTCGCCTCCTGGCTGGACGTCTTCGCCAACACCGCCACCAACACCGTCGGCGCCGGCGGCACCAACTACGACATCTTCAACCGCACCCTGCCCAACCAGGAAGGCAAAGGCTACGACCTCGGCCTGCGCGGCTTCTTCTTCGGGGACCGCGTGATTCTGAAGGTCAATTACTTCAACAACGAGCTCACGAACCGCATCTCGAATCCGCTGCGGGACGGAGCCATCGGCGTCGAGATGGCGCGGCAAAACGGCTACGTCGAACGCTTCCTCGAGGGCATGGTCCTCAACGGCTACGGCAGCAAGGTCGCCGGCGCGCGCCGCTTCGCGGACTACCCGGGCAACGGGCTCTGGACGGACGTCGAGTCGGATCTCACGGAGGGCTACGAGATCGAGGCGACGCTCAATCCCACCCGGCAGCTCCGCGTCATGTTCAACGTGTCCTACAACGATTCGAAGTTGAACGAGACCTACACCTTCACCCGCCCGTGGTATGAGCAATTCGTCAAACCCGTGCGCGACGACGCCGCGCTCCGGGCGCTCATCGCCAATCCCTCGTTCAATGCGACGCGGACGCTCGGCGACTACATCACCGGCATCGAACGCCGGCTGAACTACCACGAGGCCCAGGTCGGCGGCGCCCGGCTCCGCGGCAACCACTGGCTCGTGAATCTGGTCGGGAGCTATGCCTTCGATCAGGGCCCGCTCAAGGGCACGCGCATCGGCGGCAGCCTGCGCTGGCGGGATGCGCCCGCGATCGGCTACCCGGAACGGGGCGGCACCTTCGACGTCGCGAACGCGTTTCGCGGCAAGGACTCGTGGGTCACCGATGCCTTCGCGAGCTACGCCTGGCGCCAACGCCTGCTGGAGCGAAACCTGAACTGGACCGTGTCGCTCCGCGTGCGAAACCTCCTCGACGAGGACGAAGCCTACCCGGCCAGCGCGGTCGACAACGGGAGCGGCGGGGCGCACCTCCTCCAGCGCATCTATCAGGCGCCCCGCACCTACGAACTTTCCGTCGGCGTGCGGTTCTGAAACGGGCCGACCGTTGTTCGCCGGCTCGCGGCCGCCGCGGGTCGGGCGCACGCCCCCGCCCGGCCTCTCACCCCCGACTGCCCTCGCGTCTCGCCATGCACTTCTCCCGTTTGCTCACCCGCCTGACCCGCCGCGCGCTGCTCGGTTGGCCGGTCGCCTTCATCGCCACCGCGGTCCAAGCCGCGACGCCGACGCCACCGCCCAATATTGTCGTCATCCTCGCCGACGACTTCGGCTACGGCAGCCTCGGCGCCTACGGGGCCGATCCGGCGTTGGTGCGCACGCCCAACCTCGACCGCCTCGCCCGCGAAGGCCGGCGATTCACCGACGCCTACACGCCGTCCTCCGTCTGCACGCCCACGCGCTACGCGCTCGTCACCGGCCGCTATTGCTGGCGCACGTCGCTCAATCACGGCGGCGTCGCCAACACCCTCGATCCGCTGCTCATCGAAACGACCCGCCCGACCCTCGCCTCGCTGCTGAAACGGCACGGCTACGCCACCGGGTTCGTCGGCAAGTGGCACCTCGGCTACGGCACGGCACCGCGCGTCGACTACACAAAAGAACTCAAGCCCGGCCCGCTGGAACTCGGCTTCGACTACCAGTTCGCCGTGCCCCAGAATCACAACGACATCACCCGCGTGTTCGTCGAAAACCACCGCGTCTTCGGCCTGCGCTCCGCCACGCTCGCGCCCGCCCCCGGCAAGCTCGGCCTCGACGCCCCCGAGCGCGACGACCCGAAAACCATGGGCGATCTCACGGACCGCGCCGTGGGCTGGCTGGAGCAGCAGGCCGGTCGCACCGCGCCGTTCTTCCTCTATTTCGCCCCGGTCGCCGTCCACGAGCTGATCACGCCGTCGGCCGCGAGCCAGGGCTCCAGCCGGGCCGGCCCTTACGGCGACTTCATCCACGACCTCGACCGCAGCGTTGGCCGCATTCTCGCTGCGCTTGAAAAACAAAACGCCCTCGACCGGACGCTCGTCGTTTTCACCTCGGACAACGGCGGCGTCGTCAACCCCGGCGGCAAGACCGGCGCGAACAAGGTCGCGATGGACGCCGGCCTCGCGATCAACGGTCCGTTGCGCGGCGGCAAACACGATATCTGGGAAGGCGGCTTCAAGGTGCCGTTCCTCGTGCGCTGGCCCGGCCGGGTTCCCGCCGGCACGACGAGTCGCGAGATGATCGGGGTCGTCGATCTCTTCGCCACCGTGGCCGCCATCGTCGGCGAAACCGCGCTCGATCGCACCACCACGGCGCCGGACAGCGTCAACGTCCTGCCGGCCTTTCTGGGCGCTGCGCCCGCGGCGCCGCTCCGCCGCGATCTGATTCTCCAGAGCGCCAACGGCGTCTACGCGATCCGCAGCGGTCCGTGGAAGTGGATCGAGGGCGTCCCGCTCGCGCCCAAGGGGAAAAAAGCTCCCGCCGCCACCGGTCCGAAGGCGGACCAGTTCCGCCCGCGCCTCATCAACCTGGTCGACGATCCCGGCGAGACCACCGACGTCTCCGCCGCCCATCCCGCCGTCGCCGAACGCCTCGCCGCGACCCTGCGCCGCCAGCGCGAACAGGGCTTCAGCCGCGATTGACCCGCCCGCCGCACCCCATCGCATCTTTCCCATGGCCTTCGCCCGCCCCTGCCTGCGCCTGCTCCGCCCCACCATGACCTCGCTCGTTCGCCTGCTCCTGCCCGGTCTGATTTTCGGGCTGCAGCTCGCGGCCGCCGAACCCGGACGGAAACTCAACGTCCTCCTCATCGTCGTCGACGACCTGCGCGACACCCTCGGCTGCTACGGCCACCCCGAGGTCAAACCGCCCCATCTCGATCGACTCGCCGGCCGCGCCGTGCGCTTCGATCGCGCCTACGTCCAGTATACCGTCTGCAACCCCAGCCGCAGTTCGTTCCTCACGGGCCTGCGGCCCGACCAAACCGGCGTCACCGACAACCGCACCGCTCTCCGCGATCGACTTCCCGCGGTCGTCACCTTGCCCCAACTCCTGAAGGACGACGGCCGCCACGCCGCCGCGTTCGGCAAGATCTATCACCTGGGCGGCGGTCGCGACGAGGCCCTCCGCGCGAAGTGGATGGACCTGCCGCAATCGTGGCACTCCGCGCGGGCCTTCGAGGCAACGCCGCTCGGCCGGACGAAACTCGCCGGCCGCGATCTCTCGCAGGGCAAGCTGGCCTGGTGCCACTGGGGCGCGATGGCGGGCGGCGACGACGACCAGCCCGACGGACAAATCGCCGGCGCAGTCGTCGCCGAAATCGAGCGGCTCGGCGACCGGCCGTGGGTCATCGGTGCCGGGTTCATGAAGCCGCACGACCCGTTTCTCGCGCCGCAAAAATACTTCGACCTCTACCCGGAGGACCGCCTTGTCCTCCACCGCCGGGCAGCCGACGAAACGCCCGCCCCGCCCCTCGCCGTCGGGTTCGGCGAACTCGGCGCGGCCTTTTCCCGGTTCAAGGAGCGCGAACAGCGCGAATTCCTGCGCGCCTATTATGCCTGCACGTCCTACATGGACGCCCAGGTCGGCCGTGTGCTCGCGACGCTCGATCGCCTGCGGTTGTGGGAACACACCGTCGTCGTGTTCCTTGGCGACCACGGCTACCACCTCGGCGAGCGCACCTGGTGGAACAAGAACACGCTCTTCGAGCGCTCCTGCCGCGCACCGTTCATGATCGCCGCGCCCGGCATCAAGCCCGGTGTCGCCCGCGGGTTGGTTGAGTTCGTGGACCTTTATCCGACCCTCGCCGACCTGTGCGGGCTCGCGCCTCCGCCCGATCTCGCCGGCCGGAGCCTCCGGCCGCTCCTGCAGGATCCCGCCGCCCCGGGCAAAGCCGCCGCGTTCACGCTCGTCACGCGGGGCGCGGCGCGCGGCGACTCCGTGCGCACCGACCGCTGGCGCTTCACCCGCTGGAGCGACGGCACCGTCGAACTTTACGACCACGCGAACGACGGCGAGGAAACCCGCAACGTCGCGTCCGCCCATCCCGAAACGGTCCGGACGCTGTCGGAAGCGCTGCTCCCTGCCCGACCCGGGACCCCACGCGCTCGGTAGCGGCCGGCGCCGGCCTCTCGTCTTGCCACCCCTCGCCTCCTTCGCCTCCCTGACCCGCGCTTCGGGCGCCGCTTGCTGCGGCGCCCGCATCCCAATCCCCCTCCACCCCATGAAATTCCTGCTTACGGCGCTCGCCCTCGGCCTTGCCTCCCTGCTCCACGCCGCCTCGGAGAAACGACCCAACATCATCTTCGTGCTCACCGACGACCAGGGCTACGGCGATATCTCGGCCCACGGGAATCCGATTTTGCAGACGCCCGCCCTCGACCGGCTCCGCGCCGCGAGCGTCCGTTTCACCGATTTCCAGGTCAGCCCCACCTGCGCTCCGACCCGCAGCGCCCTGCTCACCGGCCGCCACGAATTCAAGAACGGCATCACCCACACCATCCTCGAACGCGAGCGCCTCGCCCCCGGCGCCGTCACGCTCGCCGACGTGCTCCGCTCCGCCGGTTACGCCACCGGGATCTTCGGCAAATGGCACCTCGGCGACGAAGCCGAGTATCGCCCTGAGCGCCGCGGCTTCGACGAAGTGTTCATCCACGGCGCCGGCGGCATCGGCCAGACCTATCCCGGCTCCTGCGGCGACGCCCCGGGCAACACCTACTTCGACCCCGCCATCTACCACAACGGAAAGTTCGAAAAGACGAAGGGCTACTGCACCGACGTCTTCTTTGCGCAGGCCACCCGCTGGATCGACGCCCAGGCCAAGGCGAAGAAACCGTTCTACGCCCACATCGCCACGAACGCTCCGCACACCCCGCTGCAGGTGCGCCCCGAGGACGAGGCGCGCTACGCGGGCAAAGTGCCCGACGCCAACACCGCCAAGTATCTCGGCATGGTCGCCAACATCGACGACAACCTCGGCCGCCTGCTCGACCACCTCCGTGCCACCGGTCTCGAGCGCGACACGCTCGTCGTCTTCATGAACGACAACGGCGGCACCGGCGGCGTGCGCATCTGGAACAACGGCATGCGCGGCCAAAAAGGGACCCCGTGGATGGGCGGCGTGCGCGCCTCGTCGTTCTGGAGCTGGCCGGGCCGCTTCACCCCCGCCGACGTCGCCGCGCCGGCCGCGCACATCGATTTCTTCCCGACCCTCGCCGCGCTCGCCGGGGTCAAACTCGACGCCAAGGTCTCCGCCCAGATCGAGGGCCGCAGCCTCGTGCCGCTTTTGGAACGGCCCGCCGCCGCCTGGCCCGACCGCACGCTCGTCACGCACGTCGGCCGCTGGCCCAAGGGCACGTCGCCCGATCTCTGGAAATACAAGAACTGCGCCATCCGCGACCACCGCTGGCGCATGGTCTCCATCGACGGCGGCACCGCGCCCGCCTGGCAACTCTTCGACTACGTGGCCGATCCCGGTGAAAAGACCGACGTCGCCGCCGCCCATCCCGACGTGGTCAAACGCCTCGCCGCCGCCTACGACGCCTGGTGGGCCTCGGCCCGCCCGCTGATGGTCAACGAAAACGCCGCGTTCCCGAAGATGAATCCCTTCAAGGAACTTTACTGGCAGCAATTCGGCGGCGGTCCGTCCGCGGCCGATCTCGACGCCATGAATCCGGAAAAATTCCTCTCCAGGCAGAACGCGCCGAAAAAGAAGAAGGGCTGAAACCGCGCGCCGCGCGGCGGACTCAGCGCTTCGCCGGGTCCACCGCCGCGACGCCCAGCACCTGGGCGAGTCGCTCGAAAAAGACGTCATACTGCGGCGTGTCGCGCAGCGGCGTTTCCGTCGCCACGCCGGCCCGGTTGGAGGAGTCGCCTTCCAGCACCTCGCCGATTCGCGCCGCAACTTCGGTCCCCTTGGCGTCGAGGGTCGGCTTCAGTTTCACGCGCAGCGTGAGCTGGCGCGAACTGCCGTGGGTCTCGCCGCGGTGCACCGCGCTCACCGCCTCGAATTCGCCCTGCGCCGCGCCGCCGCGCGTCATGCGGTAGCCCATCTGCGTCGCCGCCGCCCGCACGCCGTCGTAGGTGGCGCGGGGCTGTGCCGCGTAAGTCCGCACCTTGGGCGCCTCGCGCGCCGCCATCCGCTCGCGCACGGCCGTGGTCGCGTCCGACACCGACTCGCAGCCCGCCCCGCCCAGCGCCGTCGCGAGCAGCAGGATCGCCGCGACCCCGCCGCGCGACCGCCCGGCCCCGGTCATGGCCGCGCTCATCGCGCCCCGCCCTTCGGCGATTTGCCCGCCGCCGGCTGTTGCTGCGAAAGGCAATGCAGCGTGCCGAGGCCCCAGATCAGGTGGTAGCAGTCGATCGGCACCACCTCGCGCCCGGGGAAACAGGCACCGATGGTCGCGCAGGCCTCGGCATCCCGCTTCTTCTGGCGGAAGGTCGGCACCAGCACGGCGCCGTTGATGACGAGAAAATTCGCGTAGCTCGCCGGCACCCGCTGCCCGCGGAAACCGAACGGCTTGGGCATCGGCAGCGTGACGATGTCGAACTTCTTGCCGGCCGGCGTGCGCATGGATTTCAGGCGCTCCATCACTTCGTTGAGCAGCCCGTGGTTCTTCTCCCGCCGGTTCGGCTCCACCCCCGTGATGAAACCGTACGGTTTGTAGAACCGCGTGATGTCGTCGATGTGCCCGTCGGTGTCGTCGCCTTCGATGCCCTCGCCGACCCAAAGAATCTGCGTCGCCCCCAGGTAATCCTTGAGCACCTGCTCGATCTCGGCCTGCGAGAGGTGCGGGTTGCGGTTCCTGTTCAACAGGCACTGCTCGCTCGTGAGCAGCAGGCCCTCGCCGTTGACGTCGATCGAACCGCCTTCGAGCACCATGTCGTGCTCGAAGCGCTTCAGCCGCAGCGCGCGGGCGATCGCCGGCGGGATCTTGTTGTCGAGATCGTAGGGCGGATACTTCCCGCCCCAGGCGTTGTGCACCCAGTCCGTCACCGCCACTTCGCCGGTGCGGGTATGGCGGACAAAGATCGGTCCGTGGTCGCGGCACCAGGCGTCGTTGGTCGGGTGATCGTAAAACGTCACCTTGGCCATGTCCGCGCCGGCCGCGGCGCAGAGCCGCTTCGCCCGGGACTGCAGCTTGGCCGCGGCGTTGATCCGCACGTCCTCGAAGCGGCTAATCGCCGCGACGAACTTGGCGTAGTCGTAGGGCACGGGCCGGAACTGGCCGGGCCACGTCGCGCGGTTGTGCGGCCACGACAGCCACACCGCGCTTTGCGGCGCCCACTCCGCCGGCATGCGGAAACCGAGCGCGGCCGGCGTCTTCGTCTTCGGCGCGGCCATGCTCAGTCGATGAAGCGCTTCGTCAGATTGCCGTAGGCGTCGATGCGACGGTCGCGCAGGAACGGCCAATGCGTCCGCGTCACATCCACTTTCCCGAGGTCGATCGGGACGATCATGACTTCCTCGCGGTCGACGCTCGCCTTCGCGAGAATCTGGCCGCTGGTGCCCGCGACGAAACTCTGCCCCCAGAACTCGATGCCGTCGCCGCCTTCCGGCGTCTCGACGCCGATGCGGTTGATCGCCGCGACATAGCAGCCGTTCGCCACCGCGTGGCTGCGCTGGATCGTCTCCCAGGCGCCGTGCTGGTTGGTGCCGTATTCGGCTTTCTCCGACGGGTGCCAGCCGATGGCGGTCGGATAGAACAGAATCTCCGCGCCCTGCATGGCGGTGAGCCGCGCCCCTTCCGGATACCACTGGTCCCAGCAGATCAGGACGCCGATCTTGCCGAACTTCGTGTCCCAGGCCTTGAAGCCCGTGTCGCCCGGGGTGAAGTAGAACTTCTCGTAGTAGAGCGGATCATCCGGGATGTGCATCTTGCGATACACGCCGAGCAGCGAGCCGTCCGCATCGATGATGACCGCGGTGTTGTGGTAGAGGCCGGAGGCCCGGCGCTCGAACAGCGAGGCGATCACCACCACGCCGTGCTTCTTGGCGAGTTTCTGGAACGCGACCGTGCTCGGGCCGGGAATCGCTTCCGCCAGCCCGAAGTAATCGTGCTTTTCCGCCTGGCAGAAATACTGCGAGCGGAAGAGTTCCTGGGTGCAGATGATGTTGGCGCCCTTCTTCGCGGCCGCTTCGGCCAGCGCGAGGGTTTTCTTGAGATTGGCCTTCGGGTCGGTGCCGCAGGCGTGCTGGAGAAGGCCGAGTTTGACGGTCGTGGGCATGGCGGGTCGGAAGGGAATCAATACACCACTTTGTTCAACGGATACTCCACGATCCCCTCGGCGCCGAGCGCCTTGAGCTGCGGGATGATTTCGCGGACGACGCTTTCGTCGATGATCGTCTCGAGCGCGATCCAGTCGGGATTGCTGAGCTGGGAGATGGTCGGGTTGCGCAGCGCGGGCAGCTGGCTCGCGACATTTTCCAGGGCCTTGCGCGGCAGGTTCATCTTCAGGCCGACTTTGGACTCGGCCTCGAGCGCGCCGCGCAGGAGGAGCGCGATCGTCTCGATTTTCTTCCGCTTCGCCGGGTTTTCCCAGCTCCGCTTGTTGGCGATGAGCTTGGTGTTGGTTTCCAGCAGCGTGTCCACGATCCGGAGCTTGTTCGCCCGCAGCGAGGACCCCGTCTCCGTGATGTCGACGATCGCGTCGACCAGGTCGGGCACCTTCACCTCCGTCGCGCCCCAGGAAAACTCCACGTCGACCTTCACGCCCTGCTTCTCGAAGTAACGCTTGGTCGTGTTGATCAGCTCGGTCGCGACGCGCTTGCCGGCCAGATCGGCCGCGGTTTTCACCGGCGACGCCTCGGGCACGCACAGGACCCAGCGCGACTTCTGCGTGGACGCCTTGCTGTAGATCAGGTCGCACACGTCGACGACGTCGGACTCGTTTTCCAGCACCCAGTCGTGGCCCGTCAGCCCGCAGTCGAAAAACCCGTGTTCGACGTAGCGGCTCACCTCCTGGGCGCGGATGAAACGCCCGTCGAGCTCGCGGTCGTCGATCGACGGCCGGTAGCTGCGGGAGCTGGTGGTGATTTTCCAACCCGCTTTGGCGAACAGGTTTTTGGTGGATTCCTCGAGGCTGCCCTTCGGCAAACCGAGCATCAGCAATGGTGCGTGGTCAGACACGCGCCCAAAGCACACTTCGCCTCCGGCACCTTCAAGCCAATTTCCGGTCCGTGGCCGGCGCCGGCGACCGTCCGCGTGCCCATCTTTGTCAGGCCCAACCGGGCGTGGCTGTTGACACCTCCGGCCTCGATTGTAAAAAAGTTCCCACGCCGCCGCCTCATGCCCACCACCCCCCCGCCGCGCACGGAGCCGAAACCGTTGATCGTGATCATCGAGGATGAACCTGAACTGGCCGCGCTCGTGGCCAATCACCTCGAGAAGGCCGGTATGCACGTGCAGATCTGCAACCGGGCCGCGCACGGCCTGAAGTTCCTGAAGAAGAACTTCGCGAACCTCATCCTGCTCGACATCAACCTCCCCGACCAAAACGGCTTCTCCGTCGCCCAGGAACTGCGCGCCGCCGACATCGCGACGCCGATCATTTTCCTCACCGGCAACATCGAGGAGACCAGCAAGGTCAAAGGCCTCGACCTCGGCGGCGACGACTACGTCACCAAACCCTTCAGCTACGCCGAACTGACCGCCCGCATCCGCGCCGTGCTGCGCCGCACGGAGGTCAGCACCGACCAGAACGTCACCAAGAACGTCCGCATCAGCGACGAGCCGTTCGATTTTTGCGGCGCCCGCATCACGCCCGAGCGGCTCGAAATCGCCTTTCCCGACCAAGCCGTTCTGCCCTTGGGCCGCAAGGAGCTCGGCATCCTCTCCTACCTCAACGCCCACCGCGGCCAGGTCATCACCCGGAAGGCGCTCATCCATTCCGTCTGGGGCGTCCACGCCGATGTGAAAAGCCGCTCGCTCGACCAATACATCGTGAAGGTGCGCGACCTCTTCACGACGCACGGCCTCGACCTCGGCGCCTTCCGCACCGTGCACGGCATCGGCTACATTTTCGTCCCCAAGGGCGAGTCGAGCGCCGGCCGCGAATAGACGACCGGAAAACGCCGGGGCCCGCCCGCCGCGCGCGTCGCGCGCCGGTCAGAACAACTCGCCCTGCGTCGGCGCCGGCAGCTTGCCGGCCGGGGCCTGCGGGGCCGCCGCCGGTGCGACCGGACCGGTGACACCGTAGCGCCTGCGCGCATCGACCGCGGTCGTCCGCATCTCGTAGCCTTCGAGCAACCGCACGAGCTCCTCCGGCTGCGGCGTGCGCCACTCCGGCTTCACGCGCGGCAGGCCGAGGTTGAGGGTCGTGAGCTTCAGATTCACCCGCATGCGCTCGACGCTCGCCGCCACCTGCTCGCGAAACCGCTCGGGCTTCAGGTCGCCGGCATGCGCGAGCACGCCTTCGAGGCTGCCGAACTCCGCCAGCCACTTCGCCGCGGTCTTGGGCCCCACCCCGTCGAGCCCGGGGATATTGTCCGAGGTGTCGCCCACCAGCGCGAGGTAGTCCGCGATCTGGCGCGGCGGCACGCCGAACTTCTCCTGCACGCCGGCCGCGTCCATCAACCGCCAGCCGAGCTTGGGATTCGCCGAGGGCGGCGGGAGCATGATCTTGATCCGGTCGCCCACGATCTGCGCGAAATCCTTGTCGCTGCTCAGAATCACGACGTCGTGGCCCTCGCCCGCGAGCCGCACGGCCTCCGCCGCCAGCAGGTCGTCGCTCTCGACGCCGTGTTCCTCGATGCCGGCCAGGCCCATCACGCGGGTCAGCTCCTTGATCGGATCGATCTGCGCGCGCAGGGCATCGGGCATCGGTTTGCGCTGCGCCTTGTAATCGGCGAGCAGCGCCACGCGGTCGGCCGATTCCCCGAGGTCGAAAAACACCAGCGTCGATTCGGGCTGCTCCAGGTCCATGAGCTTCCACAGCGACTTCACCCAGCCGTGCAGCGCGCCGGTCGGAAAGCCGTCCGCCCGCGTCAACTCGGGCAGGGCATGGAAGCAGCGGTAGGCCAGATTGAAGCCGTCAACGAGGAGCCATTTCGACATGCCGCGACCTCAGCCGCGATGCCGCCCGCGGTCAACCCGCCGTCGCCGCCGGTTTCGCCAGCACCGCCCGCAGCGCGACTTCGAGCGTCGGATGCCGGAAACGATAGCCGGTCCGCTCCAGCTCCCGCGGCACCGCGCGCGTGCTCGCCAGCAGCATCTCGTCCGCCATCGCCCCGAACAGCAGGCGCAGCGCCCACGCCGGCGCGGGCAACACGGCCGGCCGGCCCACCGCGCGGCCCAGCGCGGCCGCGAACTGCGCGTTCGTCACGGGCTCCGGCGCCACCACGTTCACGGGCCCGCTGACCCGGGTGTCGCGCAGGGCGTGCAGCATCGCGCCGATCGCATCGTCGATCCCGATCCAGCTCGTCCACTGCCGGCCCCGCCCCAGCGGTCCGCCCAGCCCGAGTCGGAACGGCGGCAGCATTTTGCCCAACGCGCCGCCCGCCTCCGCCAGCACCATGCCGAACCGCAGCAACACCGTGCGCACGCCCGCCCGCGCGGCACCGTCCGCATGGGTTTCCCAGGCGAGCGTCACTTCCGTCAGGAAACCGACGCCCAGCCCGCTGCGTTCCGTCAGCACCTCGTCGCCGCGGTCGCCGTAAAAGCCCACGGCCGACGCGTTGAGCAGCACCGCGGGCCGCTCGGACATCGCCTGCAACGCGCGCACCAGCGTGCGCGTTGCCTCCACCCGGCTGCGCAGGATGCGCTCCCGCCGCACCGCCGTCCAACGTCCGGCGGCGATGTTTTCCCCCGCGAGATTGATCACCGCGTGCGCGCCGGCCAGTGCCGCGGCATCGATCGTCCCGGCCGCAGGGTCCCAGGGAAATTCCCCCGCCCGTGCCGGCGGGCGGCGCACCAGGCACCGCACGGCCCAGCCTTCGGCCCGCAGGGCCGCCACCAGGGCCCGGCCCACCAGCCCCGAGGCCCCGGCCACCACCGCGATTTTACCGGCGCCGCTCATTTGATCCTTTCCGCCCGCCGCATCCGGCAGGCATCGGAACAATACCGCACCTCGTCCCAGCAGCGCTCCCATTTCTTGCGCCACGCGAAAGGCCGCCCGCACACGGCGCACGGCTTGGTCGGCAGATCGGATTTGCGGCGCATCTTCATGGTCGGGTTACAGCGCCAACTCTCCCGCGGGCGCCGGCGGTTGTCCACCCGCCCGGCGGATTTCCGCCGCCCGTGCCTGGATCGCGACGCGCTCCGCCGGTCCGAGGCGCGCGAGATTTTTCACCTGCAGCGCCATCCGTGGGTTCGCCGCCAACCGCCGCTCGTGCCGCAGCAGAAAATCCCAATACAGCGTGGTGAACGGACACGCCCGATCCCCCGTCGCCCGGGCCGGGTCGAAGCGGCAGCCCGCGCAGGCATTGCTCATCCGTTGGATGTATTTGCCCGTCGCGACGTAGGGCTTCGAGGCCATCACCCCGCCGTCGCCGTATTGCGACATGCCGAGCGTGTTCGGCAGCTCCACCCATTCGACCGCATCGACGTAGACCGCAAGATACCACTCGTGCACCCGCTGCGGATCGACGCCCAGCAGCAAGGTGTAGAGTCCCGTCACCATCAGGCGCTGGATGTGGTGCGCATAACCCAGCCGCAGGGTCTGCCCGATCGCGTCACGCAGGCAGACCATCGCCGTGTCGCCCGTCCAGTAGAACGCCGGCAGCGGTTCGCGCGCGCCGAGCGCGTTGCGCTGCAGGTAGCCGGGCATGCCGAGCCAGTAGACTCCGCGCACGTATTCCCGCCAGCCGAGGATCTGCCGGATGAATCCCTCCGCGCCGGCCAAGGCCACCCGCCCCTCGCGCCACGCCTGCTCGGTCGCCGCGATCACCGCGCGCGGATCGAGCAGTTTGAGGTTCATCGCCGCCGACAACCGCGAATGGTAGAGCCACGGCTCGCCCGTCCACATCGCGTCCTGATACTCGCCGAATTGCGGCAGCCGGTGCGCGATGAAATCGGCAAGCGCCGCCTGCGCGTCCGCCGGCGTCACCGGCCAGTCGAACTCGGCCAGATCGCCCGGATGCGACGCAAACCGCCGCGCCACCAGCGCGAGCACTTCCCGCGTCACGGCATCCGGCGGAAACGCCCGCGGCGCCCGCACCCGGCCCGGCCCGGCCTTGCCGAAGCTGCCGCGGTTGTCGTGGTCGAAGTTCCATTGCCCGCCCTCCGGCTCGCCCGCCGCATCGAGCAGCACGCCGTGTTTCCGCCGCATTTCCCGGTAGAAAAACTCCATCCGCAGCTGCTTCCGCCCGAGCGCGTGGTCGCGGAACTCCGCCCGCGTGCAGAGAAAATGCCGGTCGGTGCGCACCTCGCAGGCCACCCCGGCCGCGTCCGCCGCCGCGTCGATCGCTTGCGCCACCCGCCAATCGCCCGGCTCCGTCAACACCACCCGCTCCCGCCGCAAGGCCGCCAGGGCCCGCGCGAGTTCGCCGGCCAGCGTCTGCGTGTTGGCCGCGTCTTCCAGCTCCGTATACACCACCCGCCGGCCCCGGGCGCGCAGCGCCTCGCGGAAATGCCGCATCGCGGCGAGGAAGACCGCGATCCGCGGCTTCGCCGACCAGACGTGCGTCGACTCCTCCGCCACCTCGGCCATCCAGACCGCGTCGAGTTTCGGGTCGAAGCCGTCGAACGCCGCCGCGCCGAGGTCGCACTGGTCGCCCAGCACCACCACCAGCGTGCGCACCGCGGCGCCGCCCGGGCCTTGCTTCGTGCGCGCCTTACTCACGGACGACGACGTCGTTTCCGCGCAGCGCCTTGAAAGCCGCCAGCGCCGCCGCCCGGGCCTTCGCATGGTCGACGATCGGCGGCGGATAGTTGCCGCCCAGCACGACCCCGGCCTCGGCCCGCACGTGCAACGGCGCCTCCCACGGCGCATGGATCGCGTCCGCCGGCATCCGCGCCAACTCCGGCACCCAACGCCGCACGTAGTCGCCGTCCGGGTCGAATTTCACGCCCTGCAGCACCGGCGCGAACACGCGGAAATACGGGGCGGCATCCGCCCCGCAGCCCGCGCTCCACTGCCAGCCGAGCGTGTTGCTCGCGAGGTCCGCGTCGACGAGCGTGTCCCAGAACCACTCCGCGCCGCGCTGCCACGGCAGGCGCAGGTGTTTCACGAGAAACGACGCCACGATCATCCGCACCCGGTTGTGCATCCAGCCCGTCGCCCAGAGCTGACGCATGCCGGCATCGACGATCGGGTAGCCGGTCCGGCCGCGCTGCCACGCCCGCAGCAATTTCCCGTCCGGATCCTCCGCCCACGGGAAACGTTCGAAGTCCTCCCGCAGCGGCCGCTCCGGCGTATGGGGAAAGTGGAAGAGCAGGTGGTAGCCGAACTCCCGCCAACCCACTTCGCTCAAAAACACCGCCGCGCCCTTGCTCGGCGGAAACACTCCGCTGCCTTTCGCCGCCGCCCGCACCGCCGCCCAGATTTGCCGGGGGCTGAGTTCCCCGAAGTGGAGGAACGGCGACAGCATCGACGTGCCGTCGCGGCCGGGCGTGTTCCGCTGGTCGGAATAGTCCGTCATCGCCCGCGCCACGAATTGGCCGAGGCGGGCTTTCGCGCCGGCCTCACCCGGCGTCCACGTGGTGTAAAACTCGGCATCCCACGGGATCGTCGGCCGCAACCCCAACGCGTCCAGCGCCGCCGAGGCCGGCCATTTCGCCGGCGCCGGCCACGGCCCCTCCGGCAGTTTCAACGGCTCCGCCACCGGCAAGGTCAGGCAGTGGCGCCAATACGGCGTGAACACCTGGAAGGGCCGGCCCGCCTTGTTCGCGATGGTGTGCGGCTCGTTGAGCAACGCGCCGTTGAAGCTCTTCACCTCGAGCCCGATCGCCCCGAGGTCCGTCTTGATCGCGGAATCGCGCGCGATCGCCGCGGGCTCGTAGCGCCGGTTCCAATGGACCGCGCCGGCCCCGGTCGCGCGCGCCAGATCCGCCAGCACGCGGCCGGATTCGCCCCGCGCCAGCACGAGGCGCGCGCCCCGCGTCCGCAGGTCCGCATCCAGCGCCGCCAGGCTTTGGTGCAACCACCAGCGCGTCGCGCCTCCCGCCGGCCAGGCCCCCTCGCCCCCGTCGTCGAGAATATATACCGGCACGATCGGCCCGCCGCGCGCGAGCGCCGCGTGCAGCGCGGGATTGTCCTGCAGGCGCAGGTCTTGGCGAAACCAGAGGAGCGTGGGAGTCATGTGGCACCGCGGCCGGAACCCGACCGCGCCGTTGCTACGCGCCAGCCGCCGCGACGGACGCCCCCGTCGCGGTGCTTCCGGCTACAGGGCCTCCTGGTAGAGCCGCTCGTAGCCGCGCGCCGCCACGCTCCAGCTGAAGTCCCGGGCCATCCCGCGGCGTTGCACCGCGGCATAGCGGGCCGGGTCGGCATACAGCGCGCGCGAGCGCGCCAGCGCGTTTGCCAGACTCGCCGAGTTCGGCTCGCACATCAGCCCGGTGCCGTTCACCGGATCCGCGTCCGCATCGATCACGGTGTCGGCCAGTCCGCCCACGCGGCTCACGATCGGCACCGTGCCGTAGACCTGGGAATACATCTGGTTGAGCCCGCACGGCTCGAAGGCCGAGGGCATCACGAAGAAATCGGAACCGGCCTCGATCAGGTGGCTCATGCCTTCGTCCAGTTTCGCGGACAGCGAGACATGGGCGGGCGCCCGCGCCGCGAGCTCGCGCAGTTCCTCCTCCATCCGGCGGTCGCCCGCCCCGAGCACCACGAGCCGGACCTCGTCCGCGAGGAAGAAGTCGCTGTTGGCCAGGACGAAATCGATGCCTTTCTGCTGCGTCAGCCGGGCCACGATGCCGTAGATCGGTCCCTTCGAATTCGCGGCGAATCCGCAGCGCCGCAGCAGTTCGGCCCGGCAAGCCTTCTTGCCGGACATGTCGCCGGCCGAGTAACGCGCCGGCAGCAGCGTGTCCGTGCCCGGATTCCAGATCGCGGTGTCGACGCCGTTGAGCAGGCCGATCAGATCCTCCGCCCGGGTCTGCGCCACACCGTCGAGGCCGCAGCCGAATTCCGGCGTCTGGATTTCCTTCGCATACCGCGGGCTGACCGTCGTCACCCGGTCGGAAAAAAGGATGCCGCCTTTCAGCAGGTTGATCTGCGCGTAGTATTCCAGGCCGTCGATGGCGTAGAGTTCGTCCGGCAGGTTTGTCCGCGGAAACAACTTCGACGGGTAGACGCCCTGGAACGCGATGTTGTGGATCGTGAACACCGTCTTCAGCGCCAGCGTCACGCCGTGGCGCCGCTCCGCCTCCCGCAGCAACACCGGCAGCAGCGCCGCCTGCCAGTCGTGGCAGTGCACGATGTCCGCCTTCGCGTCCGTCACCCGCAGCGTCTCGATCACGGCTTTGCAGAAGAACACGAAGCGCTCCATGTTGTCGTCGTAGTCGCGCTCCCCGTTGCCGTAGGGCGACCGCCGGTCGAAAAACTCCTCCCGGCACACGAAGTGGATTTTGAGATTCTTCCGCGGGGAAATCACCCGCACGTCGCCGCCCAAAAAGTCCTCCCCCATCTCCACGCGCACCCGCAGCGCCCGCACCGCGCCCGCCGCATCCTTGTGTTCCAGCGCCGCCCGGTAGCCCGGCAGAAACACCGAAACTTCGTGCCCGTTGTCGGCGAGCGCCGAAGCGAGCGCACTGACCGCATCGGCCAGGCCTCCGGTCTTCATGTAGGGAAACAGCTCGCTCGCCACGTGAACGATTTTCATCGCGCGTGAGTTAGCCCCCGGATTTGTTCAGGCCAACACCAAAGCACGGCCCGCGCGCCGCGCTCGAAATACCACCACATGTCACTGAGAGATCGTTTGCTCGCCCTGCTGCGCGAGCCCGGGGTCGCACCCGCCAATGAGTTTCAACTGGCCCAGCGCCTCGGCCTCAAGAAAAAGGACCGCTCCGCGCTGAACCATGCCTTGAACCAGCTGCTCAAGCACGGCTCGGTCGCCCGCGGCCGTCACGGCCGCATCGAGCTCCGCGGTTCGCCGGCATCCGGCAACGCCC
>JACCED010616921.1_pt1 | contig 18961 bp, 15 predicted proteins | sample 7455021 | NCBI WGS metagenome assembly JACCED01 (sample SAMN15323456, study PRJNA562643) | freshwater metagenome | isolation source: river surface water | place: USA:Blue River Watershed | collected 2017-08-19 | reverse complement strand
CGCGTAGCCCGGGATGTCGGTGTTGCCGAGCTCCGGGTAGGCCGCGATGGCGGCGCTGGAGTGGCCCGGCATGTCGATCTCGGGCACCACGGTGATGTGGCGCGCGGCCGCGTAGGCGACGATCTCCCTGAGGTCCGCCTGCGTATAGAAGCCGCCGTAAGGCTTGCCGTCCGACTTCTTCCGGTCGCCCATCACGGGCGACGCCTCGCGGCGGGCGCCGACCTCGGTGAGCTTCGGGTACTTCTTGATCTCGACCCGCCAGCCCTGGTCCTCCGTCAGGTGCCAATGGAGGACGTTGAGCTTGTACAGGGACATCAGGTGCAGCATCCGCTTCACCTGTTCCTTGCCGAGGAAGTGCCGGCCTTCGTCGAGCATCACGCCGCGCCACGCGAAGCGGGGTCGGTCGAGGACGATCCCCGGGCGGACGTAATCTTTGCCGTCCGAACCCCGGTAGATGAGCGCGTCGAGCGAAAGGAAGGCGTAGAAGGCGCCGGCCTCGGTGGCGGCTTCGATGATGAGGTCCTTGCCCGGCTCGTTGACGATGGCGTAGCCCTCGGGGCCGAACGCGAAGTCGCCGTGCCGCTCGGCCTTGACCAGGCGCAGCGTGGTTTGGCCGCCTTCGGTGGCGCCGATCCGGGGACGGATGTAGTCCTCGGTCTGGGGGAAGGCCGGATCCGCGACCAGCCGCATCCCGAGGGGGAAGGGCGTGGCCGGCGCATCCATAAGGGGCGACCAGTGCGAGGGACGGGGGAGGAAGTCCTGGGCCGTGGCGAGGGCGGCGCCGAAACCAAGGCAAAGGGCGGTGAGGAAGCGCATGGAGGGAGGTATTTCAGGCCCTCACCCACGGGAAGTCCAGAGGACTATTAGCCTACAATCACTCGATAACGAAGATGGTCCCGCCGATCTGGTTGATCGTGAGGGTCGGCGTGGCGCCGGCCGCCGCGGCCTGGGCGGCGGCCGCATCACCGCCTTCGATGGTCGACCCCGCCGAAGCGGCGACCGTCCGGGCGCAGAGCAGGTCCCTGAAGGCGCCGTAGAAGCGCTGGAGTTCCGCCTTGGAGCTCACGACCATCTCGACCGTCTTGGAATGCGTCGTGTTGGGGTAGGTCTTCACCACCAGGCCCGCGGTCGCGGACTGGGCGACGTTGTTGACCTTGGATTCGAGCGTGGCCAACGGGCCGGGGATCGGCAGCTTGGAGGCGGCGGCCGGGTCGAGTCCGCGGTTCTGCGAATTCGCCACGCTGGCCCGGTTGGCCCGGTCGGCGACGTCGGCGCTGCCGGGCGGGCGGGTGAAGTAGATGCGGAGCTGCTGCGGGGAATTCTGCATGTCCACCACGACTTCGCTGACGAGGTAGGCCCCGGTGGTGTACTCCTGGAAGGAGACCGAGACCACGTGGTCGGCGCGGCCGTAGAAGGAGAGGTCCGTCCCGGCGACTTCGATGCCGAAGATGCCGCCGTTGGGGATGGCCCGCTTCCGCATCTTGAGGGCGAAGGCGTCGGGCGTGAGGGCGGTGAGCGCGAGGGCGGCCAGGGCGAGGGCGGGCAGTCTCATGGCGTTAATCCTTTACCCGTGGCGGGCCCGAAGCAAGATTACTCCCGATGCTGAGCTGCCAAGACCTCACCGTGCAGGCGGGCGCCGACGGCCCCATCATCCTCGACCACGCGACGGCCCGCTTCCTCCCGAAGGGGCTCAACGCCGTCATCGGTCCGTCCGGCTGCGGCAAGACGACCTTGATGAAGGCGATCCTGGGCATCCTGCCCTCGACCGGGGAAGCCTCCCTGGCCGGCGTCCCGATCGCCTGCTCGGAGGACCTGGTCGGCAAGGTCGGCTTCGCCCCCCAGTTCACCGCCGCGCAGGCCCAGCTGACCGTCGGCGAGTCCCTCGACTACGCCCTGCGCCTGGCCGTCCCTTCCGCGGAGGAACGCGCCGCGCGCCTCGCGGGCGTGCTCGACGTCACCGGCCTCAAGCCGCACCGCGACAAGCGGGTCTCGTCGCTCTCCGGCGGCCAGCTGCGGCGCCTCTCGCTCGGCTTGGAGCTCACGCTCGACCCCGCCTGCATGGTGTGCGACGAGGTGACGTCCGGCCTCGACCCGCAGTCGGAGGATCAGATCCTCGCCGTGCTGCGCGAACTCGCGACGACCCGCGACAAGAGCTTCGTCTGCATCATCCATAACCTCGGCAAGCTCCACCAGTTCGACTGGGTGACGGTCGTCTACCAGGGGGACGTGGTCTTCCAGGGGTCGCCGAAGGCTTTGCTGGCCTACTTCGGGATCCCCGATGGCTTGGGGCTCTACGAGGTGCTCAACGCCTCGAACTTGGCCAGCTGGCGCGACCGCTGGGCGATCCATCAGGCCGAGCACCCGGGCGCGTTCGAGGCGGCCGCGGAGGCCGTGGGCACCTCGCCGGAGCCGGCGCCGCTGCCCGAGCCGACCTTGCCCGGCGGCGTCTCCCAGTTCGGCACGCTGCTGGCCCGCCGCCTCCGCCTGTTCTTCCGCGACACCGGTTACCTCGGCCTCACGCTCGCGATCACGTTCGGCTTCCCGCTGCTGGTCGTGATCTTCAACTTCAACGGCGTCTGGAACCTCCACGACATCTCCCTCGAGAGCAATCCGGCGTCGGTGTCGGAGTTCCAGGCGCGGATCGCCGACTCGCTGAACAACGCCCGGGTGGCGAACATGGCCGCGGGGCTGGTCATGTTCCAGGTCATCCTGCTCACGCTCATGGGCGCGAACAACGGCGGCCGCGAGATCTCCGCCGAGCGGCAGCTCTACGAGAAGGAGCGCATGACCGGCCTGCGGCCCTGGTCCTACGCGCTGTCCAAGATCACCTTCGTCTCCCTCATCGCCATCTTCCAGGGCGTCTGGATGTGCGTCTTCGTGAAGCTCATCTGCAACTTCCCGGGAGGGTGGGGCCCCCAGCTGGGCATCCTCGTCGCGAGCTGCGTCTCGATGTCGGTGGTCTGCCTGGCGTTCTCCGCCCTGCTCGCCTCGCCCGAGAAGTCCTCGCTGCTCTCGATCTACCTCGTCGGCTTCCAGCTGCCCCTCTCGGGGGTGGTGCTGGCCTTGCCCGACCAGCTCACCTGGGTCTGCCGCCCCTTCATCAATTCGTATTGGGGTTGGTCCGGCTTCATGAAATCGATGGCCGACGACCAGTCCGTGCGCCTGTGGGGGGCCTACATCAACAGCCTGGCCGACAAGTCGGCCCAGATCGCGGACAACCAGGTCTCCATCATGGTGCTGACCGTCCACGCCATGCTGGCCATCGCCCTCATCATGGTGGGGTGCCAGCAAAAGCGCTGGAACTGAGCCATTTTGCCCCTAGACTTCGCTTCGCCCCGCCTCCCTCCTTCCTTTCATGTCCAAGATCAACCCCCTGGTTTTCGCGCTCGGCATCCCCTTCGTGGTCATCGCCGTGCTGCTCTTCGTCGTCCTCGGGCGCAGCGGCGGCAAGTTCACCAACCTTTCCCCGTTTTCGCTCAAGTCCTATCGCCAGGATTGGACCGCGCTCCAGGGCAATTCCTACCGGCTCGACTGCAAGGTCGAGCAGCAGCTCGCCTTCCTCGAGGGCAAGGGGCGCCTCCTCGTCGTCAGCCCGATCGTCGACCGCGACAAGGAGATGGACAAGGCCAACCTCGGCCGCCTCCCGGTCTTCGTGCCCGCCGACGCGAGCCAGTCGTTCGAGGTCGGCCAACGCTTCAAGTTCAAGGTCCGGCTGAACCGCGACCTCCTCCTCGTCGAGGACCTCGAACGCTTCTGATTTTCCCGCCATGCGTACATCCCTCCTCGTCTGCCTCGGTTGGTGCGCGTTGGTCGCCCAAGGCTTCGCCCAGGCGCCCCCGCCCGGAGCGGCCGTGTCCGGCGGCGGCGGCGGCGACTACCGCAGCTCCACGGCCGAAGGCGGCGCCGACCGCCTCTTCGACGTCAACAGCGACTCCGTCGACATGGAGAACGGCTCCATGCAGTGGAAGGGCAAGACCTTCAACCTCGGCAACTCCCGCGCCATGCGCATGCGCTTCGAGCGCTACCTGTCCGCCCCGGCCGCCGGCGGCGACATGCTGAAGTACCAGCAGCTGCTGCAGCGGATCGAACGCCTGCTCTCCCCGGGCTCCGTCAACGCCTCCAACTACATCGCCAACCAGCAGGAGGCCTTCAACCTCCTCTTCCAGGCCGCCGAGTTCGAGGTGGACGGCAACAATTCCCTCACCATCGCGACGCAGGTCCAGAAGATCTGGAACATGCGCGCCGAGTTCCGGCAGCTCGAGGTCACGAAGAACCAGCTGGAGGCCCTCCGCAAGCTGCAGGAGGGCGTCGTCGTGAACCGCGCCGAGAAGATCGAGGCGGCCAACGACGAGCGCAGCAACCAGCCGGGCAAGGCCGGGCAGCCGTCCCTGGCCAAGTCCTCCACCGGCAACACCGAGCTCGGCTACCGCGTCAAGGACGAGCAGCGCACCCAGGCCGAGATCCTCGCCAAGAACGCCGAGATGACCGCCCTCGGGCTCAAGGCCCAGGTCGAGTTCCAGTCCCAGATGGTCGGCTTCCTCCTCGCCCGCCGCTACCGCCACTGCATCATCTCCTCCGCCTTCTACCGGGTGCTGTTCAAGAGCGGCAACCAGAACATCCGCGTCGGGGCCAAGGAAGTGAAGGAGTTCTTCCCGGTCTCCGACTTCGTCCCCACGCTCGAGTCCATCGACACCCTCGCCCGCGAAGCCACGAACGACGTCACGGTCGGCATGAAGACCGTGGACGACCTGGTGAAGCAGGGCGAGCTCTACGGCGCCTTCGAGCGCCTGCAGGAGACCTACTTCCTCGGCGAGTTCGAGCCTTCGGTGATGATGTACGACCAGGCCAAGAAGCGCGAGATGCTCGAGCTCTGGCGCGACCTCCGCGAGCTGCAGCGCCTGGGCGACGAGCACGACCTCGCCAACGTCGAGGGCTACGTCAACAAGGTCCGCGGCCGGGCCCGCGACTTCCCCGGCGCCGCCATCCTCTCCAAGGTGAACAACGCGATCAACGCCTCCAACATGGCGGTCCTCTCCGCCAAGCAGGCCGCGCTCGCCGGCGACACCGCCAAGGCCGAGGCCGCCCTCGAGCGCGCGACCAAGATCTGGCCGCAGAACCCCGCGGTGAAGGACTTCGCCAACCAGGTCGTGAGCCGCCAGGACACCCTCGCGCAGAAGATCCCCGAGTTCGACCGCATGGTCTCCGAGGCCAAGTGGCGCGACATCTTCAACAAGAAGCTGGAGTTCGCCCTGGCCCTCGCCCAGGACAAGGCCCGCTCGGACAAGCTCCGGCAGGTGGTGAACCGCATCGGCGAACTCGACGCCAACATCCAGAAGGCGCAGGTCCTGGCCTCGCAGAACAACCCGTACCTGGCCTGGGACGTGATCGTCGAGACCTCGCGCGCGGAACCCGACGACCTGGTGCTGGCCAAGACCCGCTCCGACATCGCCCCGCTGGTGGCCGATTACGCCCGCATCATCGGCGTGGCCGAGAAACTCGAGAAGGACGGCGGCGAGGCCGCCGCGCTCACCGCCTGGCTGCAGGCGCAGGACCTCAACCCGGCCTCCCCGGCCTGCGGCGCGGCGATCAAGCGCCTGGCCGGTTCCCTCGCCCAGGCGGCGCCCGCCAAGGCGGCGGCCGCCGCGCCCACGCCGCCCGCCGCCGCCGACGACGTCGTGGTCCCGCCGAAGCGCTGAGCCCGGTCACCAGACGCTGACGGGGGCTTCCTCCAGCGGGTCCACCACGGTCACCCGGAGGTCGCCCTTCGCGGCGCGCACCTCCTGCATGACGCCCTCGACGATGGTGGTGCGGTTGCATTCCTTGCTGAGGTGGCCGAGCAGCAGCTCGCTGGCCCGCCACTCCCGCAGGCCCATGAGCAGGTCCCGCGCCGCGAGGTTGGAGAGGTGCCCGTGGCGGCCGCGGATGCGCTGCTTCAGGTTGAGCGGGCGCTTGGAGAGGTCCAGCATCTCGTCGTCGTAGTTCGACTCGAGCACGAGGACGTCGGCCAGCGCGGCGTGGTGCCGGACCACGTCCGTGACGTGCCCGAGGTCGGTGAGCCAGGTCACGCGCCGGCCGGGCCGCCCCGCCCCGCCGGGGCAGTCCAGCGCGTAGCCGACGGGGTCGGCCGCGTCGTGCGGGATCGGGATGGCGGTGACGGCGAGCCCGCGGAACTCGAAGGTGCTGCCGGTCTCGAACAGCTGCCAGTCGGGACGGACCTTCAGGGTGCCCTGGATGCGGCGCGCGGTCTCGCGGTTCGCGAAGACCTTGAGCAGGGGGTTCTGGCGCAGCAGCGCGGCCAGGCCGAGGCAGTGGTCGCTGTGCTCGTGCGTGATGAAGACCGCGTCGAGCGCCCGCGCCTCGGTGCCGAGCCGCCGGAGCGAGGCCTCCAGCCGGGGGCCCGGGAAGCCGGCGTCCAGCATGACCCGGGCGCCGTCGCACTCCAGGATCGAGCAGTTGCCGGAGCTGCTGGTGCCGAGGATGTGGAAGGCGAAGGCCATCGAAGGACGATGCAAGCCCGCCGTGGGCGGTTCTTCAAGCCGCCAGTCGGCTTTTCGCTTGAGAGGGCGGGGGAGCGGGGAGATGCTGGGGCACTGCCATGCCGTCCCTTCCCCGAGTCATCAGCATCATCATGGGGGGCGGCCGCGGCTCCCGCCTCTATCCCCTCACCAAGGACCGCTGCAAGCCGGCCGTGCCGCTGGCCAGCAACTACCGCCTGGTCGACATCCCGATCAGCAACTGCCTGAACTCCGGCATCAACCAGATCTTCGTCCTGACGCAGTTCAATACCGCGTCGCTCCACAAGCACATCCAGCAGACCTACAAGTTCGACGGCTTCGGCCGCGGCTTCGTCGACATCCTGGCCGCCGAGCAGACCGGCGACAAGGAGTCCTGGTACCAGGGCACCGCGGACGCCGTCCGCCAGAACCTGCACCACTACAACCTGCGCGACGAGGACCTCGTGCTCATCCTGTCCGGCGACCAGCTCTACCGGATGGACCTCGAGGAGCTCGCCCGCCAGCACATCGAGAACGCGGCCGACGTCACCATCGCGGCCAAGGCCATGCCCGCCGACCAGGTCTCCGCCCTCGGCGTCATGCGCGTCAACCCCGACCTCCGGATCGTCGAGTTCGTCGAGAAACCCAAGGACCCCGCGGTCATCTCCTCCCTCGTCCTCGGCGGCGCCGCCCGCGCCCGCCTCTCCGACCAGTCGGACCGCCCCTATTGCCTCGCCTCGATGGGCATCTACATGTTCTCGGGCAAGGTGATGCGCGAGGCCCTCGCGGACCACAGGCAGACGGACTTCGGCAAGGAGGTCATCCCCGGCCTGCTCGCCTCGAAGCGCATGATGGCCTACGTCTTCGACGGCTATTGGGAGGACATCGGCACGGTCGGCTCCTTCTGGGAGTGCAACCTCACCCTGACCGACCCGGTCCCGCCCTTCGATTTCTTCGACGACCAGAACCCGGTCTACACGCATTCCCGCTACCTGCCCCCGGCCAAGCTCAACGGCGCCCGTTCGCGCCGCGTCCTGATGGCGGACGGCGCGATCGTCGACGACTCCGACCTCGAGCGCTGCGTGATCGGCGTCCGCGCGGTCATCCGCGGCGGTTCCCGCCTGGAGAACGTGGTCATGATGGGCGCGGACGTCTTCGAGCGCCCGCACGACATGGCCCGGAACCATGGCCTCGGCCGGCCCGACATCGGGGTGGGTCCGAATTGCCTGATCCGCAACGCGATCATCGACAAGAACGCCCGCATCGGCGGCGGTTGCCGGCTTTCGCCCCAAGGCTTGCCGGAGAAGTGGGAGACCGACGCGCTGTTCGTGCGCGACGGCGTCATCGTCGTCAAGAAGGGCGCCATCGTCCCGCCCGGGACGGTCGTCGGGGGATGAAGACCTTCGCGCGGACCTACTGGTTCACCTGGGGCTTCCTCGTCTTGGCGGCCCTCTTCACCGGTGGGGCCGCGTCGCTCAAGGACGCCTTCTTCGGCGGCCTGCTCGCATCGCTCCTGTCCGCCGCCCTGACCCGCCCCTACGAACGGGTCGGGTTGCGCTACGCGCCCTTGCTCGGCGCGGCCGCGGGCACGGCCTGGGTCCTGCTGGGCCTGCTGCGCCTGCGTTGGTTCGGCGACGCGGACGAGGTCGCCCAGGCCGCCTGGCAGTTGGGGACTCAGATTTCGGTCCACGCCGCGGCCTTCGCGGGCGCGGGGCTCATGGCCTCCCTCCGTCCCGAGGCGCGTCTCGGTCGAGCCCTCTTCGCCGGCGTGCTCCTCGCCGCCGGCATGACCGCGGTGCCCTATGGTTTCATCGCCTGGGTCGACCATCGCCTCGCCGGCCCGGTCGAAATCGTCCTGCTGACCGGCGCCGACGTGCCCGCCAACGCCGCGCCCGCCCGGCGCGAAGGCGCGGAGGCCGTCGCCCTGTCGCCGGACGAGGTCGCCCTGCTGAAGGAACGTTTCCTCGTGGTGGATGGTCCCGGCGGCCCCGAGGCCATCGATGACGTCGGCCGTCGCCACTGGCCGCTCTGGCGGAAGCGCTTCGTCTATCCCGGCAATCCCGGCGGTCCCGTGCGCCGGGTGCTCGTGGTGCTGCCCGCGGACGCCAAGGCCTTGGAGTCGGACCGTTATCCCGCCCTCGGCCGGGGCGACTGGACCTTCCCGGTGGGCGAGGATCCCCGCGGCCTGGCTTTGGTCCATCTGCAGGCCGACGGCGCCTTCCGGTCCGCCGCGCGCTTTCCGGCCCTGACGGTCCGGCTGCGGCAGGGCGTCGAGCCGCCCCCTGCGGTCGACCGCGTGCGTCCGCCCGCCACGGTCGCCGCCGCGCAACGCGAACTGCGGGCCTTCCGGGCCGCGCAGGTCTGCGCGATCGAGGTCGTCCGGCGCTCGCCGATCGGCGATTTCTACGCCCCCGATCCCGTCCGCGCCGGCATCGCCTACGCGTTCGACTACGTGGTCACCGGCGACGACCTCCGCGAGGCCCAGCCGGACGCGGCCCCGGCGCCGAAGCCGCCGAAGCCGCCGGAGCCGCCGGCCGGCGCCAAGCCGCCCGCGCCCGAGCGGCTAGGTCGTTGAACTGAGGAAGTCGCGGTGCAGGCGGGCGTAGGCGCCGTCGGCCGCGAGGAGCGTCTCGTGCGTGCCGCGTTCGACGATGCGCCCATGGTCGAGCACGAGCACCTGGTCGGCCTTGCGGATCGTGCTGAGCCGGTGGGCGACCACGAAGCTGGTCCGGCCGCGCATGAGCCGGGCGAGCGCCGCCTGCAGGCGGGATTCCGTCAGGGTGTCGACCGCGCTCGTCGCCTCGTCCAGGACGAGGATGCGCGGGTCGGCCAACAGGGCGCGGGCGAAGGCGACGAGCTGCTGCTGGCCGAGCGAGAGGCCGCGGCCCTTCTCCGCGACGGGCGTATGGATGCCCTGCGGGAGCCCTTCGATCAGGTCGAGGCAGTCGAGGTCGCGGAACGCCTGGCGGACCTCCTCGTCGGAGGCGTCGGGCCGGGTCGCCTTCACGTTGTCGGCCACGGTGCCGGCGAACAGGAAGTTCTGCTGGAAGACGAAGCCCATCTGGCGGCGCAGCGACTCCTGCCGCAGTCCCGCCAGGTCGAGCCCATCCACGAGCACCTGGCCCGCGTCGGGCCGTTGGAACTTGGCCAGCAGGCCCACGATGGTGGATTTGCCCGAGCCGGTGTGGCCGACGAGCGCGATGACCTGCCCGGGCGCCGCCGTGAAGCCGACCGCATGGAGCACGGGCCGGTCGGGCAGGTAGGAGAACGTGACCCCGCGGAATTCCACCGCGCCGCGCAGGGGCGGGCAGGCCACCGCGTCGGCCCGATCCGTCCAGGCCGGCGGGGTGTCCAGCAGGCGGAAGTAGCGCTCGGCCCCGGCCATGGCCAGGGTGGCCTCGGACAGCTGGGTCCCGATGATGGTGATCGGCGAGAAGAAGAGGTCCGCCAGGAAGAAGAAGGTCACCAGGTCCCCGAGGCCGGTGTGGCCGCCGTCGAGGGCGAGCCAGCCGCCGACGCCGACGAGCGCCGCGAGGAAGCCCTGGGCGTTGAGTTCGAGCAGCGGCAGGTACAGCGCGCTCAGGCTCGCCGTCTTGACCACGTTGCCGGCGAGGGTGTGCACGAGGCGGGAGAAGATCCCGGCGTTGGTCTCCTCGCGCGCGAAGCCCTGCGTGACGCGGATGCCCTGGACGGTTTCCGCGAGCGCCGAGGTGACGCGCGAGAAGCTCTCCTGCTGGAGCCGGGAGGCCTGGAGGATCTTGCCGCGGAAGGCCGCGTGCACGAGCAGGAGGCACGGCACGATGGCCAGCAGCACGAGGAAGAGGCGCGGGTTCACCCAGAGCATCAGCAGGGCGGCGCAGGTCATCTGGCCGAAGGAGACGACCGTGATGAAGAAGTTGTTCTGGATGCCGTTGCGCATCGCCTCGATGTCGGAGATCATCCGGCTGATCAGGCTGCCGTGCCGGCGCGCGTGGAAGAAGGCGAGCGGCTGCGTCAGCAGGTGGCGCATGAGGCGGTCGCGCAGGTCGCGCAGCACGACCTCGCCGATCTGGTGCGCGAGGCGGATGCGCCAATAGAGGGCGACGTCGGCCAGGAGCACCGCCCCGAGGAAGCCGGCCAGCCAGCGGAGCGTGGCCCCGCCGTCGCCGGCGGTGACCGGCCCGCGGATGATCGCGCCGACCATCCAGGCGAGCAGGGGGAGGGCCATCGCCCGCAGCGCGCACAGCGCCAGCAAGGTGTTGCGTTGGCCGCGGTGGGGGGCCGTGAAGGCCAGCAGCCGCGCGATGGTCGACCAGCGCAGCGGGAGCCGGTCCGGTTCCTCGTCGTCCGGGTGGGCCCGGCGCACGGCGATCTCGAGGCGGCCCCGGCTCATGCGGCGGAGCCCTCGGATTGGACCAGGATGGCGCGGCGGTATTGCCCGTCCTGCGCCATCAGTTCCGCGTGCGTGCCGCTCTGGATCAGGCGGCCGCGTTCGAGCACGAGGATGAGGTCGGCCCGCCGCAGCGTGCTCAGGCGATGGGCGACGATGAAGGTGGTCCGGCCCTCCATGGCCGATTCCATCGCCTCGAGGATCTCGCGTTCGGTCTCGGGGTCGATGGCCGAGGTCGGGTCGTCGAGCAGCAGCACCGTCGGTTCCAGCAGGAGCGCGCGGGCGATGGCCAGCCTCTGCCGCTGGCCCCCCGAGAGGTTGACGCCGCCCTCGCCGAGGTAGGTCTCGTAGCCTTCGGGCAGGGCCGCGATGAAGTCATGGGCGCCGGCGATGCGGGCGGCGCGTTCGATGCGCTCCTGGCTGGCGTCCGGGTGGCCGAAGGCGATGTTCGCGGCGATGGTGTTGGAGAAGAGGAAGTTCTCCTGGAAGACCATGCCGACCTGCCGCCGCAGCTCGGCCAGGGGCAGTTCGCGCAGGTCGTGCCCGTCGAGCGTCACGCGGCCGGAGCGGGGATCGTAGAAGCGCGGGATGAGCGAGAGGAGGGCGGACTTGCCCGCGCCCGTGGCCCCCGCGATGGCGATGCGGCTCCCCGGGCGGGCCCGGAAGCTCAGCCGGTGCAGCACCGTGTCGTTCTCGCGGTATTCGAAGGACACGTCCTCGAAGGCCACTTCGCCGAGGAAGCGTCCGGGCGAGCGGGCTTCCGCCCGCGACGCCACGCCCGGGTCGGTGTCGAGGATCTCGAAGATGCGCTTCGCCCCGGCCAGCGAGACCTGGGCGTTGTCGACCACCGCCGCCAAGGTCGTGATCTGGGTGGCGAACTGCTGGAGCAGGCCGGCGAAGGTCACGAGGCCGGTGCCCAGGGCGATCTCGCCGCGGGCCACCATCCAGCCGCCGTAACCGACGAGGATGGCCATGGAGAGGCGGTTGAGGCCGTCGATCACGGGCCAGAACAGGGCGATCTCCCTGAAGACCTTGCGCTTCTGGAGGCGGATGTCCTCGCTCCAGCCTTCGAAGCGGCCCTGCACGCGGGGTTCGAGCGCGAAGCCTTTCACGACCTGGATGCCCTGCACGTTCTCCGAGAAGCCGAGCACGAGCCGGTCCATGAGTTCGCGGTTCTCCTCGTACGCCGGCCGGACCCGGCGGGAGAAGCGGATCGCGAACCAGGCCTGGACCGGGAGCACCGACAGGCAGGCGAGCGTCAGCCGCCAGTCGGTGCGGAACATGTAGAGCGAGCACGCGGCGAGCGTCACGCCGATGATCGCCAGCTGGAGCAGCACGCCTTCGATGAAGATGCGGACGGAGTGCGCGTCCGAGGTCACGCGGTTGATGATGGACCCGCTGGCGTTGGTGTCGAAGAAGCGGAAGCTGAGCTGCTGCAGCTTGGCGAAGACCTGGGCGCGCAGGTTGACGACGATGCGGCCGTGCAGGAAACGCACCGAGACGAGCCCGAAGACGTAGGCGAGCGCGGCCCGGAGCAGGGCGGCCACGACGATGCCGCCGGCCAGCCACGCGATGACCTCGCCCTCGCGCGCCGCGGCCGGCACGAAGAAGGGCCGGGCGGGCGGGGCGACCGCCGGGTCGCCGTAGTGCCGGAGCGTGTCGATGGCGACGCCGGCGAGGGCGAACACCGCGACCGTCAGGAAGACGAGCAGCAGCTGGAGGCCGAGCAGCTGGAGGCAGTCGGCGCGGTGCGACCAGGCGATGCGCAGCAACCGCCGCAGCGTGTCGTCACGGCCGGCGGCGGGCGGTGGGACGGGGTCGGCGGGCATGCGCGGCGGGGCGCCGGCGGGCTCAGCGGATCATCTGGCCTTCCCGCGAAGCCTTCTTGCGGAACTCGGCGAGGATGCGGGCGGTGACCGGGCCGGGCTTGCCGGTGCCGATCCGGCGGGCGTCGACCTCGATCACGGGGATGACCTCCGCGGCGGTGCCGGTGAGGAAGCACTCGTCGGCGTTCCAGACGTCGTAGCGGGTGATGTTCGTCTCGACGGTGGGGATCCCGAGGGCCGCGGCGACTTCGAGCGCGACCTGGCGCGTGATGCCGACGAGGGCGCCGGCGTGGGAGGCGGGGGTGAGGAGGCGGCCCTTGTGGATCAGGAAGACGTTGTCGCCCGTGCACTCGGACACGTAGCCCTGCTCGTTCAGCATGAGGCACTCGTGGAAGCCGTGCTGCTGGGCCTCCATCTTCGCCATGATGTTGTTGAGGTAGTTGAGCGACTTGATCATCGGCGGCAGGGCCGCGGGGCTGATGCGGCGGGTCGGCGCGGTGATGATGCGCATGCCGGTCGTGTAGAGTTCCTCCGGGTAGAGCTTGATGCTGTCGGCGATGCAGATGATGGAGGGCTTGGGGCAGTTCTTCGGCGAGAGGCCGAGGTCGCCGAAGCCGCGGGAGACGACGAGGCGGATGTAGCCGTCGGTCAGCTGGTTGCGGCGGCAGGATTCGCAGACGATCTCGGCGATCTCCTGGCGCGACCACGGCATGTCGAGGCAGAGGGCCTTGGCCGACATCTCCAGGCGCTCGAGGTGCTCGTCGAGGCGGAAGACGCAGCCTTGGTAGAGGCGGATGCCCTCGAAGATGCCGTCGCCATAGAGGAAGCCGTGGTCGAAGACCGAGATCTTGGCCTCGGCCTTGGGGTAGAACTTGCCGTCGATGTAGACTTCCATGTTGGGAAAAGCCCACCTTGGCGGGTTGGCCGGGGATTTTCCAGCCCGAAACCCCTTTTTTACCGCGAAGCCGCCGCGGCGGTCATCCGCACCGTCAGGCGGAACTTGCCCGAGTCCTCCGGGGCGATCAGGTCGGTCCGCGCGACCTCCACGCATCCGCCCAGCAACGCCGCCAAACGGTCGGCCAAGGCCGGGTATTGGGCGGAGAGGTCGGCGCCGGCGACTTCCGGAAGCAGGCTCACCTGGGCCGCCCCGTCGGCGGCCTGCCGCACTTGGTAGTGCGCGATCCCGGTGGCCTCCGCGAAGCAACCGTCGACCTGTCGGGTCGTGACGACGCGTCCCGCGGCGTCACGCAGGGTGTCGCGGAGACGGCCGTGCACCACCCAGCGATCGCCGACGCGCTCGGCGTGGTCGCCGATTTCGTACCGGAGCAAGGGCAGGTATTCGTTGGTGAGGGTCGTCACCAGCAGTTGGCCGATGCCGCGGTCGTCGGCATCCGCCAGCTCGAGCTCCGCGGTCTCCGGGGAGGCGACCATCCCGCCGCCCGGGTGGTCGATCAGGAGATGCCCTGTTTCGCTGGACCCGTAGAGGTTGATGACCGGGACGCCGAAGACGCGTTCCAGGATGCGCCGATGGACCACGCTCGCGTACTCGTAGCTCGTCAGGATGAAGCGCAGGGAAGGGAAGCGCAGCCCGTGGCGTTCGCAGTGGAGCGCGAACCAGGCCCCGTGGACCGGGTCGACGTCGAGGAAGGTCGGCGCCCAGGCGGCGGTTTCGGCCGCCATCTGCGCGAGCTTCTCCGTGGGGAGGGAGAAGGGGATGCGCGACTGGTTGACGAACAGCGTGGATCCGAGGGTGCGCTGTTCGACGTGGAGCCAGCGGGCGAAGCAACTGACGCCGCTGCAGCCGGGCGTGGTCAGCACCGCGCGTCGCGCGGCCGGGTTCGCCGCGAGCAGCTCGGCGATCAAGGGGTGGCGCCGCAGGGCCCGGGCTTCCTGTTCGGCCCACCAGGTGCGGCCGAAGATCACGCGCACGCTCGCGCCGGAGGTGCCGGAGGTGCTTTCCTCCTCGATCTCGCCGGACTGTTCCAATTGCCTCAGGTCGAAGCGGCGCGGCAGGAAATCGCCGGGAGAGTGGGCCCGCAGTTCGGCTTTGGTGATGCGCGGCAGGTCCTCCAGGCGAGGGTCGGGGAGGGCGCAGGCGGCCCGCCAATCAGCGCGTTCGTAGAAGGGCACGCCCGCGGTGGCCGCCAGCGCCCGGTCGAGTCGGGACGCGCGGTGTTCGGCGGCGTCGAGGAGCGTTCCCGGCATGGCAGGACCAGAACCTAGTCCAACCCGCGGAAAAAGCAAAAGGGCCGCGACGTTTCAGCCGAGGATTTCTTCCTCCACCCGGTTGCGGAGGATGCCGATGCCGTCGATCTCCACCTCCATCACGTCGCCGGGGCGGAGCCAGCTGGGCGGAACCTGGGCCATGCCGACGCCGGCGGGCGAGCCGGTCAGGAGGACGGAGCCGGCGGGTAGGGTCGAGCTCCCGGAGAGGAAGGCGATCAGGTCGGCCACCGCGAACTGCATCGAAGCGGTCGGCGCGTCCTGCTTCACCACCCCGTTCAGGCGGAAGCGCAGGCGGAGGGCTTGCGGGTCGGGAATCTCGTCGGCCGTGACGAGGCACGGACCCAGCGGGCAGAAGGTATCGAAGGACTTCCCCCGCGTCCATTGTCCGCCGCCCCATTCCTTCTGCCAGTCCCGCGCGGAGACGTCGTTCGCGCAGCAGTAGCCGAGCACGTAGTCGAGGGCTTGCGCCGGGCTCACGTTGCGGCAGTCGCGCCCGATGACGACGGCCAGCTCGCCTTCGTAGTCGACCTTGTCGCTGCGCAGGAAACGGGGCAGGCGGACGACGGCCTCGTGCCCGACGACGCTGGCCGGGCTCTTCATGAAGATCGTCGGGTGGGGCTGCTGCGCGGCGCCGAATTCCTTCGCGTGGTCGGCGTAGTTCACGCCGGCGCAGAAGAGGGCGGTGGGGCGCACGCAGGGCAGGGGGAGTCCGGGGCTGACGACTTGGGGCGTCGCGAGGAAGCGCCCGCCGCGGGGGGCGACCTGCCGCCAGGTGCCGTCGGCTTCGGCGATGGCCTGCACGGGCCGGCCGGTGAGCGTGTCCATGAACGCGTAGACTTTCATCGCTCACGACTTTGCAGGGGTCGTGCCGAAAGGCGAACCTCCCCGCTAAACGGAAGTTTGTGGGCATTTAGGCCCGGTTTTTGGCGAAGGGGAACTATCGGGGGTTGTCGCGTGTCGAGTTTTCGCCCTACCTAGCCCCATGCGATTGCCCCGTCGTTCCTTCCTGCGTAATGCGGCCGTTGCCGCCGCCGGCTTCACCATCCTGCCCCGCCACGTGCTCGGGCGAGGTTTCGTCCCGCCGAGCGAGACGCTGAACCACGTCATCGTCGGTTGCGGCGGCATCTCCGGCTCCGGCGCCCATTTCGGCGACCACATGAAGGGCGCCCACCGCGTCCTCGCCGTGTGCGACGTCGACGACAACCACGCCCGCAACCGCGCGAACCAGGTCAAGGCCGCCGGCGGCAACACGCCGATCAGCACGCGCGATTTCCGCGAAGTCATCGGCCTGGCCGACGCCGACGTGGTGCACGTCTGCACGCCGCCCCATTGGCATGGCGTCATCGCCGCCCAGGCGGCCCGCGCCGGCAAGGCGGTCTGGTGCGAGAAGCCCCTGACCCGCACCATCGGCGAAGGCCTGGCGCTCCGCAAGGTGGTCCAGGCGACCCGGGTGCCGTTCCGCGTGAACACGTGGTTCCGCCTCAACCGCACCAACTATTACGGGGTCGGCCCCGCCCGCGAGATCCGGCGCGTCGTCGCCAGCGGCGTCCTCGGCGGTCCGCTCACCGTGCGCCTCGCCTGCGTCGGCGGCATCGCCTGGAAGGTGAACCTTTGGGTCGGCAAGCCGAACCTCGAGCCGCAGCCGGTGCCCGCCCACCTCGATTGGGACATGTACTGCGGTCCTTCGCAGCTGATTCCCTACCACCCGCACCGCGCCCACGGTTCCTTCCGCGGCTATTGGAACTTCGACCAGGGCGGCCTGGGCGACATGGGGCAGCACTTCCTCGACCCGGTCCAGTACTTCCTCGGCAAGGACAAGGAGTTCCCGGTCTCCGTGGAGGCCGACGCTCCCCCGCAGGACGCCATGGCCTGCGGCGTCTGGAAGACGGTCACGCTGACCTATGCGGATGGCACGCGCATCATCCTCGAGTCCGAACTCGCCGAGCGCGGCGAGAAGCCCTTCATCGAGGGTCCGAACGGCAAGCTGTTCGCCAACCTGCGCTCCGACCGCCCGGAACTGATCCGCAAGGCGATGGAGTTCCCGCTGCCCGAATACCAGGAGGACGACTTCGACGCCTGCGTGCGCGACAAGCGTCCGTTCGGCTACGGCGTCGACGAGGCCTTCCATAGCTCGACCATCGTCAACCTCGCCGCCCTCGCCGTCCGCCTCGGCCGTCCGCTCAAGTTCAAGCCCGACGGCTCGGGCTTCGTCGGCGACGCCCAGGCCGACCGCCTCCATTCCCCCGTGCTCCGCGGGCCGTGGTCGATCTAACCTCCCGCCTTTCCCGACCATGAAGCTTTCCCTGTCCCTCCTGCTCCTCGCCGCCGCCGCCGTCGCGGCGGAACCGGCCAAGCCGGCCGCGAAGCCCGCCGCCAAGCCGGCCCCGGCGAAGGCCGCGCCCACCCCCGAGCAGCTCGCCGCCGCCGCCCGCGTCCAGGCCATGCAGGAGATGATCAACGCCGCCCGGCAGTTCCCGGTCGCGACGCCGGCCGCCCAGGCCTTCTTCGATAAGCTCCGCGCCCAGCGCGCGGCCGTGACGGACCCCGAGGCGCGCGCCGCCCTCGACCAAGCCCTGGCGATGGATCCCGCCGTCGCCGTCCGCCTGCCGCTCGGCGATGCCGCCGTGAAGGCCGTCGACCTGCCGGTCGGCACGACGCCGGAGACCAAGCTCGGCGAACTGGAGCGACAGCTCGACCTCGGGCAGGCGCCCGGCGCGCTCACCGTCGCGGAACTGACGGACCTCGCGGGCGGGGCGGAGTTCGCCGCCGCCCATCGCGCCGCCCGCCTGCTGCGCCGCGTCGATCCGGCCGCCGCCGCGCCCCTGCTGTGGGCGCGCCTCGCCAAGCTGACTTCCCGCGAGCAGGTGCAATTGACCGAGGATGAGATCCTGCGCCTGCCGGTGAAGCTGGCCGGCGCCGGCGCCCCGGCCGCCCCGACGGGGTCGCTGGCCGCGAAGGCCGCGTTTCTCCGCGTCTCCGCCGTGCGCGCTTCCGTGGCCTTGTCCAAGGAGGCCCTGCTCCCGTTGCTCAAGTCCACCGCCGCCAACGAACTCAACGAGGCCGCCTGGGAGGCGGTGCCCCGCGTCTTCGCGCGCGCGGATCGCCCGGCGCTGGAGGCCGCGGCCAAGGAACTCTTCGACGCCGCCGCCAAGGCCCGCGAGGCGAAGGCCGAGCCCGGCCGCCTCTACCCGAAGGCCAAGGCCGCGCTGGACGCCCTGCGCTGAGCGGTTCGCTTCCGCGATTGTCGCTTGCCCCGCCGAGGCCTTGGGCCTTGCAATGGGGCATGCCGCCCGCCGCCACCAAGGATGCCGCGCCCAACCTGCTCCTCGCGGGTTTCATGGGCACCGGGAAGTCCGCGCTCGGCCGGCAGCTCGCCAAGCGCTGGCGCCGACCGTTCCTCGATACGGACGAACTCGTCGAGAAGCTCGCCGGCACCACCATCGCCGACATCTTCGCCGAGCACGGCGAGGAGCATTTCCGCGCCCTCGAGCGCCAGGTGGTCGAGTCCCTGCTTCCCGCGCAGGGGGCCGTCATCGCCTGCGGCGGCGGGTTGGTCGTCCCGGCGGGCATGGGCGAGCTCGTCCGCAGCAAGGGCGTCGTCATCACCCTCTTCGCCTCCGTCGACACGATCCTGCGGCGGACCTCCGGCAACAACCGCCGGCCGTTGCTCAAGGGCGACGACCCCGAGGCGCGCATCCGCGACCTGATGAAGAAGCGCGAACAGGCCTACCTGCAGGCCGGCATCGCCGTCTACACCGATGGACGGTCGCTGCAGCAGCTCTGCGTCATCGTCGAGCGGGTCTACGAGCGCGAAGTGCGGGCCGCCCTCAAGGGCCCGGGCAAGCGTCGGGATTGACCCACGGTTCGCCCGTCGGCGCGAGGTCGCGTTGCGCCCGCAGGCAGGCCAGGAAGTCGGCGCGGCGGATCGCGCAGGCCCCGAGGCTGCCGAGGTGCGCGGTGGGGACTTGGCAGTCGATGAGCGCGAAGCCGGTCGCGCGCAGGCGTTCGACCAGGCGGACGAAGCCGACCTTGGAGGCGTCGCTGCG
>JACCED010558590.1_pt1 | contig 18970 bp, 16 predicted proteins | sample 7455021 | NCBI WGS metagenome assembly JACCED01 (sample SAMN15323456, study PRJNA562643) | freshwater metagenome | isolation source: river surface water | place: USA:Blue River Watershed | collected 2017-08-19 | reverse complement strand
GGCATCATGCATGCCTTCACCGGCCTGGCCAGCCTGCAGCAGGTCACCCTGGCCACAGTGGCACCGGGCATCGCCGAGGCTCTGGTAGCCACCGCGATCGGCCTGTTTGCCGCCATCCCTGCGGTGACCGCATACAACCGCTTCGCGCGCGACATCGACCGGGTATCCATCCAGTTGGAGACCTTCATCGAAGAGTTCACCAATATTCTTCAGCGGAGCGTGGGCGCGCCCGGAGCGACCCCATCCGCCGCGGGGCGCTGAGACCGTGCCCGCCGTCTCGTCACGCGGCCGCGGCCGCCGCACGATCAACGAGATCAATATGGTGCCCTTCATCGATGTGATGCTGGTGCTCTTGATCATCTTCATGGTCACCGCGCCGCTGATCACCCCCAGCATGATCGACCTGCCTAGCGTGGGCAAGGCCAACCGTCCGCCAGACGTGAAGCTGGAGGTGGTGATTCACAAGGACGGATCATTGGAACTGCGCGCCGGGTCGCCCAAGGCTGGCTCTGCAAGCCCTGCCAACACGGGGAGCGCCACCAGCAATCAGCGGCTCGCCCTCGCTGACCTGTCCGCCCGCGTACTACAGGCCCAGAACGGGCAAGCTGCTGGCAGCGTGGCCGTGGTCATCAGCGCCGACCGCAGCGTGAAGTACGAGTCGGTGGTCAAGGTCATGGACACCCTGCAACGCGCCGGTGTGCAGCGGGTGGGCCTGTCGGTGCAAATGGCGCCCTGAGGGGCAGATCCTTCGCCAACAGCAGATACCCGGTTAACCCTCACGAACTGAAGCACCCTTCCAGCCCCCTCCTGCAACCACCCCACTCCCAGGCCCGAACCCAAGACCCCACCCAAGCACAAGAGGACCTACGCCCCATGTCCCTGCTGGCCACCGCTGACCGCCTGGAGTTCACGCCTCCTCCCGAGCCGCGTCCGCTGGCGGCCATGGGCCTGGCCCTGCTGGCCCACCTGTTGCTCTGCATCGCTCTGGCATGGGGCATCACCTGGAACCGCGACAGCCAGGAGGTCACCGCGGAAGCCGAGCTCTGGTCGACCACCGCCCAGCTGGCCGCACCGGCCCCTGTGGAACCGCCTCCCCCACCGACCCCTCCTGCGCCGAAATCGGCACCGGTGCCGCCGCCCCAGCCTCCACGCGCCCCCAAGCCAGTTCCCGTAGCCGCACCGCCAGCACCTCAGATCAAGGACGCGGCGATCGCGCTCGAACGCGAAAAGGAACAGAGGCGGGCGCGGGAGGAGAAAGCGCGCGAGGCACTAGCACTGCAGAAAAAAGAAAAAGCGCTGCGCGAAGCCGCGGCGCGCGAGGCAGCTGAAAAGAAGGCCGCGGAAATCAAAGCTGCGGAACTCAAAGCCGCAGAGACCAAAGCCGCGGAGCTTAGAGCCGCAGAGATCAAGGCGGCAGAGATCAAAGCCGCAGCGATCAAACAGGCGGAGCAGAAAGCAGCGGAGAAACTGGCCGCCGAGAAAGCCGCCGAAGCGGCTGAGCGGGCGAAGCGAGCCCTCGAGGCTGAAGAAGCCCGGCGCGCGGACCAAATGCGCGAGGACCAGATCAAGCGCATCCAGGGCATGGTCGGTGCCACCGGCAGACCCGCCGCCACTGGCAACGCGGCCAGGTCGGCCGGGCCCAGCGACAGCTACGGCGGGCGGATCCGGGAAAGGGTCAGACCCAACATCGTCTTCAACGAAGATGTAGCGGGCAATCCGGTCGCCGAGGTCGAAGTGGTGATGTCACCCGATGGCACCATCCAAAGCCGAAAGATCACAAAATCCAGCGGCGTCAGGAGCTGGGACGAGGCGGTGCTGCGCGCACTTGACCGGACCGGAACGCTCCCGCGCGATGTCGACGGCCGGGTGCATAGCCCGGTCCTGTTGGTGTGGAGGCCCAAGGATTGATCACCGCTCGCTTCCAAGCGGTCAATCAGCGGAACGTGCGCCGAGGCGGCGGCTTGTAACCTGGCGCACGCGGCTCGAGGTGGCGGAAGGTGATCCGGCCCTTGTTGAGGTCGTAGGGCGAAAGCTCGAGCGACACTTTGTCCCCCGCCAGAATGCGGATGCGGTTCTTCTTGAGCTTGCCACCGCCGTAGGCGATGAGGCCGTGGCCGTTTTCCAGCTTGACGCGGTAGCGACCGTCGGGGAGCACCTCCTCCACCAAGCCGTTCATTTCAATCAGTTCTTCCTTGGCCATGAGGTTCCTTGGGTCAATGTGTGGGTATCAGGCCGTGGCAGCGGCCACCTGGGCCTGCCCTTGGCGAATCGCGTAGTCAATGGCGCTGCGGTGGCTGTGAAAGCGCCGCGTGAAGCGAAACACCTTGTCGAGGGTGGCAGCCCCTTGTCCGCGGCGAATTGAAACCGAGGGGGCGAAGTCGCCCGTGTCAGTGACGCGGGCACCGGGAGTCACGCGGAACTTGCCGATGGAAAACGACAGTTCTTGGGAAAAAGACATACAACTGGCCCCGAGGTTGTCACCGGGGCATCCGTGAGAAAGAGCCTGCGCGCTGCGGGATTTGCCCGAGACCTGGTGGCCGCGGGTACCGCGAGGCGATAGAGGGTCCCCTGCCGACGACAGAGGGGTCGAAAAGATGAAGGAACTCGCCGTCAGGGCAGTGTGACGACCGGGCGCGGCACGCAAGGTGGCGGGGCGGTCTGGAGGGGCCCCCAAGGGGGCTCAAGTCCTGTCAAACAGGACGTTGGCGCTGGAGAGCAATGCGCGAACGTGAGAGGAGTGTAACCGGTTTAACCTAGGTCTCAGGCCTCATAGACGATCTGGGCCTGCCCCCCTTCGGCCTGAGCCATCCAGCTGGCCAGGGCCGCGTCGCTGGGGAAAAAGCGCGCAGCCTCTCCCAGCTGTAGCTCAGCGGTCGCCGCCTCACGCAGCAGGGCAAGCCGGACGGGCAAGCCGCGCACCAGTTCCCCCACCTCGCTCTCCTCGCGCTGCGGCGGGAAGTCGCGCAGCAGACGCTGAATATCCGGCGCCTTGCCATTGACCGCCACCCGCAGGTACTTGCCAAAACGGCAACGGGCTGAGGCCAGGTCCCAGACCTGTTGAACGGACAGGCGCAGCCCGCCAGAAAAGCGGTCGTTCTGGCACTTGGCCATGACGATGATCAGTTCGTCGTCCTTGATCAGGTGCCGGTTTGCGTTGATCAGGGCCTCGTCTGCAGTGGCCTCGATCACGGCGGACTTGTCGTCGAGCTTGAAGATCGCAAGCTTGCCCCGCTGCGCGTTGATCACACGCAGGTCGCCCACGATGCCTGCCAGCAGCACCGTCTCCCGGGAGTCCTTGAGCTCGTCAATAGGGCGCTTGCAAAAGCGACGAACCTCGGCAGCCACCTCGTCGAACAGGTGGCCCGAAAGGTAAAAACCCACCGCTGTTTTTTCTTGCGTCAGACGCTCCTTCACGCCCCAGGGCAGCAGGTCGACCAGCGGCGGTTCCTCGTCGCTGGCGCCATGGCCGCCATCCATATCGAACAGGCCGCCTTGGTTGGCATTGGCCTCAGCGGCGTTGGCAAAGTCGAAGGCGCGGTCAATCGAGGCCACCAGGGCGGCGCGATTGAGGTGCAGGGCGTCGAAGGCGCCGGCCTTGATCAGGGCCTCGACCGTGCGCTTGTTGATACGGGTGCGGTCTACGCGCTTACAAAAGTCGAACAGGCTGGTGAAGGGGCCACTCACAGAGCCGTTAGGGCCTTCCGCCTTGCCATCGCGGGCACGCACGATGGCCTCGATGGCCTGCTGGCCGGTGCCCCTGACTGCGCCCAGCCCGTAGCGGATGACCTTGTCCGACACCGGCTCGAAACGGTAGGTACCGCGGTTCACGTCTGGCGGCTCGAAGGAGAGGCCAAAATTTTTCACCGCGTCTTCGAACAAGACCTTGAGCTTGTCGGTGTCGTCCATCTCCACCGTCATGTTGGCGCAGAAGAACTCGGCGGTGTAGTGGACCTTGAGCCAACCGGTGTGATAGGCCAGCAGCGAGTAAGCAGCAGCGTGCGACTTGTTGAAGCCGTAGCCCGCAAACCTCTCCATCAGGTCGAAGATTTCGTCGGACTTGGTCTGATCGATGCCGTTCCTGGCCGCACCCGTACGGAAAATCTCCCGGTGCTCGGCCATCTCCTCGGCCTTCTTTTTGCCCATGGCCCGGCGGAGCAGGTCCGCGCCACCAAGCGAGTAACCCCCCAGGATCTGGGCGGTCTGCATCACCTGCTCCTGGTAGACCATGATTCCGTAGGTCTCGGACAGCATCTCGGCCACCAGAGGGTGCGGATACTCGACCTTCTCACGCCCGTGCTTGCGAGCCACGAAGCTGGGAATCAAATCCATCGGGCCGGGACGGTACAGCGCGTTGAGGGCGATCAGGTCCTCGAGCCGGGTGGGCTTGGCGTCGCGCAGCATGCCTTGCATACCGCGGCTTTCAAACTGGAACACCGCCTCGGTGCGGCCGTCGGCAAAGAGCTTGTAGGTGGCGGCGTCTTCGAGCGGCACGTTCTCGAAAGCGAAATGCTCCTGGCCCTTGTGGCGTTGGATGATGAGTTCGCGGGCAATTTCCAAAATGGTGAGCGTGGCCAAGCCCAGAAAGTCGAACTTCACCAGACCGGCGGCCTCCACGTCGTCCTTGTCGTATTGGCTCACCGCCGAGTCACTGCCAGGCTGCTGGTACAAGGGCGTGAAGTCGGTGAGCTTGCCCGGAGCGATCAGCACGCCGCCGGCATGCATGCCGACGTTGCGGGTCAGGCCCTCGAGCTTTTGCGCCAGACCAATGAGCGTCTTGACCTCTTCCTCGCGCTCGAGACGCTCGGCCAGAATAGGTTCCTGCTCGATCGCACCGGCGATGGTGATGTGCTGACCGGGCTTCTGGGGGACCAGCTTGCTGATGCCATCGCAGAAGGTATAGGACATGTCCAGCACCCGGCCCACATCGCGGATCGCAGCCTTGGCGGCCATGGTGCCAAAGGTGGCGATCTGGCTCACGGCCTCGCGGCCGTATTTGTCCTTCACGTAGTCAATGACCCGGTCGCGGTTGCTTTGGCAAAAGTCGATGTCGAAGTCGGGCATGGACACCCGCTCCGGGTTCAGGAATCGCTCGAACAGAAGGTTGTAGCGAAGCGGGTCGAGGTCGGTGATCTTGAGGGAGTAGGCCACCAGAGATCCGGCGCCCGAGCCCCGGCCCGGGCCGACTGGGCAGCCATTGTTCTTGGCCCAGTTGATGAAGTCGCCCACGATCAGGAAATAACCGGGGAACCCCATCTTGAGGATGGTGCCGATTTCGAACTCGAGCCGCTCGAGGTAGCGCGGTCGCGCCTTCTCACGTTCGGCCTCCTGGGGATAGAGCTGAACGAGCCGCTGCTTGAGCCCTTCGTGCGAGGCAAAGCGGAAATACTCCTCGATAGGCATCCTGCGCCCATCGACTTCAGGCGTGGGGAAGTTGGGCAAGCGCGGCTTGCCCAAGTCCAGCGAGAGGCTGCAGCGACGGGCGATCTGCGCGGCGTTGGCCAGCGCCGAGGGCAAGTCGGCGAATAGGGCCTCCATTTGCGCGGCGCTTTTGAAATACTGCTCTCGGGTGAACTTGCGCACCCGGCGCGGGTTGCCCAGGATCTCGCCCTCGGCAATGCACACCCGCGCCTCATGTGCCTCGTAATCGTCTGCGGTGAGAAACTGCACCGGGTGGGTTGCAACCACCGGGAGCGAGAGACCAGCCGCCAGCTGCACTGCGCCTGTGACGTGGACCTCGTCGTCGGCCCGGCCTGCGCGCTGCAGCTCCAGATAGAAGCGATGCGGGAATGCGGCGGCCAGCATCAGTGCGGCCTCGCGGGCACGGCTGGCATCGCCCTGCACCAAGGCCTGCCCCACCGGGCCGGCCTGCGCGCCAGACAGGCACACCAGCCCGCCGGAAAGCTCGCGCAGCCAATCGAGCGTGCACACCCCCTGGGCCCGCACCACGTTGCGGGTCCAGCCGCGGGTGAGGAGTTCGCACAGGTTCAGGTAGCCGTCGCGGTTTTGTATCAACAACAGTACGCGCGAGAGGTGGGACGCATCGGCGCCCAGGCCCTGCAGCCAGACTTCGGCGCCGATCACTGGCTTGACACCCTTGCCACGGGCGGCTTTGTAGAACTTGATGGCCCCGAACAGGTTGTTCAGGTCGGTGATGGCCAGCGCGGGCTGTCCGTCGGCGGCGGCGGCCTCCACGGTGTTGTCGATGCGACAGGAGCCGTCGACCACGGAAAATTCGGAGTGCAGGCGCAGGTGAACAAACATGGAGACATTGTAGGAACGCGCGGCAGGGATTCGGTCGCTCGCCCCACCTAAAATCGCTTTTCCGTGCCCGAAATCCTCAACGTTTCCGCCTACAAATTCGTCCCCTTGGCCGACTGCGAGGCCCTGCGTGAGCGCCTGCTCGCCGACGCGAGCGCGTCAGGCCTGAAGGGCACCATTCTTCTGGCCGGGGAAGGGATCAACCTGTTCCTCGCCGGCCCCGCCCCCGATCTGCGCGGATTTTTGGCGCGGCTCCAGACTGACCCCCGGCTCGACGACCTCCCGATCAAGGAAAGCTGGTCGAAGACCCAACCCTTCCGACGGATGCTGGTGAAGGTCAAGCGGGAAATCATCCGCATGAATCACCCAACGATCCGCCCCTCAGAGGGTCGCGCGCCGGCGGTCGACGCCCTGACCCTGCGCCGCTGGCTGGACCAGGGTCATGACGACGAAGGCCGGCCGGTGGTGACCCTCGACACCCGCAATGCCTTCGAGGTGGACCACGGCAGTTTCGAGCACGCGATCGACTGGCGCATCAACAAGTTCAGCGAATTCCCGCAGGCGGCGCAGGCGCACCGGGCAGAACTCGAGGGCAAAACGGTGGTGAGCTTTTGTACCGGCGGCATCCGCTGTGAGAAGGCTGCGATCTACCTGCGGGAAGTGGGCGTCAAGCGCGTGCTGCAGCTGGAGGGCGGCATCCTGCGCTACTTCGAGGAAGCTGGCGGCGCGGACTACCGAGGGCGCTGCTTCGTATTTGACGACCGAGAGGCCCTGGATCCGGCCCTGTCGCCGAGGCCGGCGGTGGATGCAGCACGGGGGCCGATGGCGGGGGTGGATGCACACCCGGCGCCGATGGCGCCGGGGTCCTAAAACCCGGCTGCGCCGGGGGCCTGCGGGTTTACCGGGCCCACTTGGCGGCGACTTGCGCCACCCGCCTGCCGAGGACTCGCGAGGTCTCGAGGTCACCCGGCAGCATCTCGCCGACGCTGGCGTCCGACGGGGTGGTGGCGGCTGCGCCCTGGAAGACACCGATCCAGTTCAGGTCGTTGCGGGTCGCCGCCTTGGAGTTGGACGCCACTTCGCCCAGGCCCACCCACAGGCCGCCGTGCTGCATGGCCAGGGTGTAGAAATAGTCCAGCGTCTTGCCCTTGTCGCCGTTGGTCGAAGCGCTGTTGGTGAAGCCGGCAAAAATCTTGTCTTTCCAGTTGCGGCTGTACCAGGGCTTGGAGGAAGCGTCGGCAAACTTCTTGAACTGCCAGCTGGCGGCACCCATGTAGGTGGGCGAGCCGAAGACGATGGCGTCCGCAGCGTCGAGCTGGGCCCAGGCAGCCTCGGGGATATTGCCGTCGGCGTCGATGGCGATCAGTTGGCCGCCTGCAGCCTCGGCGATGACTTGCGCCTGGCGCTGGGTATGGCCGTAGCCAGAGTGATAAACGATTGCGATGGAAGCCATTTCAGAGTCCTCTTGGTTGCAAAAAAGTTGGGGATCAGGAAGTCAGTCACGGGATGCCGAGGTACCGGGCTTAGCACCGGCGCGGGCGTCCAGGCTCCAGGCGCCAGGGCCGAAGGCGGCGATAAACAGCAGGCCTCCCGCAATGGACAGATTCTTCAAAAAGCTGATTTGCTGCATCTGCATCTGGTCGGCAGCCGCGGCCCAAAAGTTGTGGAACAAGACACCAGCGGCTACGGTGAACACGGCCATCCCCAGAGCCGCCAGCCGGCTGCGCCAGCCCACCAACACCATCAGACCCAGGCCCACCTCCACGGCGATGGCAATCGCCGCGCCCACCTGGGGCAAGGGCAGGCCCACCGAGGCGATATAGCCGGCGGTCCCGGCAAAGCCGGCGATCTTGGCCAAGCCAGCCGGCACGAAGAGCGCAGCGATCAGGATGCGGCCTAGCAGGGTCAGTACGTTGTGGAAGGTCGTGTCATTGGCGTTCATGGAGGGCTCCTAGGGGAAGTAACAGTGTGGAAAGAATCAGGGCGCCAGGTCAAACACCAGCACCTCGGCGTCACGGCCAGCCTCCAGGCGAATCTCGCCCTCCCCCTCGAGCTTGGCCGCATCGCCGCCGGACAAGGCCTGGCCGTTGACGGACAGGCTGCCGCGCACCAGGTGCACGTAGGCCTTGCGGCCGGGTGCCAGCGCGAGGGTGGCGGCTTCTGCGCCATCGAAGAGACCGGCGAACAAGCGTGCATTCGCGCTGATGTGCACCGCACCCTGCTCGCCGCCCGGCGCCGCCACCAGCCGCAGTCGGCCGCGCTTTTCCTCGGTGGTGAAAGTCTTCTGCTCATAGCTCGGCGCGATGCCGCGGGTGTGCGGCTCGATCCAGACTTGCAGGAAATGGGTTTCCTCGTCCGCCGCGTGGTTGAACTCGCTGTGCATCACGCCGGTGCCGGCGCTCATGCGCTGCACGTCACCGGGCGGAATGGCCTCGACGTTGCCCATGTTGTCCTTGTGCGCGAGGCGGCCGGAGAGCACGTAGCTGATGATTTCCATGTCACGGTGACCATGGGTGCCAAAGCCGGTTCCCGGGGCAATTCGGTCCTCGTTGATCACCCGCAGCGGACCAAACCCCATGTGCTGCGCGTCGTAGTAGTCGGCGAAGGAAAAGCTGTGAAAGGAGTTGAGCCAGCCATGCTGGGCGTGACCGCGGTCTTCTGACTTGCGCAGGGTGATCATGAGGGCCCCTTCAATCGGTTTGCACAGTGAAAAGGCAAATAAGCCTTAATGCATGCGTCGAATTTTGCGGCCCAGGCCTTCGTCATTCAGCCACGCTGTTTGATGGCATCATTCAAATATTCTGAACTTACGGCCCATGACTTAAAGCCCATTACCTGTAGTGCGCCCCAGCGATTGGCCCAATTCGCCCAGGCCGATTCCCCAAAAGATTGCCCATGCCCAGCCCTCGCGACGTCCTCACCCCCGATGCCCTGTCCCTGCTGCAGACCGTCTCGCGCCTGGGCAGCTTCGCCGCCGCTGCGAGGGCACTGGGTCTGGTGCCCAGCGCCGTCACCTACCGGGTACGCCAGATCGAGGATGCGCTTGACGCCCTGCTCTTTGACCGCAGTTCGCGCCAGGCCCGGCTCACGCCGGCAGGGACCGAGTTGCTGCGCGAGGGGGAGCGGCTACTTGAGGAGATGGACGCGGTGGCCAACCGGGTCCGCCGGGTCGCTACCGGCTGGGAGTCACAACTGACGGTCGCGGTGGACACAGCCATCGCACACCAGCCACTGATGGACCTGGCGCAGGACTTCTTCCAGGTGGCACCGCAGACCCGCCTGAGGCTGCGCGAGGAGGCGCTCTCGGGCACCCTCGAGGCGCTCACCAGCGGCCAGGCCGATTTGGCCTTGGGGGTGGCGCAGGAGCAGGGCACGCTCGCCGGGCTTCAGTTCCGACCCTTGGGGGAGCTGGGCTTCGTGTTTGCGGTGGCACCCCACCACCCCTTGGCGCGGGCGAAGGAGCCGCTGTCCGACGAGGTGCTACTGCGCCACCGCGCAGTGGCTGTGGCCGACTCTGTCAGCCGGGGTGGCGGCATCACGGTGGGCCTGCTGGCAGGCCAAGATGTCTTTACCGTGCCGACGATGCAGGCCAAGCTGGAGGCGCAACTGCGCGGCCTGGGCGCGGGTTTTCTGCCCGAACCCCTGGCACGCCCGCATCTGGCGGCCGGCCGGTTGGTAGCGCGGGAGGTGGTGCGACCGCAGCGCGTGGTCCAGCCGTCCTATGCCTGGCGGCAGGCCAACGGTCCGGGACGTGCTTTGCAATGGTGGCTGGAGCGACTCGAGCGCCCGGCCACACGCAAGGCGCTGCTGCAAGGACATGTCGGACCGCGGCCAACCTGATGCCACAATGGCCGCAACACGGAGCGACCATGGCAAACAACAAAGCGACTTCCCCCTCCTCCACCGCTCGCGTCGCCGTCATCGGCGCCGGCATTGCAGGCCTGGCCTGCGCGCGCACCCTGGCCCAGGCTGGCTGCGAGGTCACCGTTTTCGAGAAAAGCCGCGGCTTCGGTGGGCGCATGGCATGTCGGCAGACGCCGTTTGGCACCCACGACCATGGCGCGCAGTACTTCACCGTGCGCGACAAGCGTTTTGATGCGGCGCTGGGTATCACGCCAGGCCTGTGCACCCCCTGGAGCGCCAACGGTGTGCGGGTGCTCGATCCGCTCGGCCGGGTGGTCGAGGCGGCGCCTTCTCCGACCGAGTCCCGCTGGGTGCCAAACCAAGGAATGAATGCGCTGGCGGCCGCCTGGGCCCAGCCGCTGGAGATAAGCGGCCGGGTTCACCGCCAGGCGAAGGTGCTGCGGATTGAGCGAGATGCGCTGGACGCCCGCCGTTGGCAGCTGCAGATCGAGCAGACAGAGGGCGTGGCAGACGAGGCTGCCGTCCACGCCGGCTTTGACCGGGTGATGCTGGCCATTCCCGCACCCCAGGTGGCCGACCTGCTGCGCGCCAGCGGGATCGCCCCGAAGCTGCAACAGGCGGTGGCCGGCGTGCGCATGGCCCCCTGCTGGACGCTGATGCTGGCCTTCCCGCAGGCAGGTAGCACCACCCTGGGCCCCAGCTGGAACGCAGCGTCGAGCAGTCACCACCGCATCGCCTGGCTGGCACGCGAATCGTCCAAGCCCGGACGCGGCCCGGTCGAGCGCTGGACGGTGCAAGCGAGCGCCGACTGGTCGCAAGAGCACCTGCAGGACGACCCGCAACGGGTCAGCGCCAAATTACTCAAGGGCTTTGCCGAGATCACCGGCATCCGCGCCGAGCCAGGCGCCACCCAGGTGCAACGCTGGCTCTACGCCAAGACGGTGACCCCGCTGGGCAAGAGCCACCTGTGGGACAAGTCCCTGGGCCTGGGTTTGGCCGGCGATTGGTGCCTGGGCCAACGGGTCGAGGACGGCTTTGTTTCCGGGCTGGAGCTGGCGCTGGCCAGCCTGCGCTAAAGGGGACTGGGGGCGTTGACTGCGGCGGGGGCGCAGTGCAGTACAAGGAATCGGATTGCAAACGGACCGTCTCCTGCAGCGACCCTTGCCGCGCGGACACAGATCACGATGACCACCGCCTACACCGGTCGCTTCGCGCCCTCGCCCACCGGCCCGCTGCACGCGGGCTCGCTGGTGGCGGCCCTGGCCAGCTGGCTGGACGCACGCGCCCACGGCGGGCGCTGGCTGGTGCGCATCGAGGACGTGGACGGACCGCGATGCGTGCCGGGTGCTGACCAAATCATCCTCGGCCAACTCGCTGACTGCGGCCTGCTGCCGGATGCCCCTCCTCAGTGGCAATCGCGGCGCATAGCGCCCTACCAGTCTGCCCTCGACCGGCTCCTCGCATCCGGTCAAGCCTATCCCTGCAGCTGCTCGCGCAAGGATATCGAGCTGGCTCTCGCCGCCTCAGGAACAGAACGTCCCCGACATGGCGAGCGGGTCTACCCCGGCACCTGTCGCCACGGCCTGAACGGCCCGACGGCGCGGGCCTGGCGCTTCCTCGCCGAAGGAAGCGACACCGTCCACTGGGTCGATCGGCGCCTGGGCCCGCAGCAACAAGACGTGGCGCGTGGGGTCGGTGACTTCGTGCTGCGCCGTGCCGATGCGCAGTGGGCCTACCAACTGGCGGTGGTGGTCGACGACGCCGACCAAGGCGTCACCGACATCGTGCGCGGCGAGGACCTCGCAGACAACACCGCGCGCCAAATCCTGCTGCAGCGGGCGCTGGGCCTGCCCACGCCGCGCTACCTGCACACCCCCTTGGTACTGGCCGCTGACGGCCAGAAGCTCTCCAAACAAAACGGTGCCCAGGCCCTGAACACCCGCGATCCGCTGGCCTGCCTGCAGGCGGCGGGACAGGTCCTGGGCCTGCACGCCGCACACCTGACGGCGCAGGACCTGCCGGGCTGGCTGTCGCAGGCCGTGGAGGCCTGGCGCGGGCAGACCCAGGTCATGACGCCTGGCACCTGACCCTGGCGAGGCAGCCGTCTGGCATTCAGAACCAGGTGCCTTCCCGTTCAGAACTTTCTGCTCCCGCCGGGGTCCGCACTTCGAAGTCTGACTCGCGCAATTCGCTGATCTCGATCGTGAGGGAGGAACTGGAATGGGAACCGGAGGGGGAGGCGGCCGAGCGCCGACCGGGCGAGAGCGTTAGGGAGGCGATGGACGCCGAAGTCTCTTGGGTCCTCTGCGCCTGCGGCAATGCCTGGGGGCCCAGCGATGGTCGCCAGTGCCGCAACGCCAAGTCCACCAGGTTGAGCGCGCCATTGGCCAGGCCCGAGACACCGAGCGCGGTGCCGAAGTCGGGCACGGTCACCAGCGCATTGGCGGTCAGGTTCAGAAGCGGCGTATAGCCAAAGGCGCGGCCGCAAGCGGCCTCGTCCAAGCCGAGCCAGCGCGCCAGGCGTTCGAGTTGTCGCTGGCTGCGTTGCAGGCAGGACAGGGTGCGTGCGTCCACCACCGCGGAGGCTTCGGAAGCAACGGCTTCAGGCTCGTGCTCCACGCGCGCAAGGCGCGCCCCGGCCCAGGCCTGCCCCGCGGCCTCGCCCAGGGCGCCCGTGGTCACCCGTCCGAATTCAACCGCCGCGACCGCGGTGGCAACGGCCAGCCCCGCCTGCAGGTAATCCAGAGGCGTGCTTTCCCCAGGCCTGAATTCGAGCGGACGTTCCAGACCGTAGGCCTGCTGGAGCGCGGGTACCTGCGCCATGACCTGCCAGATCAGAGGCGCGTGCGCCAGCACCTGGCCGATCAATAAGCCGCGCACGCCAGCGCTTTGCACCTGCGCCTCCTGCGCCGACCCCGGCTCGATGGGACGTCCATCGACCAGCAGCCGGGTCGGCAGGACCAGCGCTGGCACCAAGCGACTGGCGAGCGCCTCGGACAAGAACATCGACAAGACCTGACCGCCCGCATTCGCCAGCATGTGATCGCCCAGGCGCGCGGTCTCGGGTTCGCCCAGCGACGTCCAGGCATTTCCCAGCATTCCGGTAATGAAGGCCAGCGTGCCCAGTGCCGAGAGGACCCGTGCGCTTCGCGTCGACAAGGGGGGGCCGCCCACCATCTGCCGAACCCCTTCAGCGACAACTCCGGCACCGGCCCAGGCCGGCACTGCGCCAGCACCCACCAAGGCCAGGCTGAGGGGCCGATGGGACGCGTGCGGCATGGCGCGTGCCAGGGCCATGTAGCCCGCCTTGCCGGCAAGACCGGTGCCGACCGAGACGCTGACCGCGCTCGCCAGGCGCGCACCGGCCTGGAGCGCGAGTGCCGCAGACGATGCAAGCGAAGGGGAGGCTACGGGCGATGCGTCACGCGCCGGGTGCGGTGCGTGAGGGCGCGTGGGAGTGATTGACGGCAACATGCTTCCTCCTGTTTGACAGTGTGAGAAAGCTCGCCGACGCAACGCACGTGCCTGAACACGAACCAGCCGATACCACCGACAGCCTCGCGGCCCGATCCGTCAGCCCTGCTGGCTGGAGCTTGCAGGGCTGCAAGAACAAGGGCCTCGCGGGGGCCGCGACAATAGGGGGATGAACCAGAGCCAGGACAAGACGCACGCGCCCGACGGGCCTGAGATCGGGCAGCCCCCCGGGGAAGTCCCCCATCCCCGGGTGATTCGCACCTTTGTGCGGCGCGCCGGACGCACCACGCTGGGACAAGCACGCGCCTTCGAGACACTGGGCCCGCAGTTCCTGCTGCCCTTTCAGGACACGCCACCCGACTTGGCTGGCCTGTTTGGGCGTGAAGCCCCCGTCATCTTGGAAATCGGCTTCGGCATGGGCGAGGCCACCGCCCATATCGCCGGCCTGATGCCGGAGAAAAACTTCCTGTGCTGCGAGGTGCACGAGCCCGGCGTCGGCGCCCTGCTAAAGCGCATCGGCGAAAACGCGCTGGGCAACATCCGCATCCTGCAGCACGACGCGCTCGAAGTGGTCGACCAGATGCTGCCCCTGGAGTCGCTGGCCGGTATCCACATTTTCTTTCCAGACCCCTGGCACAAGCTGCGTCACAACAAGCGCCGCTTGATCCAACCGCCGGTGGTGGCCAAGCTGGCCGCCCGCCTCGCGCCGGGCGCTTATCTGCACTGCGCCACCGACTGGGAGCCTTACGCGCAGCAAATGATGACGGTGCTCTCTGCGGAGCCGCTGCTGGCCAACACCGCGCCTGACTTTGCACCCAGGCCCGCCTACCGGCCCCTCACCAAGTTCGAAAACCGCGGCCTGCGCCTGGGCCACGGCGTGTGGGATCTGGTCTTCACCCGACGCTGAGGCCAGGCGGCACGTGCCGCGCCGCCCCGACGGGAATCACACCCGCTCGGCCACCCAAGCCTGCACCGATTGAAGCGCCGCAGGAAGTTGGGCCGCATCCGTGCCGCCGGCCATGGCCATGTCAGGCTTGCCGCCGCCCTTACCGCCCACCTGCTGCGCGACGAAGTTCACCAGCTCGCCGGCCTTGACCTTGGCCATGGCGTCGGCCGTCACGCCCGCGGCGATTTGCACCTTGCCGCCGTCGACCGCAGCCAGCACGATGGCCGCGGACTTGAGCTTGTCTTTGAGCTTGTCCATCGTGTCGCGCAGCACCTTGGCATCGGCACCGGCCAGGACGGCCGCCAGGACCTTGAGGCCCTTGACGTCCACCGCTTGCGCCACCAGCTCGTCGCCTTGGCTGGAGGCCAGCTTGCCTTTGAGTGCAGCTACTTCCTTCTCGAGGCTGCGCACCTGCTCGAGCACTTGGCCGATACGGGCTTGCAACTCGGTGACCGGGGCCTTGAGGGACGCGGCCGCGGCTTGCACCGTCGACTCGACCTGCTGCAGATAGGCCAACGCATTGGCGCCAGTCACCGCCTCGATGCGGCGCACGCCGGCGGCCACGCCCGATTCGGCCACCACTTTGAAAAGGCCAATGTCGCCGGTGCGCTGCACATGGGTGCCGCCGCACAGTTCGCGGCTGGTGCCGATATCAAGCACGCGCACGGTCTCACCGTACTTCTCGCCGAACAGCATCATGGCGCCGGTGCCCTTGGCCGACTCGATGTCCATCACACGCGCCTGGGTGGCGGCGTTGGCCAAGATCTCGGTGTTGACCCGGCGCTCGATCTCCTGAACCTGCGTTTCGGTGACCGGGGCGTTGTGGGTGAAGTCAAAGCGGGTCTTGTCGGCGTCGACCAGCGAGCCCTTTTGCTGGACATGGTCGCCGAGCACCTCGTGCAAGGCCTTGTGCATCAGGTGCGTCACGCTGTGATTGCGCATCGTGGCGTGGCGGCGCTCGCCGTCCACCCGGGCCAGCACCGTGTCGCCCACCTTCAGGCTGCCCTGAGACAGCACCCCATGGTGGCCGAACACGTCGGCCTTGATCTTCTGGGTGTCTTCCACGCCAAAGAGCGCGCCCTCGGCGCTGAGGCTGCCGCTGTCACCCACCTGGCCGCCGCTCTCGGCGTAGAAGGGGGTGGTGTCCAGCACCACCACGCCGGTATCGCCCGCAGACAGCTGCGTTACCGCGGTGCCCTCGCGGTACAGGGCGACGACGCGAGCGCTTTCTTCGAGGCGCTCGTAACCAGTGAAGGGGTGACCGGCGCCGGTGTACTCGAGCGCGCGGTCCATCTTGAACTTGCCAGCGGCACGGCCAGCGGCCTTTTGCCGCTCCATCGCAGCATTGAAGCCAGCCTCGTCAACGCCGACGTTTCGCTCGCGGCAGACGTCGGCCGAGAGGTCGAGCGGAAAGCCATAGGTATCGTGCAGCTTGAAGGCCACTTCACCGGGCAGCAGCTTGGCACCGTCCTTGAGGGCGGCATCCAGGATCTCCATGCCGTTTTCGAGCGTCTCGTAGAAGCGCTCCTCTTCGGCCTTGAGCACTTCGGTGATGCGCTTCTCAGCGGCGGCCAGTCGGGGGTAGGCTGCGCCCATGAGTGCCACCAGGTCGGGCACCAGCTTGTGGAAGAAGGGGCTCTTGCGTCCGAGCTTGTAGCCGTGGCGGATGGCACGGCGGACGATGCGGCGCTGCACATAGCCACGGCCCTCGTTGCTGGGAATGACGCCGTCGCTCACCAGAAAGGCGGTGGCACGGATATGGTCGGCGATGACGCGCAGCGAGGGGTTGGACAGGTCGCTGGTGCCGGTCTCGCGCGCAGCGGCGGCGATCAGCTTGTCGAAAAGGTCGATCTCGTAGTTGCTGTGGACATGCTGCAAGATGGCCGCCAGGCGCTCCAGGCCCATGCCGGTGTCCACACAGGGCGCAGGCAGCGGGCGGGTCGTGCCATCGGGCTGCATATCGAACTGCATGAACACGTTGTTCCAGATCTCGATGTAGCGGTCGCCATCTTGCTCGGGACTGCCGGGGGGACCGCCGGCGACTTCCGGGCCGTGGTCGAAGAAGATCTCGGAGCAGGGGCCACAAGGGCCTGTGTCGGCCATCATCCAGAAGTTGTCGGACTGGTACTTGGCGCCTTTGTTGTCGCCGATGCGCACCACCCGCTCGGGCGGCAGGCCAATGACCTTCGTCCAGATGTCGTAGGCCTCGTCGTCGTCGATATAGACCGTGGCCCACAGCCGGTCGGCGGGCAACTTGTAGACCTGCGTGAGTAGCTCCCAGGCCCAGGTCAGCGACTCCTTCTTGAAGTAATCGCCAAACGACCAGTTGCCCAGCATCTCGAAAAAGGTGTGGTGACGCGCGGTGTAGCCCACGTTCTCCAGGTCGTTGTGCTTGCCGCCGGCGCGCAGGCAGGCCTGCACCGAGGTGGCGCGCACATAGGGGCGGCGGTCGGTGCCCAGGAACACGTCTTTGAACTGCACCATGCCCGAGTTGGTGAACATGAGCGTCGGGTCGTTGCCCGGCACGAGCGGGCTGGACTCGACGATCGCGTGGCCCTTGGCGGCAAAGAAGTCCAGGAAGGTCTTGCGGATGTCGGCGACGCTGAACGAGGGCTTGTTGGCTGGGTGGCTCATGGTGTGCGGAAAAAAGGGCTACTCCCCGGGGTGTCGGGGCCGCCTCCCGGGGCTTCGGGCAAGCCTTGAATTATAGGTTTGCCCCCCGGTCCGCCCGGGGTGGCAGGCCCATCTGCGGTCGGGCCGTCCGCTGGCCGCGCCTGGCGCCCACGGGCGACAGGAAGGGAGTGGTGAAATTGCTTAGCATCTCGGCCGGGCGACCGGCGCACAATAGAAGATTCGACCGGACCCGATGCTGCGGAGACACCCCATGGACATGAAAACTTCCCCTTTGGCCCTGCTCAAGGACCCCAGCCTGCTCAAGACCGACGCACTGATCAATGGCCAATGGGTTCCCGGTGCGGCCCGCTTTGAGGTGCACGACCCGGCCACCGGCGCCAAACTGGCCGACGTGGCCAACCTGGGTCCCAAGGACGCCGAGGCCGCGATAGCGGCCGCGAACGCAGCATGGCCCGCCTGGCGCGAAAAGACCGCCAAGGAGCGCTCCATCCTCCTGCGCAAGTGGTATGACCTCCTCATGGCCCACCAGGACGACCTGGGCCGGATCATGACCGCCGAACAGGGCAAGCCCCTGCCCGAGGCCAAGGGCGAGGTGGCCTACGGCGCCAGCTTTGTCGAGTGGTTCGCTGAAGAAGCCAAGCGCATCAACGGCGAGACTCTGCCCCAGTTCGACAACAACCGGCGCCTGCTGGTGCTGCGCCAGCCGATCGGGGTGTGCGCCGCCATCACTCCCTGGAACTTCCCCCTGGCGATGATCACCCGCAAGGTGGCCCCTGCCCTGGCGGCTGGCTGCCCGGTGGTGATCAAGCCCGCCGAGCTCACCCCGCTCAGCGCCCTGGCCGTTGCCGAACTGGCGCTGCGCGCAGGCATTCCGGCCGGAGTCATCAACGTCATCACCGCCGACGCCCAGCAAAGCATTGCGGTGGGCAAGGTGCTGTGCGCCAGCGACGTGGTGCGCCACCTGTCCTTCACCGGGTCCACCGAGGTGGGCCGCATCCTCATGGCCCAGTGCGCGCCCACGGTGAAAAAGCTCTCACTTGAGCTTGGCGGCAATGCGCCCTTCATCGTGTTCGACGACGCCGACATCGACAGCGCGGTCGAGGGTGCGTTCGCCAGCAAGTACCGCAACGCCGGCCAGACCTGCGTCTGCACCAACCGCTTCTATGTGCAAGAGGGCGTGTACGACGAGTTCGTGCGCAGGTTTGCCGCCCGGGTCCAGACCGCCAAGGTTGGCAACGGCTTTGAGGACGGCATCAACCAGGGCCCGCTCATCGAGGAGGCCGCGCTCGAGAAGGTTCAGCGCCATGTGGACGACGCCCTGGCCAAGGGCGCCCGGGTGGTGACCGGCGGCAAGCGCCTGGGCAGCCTGGGCTCGGGACAGTTCTTCGAGCCCACCGTAGTGGCCGACGCCACGGCCGATATGGCCTGCGCCCGCGAAGAGACCTTCGGCCCCTTCGCGCCGGTGTTCAAATTCAAGACCGAGAAAGAAGCGGTGGACGCCGCCAATGCCACCGAGTTCGGTCTGGCCTGCTACTTCTACACCCGTGACGTAGGCCGCATCTTCCGGGTGAGCGAGGCGCTTGAGTACGGCATGGTCGGCATCAACGTGGGCATTCTGGCCACCGAGCACGTGCCCTTCGGCGGTGTCAAGCAGTCAGGTCTGGGCCGGGAAGGCTCGCACCACGGCATCGATGATTACGTCGAGATCAAGTACCTGTGCCTGGGCGACATCCTCAAGTGAGTCTGGGCTGAGACCATTTACCGTCTGCAAAACGCACCACAACCAGAAAGCGC
>JACCED010229524.1_pt1 | contig 18993 bp, 19 predicted proteins | sample 7455021 | NCBI WGS metagenome assembly JACCED01 (sample SAMN15323456, study PRJNA562643) | freshwater metagenome | isolation source: river surface water | place: USA:Blue River Watershed | collected 2017-08-19 | reverse complement strand
GCCACCATCGCGCCCAGGTGGGCCTGCTGCCGCTGCAGCTCGCCGAAGGCGTTGCCCACGTGGATGCTCTGGACGGCGCTGGCGTCCAGCCCGGCGGCCTCCAGCGTGCCCAGGGTGCCCTCGCGGGTCATGTCGGAGATGTCCTGGCCGTGGCGGGCCCAGGCCTTGGCGAAGTCGGTCTGGTAGCCGCCGAGGATGTAGACGGGAGCGGTCATGGCAGTCTTTCAGTTGGGGGCAATCACCGCTTCAGGCGGGAACCTGCCAGTCGGAGCGGATCTCGGAGGCGTCGGCCCAGCACGAGTGCGTGCCGCTGCTGATGCGGTGCGGCAGGAGGATGCGGGCCACCGGGCCCTTGCTGATGTCGCGCGCGTCGAGCACCACGCACTCGGAGCGGTCGGTGTTCATGTCGGTGACGAAGCTCACCACGTAGCCGTCGTCCTCGTCCCCCGGGCCGGTCCCGGCGTCGTGGCAGGGCGCCATCGGCGACTCGCTGCCGAAGCGGCCTTCGCCAAACAGGTACTGCTGCGACTGGCCGGTGACATGGTCGTAGCGCAGGATGCCGTCGAACAGGAAGGCGCCCGGGTGCGCGATCATGTTGTACGAGTAGCGGTAGGGACGGCCCCAGTAGCGGGCGTTGACCATGCCGAACTCGAAATAGCGCTCGTCGAGGCGGCGCTCGCGCACCGCGCCGGTGGCCAGGTTCAGTCGCCATTCGTAGATCGTGGGGCCGTAGCGCGCAGGGCCCAGGGTGCCGCCGGAGTTGTCGTAGCCGCCGGTGGGCATGGGGGTCTTCTGGTGGTAGCCATGCAGCACCAGCTCGTCCCCCTCCTCCCATGCATTGAGCCAGTGCAGCACGTAGGTGGGGCTGGCCTCGAACCAGCGGATGCCGGTCTGCGGGGCGTGGCGACGCGGCACCACCGCGAAACGTGCGGGCTTGTCCGGGTAATAGGAGAGCTTGTGGCGGCCTTGCGCCAGCAGCGCCTCGTCCCAGTGCAGCGGGAAGTCGTTGAGGATGGCGAAGTTCTCGGTGAACACCATGTCGTGCGGCAGGCGCGGGCCGGGCAGCGGCACCGGCACGTAGTGCACCAGGCGGTCGTCCTTGTCCACCTCGCCGTAGTGCATGTAGGGTGCCTGCTTGCTGTAGTTGAAGAACAGCAGATCGCCCGTGCGCGGGCACACCTTGGGGTGGGCCGAGATGCCGCCGGTCTCCAGCACCTGGGCGGCCCAGGGCGCGCGGCCCTTCATCTCGAGGGTGCGCGCGTCCAGCCGGTACGGCTCGCCGCACTGGTAGAAGGTGGTGAGGGCCGAGCCGGCGTGGACGATGACGTCGGTGGCCGAGGTGTCCTTGAGCCCGCCGCGCGCGCCCCAGCCCGGGCGCTGCGAGACCGAGGGCTTGTCGATCAGGCCGCCATAGAGCGCATGGCCCGCGGCCTGCTCCTCCTGGAAGCCCTGCGTGCGGATGAAGCGGTTGCGGTACTCGCAGCGCCCGTCCTGGAAGCTGAGCATGTGCAGCATGCCGTCGCCGTCGAAGGCATGGTAGGTGCCCAGGGGCTGGTGCACCGGGTTTTGCGTGTTGCGCAGGTAGACGCCGTTCAGGCGCTTGGGAATCTCCCCGATCACCTCCAGCCCGCTGGCATTGACCTCACGCCAGTTCGGGGTGAAGGGGCCGCTGGTGAAGGGGTGGTGGCCCGCCTCCAGGGTGTGCAGGGGTTCGTCGACGAAATCGATGCGCATCTCGCTCAATGTCCTTGAATGGGGTTTCGGTGGCTGGCCTCAGCGGGCCAGGTGGGCAAAACGGTCCGCCGCCTGCCGGTATTCGCCCGCCAGCCGGTCAACCACGGTGGCCACCGGCTCGACCTGCTTGATCGCGCCCAGGCCCTGGCCGGCGGCCCACACGTCCAGCCAGCGCTTGGCGGACAGGGACTGGTTGCTGTCGTAGTTGCGGCCCGGGACGTCGGGCATGTTGTCGGGGTCCAGGCCCGCCTTGCGCAGCGTGGGCTTGAGCCAGCTGGCCGGCGTGCCGGTGATGGCGGCGCTGACCACCAGGTCCTCGACGCTGCAGTCCACCAGCATCTGCTTGTAGGCCGGGTCGGCCTGGCTCTCCACGGTGGGGATGAATCGGGTGCCCATGTAGACCAGGTCGGCGCCGCTGGCGATCGCGCCTGCCACACCCCAGCCGTCGCTGATGCCGCCGCCGACCACCACCAGGCCGTCGAAGAACTCGCGCACCGCGCTCACGAAGGCGAAGGGCGAGAGGCTGCCCGTGTGGCCGCCTGCACCGGTGCTGATGCAGGCCAGGCCGTCGGCGCCGGCAGCCACCGCCTTGCGCGCCAGCGCCAGGGTGGTGACGTCGGCGATGACCTGGCCGCCATAGGCGTGCACCACCTCGATGGCTGGCTTGGGGCTGCCCAGGGCCGTGACCACGATGGGGGGCCGGTAACGCGCCACCAGCGCCAGGTCCTCGGGCAGGCGGGTGTTGGACGAGTGGGTGACCAGATTGGCCACCCAGGGGCCCAGGGTGTGGGCGCCCTGGGTGTCGCGCGCCTCGGCCAGGCCTTCGGTGATGCGCTTCATCCAATCGTCCAGCACGCTGATCGGGCGGGCGTTGGGCGTGGGAAACGCGCCGGCGATGCCGGCCTTGCAGGCGGCCAGCACCAGTTCCGGATCGGAGATCAGGAACATGGGCGCGGCCACCACCGGCACACGCATGGACGCAAGCCAATCAGGTCGGTTCACGCAGGGTCCGCTCACTCGGTGGCCTTGAAGCCGGAAATGCGAACGGCCTCGGACCAGCGCCTGGCGTCGGCGCGCACGAAGGCAATGAAGTCCGGCGTGCTGAAAGGCAGGGGCTCGGAATCGGTCTCGCGCCACTTCTCCACGATCGCGGGCACCTTCATCGCCTTGGCGAACTCGGCCTGCACGCGCTGCACCACCGCGTCGGGCGTGGCGGCGGGCGCCGACAGGCCGGACCAGATGTAGATGTTCATGTCCGGGAAGCCCTCCTCCAGGAAGGTGGGCACGTTGGGCATGAGCGGCGAGCGCTTGGGGGTGGAGACGGCCAGCACCTTGACCTTGCCGCTCTCCACATGCGCGCGCACCGCATTGAGCGGCAGGAAGGCGGCATTGACCTGGCCACCCAGCAGGTTCTGAACCGCCAGCGGCGTGCCGTTGTAGGGCACGTGGACCATGTTCAGGCCGGCCCGCTGGTTCAGGATCACGCCGGAAAAGTGCGAGGAGTTGCCCGCGGTGAAGGAGGCGTACGAGACCGCCCCGCCCTGCGGCTTGGCCCAGGCGATGAACTCCTTGAGGGTGTTGGCCGGCACGGTGGAGGCGTTGACCGCCAGCACCAGGGAGGACCCCAGGAAGCCGGTCACGTGCTTGAAGCTCTTCTCAGGGTCGTAGGGCAGCTTGGAGAAGGTGTAGGGGTTGATGGTCAGCATGCTGGTGTTATTGAGCAGCAGCGTGTAGCCATCGGGCGGCGCCTGCATCAGGGCCTGGACCGCGATGATGCCGGCCCCGCCGGGCTTGTTGTCGATGATGATGTTCTGCCCGGTGTTCTTCTTCATCTCCTCGCCCACCTGGCGCAGAGCGGTGTCCAGCACGTTGCCGGCGGCGAAGGGCACGATCACCTTGATCGGGCGGTCGGGCCAGGTTTGCGCGGTGGCGGGCGCCAGCGCGGTGGATGCCAGCCAGGCGGCGGCGGCCGTGGCGAGGAATGCGCGTTTCGAGTTCATGCCTTGTCTCCTTCTTCGTTGGTTCTGGGGGTCGCAAACAAATCACGCAGCGCCCGGGCCACGGCCTGGGGCTGCTCACGGGGAATCATGTGGCCGGCGCCTTCGACGATCTCGAGGCGGGCCTGGGGAATCAGGGCGGCCAGGGCCTCAGAGAGCGCCGGTGGCGTCACCCGGTCCTGCCGGCCGACCATGACCCGCACCGGCATGGGCAGCTGGCCCAGCACGGCCCGGTGGTCCTGCCGGCCCATGATGGCCAGCACCTGCCGGCGCGCGGTCTCGGCGCCCTGCTCCTGCATCATCTGCCGCAGCTGCGCGCCCAGGTCGGCGTCGGTGGAATGGGTGTTGAAGGCCTGCACCCCGGCGATGAAACGGGGAAAGTCGTTCGCCATCGCCGCCAGGGTCTTCGCGCGCAGGCCCCGGCTTTGCTCGGTCTCGGGCTGGGCGGAGGTGGACAGGAGCAGCAGGCCCTCGATCGAGCGCGCCGGGTGGGCCAGCATGTCCTGGGCCACATAGCCGCCCATGGAAAAGCCGGCCACCACCAGGGGGGTGCCGGCGGGCAGGTCGGCCACCAGGGCCCAGGCGTCCTCGCGCATCTGGGCGATGCTGTCCTGGGAGGCCACATCGGCCACACGGATCTCGGCTTCGCCGGCGAGCGCTGCGCCGACGTCCGCCCATACGCGGGCGTCATTGAGCATGCCCGGGATCAACAGCAGGACGGGCGTCATGCGGCGGCCTCCACCGGCATCGAAGCCTGTCCGGCAACGGCGCGCTCGCGCTCCCGCAGCTCGCGCTTGAGGACCTTGCCCACCGGATTGCGCGGCAGCTCGTCGACGAGCAGCAGGTGCTCGGGCCACTTGAAGGCGGCCGTCTCCTCCACATCGCGCAGGTGGCGGACCAGTTCCTCCAGGGTGAGGGTCTGGCCCGGCTGCGGCGCCACGACGGCGCAGACCTTCTCGCCCAGGACCGGGTCGGGCACGCCGATGACCGCGCACTCGCGCACCTTCGGATGCCCCTGCAGCAGGTTCTCCACCTCCTCGGAGGAGATGTTCATGCCGCCGCGGATCACGATGTCCTTGTGCCGGCCGGCGAAGCGGTAGAACTGCTGGCGGTCGCCGGCGATCTCGAACAGGTCGCCGGTACGGTAGTAGCCCTGCTCGTCGAAGGCGCGTTCGGTCAGCTCCGGCGAGCGGTAGTAGCCGCTGAAGATGGTCGGCCCCTTGAACCGCAGCTCCCCCACCTGGCCGGGGGTGGTGATCTCGGCGCCGGTGTCCACGTCGACGAGCCGGGTGCTGACCTTGCGGGCGTTGGACAGGCTCCACTCGAAGCCGGGCACGCCGATGCGGGGGAAGAAGAGCGCGCGCTGGGTCCGGTCCGGCATGTCGGTCGGCGAGGAGGACAGGGCCGCGCCCTCGTTCGATCCGAAATAGTTCACCAGCTCGATGCCGAACTGCGAGGCCATGCGCTCCACCGTCCACGCCGGCAGCGGCCCGCCGCCCGAGCCGATGCGCTTGAGGCGGGACAGGTCCACGCCTGCCAGCTTCTCGGGCTGCTTGAGCAGCAGGTTGAGGACGGCCGGGGCCGCCACGCTGTAGTCGATCGGCTGCTCGCGCAGCTGCTGCACGAACACGTCGATGTCGAAGGGGTGGTGCTGGTGCAGGCCGCCGCCAGACATCAGCCAGGCCATCAGGCTGGTCGAGACGCCCGCCATGTTGACGAACGGAAAGGGAATCACCATCTGGGCGCCGCGCTGGAGCTGGCCCGCGTCGATGACCGACTGGCCGACGATCAGCCACTCGTTGTGGCTGCGGGGCACGCCCTTGGGCCGGGCCTCGGTACCCGAGGTCCAGCAGAGGGTGAGCACGTCATTGGCGCTCAGGCCGATGGCCGCCATGTGCGTGCGCATCTGCGAGGCGCTCCAGGGCCGCGCGTTGGCCAGCGCCTCGCGCAGGTCCAGCGCGCCTGCCGGCGCCTGGTCGGCGCCCAGGGCCCAGACCCGCTCCAGGCCTGGAAACTGGGTCAGGTGGCCAAGCCAGTGCTCGGCGCAGGCGTGCTGCCCGACCCGGGTCGCCACGATGGCCACGCGGGCCTGGCCGGTCGCCACCACATGCGCGAGCTCGTGGGCGCGGTACTGCACCGGCACCGGCGAAACGATGACGCCCGCCATGGCGCAGGCCAGGTAAATGGCGTGCATTTCGGCCACGTTGGGCATCTGCACCACCACCACATCGTCCTTGCGCAGGCCCTGGGCCTGCAGGACGTCCAGCCAGCGACCGACCTGCGACTGCAGCTCGCCCCAGGTCCAGCGCAGCGGCGCCTCGCCGGTGATCCGCGCCCGGTTGGGCGGGTCGGCCACGGCCAGCGTGTCCGCCAGCTCGGGCACCTGATCGAGGAAGATCTCCCCGATCATGCGCTCGCCCCACCAGCCGCGGCGGGTGAAGTCCTCGATCTTCTCCTTGGGCACCAGGATCATTGCGTCACTTCCAGCGTTGCAGGGTCTGCTCGCTCACGAAGGTGGCATGGAAGCCATGGGGCACCCGCCGCGGCAGGATCACCCGGGCCACCGGGCCTTCGGCCATGCGGGCGCCGCGGGCGTCAAAGACCTGCACCTCGGAGCGCTGGTCGACCGGGTTCCACACCAGCATCACCAGGTAGCCGTCGTCCTCAGACTGCGGGTTGTCACGCGGCGCAAAGCCGGGCTCGTTGTAGAAGAAGCGGGGGCCGGCGCTGTAGGCCACATAGCCCCCGGACTCGAGGTCGTACTTGACCAGTCCGGGAAAGCGCGGCTCCTCGCGTCCGCCCTGCGGAAACACCACGTGGTAGGACCAGCGGTTCCTGCGCCCCTGGAAGGCGCTGTTGATCACCGGGAACTCGGTGTTCAGCACGTCGTCGATCGCGCGCTCGCGGGTCTTGCCGGTCTTGAGGTTGAAGCGCCACTCGTACAGCAGGAAGTCCCGCTGGCGCTGGTGGATGGTCTGCTCCAGGCGGCGCGCGTCGATGCGGCCTGATTCGTCGCGGTAGGTGCGGTAGGGCGTTCCCACCATCACCACTTCCTCGCCCTCCTCGCCCTTCTCCTCCCAGGCGTTGACCACGTGCAGCATATAGGTCGGCTCGGCCTCGAACCAGCGCACCTCGCTCGCCTGTCCGTAGCGCGGCACGATGCCGAAGCGCGAGGGCTGCTCGGGGTTGAAGCGCACCTTGTACCGGCCCGACTTCAGGGCCTCCGGGTCCGGGCGCAGCGGGAAGTCGTGCAGGATGGTGTAGCGCTCGGTGACCGCCATGTCGTGCGGCAGGCCGGGCGCGGGCAGGTCGATGTCGATCTTGTGCCGCAGCTTGCGGTCGGGCCCGACCACGCCGTACTGCATGTAGGGGGGCGTGAGCGCGTAGTCGAAGAACAGCAGCTCGCCGGTGTGCTCGTCGGGGCGCGAGTGGGCGGAGATCCGGCTCACCGCGCCGTCGAAATCGGCCGTGCCCAGGGTTTCCAGGGTCTCGGGGTCGAGCGCATAGGGCATGCCCGATCGGTACCACATGGTGATGAGGCGGCCGGCGTGGTACTTCACGTCGGTGTTGGAGGTGTTCTTCAGCGGCTCGTCGGGGCGGTCGGCCCGCATCGGCTCCTTCAGCCCTTTCCACAGCGCATGGCCCGCGGCCTGTTCTTCGCGGAGGGCCGAGGTCGACACCCACCGGTTGCGGTAACTCACCTTCCCCTGGCGGAAGCGGACTGCGTGCAGCATGCCGTCGCCGTCATAGGCGTGGTAGCGCCAGTCGGGCGGGTAGAAGGCATTGGGGCCGTTGCGCACGTACAGGCCATTGAGGTCGGCGGGCACCTCGCCGATCACCTCGAGGGCGTCGAAGTAGTCCTCCGAATGCACCGGGGCGTTGTTGCCGTCCAGGGCCGGAATGTCATGGACGGGCAGTTCGTCGCGCTTCATGGCTTGTCTCCTTGCGGCCCGGGGCGGTGGCCCGGGCTTTCTGCATGACACGCAGTCTAGGGAGGAGCCTCCCGGCACGGCGGTACAATTTCGATATATCAAAACCTGTGCCGATATGTCGAATTCCACCCGGGTAGAAACCCGAACCGGCGCCGTCCGGCGCGTGCCCGCCGGCCTCGAGGAATACGAGGGCGACCGGCAGTTCGCCACCACCCTGGCACGCGGCCTGGAGCTGCTTCGCTGCTTCACCCCCGAAGAGCCGGTCCTGGGCAACAAGGAGCTGGCCCGCCGCCTGAACCTGCCCGCGGCCACCGTCTCGCGCCTGGCCTACACCCTCAGCTGCCTCGGCTATCTCGCACCCACCGAGCAATACGGCAAGTACCAGCTCGGGTCCGCGGTGCTCTCACTGGGGCACCCGGTGCTGGCGCAGTTCACGCTGCGCCGCAAGGCCCGGCCCCTGATGCACGAGCTGGCGCGCAGCACCGGCGGCACGGTGTCCATCGGCATCCGGGACCGCCTCAGCATCGTCTACATCGAGGCGGCGCGTCACTGGCACCGGCGGGTCTATCCGATGGAAATCGGCACCCGCCACTCCATGGCCGGCACCGCCGTCGGCCGCGCCCTGCTCATGTCCTGCCGGCCGCCGGAACGTGAGGCGTTGATGAACCAGCTCAAGGTGAAGGAGCCCGAGGAGTGGCGGCGCCACCAGCGGGCGCTGCAGGAGAACCTGCGGACCTACGCGCGCCATGGCAGCTGCGTCTCGGTCGGGGAGGTTTTCCCCGATGTGCAGGCAGTGGCCGTGCCCCTGGGCCGCATCGACCGGGGGGAGCCCGCTGCCATCAACTGCTCGTTCCAGGGCCTGCCCCTGGACGAGGCCTGGCTGCGGCGGGAAATCGCCCCGCAGCTGCAGGCCCTGGTGCGCGAGCTGATGTGACCGTCCGGCCCTCCCGTGTGAAGGCGCGGGCTAGGCGAAGGCCAACGCGACCCGGTAGGTGATGAAGGAGGCCAGATAGGCCAGCGCGGTCAGGTAGCCCGCCGCGACCGCCGGCAGGCGCCAGCTGCCCGTTTCGCGCCGGATCGTGGCCAGGGTGCTGATGCACATGGGCGCGAACACGTACCAGGCCAGGAGCGAGAGCGCGGTGGCCTGCGTCCAGTCCTGCGCGATCAGCGGCGACAGCGCCTGCGCGGTGTCCTCGGCATGGGCCGAGAGCGCGTAGACCGTGCCCAGCGCGCTCACTGCCACCTCGCGCGCGGCCAGGCCCGGCACCAGCGCGATGCAGATCTGCCAGTTGAACCCCACCGGCTCGAACACCACCGCCAGCGCCCGGCCGACCATGCCGGCAAAGCTGTAGGTGATGGCCGGCTCGGTGGCGCCTGCGGGCGCGCCCGGGAAGCTGGCCAGGAACCACAGGGCCAGGGTCAGCACCAGGAGGATGCCGCCCACCCGGCGCATGAAGATCTTGGCCCGCTGCCACAGGCCGATGGCGATGTTGCGCGGATGCGGCCAGTGGTAGGTGGGCAGCTCCATCATCAGCGTGCGCACCTGGCCGCCGCTCGTGAACAGCTTGAGCACCCAGGCCACCCCCATCGCGCCCAGGATACCGGCGAAGTACAGGCCGAACAGCACCAGGCCCTGCAGCTCGAACAGGCCCCACACCTCGCGCGCCGGAATGAAGGCCCCGATCAGGAGCGCGTACACCGGCAGCCGCGCCGAGCAGGTCATGAGCGGCGCGATCAGGAGGGTCACCATGCGGTCCCTCGCATTGGGGATGGTCCGCGCGGCCATGATGCCCGGGATGGCGCAGGCGAAGCTCGAAAGCAGCGGGATGAAGCTGCGCCCGGACAGGCCGACGCTGCCCATGATCCGGTCCAGGAGGAAGGCCGCCCGCGGCAGGTAGCCCGACTCCTCCAGCACCAGGATGAAGAAGAACAGGATCAGGATCTGCGGCAGGAAGACCAGCACCCCACCGACGCCGGCCACCAGGCCGTCGACCACCAGGCTGCGGATCCAGCCGGCCGGCAGCGCCTTCCCCAGGCCCTCCCCCACCCGGTCGGTACCCGCCTCGATCCAGCCCTTGGGCACCTCGGCCCAGGCAAACACCGCCTGGAAGATCAGGAACAGCAGCACCGCGAGCAGCAGCGGGCCCATGACGGGGTGGAGCACCACGCGGTCGATGCGGTCGCTGCGCAGGTGCGGCACCTCCTGGTCCAGGCCCAGGCGCTCGAGCATGCCGCGCACCGCCTCGTGGTCACCGCGCACATCGTGCTCAGGGTGAGCCACTTCCGCGCCGGCCGAGGCGGCGGCGCTGGCCGCATCCGCCAGACGCCACAGGGCCCGGTCGTCCAGCAGCTCGCGCAGGGCATCGGCCCCGTCCGACTGCACCGCCACCGTCCGCACCACCGGCAGGCCGAGCTCGCGGGACATGGCGTCGACGTCGAGGGTCAGCCCGTTCTTCTCGGCCAGGTCGGCCATGTTCAGGGCGACCACGCAAGGCAGGCCCAGGCGCTTGACCGCCAGCACCAGGCGCAGGTTGCGCCGCAGGTGGCTGGCGTCGACCACGCAGACCACGAGGTCGGGCCGCTTCTCGCCCCGGGCGCGCCCGTAGAGGACATCGACGGTGACCCGTTCATCGGGAGAACGGGGATGCAGGCTGTAGGCGCCGGGCAGGTCCAGCAGCCGCAGCGGCGTGCCGCGCCGGGTGAGGAAGCGGCCCTCCTTGCGTTCCACCGTGACCCCCGCGTAATTGGCCACCTTCTGGTGGCTGCCGGTGAGGCGGTTGAACAGCGCGGTCTTGCCGCAGTTGGGGTTGCCGACCAGGGCGACCAGCGGGCCGCCGCGGTGGACGTGGACGACCGCCTCGTTCATGCGCGCCCTGCCCCGTCCCGCAGGACGCGGACGCAGTCGGCTTCCGCGCGGCGCAGCGCGAAGGTCGAATCGCCCACCCGCACCACCAGGGGGTCACCGCCCGGCGCGGCGCGGGCGAGCAGCTCGACCCGCTCACCGGGCAGGAACCCGATCTGCGCCAGCCAGGGCGCCCATTCGGGCATGGCGGCCGGCGCATGAAGTGATTCGATCGTGGCGGGCTGGCGCAGGGGCAGGTCGCTCAAGGCGCCCGGCGATGGCGCGGCGTTGGAAGACATCACGAAGATCGGCAGGCCCGTGTGGACGGGCACTCCAATGAGAATTTCTCTCATTGTCAATGCGGCCGGACCGCCCGAGCTTGATCTGGGCCAAGTCCAGGCAACTCTAGAATTTCCCGATGCTTCCACTGCCTGCGATGCCCCTCCTCCTCAATGCCGCGGGCTTCCAGCTGGCCTGGTGGGCCCTGGTGATCGGTGTCCCCTCGGGGATGGAGCTGGGCGCGCTCGTCCTGGGCCTCGCGCTGGGCGCGGCGCACCTGCGCTGGAGTCCCCGCCCCCGGGACGAGATTCGCCTGGCCGCGATGGCCTGGCTGGTCGGCCTCGTCGTCGACACCTCGCTCCAGGCCGCGGGGGTGATCGAATTCCATGGGTGGTCGATAGGCCCCCTGAGCCCGGTCTGGCTGTGGATGCTCTGGGCCCTTTTCGGCTTCACGCTCGATTCGTCCATGGCCTTCCTGCAGCGCCACCACTGGGCGCTGTCGGCGGCGGTGGGCGGGATCTTCGGCCCCCTGAGCTACCTCGGCGGCGCGAAGCTGGGGGCCGCGAGCTTCAGCGCATCGACGGCCCACTTCGCGGCCCTCGCCCTGGCCTGGATGCTCGCCCTGCCGGTTCTCGTGGGCCTGGCCCGGCGCCGGGCCTGAAGCCCCCGCGTGCCTCAGGCGCGCATCTCCATCGGGTTGCCCGAGGGGCCCGTGAGCAGTTCGCCTGCTCCCTCGATGGCCTGAGCCCGCATGGGGCCATCGGCCCGGCCTGCCCCTCCCTGCTGGGGCACACTAGCACCCCAGCGGGGGGTTCATCGGGTCCCCGACAATTAAAAAGGCTGGCAAGTCCCACCGGGGTGGCGCCAGACCCATGCGTGGAGCGGGACATGGCTATCTTCAAGACAACATCGCACGTCGAGGCCTATCGGGCCAAGGCCAGTGCGCGCGACATCAACGAACTGAGCGGCCGCACCGGCCGTCCGGACCTCACCGCCTTCGTGACGCAGCAGATCGTGGCCAGGCTGCCCCTGCGCCGGGACGCCGTGCTCGTGGACGTGGGCTGCGGCGATGCTTCGCTGCTCCTCCAGGCAGGACGCCAGGGCCTGGACGGTTTTTTCGGCCGCCTGATCGGGCTGCTGCCGACCCGGGAGGAGGTCTCGCGTGTCCGGGACCATCTCCTGCACCGCGCCTGCGCCCCGTCGCACCTGGTGAGCATCGAGCCGGGGCTCGCGGACCAGACCCATCTCCCTGACCGGTATTGCGACCTGCTGGTGTGCAATGGCGTGCTCATCGTCCTGCCGGACGACGCCAGCGTGCGCGCCGCCCTCACCGAGTTCGCCCGCATCACCAAGCCCGGTGCCACCGTCTATCTTGGGGAAATCCCCGACACCGACGAAATGGCCGGCAAGAACTACGGGGACTCGGTCTCGGGCTGGCTGCTCTGGGTGCTCAAGCACCAGGGCCTTGCCGCCTTCTGGATCCGCCTGCGGCAGACGCTGGCGGCGGTCTTCAGCCGCGAGCCCTTCGTGATCGCGCCCAAGAAGATCTTCCACATGCCGCCGGACGCCTTCATCGCCCTGCTCTCGCACCATGGCTTCGAGGTGCTGGAGCACCGCCGCCACCAGGAGGTCGCCCCCGACGGCACGGTTCGCGACAGCGGCACGCGCTGGAATTTCCTTGCCCTGCGCCGATGAATTGCCCCCTTCCGCAGTGCGCGCGCGGAAGGCCGCGTACGATCCTGCCAGCCCCTTCCACCCACCAGGAGAGACCATGCCGCCCCGCCAGACTGCCCAGGACTTCGACCAGGAACTGCTGATTCTTTTTGACGCCTATGTGCACGGCAAGATCGACCGCCGGGGCTTCCTCGACAAGGCCCAGCGCTTCGCCACCGCCGGCGTGACGGCGGCCGGCCTGCTCGCGGCTCTCAGCCCGAACTTCGCCGCCGGCCAGCAGGTCAAGCCCGAAGACGCGCGTCTCAAGACCGAGCGGGTGACCGTCCCTTCCCCCCAGGGCTATGGCAGCATCAATGGCTATCTCGCGCGCCCGGCCTCGGCGGCGGCCTCCGCCAGGCTGCCGGCCATCCTGGTGATCCACGAAAACCGCGGCCTCAACCCGCACATCGAGGACATCACCCGCCGCCTCGCGCTCGACGGCTTCATGGCCTTCGCCCCCGATGCGCTGACCCCGATGGGCGGCTACCCGGGCGACGAGGACAAGGCCCGCGAGGCGTTCGGCAAACTGGAGCAGGCCAAGACCCAGCAGGACTTCCTGGCGAGTGCCGCGTGGCTCAAGGCGCGTGCCGATGGCACCGGGAAGATGGGGGCGGTGGGCTTCTGCTACGGCGGGGGTGTCGTCCTCTCGCTGGCCACCCGCCTGTCGGACCTGGACGCTGCAGTCCCCTTCTACGGCAACACGCCGGCCGTGGCGGACGCCGCCAAGGTCAAGGCGCCGGTGCTGGCGCATCTGGCCGGGATCGACGAACGCATCAACGCGTCCTGGCCAGCCTTCGAGGCGGCGCTCAAGGCCGCAGGCGTGCGGCTCACGCTGCACCAGTACCCCAACACCCAGCACGGCTTCAACAACGACACCACGCCCCGCTATGACGCCGCAGCGGCGAAGCTGGCGTGGGAGCGGACGGTGGCCTTCTTCAAGGCCCACCTCGGTTGACCCCCGGACGCGGCAGGCAGGCTGCTCAGGACCTGGACGCGAAGAAGTCCAGGATCATGGCGCGCAGCCGCTGCCGCTGCGCGGGGCTGGCGCCTCGCGACTGATAGAGCATCCGGCCGCCAGGCATCGGGCGCTCCGAGGCGGAGAAGTCGGAGAACATCATCCCGTGCCCGCCGCCCTCGATCAGCTCGAACCGGACGGGCACGTTGCCGGCCGCGCGGATGCTCTCGAACCAGGCCTGAGGCGACGGCATGGCGTTGGCCCGGCCCGCGTCCCGGCTGCAGCGGGCAGCAAAGCCAGCGGGCACCTGCGGATCGAATTCGTTGGCCCCACAGGCGTTTGCCCGCAGGTGCATGAAGTCCGCCCGATGGTTACCCCCAAAGACGTCGGCGGACCCGTACACCATCAAGAGCGGGACCCTCAGTGAATCGGGAAACCCGATACCCATGGACGGGCCAGCCTCGGCGACCACCCCCTTGACATGCGACGGGTCTGCTGCCGCCGCCATGTTGATGGCGACGCTGCCGCCATTCGAATGGCCCTGGATGAAGATGCGGGAGGTGTCGACCTTGTCGTTTCCCATCACCCATTGATAGGCGCCGTAGGTCACCTTGAACAGCATCCGCTGCCGCGCCGCGTTGCTCACCTGGTAGGCGATCAGGTCCGAGCCAGCGGTGAACCCGTTCATCTCGAAAGCGTCGAAGACCAGGGAGGCATAGCCATTCTGGTTCATCACCTTGGCGAAATCGCGCTGATACCCACCGAGGCCATCGCCGCCGTGGATCACGATGACCAGGGGTGGCTTATCGCCGAGCTTCGGTGCGCCCGCCGTGGGAAAGTCGAGTCGGACCGAGGAGTGGCAGGAATTGAATTCAGCGATGGGGCCATCAACGGACTTGAGCGGGCCGATGGACACGAGTGTCGGATTCCCCTGCGCGAAGGGCCTGCAGGGACCCTGCCCCTGGGCACGGACGGTACCGACGCCGATGAGCGCAAGGAGCAGGATGATCGATTTCATGGAAGGGGCCACGTGGAATCCTTGTGCTATTCGATCTTGACCCGGATGGCGCTGCCCCAGTTGCTCACGATGTAGCCACCATCCGCCACCATCCAGCGCAGCCACCTGGCGTAGGGGCCGAATCGCGGATCGGACCAGTCCGGGTCCGCGATCAGCACCGTGCTGACCTGGGTGTCGAGCGAGAACTTCTGGAGCCAGAGGCCCCGGTAGAAGGCGGTGCCGTTGCTCCTGCCGTCGCCGGTGCGCAAGACATAGAGCGAATTGACCGATTTGACGTAGACGAAGTCAACGATCGTGCCGGCTCCGGGCACGGGCGCAATCGTGATGGTTTGCGCCGAGCGCCCGAACTTGTTGTTGCCCGGATTCAGCACGATGCGCGTGGCATCCTCCCACTCATGGCTGCCGCCCACGATGTCGAACTTGCCATCGTTGTTCACATCGACCAGTTCGATGTGGAAGGCCCGGCGGAACTGTCCGAAGGAATACTCGCTGCTGGGAGAAAACTTCCCCGTGCCGTCGTTGATGAACGTCCGGGTGCCGTTCTTCAGGGTCAGGACGAGATCCGGGATCCCGTCGCCGTTGAAGTCGTGCGCCGCGCCTCCGTGATAGAACTCGACGCGGTCGGTGACGATGTCCTGCACGTAGCCGTGAGGGCTACTCATGAGCCCGATGCTGTGCTCTCCCGGATAGGGCGGTGCATCATGGCCGTGGCAGGCGATCACGAAGTCTGGCTGCCCGTCCTGGTTGAAGTCGGCGACGATGGCCTTCCTCGGGTGCACGCACGTGTCGGCCCGCTTGTCGATGTGCGGCACATGCGCCACCCACACGCCAGCCACCTTCTTGAAAAAACTGAACAGTGAAGGCGTCGGAGGACCCGCTCCCTGTGGGGTCCAGTACTGGAGACGCCCAAGGAACAGGCCTTCGGACCCATCTGGGAACTTGAAGAATGCCTGCGCGTCACCGACCAGCGGCGCCTTTCCGTCCGGCCGGAGTGGAAAGTCCTGGCTGAAAAAAGAGTTCTCCTTGCTGTTCGCATAAGAACTCAATGACATCCGAGCCGCGCCGGTTGTACGGGCCCCTTTGGCAGCCGCGCTTTCAGCGGCAGGTTCTGCAGCCAGCGCCAATGCGCTGGCCACGCAAATGGTGATGAATGCAAGCTGCGACTTCATGGGGCGGGTGGTCAGTGTGAAGGCCGATCTGATGGGTCGGCGGCCAGATCACACAGGGGTTGTCTGTGGGCTCACTCCCACTCAATAGCGACACAAGAAAAAACACTAACAAAATCAATGGCTTGCGTCATATTATGACCTCTGTGTAACTTTTGTGCGACATTTGAACGAAGAAACAAGCACTTAAACGCACGCAAAAACAAGATAACTTACACGGCGTAAGGCTTAACTAATTCTCAAAATTTTACCTCACACATCCCCTTAATACTCAGAAAAGTCTCTCTGTTAAGGTGCTTGGTAATTAACTCATCAGAAACACTAGAGTCATAGAACACAACAGCAATGACACGCTCTTCTTGCGTAAGCTCTTTATATCGGGTGCTTGAGCCGTTAGAAGTTCGGCTCAAGAAGACTGGATTAACTGAATTTGAAAAATCCAGCGTCATCTTAATGAAGCACTCAGTATCACGATTCCAGCGCAAAGAAGTTCCATCAGAAAGCTGCCTATAAAGAGGATATTTTTTCTGCGTTACTCCATCAACAACTTCAGTAGCAGTCTTTTTATTCGAATCATAAGCAATAAAGGCGATGGCACCAACAATGACGCAAAGAACACCGATAACAGCAAAACGCTTTAATCTGCCATCATAAATCCCACTAGGCTTCAAGTCAGTTGTAAGGGATTCTTTAACTGAAGCCACAAGCGCTTCATTCTCTAAATTTTGAAGTGACGTAGCTCGTATCCTAAGATACAGCGCCCTAGCCTTAGATTCATCCCCATCTGCCGAAGATACAGCTTTAGCCCACGTAGCCTCGTGTCGAACGCCTTCTAGTTCTCTAGACGCTTGTTCCCAATGCTTGTCGGAAACGTTATCAACTGACGATGGAGTGAAAACGGTACCAGATGAAATTTTCTGTTGATTGTCGAAAAATCTATAGAGCAGATAAGTTATGCCCATACTGATTGAAGCAAGAATAATCAGCTCTAATGGAGTGACATCTACATACCTTCTTACATCAGCATCTGAGAACAACAAAACAGCTAGTGCGACAGAGAACGCAATGGCTTCAAACCAAAGCATAATTTTCTGAAGTGACACGAGGGATTCGTTATCTCTCTTGTACATCTTCCAAGCCGTATAGCCCCAGTACCAAATTCCAAAGCCAACACTCTTCGAGCCACTAATAGCACCGCCGATGATGACAACGAATATCATCATTATTGACAAAGCAAAGACAGCTTTGTAGCTTGTACTCATAGGGCGTTTTAATGAACTCATATCCACCTCACTCAAGCCTTAGACTTGTGAAATTCCCTGAAGATACTCATCAAAAAAGAGTCTTCAATACCTAGCAATGATGCGTTACCAAGCGCTCTAACAATCATCAGATAAGCATCATACTCGGTCATAACGAAGTTGTCCTCGAGCCTATCCTTAGCGTGTTTTAGGTTATTGCGCACGTCATTGAGATAGGAAATTCTCTTTTTTGGATCAGTTGAAATTTGGAGCATCTGAGGAAGTGATGCGATTTTTTCGACGGCATTTTCTTGTCCGTCACGACTAAGCATTGCCCCAAAAATTTCTTCAGCCGCACCAGCTAGAGTGATAGCCACCACGCCTTTTGCTTCGTAGTAGGCAGCGATGGCAGCATCGAGCTGTACCTTCGCCATATCTACTTTGCTTACACTGATGTCTTGACAGTTGAAGGACATATCGCTTAGTTGGGCTTGTCTAGCTCGACTGTAACCGTTATATTTCCGCACATCAACCACTGAAGGAGCCTACTATGAGCCGAGTACAACAACTTCTTGCCCAGCAGAAGCAACTTGAAGAAGACCTCAAGCTTGCGATGGAAGAAGAGCGTGACGCCGTCGTTGCCGACGTACGTGACAAGATTAAACGCTTCAACATAACAGCTACTGAACTCAAAGGGCTCATCAAGGGCCGCGTAACGCAGAAGCAAGTCGAAGAATTTCTGAAGCGCAAGGAAACAGCTAAAAACAAGCCCAAAGCACCAGCAAAAAAAGCAGCCAAGTAAAGCTATGGCGCTTCAAGTTTTGAACATCCCCATCGACTCTAAAGAAGTCAAGGAATTTGTTGATACCTTTCAGCTAAAAATCCAAGCTGAAAAATATCGCAACGCAATGCTCGGAAAAATGAAGGAGCACTGGGGAGAAGACTTAGGGGAAGAACAAGCGGGATACATCGATGGCACCATTGATGTTATAGATGATGGAAATCTCGTCTTTCCTTTTAAGGACTTAAAGAGCAAAAAACTCGACGACTATGTTTCTAACAAAGTTGGAGATTTTTCCCTTTACGCTAGACTTTGGGACTCTACGCCTAGCGAATACGAAATTGATGTTCCGCTCAACATTGGAACAACAGAAGACGAATATTGGGTAGATCTAAGCCTAAGTTTAGATGGAAATTTCAATGTCAAAAGCGCAAGCGTAGCTTATGACAGTGATGAACCAGGACACAAGCTTTTAACGTATTGGGCGTTGAAGCAATCAAACTAGCTCAACTGCCTTGCGCTTCATTGCGTCATTGACGTCGATGTAGGCTTGCGTAGTGCTGATATTACGGTGTCCAGCAAGACTCTGTAGCACCCTAACGCTTACGCCCTTGTCTGCTAAGTTGGTGATAAATGTACGGCGAGGACTGTGACTTGTCGCGCCTTCAATGCCGCAACTACGGAACAAGTAATGGAAGAACTGACAGAGTGTATTGGCTGTAAATCCGTCTGCGTCATTCTTTTGCGTGTAAAAAAGCTTGTCGGTTACAGCTTTATGGGGAACAGCACGGACGTAAGCTTGTAGCTCTTTGCGTAGCTTATCGCTGACAAACACTACCCTACCGTAGCGCCCTTTAGTCTGTTCGGCGTCTAAACGGATTTCGCTACGCACTGTCCCTTCTGCGTCAAGTATGTCCTCGTAGCGTAGTGCGGCGCACTCACCTACACGCAAGCCAGCCAAATACATAGTCATAAGCATTGCCCTGTTTCGGGCTGCGTGACGTCGTGTAGCTACGTAGTCTAGTGCCCTACGAAGCTCTTGCGCTGTCAGTGTTTTTGCTTGCTTGGACATTAGTGCTCTCCTTAATGTAAGCTTTCCAATGTCTAAAGTGTATTTTCTTTGATTTGCTTTTCCTACCGTTTTTGGCTGTAAGTGCGTCAATGTATTTTCCTCAATGATTTCAACAACTTACGTCGCTGATAGCTAAAAACCAAAGCTTTTTATTATTAGCTTTGATTTTGTATTTATCGGAACGCTGTAGCACTACAGCAACGAATGACGCAGACTTGCGTACAAGCCCTACACGCTGTTTTTAGCTAGCCCAGCTACCCAAG
>JACCED011784501.1_pt1 | contig 19019 bp, 26 predicted proteins | sample 7455021 | NCBI WGS metagenome assembly JACCED01 (sample SAMN15323456, study PRJNA562643) | freshwater metagenome | isolation source: river surface water | place: USA:Blue River Watershed | collected 2017-08-19 | reverse complement strand
GGTTGACGGACTACGTCTTTCCAAACAGTGGTTTCTTTTATTAGCTTCATAAGATAATTATACCCTATTTCGCAATTTAAGTCAAGCACTTTCTACCATGAAAAAACCAGCCCGAAGGCTGGTCTAGAGGGTCTTGCAGGCTTATTTTAAGCCAGCTAATACACTGGCTGGGGCAATCTGAATACCAGCCCCAAAGATACGATTATACTCGTCCTGCATCTTCTGTTCAGGTACTCCTTCTGCTGCAATTGCAGTTTTGTACAGGTTAATGTTTTCCTCAGCGTATGGCATGTATGGGGCAATACCTACACCCATTCCACCACCCTGAGTTGGCTGCAACATAATAGTTGCTGGATTCTTTAATTCAAAGTAATCGCTATAATGGTTAAACACCTCAGAGATAATCTCTTCGCCATTAATCATTTTAAACACTTTAATTTTGTTCATATTATTCCTCAATTGCTAATTGGTCTATAAATTTTGCTGCCTCATCATGATGATTAAAGTGCTTAATAATTATTTGTTCAGTTGCATAATAATTTTGAGCGACTAATAAAACCTGTTTAGTTTTATAAACAGAAATCTTCATGACCCAATCCCCACGTCTTACTGTGACGAAGGATATAAGGTTAGGTGATACTTTTGCTCTCATCATACCAATATTTAGGTAAGAATGAGCGCATAAATTTAACATTGTTCTTATACATCATATCATATACTGCTATTCTATCAGCATATTGTTCAGCCACTAAAACTGCAGGAGTTGCTGGTTCAAGGTGAACGTTAGCGTCAGACTCGCCACCTTCAGTGACAACAGCCATATCATTCTTACGAGCAATATGTTTCATGATAGCATTTTCAGCTAAACAATGCATACAAACATCGGTAATACCTTTTACTCTTAACCAAGTAACTGCTCGGTCAAACATATCTTGAGCATACCCAAGACCTCTATATTCAGAATCAACTGAACATCCAAGTTCAGCTTGTCCACCGATAATAGCAACGTGACAAGCAGCAACTAGATGCCCATCAATATGATCAACACCGAACCATTTATTGTCTTGACTACCGCAAGTTTGTTCAACGTATTTTGTAATGTAATCATCTGACACACCGCCACCGAAGCGAAGTCTACGTTCTTCACCTTGAAGTGTTTTCAAATGTGCAATAATTTTATCTTTATCTATTAAGGATAATTTTCTAACAGCCATAGTTGAAAGGGGAGTTTCCTCCCCTACCTCTTATCTACCGAGATAACGTTTAGCACGTGCCTTCTTTGCTTCCTGAATGCCTTCTAAAATGGCGAGGAAGAAGTTCTTGATGCCTGCTAACATTAAAGACTCTCGTTCAGTAATTGCTTCTCGCCCTTTGCCTTTACTGGCACTTTCTTTGGCTTCTTTTCTTCTGGGATAAGACGCTCAAGAGCGATCTTAAGCATACCATTGAAAAGTTCAGCGTCCTTAACTTCAACTTGGTCGTTAAGTGCGAAAGTACGAGTGAACGCACGAGCAGCAATACCCTTGAATAAGAAGTCGTCTTCAGCTTCTGTAGATTGAACATTACCCTTAACGATCAACTTACCACCATCGATCTCGATGTCGATTTCGTTTTGTCCGAAACCTGCAACAGCCATCTCGATAACATAGTGCTTGTCATCTACTTTACGGATGTTGTATGGAGGATAGTTAGGGATGTTCTTAGTGACGTCGTCGTGCAGCTTTTGCATTTTCGAGAATTGCTCATCGAAACCAACGAAGAACTTATCGAAGTCCTTGAATACGTCTTGGCTAAAGAATGAAGGGATGAATTGTTTGCTTGTCATGGTTTTCTCCTATTAAGCGAGTTAATTAAACGACTACCCCGAAGGCATAGTCAATCCTTGGTTTGTTTAACCAGAGCCAAGGCTGCTGGGCGACGCCTGTTACCGTGTACGTCAAACGTTCCCAAGGTAGTGGGACTAAAAATTAGTGGCTGTTTTATATACCGTAAGCACAGCCATCACGGTCTTCCCATCCCGATGGGAAGATCTTCCCATCCCGATGGGACTAAACTATTTATATCAGTTTTGCTCGGTTGGACGAACTTTTTTACCAATATTATATTTTGCCACTAGATTCCAATCGTTCTTCTCTTTGAAGGAAACGACTTTAATCTGGGATAGTGATGCTTTCTGTTCTGCTTTACTGGTGTTCACTATTTTTAATAGATCCCAATCCTGAAGCAAACCAGCGATAGCATTTCTACGTTCAATATCACCAGAAGTGATATTAGAATCTTTACCATCTAAAGCAAAGAGTTCTTTGAAGTGTACGATGAAATAACGACCTTGCTTATGTAAGATATGGCAAGATTGATACAACGTATTGTCTTTCTTGGAAGCGATACCGATTCGAGTTAGAGTCTCACGAACCTTCAAGAAGTTGTCTGGTTCAGCGAGTGTTACCTCTAGCATAGAATCGGGTGTCCAATCATAGTAAATCATTTCTACTGTCATGATTATTTTCCACCTTTATTTAATTTTTGTTTTATGTCATTCAATTGTTCATCAGTAAGGATGCGTAAGGCTTCCTTAGCTTTTTCACTGGAATACCCGAAATACTCCTGAACCAAAATTAAAGACTCAGTAGCTTTGTCGGCTTTCGCCCACTTACTGAATCTCTTTTTCTTGGCAATACTATTTAGTAAAAATGTAAACTGCCAGTCTTTTGGAATGGAAGAGTACTGATTCATAGTATTAGCTTGAACGACTGTGTCGTGGAAATATGACAAACCTCTATTTACTAGGAAGGGGGAATAATCTTTTGCTGCTTGTGGGTCTTCAAAAAGATTCTCTTTAGTTTGGTTAATCGCATTAATAAAATCAAACGGACTCATGATACTTTGCACCGATTTCTTTTAGGTTATCCTCTTGTACTGAGAACTTTTTATCTGGATATCTTTTCTGAATCGCAGCATCTAGGTCAAGCAAGTCTTTACCTTGAGCGATGAAAGAATCAGTTTCATGTTCAAACGCATAGATAACCTCACCGTGACGTTCTAAACGCATCTTAGTTCTAGATGGTTCTGGCTCTTCAGATTCTGCAAGCTCTTCTGCTTGTTGGATTAATTCTTTAACCTTACGAATGGCATAGAGTTCTCGAAGGTGCCACCCCATGAAAACGCCAACAACTACAGCACCTGCTAAAATAATAAATTCCATTTCAACCTCACTTAAATTTACATTGAATCATAATCTCTGTAAGAGCAGCCATGATATTTAGTTCATGGTCGGCTACGAATGCTGCCTTATATTGGTAGTCGGCAAGAATCAGAATCAGATTATGAATCGTAGATTGTTCAAGGAATGTATTAGCGTTGTCGTAAAGTTCTTTGAATAGAACAGGAGTATCTGCGTCAGAGTTCTTAGCAACCCACTTACGGACTTCTGTAAAGTTACGATCCTTAAGATGCTTGTAGAGTTCTTTATAAGACTCTTCAGCTAGGTTTACAAAGATACCTGTATCAATCTTACCTGTAACAGAATAACGTTGAAGTTCGTTTAGGATACGACGATAGTCTGGGAAGTGTTTGATGATCAGTTCAGAAACAACCTTCGGGTCAAACTCAACTTGTTCGTTCTTAAGAATCTGTGTAACACGTTTGAAGAACTGTGCAGCGATTTGTTGCTTCTCGCTTGCGTCTACTTTGAACTCGATATTGGCACAACGTGAACGAAGTGGCTCAATGATACGATGTTTGAAGTTACAAGTAAAGATAAAACGACAGTTGTTAGAAAACTCTTCAATGAATGAACGAAGAGCAGGTTGAACGGAGTCAGCGTTCATATAATCAGCTTCGTCAATGATAACAACTTTCTTACCATCAGTAAGAGAAACTGTTGAAGCAAAGTTCTTAATCTTGTTACGAAGAACGTCAATCTGGCGACCCTCGTCAGAACCGTTGATCATAATCCAGTCAGCACCAACTTCTTGGCATAGTGCTTTGGCGACAGTAGTTTTACCAACGCCAGCTGAACCACTGAACAGGAACGTAGGAAGTTCACCTTGTTCAATATATTGTTTGAATGTAGTCTTCATAGACTCTGGGAGAATACATTCTTCGATAGTTTGCGGGCGATACTTTTCTACCCACAAGAATTGGTCTTTTTGCGCATCAATCATAATATACTCCATAATAAAGAAAAAAGGGGAGTGGTTTCCCATCTCCCCAAACATCACAACAAATTAGAAGTCGAAGGTGGAGTCAGCTTCTACTGCTACATAATAAACTAGATCGCTAGTCGTTGAAGACTTGAAGCGAGAAATCTTCTTGCTTGAAACGCTTACAGAATAATCACCAGGGATCATCTTAAGGTTTTCAACTTTCAAGTTGACCTTGAAAGATTTGTCAGTTGTACCAACTGGTTCACTGAAAGAGTTACCAGTAGAGTTTTTCTTATCACCCACCACGATAGTGATTTGACCATCTGCGCCAACGATGGAAACATCAGAAGATTTAAGAACAGAAGCTGTACGTTGGATCATAGTGAGCATCTGGTTAGACAACTCAAAGTTAATCTCAGCTTCAGGGAAAGTAATGCTCTTAGAAGGTGCAGTCAAAACAGAGGCATCAGCTGCGAAGTATTTGATGCTCATGTTACCCTGAGTAATCTTACACACTTTATCTTCAAAGGTTAATTCAGGATCTTCGAAAATTGACATTGCGCCAAGGAATTCGTTAAGATCGTAAATACCGAAGTCGACAGGGAAAGTTTCAGTTACAGTTACATCAGACATCACGTTCTTCTGTGAACTGATTGTAGCCAACTTATTACCTTGCTTCAAAAGCAAGTTGCTATTAATACCAGCATAGTTTTTAAAAAGTGCAAGGGTGTCTTTAGACAGTTTCATAGTTTCTCCATATTAAAAGGTATAACAATATTATATAATAGATGCTTCGTAAAGTCAAATATTTTACCAGTCAGAACTTGGACCAGAATCAGAACTTGAAGAACTCCAAGAGTCTGAACTAGAAGAACTGAATGTATCGCTTACAGACTTACGACTATCGGAATCATCATATCCCCAAGAGCTTTCGCTTTTGGAAACTCCAACGCTTCTTTCAATTTCTCTGTCGTAAGTCTTTCCAGTATCTGGATCAGTACCATGTTTGATAGATTCAATCGTACTATCAATAAGCATTTGAGTAAGCATACCAGCAACAAAACCATCGTCACTAGAAGTTACAGTAGGTTTACGTTCTTGAACTGAAGGTGTATATACAGGTGTTGGTGGAACTGTATTAACGACCTTCGGTTTACTAATAGGCATTGAATTAACTTTGCGCACTTTAGTATATGCCTCTTGACGGATTTGTTCGAGGCGAGCCTCTAGAGCAATACGTCGTTCAGCTTCACGTTGTTTACTTCGTCGGTAAACTACAACGAGTTTACCAACCCCATAGATAATGGCAATTACGCAAAGAGCAATGCCTGCTAGTAATAGTTCTTCCATATTAGCGACCTACGTTTACCATACCTTTAAAGTCCTGAGGTACAACGATAGTTTGTACTTTACCGTTCTTAATACCTTCAGAGATATTCATCATAGCTTGGGCTTGCATGTAAGCAATAGATTGAGCACCTTGTGCGGCAAGAGCCTGCATACGACGAGCTTCAGCTTCAGCGGTCTTCACTTCCACTTCCTTTTGTTTGTATTCGTTTTTAGCACGAACCAAAGCATTGGCAGATTCAACAACAGTATCAGCTGGAAGAACGTTACGAATCAGAACCTGAGTGATAGTGATTGTGCCATCCAGCTTTTCATCGGCAAGGGTCTTAGCGATTTGCTCTTTAATTTCAACTTCCATGACCTGACGGTTGTCAGCCATATCCAGTGCGTCATACTTTCGTGAAGACTTATACACTGCGTTACGAGCAGCATTGAAGATATAGTTATACATCAGATAAGTATCACCGTTATGGTTCGCGTGGAACGAACGATTCTTAGTGTTGTACAGTTCAGCAACTTGGGCTTGATTGATATTATAAGTAACGATCAAGTCAAAGTCTTTCATAGTGCTATTATCTTTAGCAAGGGGAGTCAGGTCGTCAACCTTAATGGCGATTTCCTTAACAGGGAAAGTGATAACTGAACCAACAAGGGTTTGGTTAAACGAACCAGGAAGCAATTCCTCATTCTTAACCTGCTTATCAAAACCAACACGCAGACCAACTTCACCAGTCTCAATGCGAGTACAGCCAGTCATAAGAACTGCGCCAGCGACAAGAGCCATAGTAATAAAACGTTTCATTTCAATTTCCTTAAAAAAGAATAACAATAACACTCAAAAATGCGATAGCAAGGAATGCGGTCATAAAACTATACAACCCCATCTTTACCATATTAAGTTTCTCGGCACGGGTTGTATGCCAGAAATAACTCAATCCAAAGAATACGATAGCCCAAGTGGCTAAGAAAACCATAACAAGTCTAATCATTTTATTCCTTTGAATACTTTACGTCATGTTCGTACAAAAAGAACAGACAACACATAGCATGAGCCAAGTGGTGAATACCAGACTCAGGGTCAAATTCTTCACCCTCTTTCCATGCCCAAACGTGACGTTGCATTGCATCAAAATATCTACGCTTGGATTCTGGAACTTTTTGCCAATTATCACGGTCATATTTCTGAGCACCAAACGTCAGAACCTTAACCATTTCTTTTAGAGCAAGCGGAGGGACTAGACCATATTCTAGTTTACCACCGTCAAACTTTCTACCATCAGCGGTCATAATATCTCCTAACAAAACCATCAATGGGTACTCTTAGAATACCCATTAGCAGTCCAATTAACGACTGAACGCTTGAGCACCAAGAATTGCATTAGCAACAGCAACCATACGCTTGCTTGCTTTACCGATGCGATACTTAGTAGTTTGTGTGCCATCAGACAAGGTTGCCTTGTTTGAGTAGATACAATTACCTTGCTCACGGAGATAATTGATTGCACGAGTTGGGCTCTTCAAACCAAAATAACCTTCAATCTGCTTTGCAGTTACTTCATTACCAGCTTCTAAGTGGTTTAGTAGTTTAGCATGCTTTGACATAAATGTCCTCCATAATATACCATCATGACGAAATGAAACCGTGTAGGCGATGGTGTTACCTACACGGTTGGTTGATTAAACTTCAATACCGTTTTCGCGAAGGATCTGGTTGAAGTCTTCGACATCTTGGTCGTACTCTGCAGATTCTTCGATGATACGGTTCAAACGTGAACCACTGATTTCAACTTCACTTTCGTCCTCGGTTGCCGTTGCAACAACCTTCTTCGCAGGCTTCACAGCCTTCGCTTTAACAACCTTGGCTTGAGCCAGCTTGGCTACCTTTGCCTTGGCTTTCTTAACAGGGTTAAGTTTAGCATCCAATTCTTGCTGGTATGCAGACAATTCTGCAGCAGTAGGAATAGGAAGTTGGTAAATACCACGCTCAACTTTGTTGTTGGCGAACAACCAGTTAGGATAACCGATCTTTTCACCTTTAGCACCTGAACGAGTAGCACGAACGGCATCGTACAGGGCAGAACATTCCTTCAGGGTAATCTGAGGGTTCTTATTATAAGCTGGATTGGATTCAATAGCAGCCACAACAAAACGCTTTTGAGCGAGGGTAAGAGTAGAGAACTTCAACATAATATATTTCCTTTTCAGTTTTTCACAGGGATGGAACTCAATTCCATACTAGAATTATACCCTAATATGGAATTAAAGTCAAGCATTTTTAGAACGGAACTTCGTTGCTCTCAGGAGCCTTGGCAGTAGGTGCAACAGGTGTCACCTCAGGTTCTGGGTTTGCAATCTTGTCATACAAGTCGATAAATGCAGTCTTCGTTGCAGTGTCAAAACGGTTGCAGCAAAGTTCAATCGCTTTAGACTGGTTCTTGAAGATAGCATAAGCACGAACGATATGGGTCATACGACGAGTTGTAATAGTTTCGTCAACACCACCGTCATCGAAAGTCTTACGGATGGCATCAGCCCACTTGACCAAATTCTCAGCGAACGCTTCGTCAAGACAGTCATAAGAAGTCATAAGGTTTTGAACGATCTTACCTTCGATTTTGGCTGAAGGATATTCTTGGTTGAACGTAACAGCGAAACGCTCCAAGAAGGCTTCGTTCAGAATGTTGGTACCAATATAGCGACCATCGTCTGAACCTTTACCCTTGGTGTTAGCAGTTGCGATAATGTTAAAACCCTTGGCTGGAATGATCATCTCATTCTTCAGCTTAAAGTAATATGGCTTGCCCTCGAGGATAGGTTGCAAACAAAGCAGGGTGTTAGCAGCACCTGCATCAATTTCGTCTAGCAAAAGAGTAGTACCATTTCGCATAGCGATAAGGACTGGTCCTTCAACGACACGCACGTTACCATCTTCTAGAGTCTTAGAGCCAATGAGTTGCTCTTCGTCAGTCATCATGTTCAGGTTAACACGGATGAGTGGCTTTTTGTGTTTGGCACAAATCTGTTCGACCATCGTGGATTTACCATTACCAGTTGGACCACTGATGTACGCAGGGTAGAAAATGCCAGACTTGATAATGTTCTCAACATCGGAGTGGTTACCGAATGGAACATAGTTAGAGTCTTTCTTAGGAATCAAAGATTCGGTGTTTGTATAATCAACTTCAAATGAACTCACAGGTTCTTCCTTAATAACAACATTAGACTTGCCACCTGCGATAGCGTACATACCACGAGCGACTCGATTTTCCATATGCCACACTGGATACGATTTTGTACCAAGGGCTGCACGGACTTCGTCAATCTGACGACGAGAAACTTGCCCGTCAGAAAAAACATCGGGGAACATCTCGGCTAGTTTAGCATCGAACTGTTCGCGAAATTCGGCTTTCTTACTCATCACATTCTCCATAATAAAGTTACAACATCATCAATCTATAATAGAATTATACGGTATTTTCCAATTTTAGTCAAGCACTTTCTTGCACCCCTGAGAGCAAGGCTCCCACAGGGTTAGGCAACGTACCCGATGAATCGGCTCAGCAAAACTCGGCTGGTTTTCTTGGTGTTCAGGAACTTTCCAAGACTTGTTGCAAGTTTGCGAGAAGACATATCTGAACTTACAGTCAATTCACCTTCGTCAATCTGAGTCTTATCTGCAGGAACGATAAACAGATCATCACGACCAGTACCACGTAGAGAATAGAAACCTTGATCACGGAACGCTTTACGCATTTCGTCGATTGCTAGGCTGCTGTTACCTTTGTAGTCATAGACGTTATCCTTAAGAGCACATTCCAAAGAACGACGACGGTTAGAGCAGATGTAAAAACCAATTGTACGGATATTGTAACGGTCTTTAATCATCTTCAAGATAGTTTCAGTTTGTTGAGAAGAATCATAACCGAAAGGATAAGTCTTCTTAGTCACAGGGTCACGCACAAGGTGTTTAACTTTGTTACCATAACTGTAACGAGTAATACCACCAGAGGCTTGCATAGAACCACCAGCACCATCAGACAAAGTAATGAAGTTCATCTTTTCAATACGATTGTTCTTCATATACTCACCGATGTTATTGTAAGTCCAAAGCAATGCTTCGTTCAGTGGAGTACCACCAAGGTCGTAACCACGATGCCAGAAAACACGAGGGTCAAGCAACTTCTTAATCATAGAGTTGAACTCGCTAGTCGTCATCTTGTTAGAGAACAACTCTAGCAGGTTGAAACCACTACCATCCAAAACAGAATCGTTCGGATTCGCAACGATACGGTCACGCAATGCTCTAGAGTGAACATAACGCTTTTCTCTAATTTCTTCATAGTTAAGGTCACTGTATTGGCTAGTGAAAGCAAATACACGATAAGGAATCTGAGCCTTGTTACAGAACATAGCCAAGTTAACAACTTGTTTGATTGTATCCATGATAACGTCAGCCATTGAACCAGACCAGTCAATCATCATGATCATGCCGTGGTTTTTACCTTGCGGGAGAGTAGTCACACGCTTGAACAAGTCATCTTGAAGTTGGTAAGCATAAACCTTACGCATATCCAAAGAACCGATCTTAGAAACCTGAGCACGCTTATACAGCTGAGCAGACTTCTTCATTTCAAATTCTTTAATCAAGTAGTTGACGGAACTCAGAGAGTCAGACTTGAACTTGTTAACAGCTTGATTTTGAGATTCAAGGTACTGCTCTTCAGTTTTGCTACCATAAACACGGTTATGGTAATATGAACCGATAGCGTGTTCGTTGAAGTCAAAGGTCAGGTCTTTAAGAACTTGTTTGTAACCAACTACAACATCGTATGGTAGAGGTTCAATCTTGTGATAGCGATACTCGGTAGTTTGGTCAGCCAACTCCTCAAGACGTTGAGCGAATGCACGCTCAGTTGCAGATTCAAGGTCATCTTCAGTTTCGTCTTGGCCAGCACCCTTACCAGAAGCAGATTTATCAGATTCTTCTTCACCGTCTTCAGGATTCCAATCATCACCATCTAGGTCAATGTCAAGATCCATGTATTCTTCGTCACCATCAAGACCGTCGTCATCTTCGTCTTCACCTGCTTCAGCACGTTGTTGCTTTTTCTTTTCAGCTTGTTCTTTAGCATAAGCATAGATGTCGTGAGCGAGTTCAATAACTTCATCAATGGTCTCAGTGCGTTCGGCACGATTTACAAAGTTCTTTTCGTCTTGGTCAAACTTAACACCACACTGGAAGCCTGCTTTGAAGTACAGGTTGATGCGGTCAATAAGGTTGAGTGCGTCAAGCGAAGGAACTTTGGAAATACCAAAGAAGTCTTTTTCGTTGAGTTGTTTGTATCCTTCGTTCATGCGTTTACGCAGACCAGGATACTTACGTTTGATCAGCTTCTCGATACGAACGTCTTCGAGAATGTTCATGTACGATTTCAGTTTAGGGTTGTCCTGAATCGGTTTGATGTATTTGTCGAGAGTATAAAGTGCGTGACCGACTTCGTGACCAACGAGCATGTCTTCAATTTCAGGGGTCATCTCTTTCCACATTGGAAGAGTCAATACACGTGATTTGATATCAAACGATGCGGTAGGCACGTTTGAACGAACAACTGTAAGGTTCTCAGTGGCAAGTAGTCTTGCGGACAGGTCAGTCGCTTGCATTTCCATAATATACTCCTATCAATCTATAAGAGTATTATACGGGATTTATGAATAAAAGTCAAGCACTTTGTAAACCCTTACAGGATAAGGCTTGTCAGGCTGTCTGCAGTGCCCATTTCACCTTTAACGAAAGTATTAAATGCAAGACTAACCCTAGTATCTGAACTTGCAGTCTTTGGGACATGGTGTGGGATTTGTGAAGGAAATAATAGTAAGTCGCCAGTTCCAACATTAACAGTTACAGTCTTTGCATTAAACATGTTAGACTTCTTACTAACAAGGTAGATGCGTTCATAGTCTTTTTGTTCAAACTGAATGTTATCAGAACCCTTCTCAGCGTTGAAATAAAACACACCAGATAAGATACTATTTGGATGAGTGTGTTTATGATGGAACTGACCAGGAGGTGTATAGTTTAACCAAGACTGTGTGATGTAAAATTTAACATCATCCCTTGGAACAATAACCTGTTGGACATAGTTATTAACAGCTTGATTAATAAACAAACTGATATCAGAGAACTGTGGTAAGTCTAACACCTTAGTGTTTAAGGTTTGATAGTTACCATCAGATTCTCTGACTTGCGCAGATAAGCGTTTAGCAGTAGAGATTTCCTCTTCAGTTAAACCTCTACCAATGTTAGCACTTAGAACAGCGCAAGGGAATATAGGTTGAATATTATATGTCATGGTTTAGCAATAACAGAGAAGTCATTACGCTTCTCGAATCTAATAACTGAACGGAACTTATCAAACAGTTGATCACCTTTATGACTAATAACAAAGATGTTAGTATTTTCACCAAAGCTATTCATTAAGTTCAAGAAGTAATCAGTACCAGCTGTATCTAAACTTGAATCAAAGATTTCATCTAGAAGCAACAAGTTAGTATTAACTGAGTTCTTCATCTTAGCAATTTGACGCCAAGTAAAAAGGATAGCCAAGTCAATGCGCATCTTTTCACCTTCAGAGAATGACGCATATGTAAACTCATCACGGAATCTAGACTTAACGATTTCGTTGAACGCTTCATCAAGTTCAAAGTGAATGTAAGCATCCATTTGGTTTAGATACTTATTGATCAACTTATTCATGATTGGTAAGTATTCACGAATGATAGCTGTCTTAATACCGTTGTCTTTCAATAACAACCCTGCTACTTCTTCTAAGTTTCTATGCTCACTCAACGCAGTCTTAGATTTAATCTTTTCCATCGCTTCTTGAGCGAGAGTTTTTAACTTAGCTTTCTCCTCATCAAGATTTGTCGTGTCCGTTTGATGAGATTCAACTTCTGATTTGAGGGCATCGATTTGTTTGTTAATAAGGGTGATAGCCGAGTTCTTTGTTGACAACTCGATGTTCTTTTCTGTAATCTGATCCAAGACAGAGTTAATGTTTGAAAGCCTTTCATTGAGAGACCCAAGAATGGTTTCGAGTTCACCAACTTTTGAATTTTGATCAGCAACCTTGTCGTTAAGATCGCTGAGGATTGTATGTTTGTGTTCTTCTGGGATAGTTTGAGAACAAGAGGGGCATACATCATGTGAAGTAAAAAATTCTTTGTGGTGTTCACAGGTTTCAATCTTTGAGTGCAGTTTACTTCTGATTGTTTTCGCTTTTTCAAGATCTTCCTGTACCTTTGACTTGTCCTTAATCTGTTCCTTAAGAGTTCCAATTTCTCCGACAAGGTTCTCAACTTCCAGTTGAGTTCGCTCAACCTCTTGAGTGCTTGTAACGATTTTCTCTTGGACGGATCTAATATTATCTGCCCTCGCATCCGAGATAGTTTTAATAATTGCGTTTTGTGCTTCGACTTTAGTCTTTGCGTTCGCAATCTCATTTTCGATCCGTACGATCTCTGCCTTTGTATCATTAGCTTTTTCCTTCAGTAATTGATTCATGGTAGAGAAGATACGAATATCAAGGATGTCCTCGATAACTTCTCTACGTTGTGACGAAGACAACTGCATGAATGGAACGAAAGAAGCTGAACCTAGAATAACAACCTGTGTGAAGGTTTTGTAGTTCAGCTTTAGGATTTGTTGTTCAAGAACTTTTTGATAGTCTTTTGCAGCAGCATCTTGATTAAGCATTTCATCGTCGCACCAGATTTCAAACTTGTTAGGTTTGATACCACGGATAACTTTGTATGACTTATTGTTCACACTGAAGTGGATTTCAACCAGACAATTTTTCTGATTGATAGAGTTTACCAGCTGACCCTTGTTAATATTACGGAAGGGTTTGCCAAACAAAGCAAAGCAAAGTGCGTCTAGGATAGTAGACTTACCTTCACCGTTCTTACCGATGATAAGAGTAGTTGGTGACTTTGTTAATAGAACTTTGTTTGCAGAGTTACCAGTTGATAAAAAGTTTTTCCACTCAATGGATTCAAATACAATCATCAAACAACCTCAATGTTAACTGCTTCAGTATATAAACTGCGCATATAGTTTTTAATCTTTTCTTTATCTAAATCTGTTTCAATCGAGTCAACATAGTGACCAAGAACAGAAAGAGTATCCTCAAGATTAATTGTTTCGTCAATTTCACCTTCTTGGAACTCAGACATATCTTCCACAACTTTGATATCGTGGCAACCTTTATTATATAACTTCTGAGTGAAGCGGTCAAATTTATAATAATCAGTTTTATTGACAACTACAAGTTTGACGTACTTACCTTGTAAGTCTAATGAATCTAAATCGACAGGCTCTTGCTCTTTATCGTCGTATTCGACTCGGGCAAACATACTATAAGGATTTCTAACGAACTCGAGTTTTCTGGTTCCAAGATCAAACAGGTGAAACCCTCTGGGATCGTTGTAGTCTTGCCAAGTAAGTTCATACGGGTTTCCGACGTAGTAGATATGCCCATCATCAGACTTGTGGTGATAATGCCCACTAAAAACCATATCAAACTTGTCGAATGTTTCTTTAGAAAGTCCATCATGTGACTCCATCCCTCTATACATAGCAAACCCTGCAATTTCAAAGTGACCCATACAGATTTCAGCTTTGGTGTCGTTGATAGTATCAATTGAGTCTTGATAGTTCTCAGGGCAAATCCAAGGCATCATACAGATTGGGGTTTCATCAATGTAGATCGTTGCAGGGTGATCAATTACATTAATGTTATCATACTCGCGCAGTAGCAAGTCTGGAGAGTTTACATCGTTGGTATTCTTGAAGTAAGTATCGTGGTTACCAGCAAGCATATGAACTTTGATGTTTCTATTGGCAAGTTTATCAAAGAACATTTCCTTGGCACGTTGTAGTGCGTAGAAGTTAACATACTTGCGACGATCAAAAGTATCACCAAGAATAAGAACAGTATCAATACCTTCTTCTTCTAATTTTGGAAAGAAAGTATTGTCGTAAAACTTTTGAAAGAAGTCAAGGAATGCGATACTATCGTTACGAGCACCGAAGTGTTGGTCAGTAATAATTGCTACCTTCATTCTTCTTTACCCTCCTCACCATAGTCGTTAGTATCTTCAATAAATTGATCCAAAGTATTTGTCTTTGCTTTCTTCTTCTTTTCTTTACGTTGAATAAAAGAATCGTCAAAGGTGCCATGCTGTTGCATAAACTCTAGATACTGATTGTGATATTCACCGTCGTCGCCTTCTTGAAGTTCAAACGCTTCAAAGGGCATATCCTGAATCATCTTACCTTTAATGTATGATTGCTTCTTCTCTTTCGTAATCCTACGAAGGAAGGCATAGTAGATAATTTGGGTGAAATATGCGAATGGGTTGCTTGATTTATCAGGGTTGAAGTTATCCAAGTATTGGATACAGTTTTCAATCCCATCAAGTACCATGTCGTCACGATACGAGTAATTGATGAAGTTGGGTTTGTATGCTAAGTGATTAGCAATTTTGAGAATACACTCACCAACATAGTTAGGAATCTGCGGTTTAGGCTGTCCGCTTTCTTCTGCTTCCTTAACTTTATTCTTGTGTTCAATAAGTGCTGCTAAAAACTCAGCGTTGTTTACATAGTGTGCCATTAATATATTTCCTCTTTTAAAATAGAGGCATAGGTCATAGTATAGTTGAAAAGACCTAAAAAGGCAAATTTATCTTGCTTGCATCTTTCCAATTATGAAGACTGTAAAATATATTTGCTTTTTATTTGACTTTAGGTTAAGATATCGGTGTTGGGGTTGATGATAACGATTATAAACTTTCTAGTGAACTGTATCGTTACCTTCTACGAAGTTTGCTTCTAGTAAAGACTCCTCGTCTTCCTCTGTAGAGCTTCCGTTTGCGATAGCCTCTAACATATCCAATCTTCGGTTGACTTCCTCTATCGTTAGAGTGTCTTCCTCGTCTCCAAAAAGTTCCTCAAGCTGATCCTTGATCTCTTTAGATGATTGCCTTGTTGCAGGAATTAATGCTTCGTCGTAAGATTTTAAAAAGTTCTTGTAATGAGGAATGAATTGTCTATGCAGTCTTTTGATGTAGACGATATGACTTTTCTCAAGAACGAATGATACGGAGTCACTGAATTGGCAGTATGGCACTGCATGCACTGACTCTCTATTTAGTCCTGGCACAACCATTGTTCTTATCTGTATAGGGTATTCAACCTTTACAAATTTGTCATCTTCACCTTCAAAGGTTGCCATGACGGTCTCGCCAGTAACAAGTTTTAGAACTATGTAGTCCTTATCCTGCATCATATAAGTTCACTTCCACCATTTTTAATTTAAATTCTTCTTCAACATACGTCTTGTAGCGTTCAGCTGCATGATTCAACGTATGATTCTTCCATGACTTCCAATGCAAGTCATCAGCTATGTCGTATAAGTTACAAGCTGTCTTTCCATCTTTCAAACGCAAACCTCTACCAATAGATTGAAGGTTACGAATCTTTGACTTACTTGGCGAAGCAAAGATAACGTTCTCAATCGAAGGGATATTAATACCTGTCGAGAAAGTTCCATAGCTTGCAATAATAATAGCGTCACTTTCTTTTTCTGTAATATGGCGAATGGATTCACGATCCGTAACATCAGTGCCGCCATGTACAAAGAATACATGCCTTCCTTCTGCTACTTTACTACTTATAAGATCGTAGAGAACTTTGCCGTGCTTTTCAACGTATTGAAAAAGAACCAGCGTATTACCTTTAGAATTTACTGCCAGATTGCGGATAAACTTGTTACGCTTTGGATCGCCAACAAGAAAGTCCATTTCGTCTTGGTACGTGTTCTTATTACGTTCTTTACGAATCTCTTCACTATATTTCAGTATTAGACAAGTAATATTTAGGTTCGAGAGTTTTCCAGAATCCATTAGAGCTTTGGTAGTAGTTACACGATGAACTGGACCAAAGATTCCTTCAAGCACTAGCTGGTGAACTTTCTTATTGTCTAATGTACCAGTGGTACCAATACGATACTTGACTGTATCAAGTTTCTCCATAACTGTTGTTAAAGATTTTGCTTTAAACTGGTGAGCCTCGTCACCAAAGATAACATCAAACTGTCTGAACCAAGACTTAGGTTGTAAATAGATAGACTGCCAAGTAGTAATTAAAACGTCTTTGGTAAACTCTTTAGGAAACCCGCTGTACAATTTTTGACAATGATTCTTAACATCAAAGCCATTTGCTGAAGAGTAATCCTCAAAGTCAGCATACATCTGTTCAACTAGAGAAGTAGTTGGCACAATCAAAACACACTTACGTTTATTATTCAAATGCCAACGCATTGTAGAGTAAATGATTAAAGACTTACCTGAGGCAGTTGGAGAAAGCAACAACGTGCGTTCTTTATTCAAAGCAGTGTAAACAGCTTCAAGCTGATAGTCACGAATTTCGATAGGCTGACCACGACCTCTTAGGTTTAACCATTGAGTGAACTCAGTAATAGTTTCTAAATCTACTTTTTCACCACCTAAGATATTTTCTTTAGTGCGTAGAATGTAGTCGTTACGTGCACAAAACTTTTCAAGGTACTCATATAAACCAACGTAAAGAGTTTTTCTTATTTGATCATATAGACGTACCTTACCGTCCCACAAACGTGCTTTGTATTGTGGAGTGAATCTTGCTCCTGGATATTCATATGTAAAGAAGTCAGCAAGTTCTCTTTCTAGAGAAGGGTCGCCGAAAACTCTAACATAAACCTCATCCAGCTTCTCAGCGTATAAAGTATTTTGTTCGATTTCCATTACATTCCAGCTAAAAATCTCTTCCACTCAATAGCGGATTTAATTTGCCAATCTCTTGCTTTAAGTTGACCAAGAATTGACTCTAAAAGATAAATCATTGTTTCAAGGTATTCAATACGAACCTTTAGAGTGTTAAGTTCTGTATCACCCTGTAAGAACTCATCCATCTCGTTCTTTAAAGGTTTGACACCTTGCCATTGTTGCCAATCCAATGCTTGTAGTTCTTCTCTACCGAGTTCACCTCGATAGTATCTGAACTTATTTTTACGGAGTTGGTTATAGTCTGCCTGAAGTTTGGTGTGCTTTAACTTGACACCAATTAGCAGTTTTAGATATTTAGAATGTAGCTTAGGGGTTAGGACTGCGTTTTCACCGAGATAGTTATCGTCAATCTCAGCATCCTTTTCCCATTCATTTTGTATTTCATCAAGGGTCATAATAATCTCCAACACGCTTTCAGCGAAATTAAGTATTGTCTATTGTAAAGTATGAGTATTTAAAAGTTGCAGAACCAATCACATAGTTAACGTCCATCGCAGTTGCTTCAAACTGCACAGGGTCTAATGAGATTGGGAAAATGTCATAAAACTTAAATGCATTCGTTGCATTGTTTTGTGCATCCAAAATACCAATAGTGGCATCAGAATAGTTTCTAGCCAACTCAGAGTATATAGTACCTGTTTGACTGTTCATATAATTTGAATATTGGTCGTAACTCTCGGGGAATCCTAGAGCAATCATCCAATTAAAAATTGCTTTATAGTTTTCCATCTTATCGTCAATCAGGAACTGAATAGACAATTCAGAGAATGTCATAATTTCACCTGGAATTGGCGTGTTGACGAACGGTGTTGGTCTTTCAATAGACGCAACCGTAATTGAAGGAATCATTACACGTTGGCAAAAGAAGGATACATTCGGTAGTTTTCCAATACTGAATGTAAACCCGTTGGGGGACAACGCATTAATGTTGTTTGGATATAAAGAATCAGAAATAGGCATAATAGTATTTATACTCCATAAAAAATGGGGAACCGAAGTTCCCCATTAAATTACTGCTTCTTATCGTCAGTTTCTTAGAAACCAACCTAACGAATTACATTAGGTTAGTAACCTTAACTTTACGATAGTAGTAGTTAGCATCAGTAGTCAAGTTATCTTGACCTTCTGTACCGTCATCCAAGTTAATGAATGGGTTAGCAACTAGACCGTAACGAGTCTTGAAACCAATCTTAGGTTGGAAGCTGTTAGGATCAACTGCACGAACCATTTGTAGAGGAACGTATGGGCAGTAGAACAGACCAGCGTCGAATGCAGAAGTACCTTTGTAACCAGCAACGAAGTATTGGTTAGCAGAGATGTTAGCTGCATATGGATCAACGTAAACTTTGTACTTACCGTTTAGAACACCAGCGAAAGTAGTAGAAGTATCGTCAACGTTTAGAGAAGTGTTTAGAGCAGGAGCGTAGTCAAGAACACCAGCCATCGCTAAAGCAGACGCAACGTCAGCAGAAGTGATGATGAAGTTCGCACGACCTCTACGAGTTAATTGACCCACAGCGTTCGCTTCGCGTTCGATTTGGAACAATAGACCCTTGAACTTTTCAACAGACCAACGACCGTTAGAGTCAACGTCTAGGTCAAAAGTACCAGCAGTAGCAGTACCAACTTGAGCACCAACCT
>JACCED010472694.1_pt1 | contig 19041 bp, 16 predicted proteins | sample 7455021 | NCBI WGS metagenome assembly JACCED01 (sample SAMN15323456, study PRJNA562643) | freshwater metagenome | isolation source: river surface water | place: USA:Blue River Watershed | collected 2017-08-19 | reverse complement strand
TCTGTTGTACACCGCACCCATTTTTGCCGCTCTCGGGCTGCATCTGCTGATGCCCAGCGAGCGGCTGGGCCGAGCGCAATGGTTGGGGATTGGACTCGCATTCATCGGAGTCGCAATCGCGTTTCTCTGGCGATCAAATCACACGCAGCAAGAGCTCAATGCTGCCGACTTGCTTTATGGTGATCTGCTTGCCCTTGGCGCCGGGATTACATGGGGCGCCACTACGGTGGCTGTACGCTGCTCAAAGCTCGCGCAGGTCTCGGCGGCACAAACCCTTCTGTATCAGCTCGCTGGGGCTTTTTTTCTACTTACTGCTGCGGCATTTATGCTCAAACAAACCGCTATTCAATTCACTGCCCTCACCTGGGGCAGTCTGATTTTTCAATCGTTTGTTGTCTGCTTTGCAAGCTACCTCGCCTGGTTTTGGTTACTCAAAAAATATAGTGCATCACAGCTCGGGGTATTTTCCTTTCTCACACCAATTTTTGGCGTAGCGCTAGGAATCGGCCTGCTGGGCGAGCAGCTGGAAATCAGCTTCATCATTGGCGCAGCCTTTGTCATCGCGGGGATCGTCCTGGTGAGCGCCTCCACATGGCTAAAGCATCAAATCACGCGAAAATGATGCGATCTATCATGCCTTAAGCGCTTCATTAGATCGGCAGCCATGACGCTAGTTCAGGCAAGCTCAAGACCACTTCAGCGCCGGAAAGTAAAAACTCTCTCCGACTTCAAACACTTTTGAATGACTCTCAGAACTGCGTAATTAAACCAGCCTACAGCCAAAGCCGCCAGAAAATAGAATGGCGTAACCGAAGCGAAATGAAAAGCTGTCCGCAGACCAGGAATCAAAAAGATGAGCAGCAGTAACCCGACCGTCACGCAGCTGATCACTAGAAGCGCAACATTTGGGGTTTTCACCAAATCATATGCGGGCCGATCGCCAAGCAGATTTACCGTCACAATTGCCAAGCCCGAAGCAACAAGGCCCACAAAGACTAGACTACGCACTCCCGTCTGATCAATCGGCAGACTGAGTGCCCAGGCGGCTGCCAAGGCCAGAACAAGCAGGGCTGCCGCACCCTGAATCATACTTTTCATAAATAATTCATATGAAAAAATTGCCGCTCGGGAATCCCGTGGTGGCTGACGCATCAAGTCATTAGCGCTACGCTGCGATTCATAAACAAATGATCCTGCTGGATCAATAATCATTTCCATGAAAGCAATATGCACGGGAAGCAGTATTGGTGCCAATCCCAAAAGCCCCGGCAAGGCGGCCAATCCAGCGATCGGAATGTGAATCGTCACGATAAATCCAATCGCTTTGCGCAGATTCTGATAGATCTGTCGGCCCCGCTCAATCGCATGCACGATCGAGCTAAAGTCGTCGTCAAGAAGTACCAGGGCTGCAGCCTCACGGGCAACATCAGTTCCCCGGCGCCCCATCGCAATTCCAATGTCGGCCGCCTTGAGCGCAGGACTATCGTTGACACCATCGCCGGTCATGGCAACAACATGGCCTGCACGCTGATAGGCCTGCACAATACGTAGCTTTTGGTTAGGCTTGATTCTTGCATAAATGCAGCAGGTCTCGATGCGCTGTGCTAACTCGGACTCTGACATCTGCTCTAACGCATCACCTGTGATGATTTGGGTTAGCGAGTTCATCTGACCACGATCGACCAGACCTGCTTCCTCACTGATGACGCGTGCCGTGACGGGATGATCACCGGTAATCATGACAACGCGTATCCCAGCAGTCTTGCACCGGCCGATTGCCTCAGGAACAAGCGGGCGAAGAGGATCCGCCAGACCGATCAACCCAGAAAAACTGAGACGAAATTCGCGTTGATGGGCAGGTAATAGCGTATTGCTATCCAATTCGGTGGTCCCCACTCCAATGACTCGACTACCTTGGTTTGCCATTTCGGCGATCGTTGCATCAATCTCTGAGCGCCGTGCTGCAGAAAGCTGACAGCACGATAGAACGGCTTCCGGTGCTCCTTTCATCACAACGGTTAGTCGCTCCGATGCCTGTTGGCTCACGGTGGTCATTGCGGTGAAGTCCGCCGATAGACTATAGGTTCTCACCACCAAGTCCGCATGAATTTCGCGGGTCTCGTTCAGTGTGTCGTAGTGGCAATCCAAAATTGCTCGATCAGTTGGATCAGCAGAGCGCTCAGCGCAAGCACGGGCGGCATCGGCAAGAAGTTTCCGAGCCGACTGTGACGACTGATCGTGAATACGCTCGATCGCTCGGCCATCTGTTGACAGTAGAACAACCCGCATCTGATTCTGGGTCAGTGTTCCGGTCTTATCTGTACAAAGCACCGTCGCCGATCCGAGCCGTTCAATTGCAGTCCTTCGACGGGTAAGCACATGATGTTGTGAGATACGCCAGGCACCCATCGCCATAAAAGTCACCAGTACAACAGCAAATTCTTCTGGAATTAATCCCATAGCGGCAGTAATTCCAGCCAGCATCGCCGCCACGCCATCGCCTGCAACTCGGTAAGTGGCTCCGAACACAATTAAGCTTACGACCACCGCACAGACGGTAAAAATTCGTACCAGCCGGCCGATATCGCGATCGAGTCGGCCTGGCGGCTCCGTTAGCTTCACGGCCGTCTGACCGATTTTTCCGAATTCGGTATGAAGGCCCGTCGCGATCACCCGGCCCAGTCCCTGCCCACGTACCACGAGACATCCCAGCCGTACGATGCCAGTCTCGCTTGCCCGCTGTGGTGTTTTCTCTACAGGCATCGACTCGCCGGTTAACAAAGACTCATCAATATAGAGTTCCTGGCACGAAAGCAGTCGGGTATCAGCAGGACTCCGATCCCCCTCGGCCAGCACAACAAGATCGCCCGGTACCAACTCCGTGGCAGCAATACGACGCTGAACTTCCGCCCGTACAACAAGAGCCCGCGGAGCGGAAAGCGCCCTCAGGCGATCGAGAACGCGGTCAGCGCGTCGCTGCTGGAGAATCGAGATGCTTGCACTTAGTAGAACAAAAACAAACAGGACCGCCGCATCAAGAATATCTCCAAGCAGAAAATAAACTAGGCCTGCAACACACAACAACTGAAAGACCGGCTCTTTAAAGACTCCAAGCGCAATCTTAAAAAGAGTTGATTCTCTCGAGAACTGAAGCTGATTGGGACCAAATCGGGCTAGCCGATTTTCCGCCTCAAAATCGCTTAACCCCCTGGGTTGAATTGGCGTAGTGACTTCCACTTAAATAGTGCAGCCCAGAGAAGTTGATCCGATAGATTGACGAATCAAAATTCTTCCTTAAAGGGCAAAACAAAATGGCAACTAACAATATGGAATTATTAAAAAAAGATATTCAGACGCTCATGACAGATGCACAACGGCTATTTCAAGATGCCTCGAACGCCGGTGGCGATCGAGCTGCTGAACTACAGGCACAGGGCGCATCCCTGCTACAACAGGCGATTGCAAACTTAACCACTTTTCAACAATCTGCTGTGATGCGTGGAAAACGTCTTGCAGTATCGACTGATCAATATGTTCACCAGAAACCCTGGGCAGCCGTTGCCGTCTCTGCTGGGATTGGCGCTCTGCTTGGAATGCTCATAGCGCGGCGCTAGGCGATTGCCGCTCTTGTTGGTCTTCTATCTGCTCGCGCTCGGCTGCGGGCTCGCCACCGTAATCTTTACCGGGATGCTCTGGGCGGCCTGCGCGGCTTTTGGCGCGGATGCCGCCCTCGGCCCCCGACCGCTTGCCGTCTTTGCATTGGTGTGTTTTGCAATTCATCTTGTTATGGCGTTGAGGCTATTCAGCGAACAAAAAAACCGATGGAAAAATGCCACGCAACACGCAAATACGCTGATTTCACTGCTACTCATCGCCTTACCCCTACTCCGTTTTTTCTTTCGTAACCTTACACGCACACGGCGCTCGACAATCTAAATCAACGCTGGGTGACGATCGGGCATCACGAGATGATGTCGGAATGACAACTGTAAATAAATTCGTTCACACAGCATAAGAGCACATTCCTAATTGCTCTAAATCACAATCCTCGCTGAACACATCATTGTGTTTCAGCGACACACAAACGTTTTTGTGTGTTTTTTATCAATCATCAGGAGATTCACATGAAGAAGCTAGCGCAAGCAACAAAAAAGTTCTGGAAGGACGAGAGCGGGGTAACTGCAATTGAATATGGACTTATTGCGGCACTGGTTGGCCTAGCAATTATTGTAGGTGCTACCGCCTTGGGCGGAAAGCTTGGTACGCTCTTTACCAACATTGGCGAAATTCTGGTTCCAACCCCGAAATAAGTCGAAACTGGCTCGAGAGACCTTCTATGGCTTTTGAGATTTTTCTCGAGCGTTCGCCACTTCACCTTGCGCCATTCGCGACGCTATCTCTGCTCTCCCTGCTTTTTCTCGCAGCCGGCTTCGATATCGTCCAGCGCAAGGTTCCGAACACATTGATTATCGGGGGGCTCGCTTTTGCACTCATTCTCGCCTGGATGTCGGGATGGCCGGGACTTGGTCGGATGGTAAGCGGGAGCATTGCCGCTTTAATAATCCTACTTCCTGTGTACTCGAGCGGGATGATGGGAGCAGGCGATGTCAAACTAATTTCAATGGTTGGCGGCTTTCTCGGGCTCCATCATTTTTTAATCGCGCTGTTATGCATTTTTATAGCCGGTGGGATTCTGTCTGCACTTTTTCTCTGGCGATCACCCCTACCCAACGATAGTTCGGGGGTGCCATATGCGGTGGCGGTTCTGGGAGGCATGTCGGCCTACTTGGTCTTGCTTCAGTAATTTTTGAAAGACACTTTTTTACAACGGAGAGAACAATGGTCATCAATCGTCGGGCATTAGTAGTCCTTACTGGGGCATTGCTGGCTGGCGTGATCGCGGTTGTACTGGCCATGCAGTGGGCCAATCGGAAGATTTCTGAAGGGCTTACCCAAGTGGCTGTAGCGGGGCGAAATATTGACGCCGGAGAGCGGCTAAGCGCGGAAAATATGCGGCTGGCTTCATGGCCCCGCGCGTCGCTGGTAACAGGTTCGGCAGAATCAACCGAGGCGCTCAACGGACGCGTTACGGCGCAAGCTATTACGGCCGGCGAGCCGATTATTGAGCAGCGACTCGCCGCCAGCGGCGTTCGGCCAGGGCTGAGTGCCATTATCTCCCCCGGCCGACGAGCAATGACTGTCAAAGTCAATGAAGTTATTGGCGTTGCGGGATTTGCGCTGCCAGGAAGCTTTGTTGATATTCTCGTTACGCTTAATCATAACGGTGACCCTCCCATCTCAAGGATTGTTCTGGAGCGAATTCCAGTCCTGGCAGTTGCACAGGAACATACCGTTAAAGACGAAACCAAGCCGAAGGTTGTCAACGCAGTAACGCTTGAGGTAACTCCCGAGCAAGCGGAACGGCTCGATCTCGCGCGCAGTGTAGGCACACTTTCTATGGTGCTGAGAAATCACACTGATAAGGAGTCTGTCTCATCGCGCGGCGCACTCATTGCAGACATCCTTCGAGCCCCGGTCGGTGAAGGGCGCCAGCGGATTGCTTCGCCTCGGCCTGACACGGGCCTGGGGCGTATTGAAATTATTCGGGGCGTTCAGCGCTCTTCGGTTAACCAGAGTTAGATCCGGGGATGGAAATGCAAACTATTAGACATAGTTTTTTCTGTATTACTGCGGCAACAGTTTTGAATCTTCTACCAGTGCCAGGTCTTGCCCAAGATGTGACATCGCTTGCGGTAGCCGAAAACAAACGTACTGCAGCGAAAATACCAAGCACACCCCATAGCCTGCAAGAGGCAACCGCCATCCAGCGAATCGATGCCCCAATTGCTCTGAGCATCGGCAAATCGATGGTGTTGCCGATCGACGGGGGACTGACTCGTATCTCCATCGCGAATCCCGAAATAGCGGATATCACCCTCATTCGCTCAAGTGAAATCTACGCTGTTGGCAAGCGCTCGGGCAGCACAAATATCTTCCTCTGGAAAAAAAGTGGTGAGCTCATTGTGATGGATGTCGTCGTGAGTGCCGATACCGCGGGGCTTATTGCTAAGTTGCGTGAACTCATGCCCACCGAAGACAAAATTCGAGTTAGTTCTGCGGGTGACACACTGGTGCTTCTGGGGCAGGTGGCTGATGCAGTAAAGGTTCAGCGTGCAGTCATGATTGCTGAACAATTTACTGGAAAGCGCATCATTAATCTTCTGGGAATCGGCGAGGTGCCTCAGGTGCTACTGGAAGTTAAAGTGGCAGAAGTCTCAAAAAAACTCACCGATAAGATTGGCGTTGCATGGGGCTTTAATGGCGCCAATGGCAGCTTCTCTTATGCGATCCTCGGCAGTCTTTTGACAGGCGGAGTCCTAAGCGCACCTGCGGGCGCAGGCGGTGGTATTAGCGCCACACGTGGTAATGACTCAATCAAGCTTGAGGCCGAAATCAAGAATGGATTAGTCAAGATACTCGCCGAGCCAAATATCATCGCAGTCAGCGGCCAGGAGGGTGCATTTCTGGCGGGTGGGAAGATTTTTATTCCTGTGCCGCAGACCAGCGGTGGTGGTACCACCATTACTTTAGAAGAGCGGGAATACGGCGTTGGGCTACGTTTTCTACCCACAGTGCTGGAGGGTGGAAAGATCAACCTCCGGGTCACTCCCGAGGTCTCGGAACTGGCGATCGAAGGTACCCGCGTCAGCTCTGGAAACAATACGACTGTACTGCCAACGATATCGACACGCCGGGCCTCCACGACTGTACAACTGATGGACGGCCAGAGCTTCGCGATTGGCGGTCTCATTAAAAATAATGTCACAGAAACAATCACCGGCTTTCCATTTTTAAGTGAAATTCCAGTAATCGGGGCTTTATTTCGCAGCAATGAATTCATCAACGACCGCAGTGAGTTGATGTTTTTAGTAACACCGAGATTGGTGCAACCTCTCGCGAAAGCATCTGCGCTGCCCACAGATCGATTTGTTCCGCCCACCCGCTCTGAGTTCATACTCAACGGCCAACTAGAGGGCTCAACGCCATCAACCCCAACCCCAGTCACTGCACCTCGCGCTGCAAACGAGAGCGCGCTGTCGGAAGCCATTGTGACGCCTTTGTTAGACGCAGTCATCACCACCGAAACTATCGTAGGAGACCGGCCATGATTCGAAACATCAAAACTAAATTCCTGTTGATCACTCTGGTGTGCATCGGCTCAGTTACAGGGTGCGCCTATGACTACACCGCTGAGAGCGCCTTCGGAGAATCGGTTAAGTTCGCCGTAAGGGAGCAGTCAATTCGACCTGGGGGTCTGGGCGTAAACGGCGTGAGCACAGGACTTGAGGGTGCGCCCTCAAAGGCAGTCATCGATCGCTATATCAGAAGTTATGAATTCCCCCAGAGCCTAGGAAACGTATTGACGATAGGGGTCGGGACCGGGGTAGCGCCTGCAACCAGCAGCTCAACGCCACCGGCAGCCGGTGGGTTGCCGGGCGCAAGCGGACGATAAGCGCCATGAATCACTATGCCGACCTGACTGACCTTAAAAGCCATGTGCACGGACAGCTACTGAAGCGCCTTGACTTAACGGTAATGGAGCGACTTGCGGTCGAGGAGCTGCGCGCCGAGCTCGGTGATTTGGTCAAAATGATTATCACTGACGAGCGGATTTCCTTAAATGCCGATGATCTCGCTGCCTTAGTACAAGCGATTCAAAATGAGGTCATGGGGCTCGGACCAATTGAGCCACTGATCGCAGATCCGACGGTATCCGACATTCTGGTGAACGGGAGTGCTGCCGTCTATGTCGAGCGATTCGGACAGCTCGAGCATACGGGAGTTCGCTTTTCGAGTCACGATCATGTGTATCGCATCATCGAAAAAATTGTGTCTCGCATAGGTCGACGCATCGATGAGTCTAGCCCTATGGTAGACGCCCGACTGCCCGATGGGTCGCGTGTTAACGCGATCATCCCCCCATTGGCCCTGGATGGCCCGATGCTTTCGATTCGGCGGTTCAGTGCCAAACCACTTAAAGTTGATGACCTGATACGTCTTGGCACCTTGACGCCCGATATGGCGACCGTACTTGAAGGATTGGTCGCCTGCAAAATGAATGTCTTGATATCCGGTGGGACTGGCAGCGGTAAAACAACGCTGCTGAATATGATGTCCGGCTTTGTCACAGAATCTGAGCGTGTCATCACGATTGAGGATGCAGCCGAACTGCGCCTACAACAGCCTCACGTGATAAGACTCGAGACTCGACCACCCAACGTCGAGGGTCGCGGCGAGATTACACAACGACTACTCGTTAAAAATAGCCTACGCATGCGGCCTGACCGAATTGTTATCGGCGAAGTTCGAGGCGGTGAAGTCCTGGATATGCTACAGGCCATGAATACTGGTCATGAGGGATCAATGACTACGATTCACGCTAACTCGCCGCGCGACGCTATGACTCGCCTTGAGAACATGGTAGGACTAGCGGGGGTCTCTATTGGTTTACGTCCCATCCGACAGCAGATTGTTTCAGCCCTAACCGCCGTAATCCAAATCAATCGCCTAATTGATGGATCAAGAAAAATTACCAGTATCCAGGAGATCACCGGCATGGAGGGTGATGTAATTGAAATGCAAGAGATTTTCCAATTTCACCAGTCTGGATTAACGGCTGATCGCCGACCGATCGGCAGTTTTATCGCTACCGGAATACGCCCAAAGTTCTCGGAGCGACTCGCAATCAGAGGATTCCATCTTCCGGAAACGTTTTTTGATCCGCATCGACTGGCCGCCTGAGTCGAGGAAGTCCTCAATGCCAATCACTTCTCTTTTGATTCTATTTGCTTCGGTCTCTGTTGCGGTAATCGCCGCCGCACAACTCTGGATAGCCTATCGCGTCGAGATACCGTCACCAAAACCGCTAGATAGCGTTGCTGCGGAAGAAAAGGTCAAACGACATCCACAACTTTTGCGGGATTTGCGGCTTAGTGAGCGGCCAAAAGTCGATGCATGGCTTCAGCGGCTTCCGATTGCGCGCCATTTGCAGCTTTTACTAACGCAGTCCGGACTTTCCTGCCGGACCGATCAATTCATCATGCTCATGCTTTTAGCTGGGGCTCTGGTCGCCGTTGTGCTCGGCTTATTGAATCTTCCAATTTGGCTCTTGGGTCTAGGGGGTATTGGCGGAACAGCACTGCCCGTTGCGGTCGCGCTTTACAAACGACAAAAGCGAAGCCTCTTATTGGATCAGCAGCTTCCCGACTTTCTCGATTCGGTCGCCCGCGCGATGCAGGCAGGAAATTCATTTTCCGGCGCGCTTGCCGTTGTAAGCAAAGAGGCAGCCGAGCCAATTGGTACTGAGTTTCGGCGCGTCTTCGAAGAAATCAATTTTGGACGCTCAGTCAAAGAGGGACTGCAATCGCTATCAATCCGTAACACTAGTGACGATGTTCGTTATTTCGTCATTGCAGTATCAATCCATCTACAGACAGGCGGGAGCCTAACGTCACTGCTGCTGGGTTTATCAACTCTTATCCGAGATCGACAGCGACTGCGCAAGCTTGGTAAGGTTTTCTCGGCTGAGGGGCGTCTATCGGCCTGGATTTTGGCGCTACTGCCATTTGGAACCGCACTCGTGATGTTCCTTGTTAATCCAGAATTTATCTCTATTTTATGGACTGACCCCGCGGGCGCATTCTTGCTCCAAATCATGCTCGGACTACTCATCGTTGGAATTATTTGGATGCAAAAAATTATTCGCTTTCGAATTTGAGGACTACCGTGGACGCTATGTTATTCATTGCACTTATTTTGCTTTTTATTGCCGTCGTTGCGGGGAGTTTCTTTATCGTAATGATGGTCACTACCTGGGCGACCGCAGCCCCTGAATCTGTCCGGCCTGAGCTTAGCGCGATTGGTCTTCAGTTCAAGAATAAGGCCACGTCACGAATCACCAATATGGGCGGCCGTTTCCGTGAGCGGTTTAGACATGTTCTACCCTCCCCCCTCCGAGAGGATCGATGGCAGTATTCACCGCTACAACACAAGCTCGCCCAGGTCAGCTATCGCTCCAATACGGCAATGTCGCTATTCTTGGGTGTAGCGCTTATCTCTGCCCTGACTGGTTTGGCAGCTGGAGTCATCCTCGCCCTCGGCTTCATTGATCGTATTCAGCCCGAGGGGATAGTACTTTCCGCTTTACTCGGTGCACTAGCTGGTGTTGTGGCACCCTTTGTCGGGCTCGAGCTGATAATTCGAAGACGGCAGCGGCAACTGTTGGACCATTTTCCAGACGCCCTCGATCTAATTCGAGTCTGTCTTGAGGCGGGGCTTGGGCTTGACGCCGCAATCCAGCGCGTGGGGCAGGAATTCCGGCAAGTAGCGCCAGCGCTGTTTGATGAACTCCATGTGCTGAGCCTTGAGCTTAGTGCGGGAGCAGGCCGTACCCGTGCACTGAAGAATCTCGCACAGCGGACTGGTATTCCGGAGATTCAATCATGGGTGACGATGATCATCCAGTCCGAAAAGTTCGGCACCGGCATCGCCGAGGCAGTCAAACTGCATTCTGATCAGTTGCGACTGACCCGAAGGCTTAATGCTGAGCAGCTGGCAGCAACGCTGTCGACAAAGCTTTTATTTCCACTGATTTTCTGCATCTTCCCGGCGCTGTTGCTTGTCTTACTTGGCCCCGCAGGAATTACGATCCAGCAGCAGCTGGGGCAGACGATTCAAGGGCGCCAATAATGCAAGTGCCAAGTCAACCAGCGACGCCCACATCGTTGAGCTTTAAGCATGCGCATCAGTACGCTCAACGGCCTAAGGGGACTGCAGTGGTGGAGTTCGCACTTATTCTGCCATTGTTACTGCTGCTGCTATTTGGCGCGATAAATTTTGGCGCCTTAATGTATAACCAGTCTGTAATTACTAATGCCGCTCGGGAAGGAGCGCGCTGGGCGGCAGTACACGGCTCTGTCGCCACGGGCTCAAGTTGTACAAATAGTTTCTCATCGGCCCCTGCAGATCCTTGCCAGGTAGCCTATAGCTATGCATATAACCGACTAATCTCCTTTAGTGGAATGCGCTCACCGCTTGTTAGCTTCATAGCCGCGAACGGATTTGGAACAGGAGCATCGCAGTCGGTCACGGTGACTTATTCCTACAAAGGAGTTGGCTGGTTCTTTGGGGAGAAGAGTCTTTCAACTTATAGCGAGACATCGGTAATGATTCATGAATAATCAGATACAGAAGCCCTCTGGCACAATCGCCGTGATTGTTGCAATTCTCTTGCTGGTCTTATTCGGCTTTATTGGTCTCGCGGTCGATGTCGGATATTTCCATGTTCAAAAGACACGCCTGCAGGCAATCGCCGATGCTCAAGCTTTAGCCTGCGCAATCGATTCAAGCCGATGTGGCAGCGGGGGCGAGAACCCATTTCCAGAGACCAACCCCACCGACGCTCAGGTCACCGTCATCAACCCCGTGGCATGTCCAAATTCCACCACCCAGCAAGGCTGCTCAAAGGCGATCGCGAGCGCCCAGTGGAAGCCCTTTTTCATGGGGCTATTCGGTAAGCCAACTATCGCAACAGAAGTCGTCGCGATTGCAGGCCGCAATGCCCGCGCGCCGTCCTGCGTCACCACGCTGAATAATTTTAGTGCCAACGGTGGAAATATCATGACACTGAGTAATTGCTCTGCCGATATTGGCGGCTCATTGAGTTCTACCAACCAAGCTGGCATTCAAGTTGCACCAGGCAGCACCGGCAGTATCTCCGTTTACAACAGCAACAGATCCGACCAGTGTGGTAACTGCTCCCCTGCGCCCACCGGGCTCGCTTCCGCCTTGCCAAGTCTTCCATCGGCCGTCATTCCTACCACGAATCTTGATGGTCAGCCATTGGTTGTTCGTCCCGGCTCAAGCTGTAGATCAGGGACCTGCCAGCCTGGAATTTACAGTTCACTTGTAAAGCTGAGCGGCCCTACGACCTTTGCCTCAGGGAATTACGTGTTTAATGGTGGTCTCGATACCAACAACAAAACAGTCACGAGCGGCGCCGGCGGCGTATCGCTTTATATTCCTGGGTCGCAGGATCTATCACTCTCAGGTAATCTAACGCTCTCAGCGCCCACGCCGGCCGGCTGCGCAGCTGGCAGCGGCGTGGTAATCAGCCATCCCCTATCAGACGCCCCGCGAACCTTAGACCTCAACGGATCAAAAGTAACGCTTAAGCTTACTGGCATCGTCAATTTAAGCGCCGACAAAATCAGTATCAGTGGCTCGAGCTCATCGTTTACTCTCAGCGGCACCCTAGTTGCCCACTCCATTACTCTGAATGGCAATATGTATCCAAATATCTCAGCAAATTCTTGTAACAATCTCTACCAGATCGCTAAGATTTCGTTACTGCAATAATTTAAGTGAATCACTGATCTCGCCATCATGGCCGAAACGGCTCAAACGCGCGCGGGGTCAGAATTTGATTGCGCGACCAATTCATCACCAGACGGGAAATGCGCGATGCGGCATGCCCATCGCCCAAGGGGCTCGCCAGCGGATACCGGTGCCCGGCGGACCCATTTGTCGCGCGCGAAGCTAAAACGGCGCGAACAATCTGTTCCCGCCGCTCGCCTATAAATGTGAGCCCCTTAAGTGGGGTGAGATCCGGGGCGGAAACTGGCTCCTGGGCCAAAAGCGTTGGCTTACCAAGAGCGGCGGCTTCATCGTAATAGTCGAGAGAATCCGTCAGCACAATATCCTGCTGTTGCATGAGCCTTAGAAACTCTGGGTAAGGCACTGCCTCACGTAAAACGACATTCGAGCTTGAACCAAGAATTGCGGTAAGCAGGTCACGGCAGGCTGCATCAGGCTCAAGGACGATCGTAAATTCAAGCGCTGATGCTGACTGCGCGAGGTCAGCAATCGACAAAGCAAAATCAGTAAGACTACCCACCCAGCGCGATGTCGCTCCCAGCGGGACTAATATTTTTGTTTTGGCTAGTCCATCCACAGGCGCACTGTTGGTTTTACCTCCATTTAGAACGCCATGTCGCATGACTGTATCGATCGCATCGACAACGGTATCACCGGTAATACCAATCTCGAAAGCCGGCACGCCGCGCTCCCTTAGCTGCATCAGGTCTTGCTCATTAGCAACACACTGAAATGCGGAGATAGCATTCAATAATTTTCGATATGAGTTGTGCGGGCCTTTAAGCTCTCGGATACCGTTATAAGATGGGGCGGTCAAATAAATCACGGGGATACGCCGCATAAAAGCCTGCTGGGCTGCCAACATCGCGGGAAGGGATTCGCCCTGCACAATAAGCAGTTCTGGCAGTCTGGACTCCATCTCCTTGGAAATCGCATTGGTGAGTGCCCAGCTATGCTCAAGCAAATTAGCGGGACTGTGATCGGGGAGAACCTCGCCATCGGGTGATAAGCCAAAAACTGCGCCGGTCTGCCAGACCTGTCCAGCATGGTTGCACGCATGAATCCAACGCATCCCGACTGCGCGGCCACCTTCATCCCTCAGCCGTCGAATCACAGGCGCAAGCCGCACCATCTCAGATCGTGTTCCAACGACCGCTAGGACCTGACGCATTTAAATCCCCCATCCGCTCACACCCGTAATGCGGCAAGTCTGAGTTGTGTCAAGCGGCGCTTATCCAAGCTGCGCGTGTAAAACCCCCTCACATCACGGGGAAGCGACCATTCGAACCGGGAGCTTGATTGCTGGCGGTGTGCCCTCAAGAAAGATTGGATCGATTTGGGCCGTAGTTACCACGAGCCCCGCCCAGGCAGAGGCGTATTCCAGCATTTCGCTCGCGCGACGTTGACGGGCTTGTATGTACTCCGACTCCGCGCGGGCAATATCCCCGCGTGTGTTCGCGCCCGCTAAAAACCCCTTGCGCACTCCCTCTGCCCGCAGGCTTGTAGCCTCTACGTGAATGCGAGTCGCATCAATTTTGATGAGACTAATGCTCACTTTAGTCATTGCGCTAATCGCCTGACTACGAAGCTTTACCAACAGGGCCTGGGCATTGGCCTGAGCCCGCCGAAACTGCGCTTCCGCCTGGGCGACCGACGCCTCTATTCCCCCCGATGTGTAAAGCGGCACACTCAGTTGAAGTCCAATGCGACTTTCATCACGAATAAAGGCGACCGTATCGTTCTCACCACGAGAAACCGACGCATACAAATCAACCGTTGGGTGACGTTCGGCGAGCATACGATCGCGCTCTAATCTGGCCTGATCCTCAGCATACCGCGCTGAGCGCAGCTCTTGATTCTGTTGCTCGACAAGCCCCGCAATCTGTTGGGCTGTCAGGTTAGGTAGGGGATTGGGCGCCACCGACTCCAGGGACAGCCCTAACGGTACAACCGCTTCCGGACCCGCCAACTCGATCAACGTTCTCTCGCTGAGTTGCAGTCTGGCAGAGGCGTCCAATACCTCAGCTTGACGCTGCTGAAATCTTGAAATTTCCATTCCTAACTGATCAATCGAAACCTCGCCCGCTTGCACGCGTCGCTCCATCTCCTCCCGGATGAAGCCAGCCTGCTCGAGTGCGTACTGAGATAGCTGCAAAAGATCTCTGGCGGTCAAGACCTCGATCCAAGACATAAACACTCGGCCGAACAACGTATGCTCAGCAGCCTTCAGCGTTGCTTCGGCGCTCTGATAGGCGACTGCAGCTTGTTCGATTGCGATCAGATCCTTCTTGCGATAAATTGGCTGCCGAGCCGTGAGCGCAACGATTGACGAACTAAATCGACGCTGTGTTTCTGCGGTTCCAAGCGCGCTGCGATTTTCCTCGGTGCGGTCTGCATAAAAACTTCCCGCTGAAGCCGACAATTTTATGCCCTTTGCAGCCGAACTCATCTGGAACGCATGCCAAGAGGCCTCTTTCGAAGCGAGGCTCGCTAAATAAGTGCCATCCGATCGCCGTGCTTGCGTTACATGCTCAGCAATTAACCGGGACATTTGTGTAATCGGATCCTGCTGTAGCGGCTGCGCCGACAGTGAACGATGGAATGCAATCACCAGCATCGCAAGCAACAACGGGGCGTGTAGCGCCCGCATTTGATCAGACCGCATCAGTGCTCTCGAGCAGAAACAGCAAGTCGGTCGATAAAGGGCTTGATTAAGTACTGCATGAAAGTTCTCTCCCCCGTTTTAATCATGACCTCTGCAGGCATACCTGGCATCACCCGAAAACCGTCCACCTTTCTAAGCTCTGACGGGGAAACCACCACTTTTGCTAGAAAATAACCTTCCGGATTAGCATCGTCCGGATTCAAAAAACGATCTGCAGAAATCCACTCAACAGTCCCTTGAATCACGGGCGTGCGTACCGCCTGCAATGCACTAAACCGAACCTGGGCTGAGGCTCCAGGCATAACTTTGTCGGCGAGATACGGCCGCACCTGCGCCTCGATGGAGATCTGATCACCGTTTGGAACGACTTCCATCAGCTTAGCCCCTGCAATCACGACCGCCCCCGGTGTATTGACCCCCACTCCCATAACGCGGCCAGAGATTGGTGCACGAATAGCGGTGCGCTCAAGCTCCTTGGTCAGGGCGAGAATTTGATCTCGTAATGCTTGCTGCTGTACCAAGGACTCATTGTATTTTCGCTCTAGCTCGATGAGCTGATTGCGGGGAAAAAAGCCATCGTCTGTTAAATCCCGCAGGCCCTCAAGCTGTAAGCGAAGGGCCTCTGACTGAAATCGCGCAGCCGCAAGCTGAGACTGGGCCTGTGATCGATTCGCGAGCTCTGCACTTGAGTCGAGTCGAATCAAAAGATCTCCCTCGGCAACCGGCTCGCCCTCTCGGATCAGCACTTCCTGAATCACACCGCCCCGCGGATGCTGCACGACTTTCCGTCGACCATCAACCACAACAGTACCGCTTGAAGGAACCGCTGCGTCTAAAGGAATAAACGCAGCCCATAAGGCAGCGCCTACCAGAATCATCAAAATGATCCAGAAGCCCCGCCGGACCATGATGTCCATTATTGAACCCTCTCTTCGCGGACGGGTTTTGTTGAGCGCCGTTTGATCGCCGATATCACTTCGCTTGATGGGCCAAACTCGCGAATCTGACCATCGAAGATCATCATCAGACGATCCATTAATTTGAGCAACTTCGGATCGTGTGACACTACAATCACAGTGCTTCCCCAAGACTTAGCAGCCTTGATTGTCTGAGCTAAAACCCGGTCACCAACCTCATCAAGATTGGAACTTGGCTCATCCAGGGCGATCACCACGGGTTTGCCATAGACTGCGCGTGCAAGGCCAATCAGCTGCCGCTGGCCCGCTGAGAGTGTTATGCCACCCTCACCGATCTCAGTGTCATAGCCGCTCGGGAGGCGCAGGATCATGCCGTGCATTCCGCAGGCATTGGTCGCCTCAATAATGCGCTCAGAGTTCAGTTCACCAAATCTTGCGATGTTTTCACCAACTGTACCTCCGAATAACTCGATATCCTGCGGCAGATAGCCGATTGCGGGACCAATCTCTTCGCGTGGCCAGCCCCGAATCTCGGAGCCATCGATTCTCATTTTTCCTAAGGCAGTAGGCCAAATACCCAAAATCGCTCGCAATAGGGTCGATTTTCCTGAGGCTGAAGGGCCAATAATGCCAATCGCCTCACCAGGCTCGAATTCAAAACTTAGGCCCTTAAGAATGAATGCTCGATTCGAGGGGGCGGAGACAAAAATATTTTCAGCGCTAATTATTCCGCGAGGCCGCGGAATCGACATGCCTTTTAGTGGTTCTGGATGCTCTTTCAGAAGTCGATCGAGTCTCTGCTGGCTCGATAGGCTCGCAAGCATTGACTTCCAATTCACGATCAAGGCCTCTAATGGCGCCAGCGCTCGGGTGGAAAGAATCGTCGCAGCGATCATGGCCCCGGGGGTCATCTCTCCCAAAATTGCAAGATAGGCGCCAATGCCCAGTGTTCCAGACTGAATCGTCAGCCGCATCAGCCGACTTATCCCCCCCATCGCTGAGACCTGATCGCTGACTTGACGTTGCAGCGTTCGGGCCCGTAATTGCAGCGCTTTCCATCGATTGGCCAGGGCTGGCAACATGCCTAAAGCCGTTATAACCTCAGCATTGCGTAGCTGACTTGCGGCAAGCCCCTGAGCTGCGAAGCCCATCTCCGAAGCCTGTGATAGACCTGGGCGCGCGATTCGCTCTGAAATCACCGATGTGACAAGAAGCAAAATTGAACCGAGTGTTACAAACCAGCCAACAGTAGGATGTAAGAGAAAAACCGCAACAATAAAAATTGGAAACCACGGTAAATCCATCAATGCAGATAGGCCGGTCCCAGAGAAAAACTGTCGAATTTGATTTAAATCCCAGAGGGGCTGATTGGCCTGAGCCTGTGGCGCGCGGAGTTGTCGCTGGAATGTAGAGTCATAAACGCGGGGCGTAAGCTCAGCCTCCACCGCATCACCGATTCGTGCCATTGTGGAAGCACGGGTTGCCTCTAAGAGGCTCACAAAAATAAACAGCCCCAGCAGCAGCCCACTTAAGGCAATTAGTGTCGTGATGTTTTGGCTCGTTAAGACCCGGTCGTAGATCTGAAGCATGTAGATCGCGGGGCTCAGATAAAGAAGATTAATCACCCCGGAAAAGAATAATGCTGAGGCGATAGCACGACGGTGGCGCAACAGCGCCGAAAAAACCGCTCCTGAAGGAAGTTCCCGAAGCAAAGGAACCGCCGCCCCTTGCGGGGCGGCGACGTGGTCCGATGAGACCATCCTAGATCAGCTCGAGATTGTTGTTATAGTCAAGAAGGTACTTGACACCCTCGATTGCCTGGCTGCCTGCCTGAAACTCGATCATGCCGTCGTTCTCGAGATCAACTGGCATTCCAGATAGCGCCTCGGTAACCCATTCCTTGATCTGGGCCTCGGTAAACCGGTAGGTCACGTCCTCGGCTTGAGTATTGAGCACCGCCGCTACGGCTTGTCGCGCCAAGGCAGCCTCTGCACCCCCCGTTAGCTCCAAGGCCTGCTCCATAGAAATATCCTGCTGACTGACAAATTTTTCCTTACCTTTTCCGGGAGACTTAACCATCCATTTCAGGCCGGATTGCTGACTGCCGAAGAAAAAGTTTTCAAAGCTTGTGGTGGTAGAGATCCCATCCCAATCCTCGGGATGATTCTTCCAGTAGCCCGGTGAGAGCCCCTCGAAAGCAACCTCAACCAGGCTCACCTCTTCCGAGGAGGTCACAGGATCGGTCTGAGCACTATCAGCCGTAGCTGTATTTCGAATGTAGTAAGTTTCCGGGGTCTCCAGGGCGGCATCGTAATCGGCCTGTGTAACCGTGTATTCGCCAGTCCAGATCCAAGTCTCATCGACTTCGAGTAGCCCATCGCCATCATCTCCATCAATGACACCATCTTGATCGGCATCATTACTGAGGGAATCTTCGATGAGGGTATCCTCGAGCGTTACATCGGTTAGCGTAATATTTCCCGTGTTTGATACGCTAATCGTGTAAAGAATCTTGTCGCCTACCTCGTCGACGCTTTCGACATTGGCCTGCTTCAGGACACTGAGCTCTGGGTCATAGAGAATTCCGACCGCATAGCTGGCTGTCACCGCATCGGTCTGGTCGCTATCGGCCTGGGCCGTGTTATCGATGTCATCGTCTCCACCCCCACGTGTATCAAAGTCCTCCTGGGTGGCCATGTAGCTGGCTTCAAAGGACTCAGAGCTGCCTGGGGCCAGCGAGTCGATGGTCTGCGTTAGGCCCGACAGTGGATCGGTCACCACCACATTGGTCAGGGTCACATTGCCGCGGTTTTCTACCGTTACGGTGTAGACGATTTCATCGCCGGAGGCGATAACCTGCGAGACATTGGCGGTTTTGGTGATCCACAACTCCGGCAAGCGTAGCAACTCCACCGCATAGCTGGCTGTCACCGCATCGGTCTGGTCGCTATCGGCCTGGGCCGTGTTATCGATGTCATCGTCTCCACCCCCACGTGTATCAAAGTCCTCCTGGGTAGCCATGTA
>JACCED010186591.1_pt1 | contig 19043 bp, 11 predicted proteins | sample 7455021 | NCBI WGS metagenome assembly JACCED01 (sample SAMN15323456, study PRJNA562643) | freshwater metagenome | isolation source: river surface water | place: USA:Blue River Watershed | collected 2017-08-19 | reverse complement strand
GGGTCGGGGCTCTGGGGACGGGCGGCAAAAAGTAGCAAGTGGCCGCTGCTTATACGAGTTGCCAAGCAGGGCGCAAAGCGGGTAATCAGACCGCGTCGCGCGGACTGGTCGGAAGGGTCGGCTGCGTGGACTGGCGCGCCTCGCGCGGGATTGGCTGACAGCGGAGCCCTCAGGCATGGATTCCTTCGAGTTTAACAAGATGGCTGGCGCCGTGCTTGGCACGTTGCTGTTCCTCATGGGTTTGGGCATTTTCTCGGATGCCCTCTTCGCCGTGCCGCGCGCTGCAAAGCCCGGCTATGACCTCCCGGTGGCTGAAGAGACCAAGGGCGGTGCAGCCCCTGCGGTCGCAACCGCTGAACCTCTGCCCGTCCTTCTCGCCAAGGCAGACGCCAAGAAGGGTGAGAACATGATCAAGGCTTGCACCACCTGCCACACTTTTGATGCAGGCGGTTCCGCCAAGCCGACTGGCCCGAACCTCTATGGCATCGTCAACCGCAAGATCGGCAGCGCCAGCTATGCCTATTCGGACAATATGAAGAACCATGGCGGCAACTGGGATTATGCAGCGTTGGACAAATTCATCGCCAATCCCAAGGGCTTCATCGCCAACACGAAGATGTCCTATGCGGGTGAGAAGGATCCGGCCAAGCGCGCCGACCTCATTGCCTATCTGCGCACATTGGCAGCCACCCCTGCGCCCCTGCCGGCCCCCTGATTACGGCTGCATTGCCATCAGGCCGGGCCATGCGCCCGGCCTTTTGCTTTTGGGCTTTGGCTTTCCCCTGCGCACCATTCCATGCTAACGGCTCCCCATCATGACAACTCGCATCGACCGCCGTTTTGCTGATCTTCGCGCCGAGGGCCGTGCCGCCCTCGTGACCTTCCTCATGGGCGGCGATCCCGACCCGCAGACGTCGCTTGAGGTGATCTGTGCCCTGCCGGCGGCAGGTGCGGATGTGATCGAGATCGGGATGCCTTTCACCGATCCCATGGCCGATGGTCCATCCATTCAAGCGGCGGGCCTGCGTGCCTTGAAGGCGGGCATGACGCTGACCAAAGTCTTGCAGCTCGTCACCGACTTCCGTGCCCGGAACAATGACACGCCCATCGTGCTCATGGGCTATTACAATCCGATTTATGTTTACGGCGTCGATCGCTTCCTTGCGGATGCAAAGCGCGCGGGCGTTGATGGATTGATCGTGGTTGATCTGCCGCCTGAGGAAGATGGTGAGCTTTGCATTCCTGCCTTGAAGGCTGGTTTGAATTTCATTCGTCTGGCTACACCCACGACCAATGATCAGCGCTTGCCCAAAGTGCTCACCAATACATCGGGCTTTGTCTATTATGTGTCGATCACTGGCATCACGGGCGCGGCAACGCCTGACTATTCCAAGGTTGCGACAGCGGTGAAGCGCATCAAGGCGCATACGGATTTGCCGATTGCGGTTGGCTTCGGCGTGAAGAATGCGCAAAGCGCGAAAGAGATTGCGCAAAGCGCTGATGGTGTCGTGGTTGGTTCCGCACTGGTGGATGCCCTGAAGCGATCGCTTGATGCACAAGATCGTGCAACATCGCAGACCGTCCAGTCAGTGACCACATTGGTAGCCGATATCGCCAGCGGCGTGCGCGCTGCAAAGGGAAGCTCGAAATGAGTGATGATCGTCAGGACAGCGGCAGCTTCGCCATGAACTGGATGTCGAATGTCGTGCCGCCGAAAATCCGGTCCTTTCTGCGACGCGAGACACCGGAAAATCTCTGGGTGAAATGTCCGGAGAGTGGCGAACTCGTCTTCCACAAGGACCTTGAATCCAATCTTTATGTGGTGCCCTCTTCCGGTCATCACATGCGGATGCCGGTGAAGCTGCGTCTCGATACACTCTTTGATGACGCAAAATACGAGACCATCGCCACACCGGAGGTTCCGCTCGATCCGCTCAAATTCCGCGATGTGAAGCGCTATACAGATCGTCTGAAGGACTATCGTGCCAAGACCAACAATCCAGATGCCGTGCGTCTGGCGGCAGGCAAGCTGGAAACCATGCCGGTGGTCGTTGGTGTACAGGATTTTGACTTCATGGGCGGGTCGCTCGGCATGGCTGCAGGCGAGGCCATCATCACTGGCATGATGGAAGCTGTGAAGCGCAAAACGCCCTTCATCATGTTCACCGCTTCAGGCGGAGCGCGGATGCAGGAAGGTATGTTCTCGCTGATGCAAATGCCGCGCACGACCGTTGCGGTGCAACGCCTGCGTGATGCCAAATTGCCTTACATCGTTGTGCTCACTAATCCCACGACCGGCGGCGTGACGGCATCTTATGCAATGCTGGGCGATATCCATATCGCGGAGCCGGGAGCCGTCATTGGCTTTGCGGGTGCGCGTGTGATCGAGCAGACCATTCGCGAGCGTCTGCCAGAAGGTTTCCAGCGCGCCGAATATCTCAAGGAGCATGGCATGGTGGACATGGTCGTGTCACGTCAGGACATGCGCGCGACCTTGGCCCGCTTGTGCAGCCTTCTGATGAAGACGCCGCGCAAGGCTGCTTGAGCCATCATGTCCGAGTCAGAGCGGATTCTCGATCGCCTGCTCTCGCTTCATCCGAAGAAGATTGATCTATCGCTCGGTCGGCTGGAGGCTTTGCTGGCGCGGATGGGCGATCCCCATAGCGCTTTGCCGCCCGTTATCCATGTGGCGGGCACCAATGGCAAAGGCTCGACCATCGCCTTTTTGCGCGCCATGCTGGAAGCTGCGGGCAAGCGCGTGCATGTTTATATCTCTCCCCACCTTGTGCGCTATCATGAGCGCTACCGACTGGCCGGCCAGCTTGTCAGCGAAGAACAGCTGGTCGAGGCGCTGAATGAGGTCGTGCGGATCAATGATGGTGCTGCAATCACCGTGTTTGAAGTTTTGACGGCGGTAGGTTTCAAGCTCTTTCATGATGTGCCCGCGGACGTGCTTTTGCTTGAAGTTGGTCTGGGCGGACGTTTCGACGCCACCAATGTCATCGACAGGCCGGCTGTGAGTGTCATTACGCCCGTCTCGATGGATCATGTTGAATTTCTGGGCGACACGATCAGCAAGATCGCTTTTGAAAAAGCAGGTATCATCAAAAAACAGATTCCCGTCGTGGTGGGCGAGCAGATTGAAGAGGCGCGCAGCGTGATCGAATCCGTGGCGCAACAGCGTCAAGCGCCGGCATTCTTCGCCGGACAGGATTATCAGGGCCGGGAAGAGCGCGGCCGTTTCATCTTTGAGGATCAGGCAGGGCTGCTCGATCTCCCCTTGCCGCGTTTGTTCGGCGCGCATCAGATCAGCAATGCAGCAACAGCTATTGCGGCCTTGCGGTGCTATGAGCCAGAGATCCCGCGCGAGGCCATCGAGGAGGGTTTGCGTCGCGCCCACTGGCCGGCGCGGATGCAGCATCTCACCAGCGGCCCCTTGCTGGCCTTGCTGCCTCAAGGCAGCGAACTTTGGCTAGATGGTGGTCACAATGCAGCAGGTGGGGCCGCTCTGGCAGCGGCCATGCATGATCTCGCGCGTCGCCAGCCACGTCCGCTCGTGATGATTTGTGGAACACTCACCACCAAAGACACACGCGGCTTTCTCGCACCCTTCAAGGATCTTGCGCAGCAAGTCATTGCCGTCCCCATTCCCGGCGAACATGTGGGCCGCGCGCCTGAAGAGGTTGCACAGTCCGCGCAGTCCGTTGGCTTGGCTGCGCGGTGTGCGCAGTCTTTTGACGATGCCTTGCGCCTCATCGCCAGCGAAGCGACGGCCAAGCCCCCGCGCGTCCTGATTGGTGGCTCGCTTTATCTGGCAGGCCAAGTACTTGCAGCAAACGGCAACGTGCCGGACTAAAAACTTTGCACCGGTTCTGCAAGCTTTGTATGCTGACGCATTCATTGTGCTGCCAAAGAGTTTTTACATGTCTATTTCTGAGCCTCATGCGGCCCTGTCGCTGCAGTCTGTTTGCAAGAATTTCGACGGCAAACAGGCGGTTGATCAACTGAACTTGACCATCAAGCCAGGTGAGTTTTACGCCCTGCTCGGTCCCAATGGGGCCGGCAAGACAACGACATTGCGCATGATCGCAGGTCTGCTTGCACCTGATAGCGGCGACATCTCCATCTTTGGCGTTGATGCGCGCAAGGATCCCGTGGGTGCCAAGCGCATCACGGCATGGCTACCCGACGAGCCGATGCTCTATGACAAGCTCGACCCAATGGAGTATCTGGAATTTGTTGCGGGTCTTTGGGGCGTGGAGCCCGCTGTCGCACAAAGCCGCGCGCGGGATTTGCTGGATGTGCTGGAGCTGTGGCCGCATCGCCATTCGCGCTGCGAAAGCTTCTCACGCGGTATGAAACAAAAGGTCTGTCTTGCAGGTGCGCTCATTCATGACCCCATGTTGCTCTTGCTGGATGAGCCGCTGACGGGGCTTGATGCAGCCATTGCAAGGCATGTGAAAGACCTTTTGACAGCGCGCGTGCAGCTCGGACGCACGGTCATTTTGACCACGCATATTCTCGAAGTTGCCGAGCGCCTGTCCACCCGTATCGGGATCATCCATAAAGGTGGCTTATGTGCTGAAGGCACATTTGAAGAACTGCAACAACTGGTAGGCGGTGGTTCAGATCAGTCTCTGGAAGATGTCTTTCTGACCTTGACCGGCTTCATGGAGCCACAGCCATGATAGCAAGACCTGGCTCGCTTCTGTGGCTCGTCAGACATGACTTGTTACTGACATGGCGTCGCGTCCGCGCCATCTTCGGCAATATGCCCTTGTGGAAGATTTTGTCGATCATGTTTGGCATTTTTGTTCTGCTTCATCTTATGGCTGCACCCATTGCATTAAAAGTCACACGCGAGATCGGCATGGGCGGCATCGCGCTGGCCATTGCAAATGGTGCCATGTTTGTGATCCCGTGGCAGTTGTCACAAGGCATCAGTCAGTCGGCGCGCATTCTCTATTCGCAAGGCGATCTTGACCTGCTGCTGGGTTCGCCCATTTCGGCGCGTGTCGTTGCGGCGTCTCACACACTCGCGCTCACAATCGAATCCACAATTTCCATCGGCATTTTTCTCGTGCCTATCGCCAATATCATGGCCTTTGAGGCCGGGGCGCGCTGGTTATTGATCTATCCTGTCATATTTGCATCCGCCTTGCTGGCGACCGCTATTGGCCTTGCAATCACTGTCTTTCTCTTTTCCATTTTCGGTCCCCGACGCACGCATCTGGCAGCCCAGATCCTCTCAACCGTCATCGCATCGGTTTTCATTCTGGGCCTGCAGATTGTTCAGATGGTGCCGCCACGCACCCGCGAGAAAATCCTCGATGTCGTTCGCATTCCCGGTTGGGGCGAATTTCTTGAAGATCGCGACAGTCTTTTCTGGCTTCCGGTACGTGCTGCCTTGGGCGAAACATCCGATTTGCTGATCTGGTTTGGTCTGGCTTTCAGCTCATATGCTCTGGTGGCAATCTTGCTCGGTCCCAGTTTCCTGCGCAGTGCGGTGCGCTCAGCTGGCCAAGCAGCAGCGCTCGGCTCTTTGCATCGTCCGCGCATTGACAAGCCATTCCGCCCCGGTGTTGCGCCTGCACTCTGGCGCAAGGAATTGCAGCTGCTGGGGCGCGATACGAGTGCGATGTCCCAGCTCTTCTTGCAGATGGCATATACGGCTCCCATCAGCTTCATCATCTGGGCGAGCGCAAATGAAAATTCACCAGTGGCCATGGCGATTGCACCAGCGATTGTGATGATTGCCTGCCATCTCTCCGCGGCGCTCACCTGGCTTGCCTTGTCCAGCGAAGATGCGCCGCAACTCGTCGCAACAGCCCCCGTCTCGCCGCGTGAGATCGAGCGCCGAAAATTGGAGGCAATCGCCATTCCGCTTGTGCTTGTGATCTCCCTGCCCATCATCTGGTTGAGCTTTCATGACCCGCGCAATGGCCTCATCACAGCTTGCTTTGCCATTGTGGCGGGGTGCTGCACAGCGCTGCTCAATGTCTGGAATCCGCTGCCCGGACGGCGCGCTGACTTGATGCGACGCCATGCGCCCTCAAAGATTGTGGCGCTGATGGAGCATCTCTTCGCCATGTTTTTGGCAATGGGCGTGGTCGCGGCCGTGCTGGGGCGGTCAGCCATCTGGATTGCTGCACTGGTGGCGGCTGCACTGCTGCTCTGGTTCAATTACCACCGTGCGCGGAAACGGTGGGCACAGAGCTGAAAAGCATGGCCTTGAGGGCTCTGTAGCAGTACAGTCGCGCGCGAAATCAACCTGCGCGTGGACCCATGAGCCTGACCCCCCGTACCGTGAAGCCCGGTGATCACGTCTTTCTGGTCGATGCATCGAATTTCGTCTTCAGGGCCTATTTCCAGTCGATCAGGCAGGATCAGAAATACAATTACCGGAGCGACCGGTTGCCCACGGGTGCCGTGCGCCTGTTTTGCACCAAGCTTTTCCAGTTCATCCGCGAAGGGGCTGCCGGTATCAAGCCGACACATCTCGCCATCATCTTCGACAAATCCGAGAATTCCTTCCGCAAGGAACTCTATCCCGCCTACAAGGCCAATCGCAGCGAGCCGCCGGAAGATCTTGTGCCACAATTTCCGCTCATGCGCGAAGCCGTCCGGGCTTTCGGGCTCATCCCGGTTGAGCAAGATCGCTACGAGGCAGATGATCTGATCGCGACTTATGCCAAAAAGGCGCGCGACCGCGGCGCAGATGTTCTCATCATCTCGGCTGACAAAGACCTCATGCAGCTGATTGGTCCTGGCGTTGCCATGTATGACCCAGCATCGGGTACTGCAGGAAATGCAGGCGCGCGTGAAGAGCGCCGTATCAGCGAGCCAGAAGTTGTCGATTATTTTGGTGTGACGCCCGACAAGGTTGTGGATGTGCAAGCGCTGGCAGGTGACTCGACGGATAATGTACCCGGCGCCCCCGGCATTGGCATCAAGACAGCTGCCCAGCTCATCAATGATTATGGCGACCTCGAATCGCTCCTTGCCAGAGCTGGTGAAATCAAGCAGCCCAAGCGGCGCGAGACCTTGACCAATCCTGAATCGGTCGAGCTGATCCGCATTTCACGCAAGCTTGTGGCCTTGTGTGACGATGTCGAATTGCAGGTGCCGCTTGATGATCTCGGTCTGCACCAGCCTGAACCGCGCGATCTCATCGCCTTTCTAAAGGCGATGGAATTTACCACGATTACGCGACGCGCAGCAGAAATCTACGAGATGGATGCTGCGCAGATTGAGCCAGATCCTGCCCTTGTTGGTGCTGGCGGTTGGCGCAATCGCAACGGTGAGCAGCGATTGGACGCGCCTGCTACTGCGGCAAGCGAAGCTGCAGCCCCCGTGACAGCGCAGGATTTCACCGCAAGCCCTGCAGGGCTTGCCGCCGCTCGTGCGAAGGAAGCAAGCGGACAAAAAATTGAGCGCGCCAAATATGAGATCATCACTACGCAAGAAGCGCTTGATGCCTGCATTGCCAAGGCTACAGCTGCCGGCTTGGTCGCGATTGATACGGAAACCAGCGCGCTGGATCCCATGACAGCTGAACTGGTTGGCGTCTCAATTTCGCATTCTATCGGGCATGGCTGCTATATCCCGATCGGCCATCGCAGTTCCGGCTCAGGTGATCTATTTGGCGGCGATCAGCTTGTGCCGGGTCAATTACCGCTCCAGTTGGTGCTTGATCGCTTGAAGCCGATGCTTGAGTCGCCCGGCGTCTTGAAGATTTTGCAAAATGCCAAATTCGACTGGCTGATCTTCCGTCAGCACGGCATCAATATGCATCCCATGGATGATACGATGCTGATGTCTTATGTGCTCGACGCCGGGCGCAATGGTCACGGCATGGATGAGCTGGCGCAAAAATATCTTGGCCATAACTGTATTTCATTTGGGGATGTAGCAGGGACAGGCAAAAACTTCATTGGCTTTGCACGCGTGCCGATCGACAAGGCTGCCGAATATGCAGCGGAAGATGCCGATGTCACGCACCGCCTGTGGCGTGTATTAAAACCGCGTCTTGCAGCAGAGCAAATGACGAGCGTTTATGAGTCGCTCGAAAGGCCCCTGCCGCAAGTGCTCGGACGGATGGAGCAACGTGGTATCGCCATTGATCGGCAGATGCTGTCACGCCTCTCCGGCGAGTTTGCGCAAAGCATGGCGCGATTGGAAGCAGAGATCTATGAGCTGGCAGGCGAGAGCTTTAATCTCGGTTCGCCCAAGCAGCTTGGCGACATTCTGTTTGGCAAAATGGGATTGCCCGGCGGCAAGAAGACCGCGACGGGTGCATGGTCCACATCTGCCAGCGTACTTGATGATCTGGCGGAACAGGGCCATGAATTGCCTGCCCGGATTCTTGATTGGCGTCAGCTGCAAAAGCTGAAATCAACTTACACCGACGCGCTTCCAAACCATGTCAACGCGCGCACCAAGCGCGTGCATACATGTTTTTCGCTGGCTGCGACGACAACGGGTCGCTTGTCCTCATCCGAACCCAATCTGCAAAATATTCCTGTACGCAATGAGGAAGGGCGAAAGATTCGCGCCGCCTTTGTGCCGACAAGCGGGCACAAACTAATGTCAGCCGACTATTCGCAAATTGAGCTGCGCATCCTTGCTCACATTGCTGATATTCCGCAGCTACGGCGTGCCTTTGCGGAAGGGCTCGACATTCACGCCATGACGGCCTCGGAAATGTTTGGTGTGCCAGTCAAGGATATGCCGTCTGAGGTTCGGCGTCGCGCCAAGGCCATTAATTTCGGTATCATCTATGGCATCTCAGCTTTCGGTCTTGCCAATCAGCTTGGCATCCCGCGCGAAGAAGCCGGCGCTTATATCAAAAAATATTTCGAACGCTTCCCCGGCATTCGCGATTATATGGAGAGCACCAAGAAAGCCTGTCGCGAACAAGGTTATGTAACGACAATCTTCGGTCGCAAATGTCACTATCCTCGTATCACGGCGTCTAACCCGTCGGAACGGGCCTTCAATGAACGTGCTGCGATCAATGCACCCATTCAGGGCTCCGCCTCCGACATTATCCGCCGTGCCATGGCGCGTATGGATGATGCCTTGATCCAAAGCGGGCTGAATGCACAAATGCTTTTGCAGGTGCATGATGAGCTTGTTTTTGAGGTGCCAGAGGCAGAGATCGAACAAACGATCGAAGTCGTACGCAAGGTGATGGTGGATGCACCCCATCCCGCCCTTCAGCTCAAAGTACCCTTGCAGGTTGATGCGCGTGCGGCGGCAAATTGGGATGAGGCGCATTAATCAAAGTTTGCGGAGCGCCTCATCCGCCATGGTCGGTGTGACTTCGTCAATGCGAGGTCCCGCGGTCCAAACGAGCAAGGCCCGGACTGACTTTTCAGGATAAAGTTCCATCAGGGCAGCTCGGTAAAGGGCAAGCTGCGTTGCATAGGCTGCGGGCAATTCACCATCTGCAATTTTACCGGTCTTGAAATCTGCAATGATGATCTCGCTTGGTGTCTCAACAAGCCGGTCAATCTGACCCAGTAACGGCACTTTGCGACCACCCAAACTGATTGCGCCACCAAGGGACACCTCAGGCCGTGAGCCATGCGCAAAAAGCAGTTGCAATTGCGGTGCATCCAGAACGCCGAAAACCTCCTGCAAAATGCGTGTGCGCAATGTTTCCGGCAAAGAATTTGCGCGGCGGTTGAGATAGCGCTCAGCCACGGCATCGCGATCGCTCAGCGCTATTCCGCCCATATGTTGCAACAGTTCATGCGTGATGCGGCCGGCCAGCAAAGCCTGTGCGCGCCATATGCGGGCATCTTCGCTTTGCGGATCCATATCGGCTGCCTCGATTGCGGAAGAGGGACGCAGCGGCGCGAGAGTGACGGCTTCCGCCGGCGCAGGCTTTTTCAACCATGCTGGCAAAGTCATCTTCGCCAGAGTGGCCTTCCCGAATGAATCTGCTTCGGCTAACGGCTTCCCATCAATCATGCGCAACAAAGTTTGCTGTGCATCCCAATGGGCGGGCACTGGCTGCATCTGATCAGCGATCGTCCGCTCGATCATCTCATACCAGCAGTCCTTGTCCGGTCCTCGCACGCCGTGAAAGCCCATGATGTAGAGGCGCTCCTCTGCGCGGGTCATCGCAACATAAAGCAGGCGGCGATATTCCTCTGCGCTGTCCTCACGTGCTTTGTCACGCAAGGCCGTGGTCTCGGCACAATCAAGCTTGCTCGAAGGACTCCAGACGAGCAAGGGTCCTGCCTCGCCCTGAAGCTCATAGAGTTGAGGATCAAAGCGCGAGCCCGGTGCCGCGCATGTGTCCGGCAGAAAGACGATCTTGGCTTCGAGACCTTTTGCGGCATGGGCTGTCAGCACACGCACCGCTTCTCCCGCTGCTTCCATGTCGCGTTTGATATTCACATCCTGTAGCCCGTGCAAAAAATTTTGCAGCGAGGGCACTTCTCGCAATTCGTGGTCGAGAGCCAGTTTCAAAAATTCATCCATTGCGTCGCGGGCCTCAGGCCCGAGCCTCTTTTGCATGGCACGACGCCCACCGTCTTCACCCAGCAAATGCGCATAGAAAGAGAATGCGCCTCCTTGAGCCCGTTTGCGCCAGCGCTCGACGACGGCAAAGGCTTGCTGATGGCGCGTTGCAGTCGCGGCTGAGAGCGCGTCATAGAGACTGGCTGGACGTTGCGGCGCTAGGGCTATGAGATCATCGTCATCAAGCCCGATGAGAGGCGATTTCAAAACGCAAGCCAATGAGAGATCATCTTGCGGCAGGAGCGCCACACGCCCTGCTGCCATCAAATCCATCACCGCAATGCTTTCGAGCAGTTGTAGGCGATCCGCACCGGCAACGGGTACATCTTTTTCCTTCAATGCCCGGATGATCGCTTCAAAAAAAGCATTACGCCTGCGCACCAGAATCATGATGTCGCCTGCGCGGATGGGCCGTGCCCGACCGTCCTGATCGCTGACGCGCTCAGGCGAAGCCGGATCAAGCCAGCCACAAATGAGATTGGCAATGCGATTGGCCACAACGGTTGGGGGGGCATATTGATCCTGAAGATCAACTGGCAAACGCCAGTCACGATCATGATCCTCGTCACGTCCTTCCACCCGTGGCCAAAGTTCAATGACGCTTGGAATGTCTTCTTTCAGAGCCTGATGAACAGGCGCAACGGGATCACCATAGACAAGCCCTTTGCGATTGATCTCATCGGCAAAGACTGTGTCAACACATTTCAAAATGCCCATCGCTGAACGGAAAGAGCGTTGTAGCGGAACATTTTCGAAAGCAAGCTGCGCATCACGCGCCCGCTTGGCAAAATATTGCCGCATCTCATCGAACTTGCGTGGATCCGCACCTTGAAAGGAATAGATTGATTGTTTCTCATCACCAACAGCAAAGAATGTGCGGCTGATTTTGCGTTGTCCTTCACCTGCCATGAATTCTTCAGACAAGCGGCAGAGGATATCCCATTGCGCGGGTGAAGTGTCTTGCGCCTCATCGACAAGAATGTGGTCAATACCTGAATCCAGTTTGAACAAGACCCACCCGGGCGATGTGTCCATCAATAGATGGCGTACAGTGGCAATGAGATCATCAAAATCGAGCAGGCCGCGTGTCTGTTTCAAGCCGCGATAGCGCTTCAGGATCGCGTCACTCAGACGCAGCAGCGCAGATGAGCGTTCAACGCATTCAACCGATCTCAAAAGCTCCACCGCATTAACAATACGAACCTGTTCGCGGGCGAGTTCTGCTTTGGTGCTGTCATTGATTCGCGCTGTGCCCAGACGCGATGCTGGTGCACCACCTTTTGTGAACCAGATCGACAGATAGGCCTCGAGCCGTCCAATGCCATGCGTGCCAAGCGCCGCTTCAAATTTCTGCGCCAGATCCCGATCTGTTTTGCCTCCTATCTTGAGCCGGTCGGCAAATGATTGCCACTGTGTATCGGGGATCCCCTCTTCTACGATTTCGCGCTCAATCTCGGAGGCACTGCGATTGCTGTTGATTGCCAGGGCGCGGCGCAATTGGCTCTCATAGCGCCTGAGATCACCGCCACTGACCTCCAACGTTTTCATCAATAGCTCACGCTTGCCGAGCACGGCCTGCATGAGTTCATCGAAATCTTCTGCATTGGTTTCCCGGCTAATGAGGCTAAGCGCCTTGCCAAGATCACTTGCGGGATTTTGCCCAGCCTCAATCAGGGTCGCATCGCGGGCCTGCTGTAGAAGCTCCGCCTGCTCTTCCTCTTCGATCACGCGGAAATGCGAAGCGACATTGGCTTCGAAGGGGAAGAGATGCAGCAGTCGCTCACAAAAGGCATGGATGGTTTGAATTTTCAGACCACCCGGTGTCTCGACCGTGCGTGCAAAAAGCCGTCGTGCAAAGGCAAGACTCTCATGTGAAAAATCAGCCCCTGTCGCGCGAATTTCCTGTTCCAGCGCGGGATCATCAAGCGCAGTCCATTTGGCAAGTGTATCAAAGACGCGCAGCGACATATTGGCCGCTGCCGCCTTGGTGAATGTGAGACACAAGATGCGTGAGGGCGTGACGCCTTCAAGCAGCAAGCGGATGACACGTTGCGTCAAAACATGGGTCTTGCCCGAACCAGCATTGGCAGAGACCCATGCAGTCAACTTGGGATCGGAGGCTGTGCGCTGCGCCTCTTGTGTGTCTTTGGGAATCTCATAACGAAGGGCCATCAGCCAGCCCCCTCCGTGCCCGATGACCATTCCTGGACGCGTGCAAGATGATCATAGACGCCATAGCTATTGGTGAATTGCGGGAAAGGTCTTGGCACATAGCTGCGGTCAGGCTCGCGGAACTGGCTCAGCAGCTTGATCAATTCATCATATTGCTGTTGCACCAATTCATCGAGCGAAGTCCCGTTATCCGCGGTGATGCGTTGTTGCGCCAGACCCTTGCCGCCACCAAGCTTGATATAGATCGCATCCCATACGGTTCGCGCATTCACCGCCTTGAAAGCCCCTTGTTTGGCCATGGCGGATTCAAGGGTGAGCTGCGGCGAGAAGCCGGCCTTGATCTCTTTTGGCTGGGGTACGCGACCTGATTTATAGTCGATCAGCACGATCGAGCCGTCATGGCGCTCCTCTAGCCGGTCAGCAACACCGGAAAGCTGGAAGCGTGAGCCATCGGAAAGGGTCAGTTCCATCACTGCATATTGTTCGGCATGCACTTGCTTGATATCGGCGCGCCGCTGACGTTCCCAGGCAACAAATTTCTGGAGCGCAAAGACATAGCGTGGCCAGATGAAAGCACGGAATTCAGCATTTTCCATCAGATCCGAAAATGCGCGTGCAGCTATGTCAAGAAGCTCACTATCAGCTTCCGGTGATAAGGCACCTGTTGGATGCGCCAAAGTGAAGTCAGCGAGTATCTTGTGTAACTTGATACCTGCGATGCGCGCACCAGCTTCCGCACCAATCGGCTCCAGCGGTTTCAGCTTCAGAATATATTCTGCATAGATGGAGTAAGGGTCCCGACGCAGCGTCTCAATCCGCGTGACACTCAGTTTTTGTGGGCGTAACTCCACCGGAGGCTTCGGTTGCGGTCGCGCACCCCGCTCACCAGGATCGCCATCGCCGTCGAGAATGCGAGCAAAATGCAGCATCTCTTCACCACGCTTGCGGCAAAGACTCCATTGCTCTGCACCAGCAAGAGCCGCCAGCCTTTGCAAGAAGCGCGATGGAACGGTTGGCGAGCCGCCACGCTTCTTCGCGCGTGTGATGATAACTTGCTCATTGCCCATGGCCTGCATGAAGTCATGTGCAGTCTGCCCAATACGCCGCTCTGGCGATGACAGCCCAAGATCCATGCGCATGGGACGGTTGAGGAAAGGATCAGTTTGGCTTTGCGGGGGCCAGATCATTTCATCGAGGCCTGCAAGAATGACGCGCGTTGCTGGAATGAGACGCGCCTCCAGCAGCCCTAGAATTTTCAGACGCGGATGCGCTCTTTTTTGGGCGCTTCTTACGGTGGTCTCGCGTGCAATCTGATCGAACAGGAGGGCATAGTCGTCAAGCGACATGGCAAGAGGGGCACGATTGCTTTGCAGCTCTCCGAAAAGCTCTTCGAGACCGACGGCACCCGGTGATCCATCATCTTCCTCGCCCATGACCTGTTGCAGACAGGTGCGATGAGCCGATGCAAATGTCGCCAGCGACTCTCTTCCCGCAATCATACGTAATGGAGCCAGTGCCGTTTCAACTGACCGCAATAGAGCTGCAACGCCATCCCAGTCTTCTTGCGTCATTCGTGCCGCTGCGGGATGAGCATCGCGTGAGGCAGCAATCTTGCGGGCCAAGGCCAATGCGCCATCCGTGTCGATGCGATCCGGCAATGGCAGACGCAGGATTGTCATATCGATGAGACAGGACAGATATTCGACCCGATCCCGTGAAAACCCGACTTTGCAAAATGGATGTGAGAGAAGGGCGAGCAGCGCCAGAGATGGCTTCTTTTCAAGCGCCGCTGCGACAAGAAGCGCAGCGATGGCCCCTTCAGACGTGGAAGCGAGCTGAGAGCCGCCAGAATCGTCAATATTGATGTTCCAGCGGGCGAGTTCTGCGCGCACGCGGCTTGCAAGGCCACGGTCCGGCGTGATGAGCGAGGCCGTCTCACCCGGCGTCTCAAGCGCCTCGCGCATCAGGAGTGCAATCGCTAGGGCCTCTTCACGTTCATCGCTGGCTTCGATGACGGTGATCTTCTCAAGCGCCAATGGGATGGCACCGGGCGTCACACGTTGCAAAAATGTCTGCCATGCATCTGTTGTATCGGCAGGGCGCAACGCTTCGCTCAGCAAATGACGGCGCGCCTGCATGGCCGGCGAGAGTGTGCCAATCTCAACGACATCAGCACGCTTTACTTTCATGGTACGCAGCAAGCGATGCAAGGTGAATTGCGGATGACCAGCAGCTGGATCCCTGCGCATCGTGGCATCACCTGCAAGCGCGTCCCAAGAGGCATCATCAAGCAATAGATCGAGGCCTGGCAAAACGACAGCGCCTTGCGATGCGCGTGCGATCGCAGACAGAAGTTGCGCAGTTGCGTGGTTACTGCCGGTCGAACCAATTGCAACGACAGGGGCATCGTCACTGCGCTCTTGGATGCGTTGAACCTCGGCTTCGATCAGTCGGGCCGTGCGCTCAGCCCTGTCGAGCAGATCATGTTCCTTGAGGTGTTGCGGCCAGATATTGGTGGCAATCCGCAGGAAGCGCAGCGTCTGTTCCCAATATTCATCAAATTCGCGAGGCGCCAGATGGTTGATCTTGTCCCACTCAACGCCTTCAATCGTCATCTCATCAATGAGGCTTGCGAGTTCCTTTGCCAACTGCCAAGCCTGTGCAGGGCCGGGGGCGATGAGGGGGGCGCGGTCTGCTTCGCGTGCACTGCGTTGTAAGCTTTCAGTCCATTTGAGAATGAGGCTTGCAAGATCGAGCCTGCGTTGCAGATCGCTGATGGCATCTGGAATATCGTCCAGCAATTCATCCGCGCCCCCGTCAAAGATGAGCGCTGTTTCCATCGCGTCCATCTGGCCGAGCGGCACAATCTGCGGCAACAGCGTGATGGAGCTGTCGCTCAGTGCAGCAAATTCCTGCGCAAGTGCACGCGCAGCGCGGCGTGTGGGTACATAAATCGTGGCGCTAGAGAGTTTGAGCGGGCCAAGATGTGCGCCAAAGCCGGGGATCACTTCACCGGCGAGGAAGGCGCGTGCGAAAGTTGCGAGATAGGCCACACCCGGCGGAATTGTGTAAACGCGCGGATGGGGCGTGGCGCTCATGGTTCAAATGGCCGAGCGCTCAAGAGCGCGTTCGGCCTCCTCTATGGCTTGGGGTGTACCTACATGAAGCCACAACCCATCAAGACGCAAGCCAAAGAGGCGGCCTTTTTCGGCGGCTTCGAACAAATAGGGCGCGAGGCGAAAAACCTCCCGCTGATCTTGCGCGAAAGGAGCGCGTTTCAGAATCCCAAAACCCGAATAGACAAAGGCCGCAACCTCGCTTTCGCTGCGGCGTATCAGGCGCCCATCCTGATCCATATGAAAGTCACCCGGCCAATCCACGCCGATGCTGGTTGAGGTGGATGCGACCAGAAGCAAGGCATCCATTTTTTCAGGATCCCACATCTTCCGAAGGCGCGCGATATTGGATGTCGGCCCTTCAATCCAGAAAGCATCTGTATTGGCGACGAAGAAATCATCGTCCAAATGCGCAGCTGCTTTCTTGATGCCGCCACCTTGATCAAGCAGCAAATCGCGTTCGTCAGAGATGGTGATGTGCGGCGTATCACGACCTTTCAGATGTGCTTCGATCTGGTCAGGCAGGTAATGCACATTGACCACACTGCGTGTAATGCCGCTTTGCGCACATTGGTCCAGAACATGGTCCAGCAAAGCTTTACCACCCACTTTCACAAGCGGCTTGGGAATCGTGTTGGTGAGAGGGCGCATACGCGTGCCAAGGCCGGCCGCAAAGATCATAGCTGTCGAGAGAGGCGCGCTCACTCATTCGCCTCATGCATGAGAGGCGATAGCACGCGGAAGATACTCCGCATACCATGCGCGCAAGGGAGCCAGATCAGGATGTGCGAGGTCTTTTGCAAGATAGCGCTCCACACGCGGGAGATGGGCGAGATAATGTGGCTTTCCATCGCGACGGTCCAGCCGGGCAAAGATACCGAGAATCTTGGTCGCTCTTTGTGCGCCCATAATAGCATAGGAACGGGCAAATTCTGTCACGTCAAAATCTGGCGTATCATTGCGGCGCTGGCGCGTATAAAGGCCAAGCAGCTTCAGCTCCAGTTCATCGGGCACATCGACGCGCGCATCTTGCAGCAAGGAGACAAGGTCATAAGAAGGATGTCCCTGCACGCAGTCCTGAAAGTCGATGATGCCGACGCGTTGCAAGCCATCCCGCTCTGGTAGCCAGATGAGATTGGGTGAATGATAATCACGCAGCGTCCATGTGGAGCGAGCAGCGCAGACTTTCTCCAAATGTGGCTTCCATAAATTGATGAAAGTGGCGCGGGCGCCAGAGCTTAAACCGGCACGGGCGATATGCGGTGCATACCAATCGAGGATTAGCTCCACCTCGATCAGCAGAGCATCAACATCATAGCGCGGAATATAGTAGGTCTCTTCATCCGTGACAGGCAGTTCGCGGGGAAGATCGCGCGCATGCAGGCTTGCAAGGACAGAAGTTGCCTCGCTATAGCGCTCGGCAATCGGTCCCTTGTCATCAATGACCCCCAGCGTGCCGAAATCCTCCAACACGGCAAGACCGGCTTCGGCATCAAAGGCAAAGATCTTTGGTGCGGAGAGCGATTGGGCCCGCAAGCCCTGATCAACTGCGATGAAGGGTCGAATATCTTCAGCCAAACGAGCAAGCTCTGAATAGGACTTGCCATAGCGGATGGGTGGACCATCAGGGCGTGGCGGCGAGATCATCAAAATAGCGCGCGAGCCATCTGGTTTTGTCAATCGCTCATAAGCACGCACAGAGGCATCGCCCTGCATATAGCTGCGTTCTGCATCAGCCCAGCCTGAACGTTCCAGAAGTGAATGAATGGCGCGCTCACGCATGACGCGTGCGCCCAATGCGCCATGGCCTGTAATGGTGACAATGCGCCGTTCCGGTCCAAGAGAATTGGCAAGCACGAAAGAAATATCGAGCCGATCAGGCGGCAAGGGGCCTGCCTTCTCCGCCCACTCAACCAGCAGCAAGGCGCCATCAGCTGCCTCTTCCCAGCCAAGCTCCACAAGCTCGGAGGGTTCCCGAATGCGATAGAGGTCAGCATGAACGATGGGGAAATGTTCAGACTGATAGACTTGCATCAAGGTGAAGGTCGGGCTTGGAACTTCAAGCTCATCATCTTTCATCAAGCTGCGGATCAGGGCGCGGGCGAAAGTCGTTTTGCCTGCTCCCAAATCACCTGAGAGGGTGATCAAATCATTCGGCCCTACAAGCGGAATGATGCGACGTGCAAGATCTTGCGTCGCAGCCTCGTCGCGAAGATCAAGCGTCCAGATATGATCGGCAGGGCTTTGGTTTCGCATCTGGCCCTCACGCTACTTCGGCAGCCGCCTCGATCATGGCAGGTGCTGCAGGGAAAATACAGGTCACCGTGGTTCCAACGCCGGGCGCGGATTCAATCCTCACGCTTCCGCCATGCAATTCCACAAAGGCCCGCACCATGGACAGGCCAAGCCCTGCGCCGCGATGGCGTGAGCCGGCGGTATGGGTTTCGAAGCGATCAAAGACACGGTCGATCACTTCAGGTGGAATGCCGCGGCCCTGATCGGTGACCTTGAACACGATCTCATCACCACGCCGCATGGCCGCGAGAATGACGGTCTGGCCCGGCTCAGAGAATCCAATGGCATTCGATAGAAGATTGAAGAGCACCTGACGCAGACGCTTTTCATCTGCACGGAAGCGGCCGACATTATCCAGCGCCACGATTTGCAGATTGATGGCAGATTCAGCGAGACGATCCTGCAAGCCTTCCGCTGCCGCGTTAATTGCATCGCGAATATCAACATCAGCGACCGACAATTCCATCGCTCCCGCGTCGATCGACGCAAGATCGAGAATATCATTGATGATGGCGAGAAGCGCATCGGAGGATTTGTGGATATAGCCGCTATATTCAAGTTGCTTGGCGTTGAGCGGACCAGCCGCACCTTCCGCCAGTAATTGAATGAAGCCGATGATATTGGTGAGCGGCGAGCGCAGCTCATAGGAGACGTGATGCACGAAGTCGTTGCGGATCTTTTCGGCCTGCAACAGGGCTTCATTACGATCTGTCAAGGCACGTTCGACATCCACACTGGCGGTCACATCGCTGAAAGTGATCAGCGTTGCTCCATCGGGCAGAGGTGCGGCAGCACAATCAATCGCACTGCCATCCTTGCGGGTCAGGCGACGTGCAAAGCCGGTGCGCGCATCATGCAAGCCTGCGACAAGAGCGCGTAAATCATTCCAGTCCCCGTCATTGCCGAAATGCGCGGCGCAGTCACGCG
>JACCED011831921.1_pt1 | contig 19046 bp, 16 predicted proteins | sample 7455021 | NCBI WGS metagenome assembly JACCED01 (sample SAMN15323456, study PRJNA562643) | freshwater metagenome | isolation source: river surface water | place: USA:Blue River Watershed | collected 2017-08-19 | reverse complement strand
TCTGAAAGCGCCCGGGCAGCTCGACCATGGCCAGGCCGTTGCGCACCGCCTGCGCCGTCACCGGGATGCGCTGGCGCAGCGCTTCGAGCGCCGCCAGCACGCCCGAGGCGTTGACCAGCTGGTTGGCGCCGCGCAACGCCGGGTAGGCCATGCCCGCGTAGCGGCGCCCGCGCCCGGCCCAGGCCCATTGCTGCTTGTCGCCCGAGAAGTTGAAATCGCGGCCAAAACGCCAGAGGTCGGCGCCCAGGGCCTCGGCCGCTTCGATCACGCTGTGCGGCGGCACCGGGTCGCTGACCACGGCGGGCCGGCCCGCGCGCAGGATGCCGGCCTTCTCGCGACCAATCGTTTCGCGGTCGGGACCCAGCAGGGCCATGTGGTCGAGGTCGATGCTGGTGATGATGGCGCAGTCGGCATCGACGACGTTGACCGCGTCGAGCCGGCCGCCCAGGCCGACTTCGAGGACCACCGCGTCAAGTGGCGTGCGTGCGAGCAGCCACAAGATCGCCAGGGTGCTGAATTCGAAATACGTGAGGCTGGTCTCGCCGCGCACCGCCTCGACTGCGGCAAAGGCCTCGGCCAGCGCCTCGGGTGAGGCCGACTGGCCCGAGAGCCGGCAGCGCTCCTCGAAGTGCACCAGGTGCGGCGAGGTGTAGACGCCGGTGCGGTAACCCGACTCCAACAAAATCGCCTCGAGCATGGCGCAGGTCGAGCCCTTGCCGTTGGTGCCGGCCACGGTGATGACCGGGCACTCGAAACGCAAGGCCAGGCGCTGCGCCACCGCGCGCACCCGCTCGAGCCCCATGTCGATGGCGACCGGGTGCAGGCGTTCACAAAATTCGAGCCAGTCTTGTAAAGTCTTCATGGTCGGCGATTGTCTCAAACGCCGTTGGCCCTTTTCAGAACCCTGGATCCACCATGCCCACCCTCACCGTTTACGGCATCCCCAACTGCGACAGCGTCAAAAAAGCGCGCGCCTGGCTCGCCGCGCAAGGCCTGGCCCACACCTTCCATGACTTCAAGAAGCAGGGCGTGCCCGAGGCCGAACTCGCGCAGTGGCTCAAAGCCTGCGGCTGGGAAACCGTGCTCAACCGCAGGGGCACGACCTGGCGCCAGCTCGATGCCGCGACCCAGGCCGGCGTGGTCGACGCCGTCAGCGCCCAGGCCCTGATGCGCACACAGGCCAGCGTGATCAAGCGGCCCGTGATCGCCTGGCCTTCGGGCCGCATCACCGTGGGCTTCACGCCCGAACAATGGCCCGCATGACCTTTTTCTGCTGCCGCATTTCGCCGCAGCCACCGCGGCCCCTGGGCCCTGCCGATAAACTGGTGCGAAACCACCCACAAAAGATATTCGCCATGAAAATCCGCCTTTTGTGCAGCGCCTTGCTGACCGCCTGCGGCCTCGCACAAGCGCAGGAAACGGGCCTGGTGCTCTCGCGCACCGCCGTCTACCAGCCGGTGGCCGTGCCGCGCCAGACCTGCGCCCAAACCATCACCCCGAACGCCCCCACCAGCGGCGGCGGCGCGCTGACTGGCGCCATCGCGGGCGGCGTGATCGGCACCGCGCTCGGCGATGGCCGGGGCCTGGGCACGATCGTGGGCGCTGTCGGCGGCGCCATGCTCGGCAACCAGGCCGAAAGCAACGCCAACAGCCAGCCCGTGACCACTTGCAGCACCCAGACCGTGATGGAAAACCGTCTGGTCGGCTACACCGTGGTCTACGAGTACGCCGGCAAGCAATACACCGTGCAGCTGCCCCAAGACCCGGGGCCGACCTTGCCCCTGCAGGTCGTGCCGGCAGGCCTGCAGACCAGCCAGCCCCTGGCCCCCGCCACGGTGCTGACCCCACCGGCCACGGTCGTGACGCAGCCCTCGGTGGTTTACGCCCAGCCGCCCGTGGTCTATGCGCCGCCGCCCGTCTACTACCGGCCCTGGCCGGTGACCACCAGCATCAACCTGGGCTGGGGCTGGTACGGTGGCGGTGGCCACCACCGCCACTGGCGCTGAGCACTCGCCTCGGGCCCGCGCGGCAGCAGGGCCGTTAAAATCAACGTTTGACCGATGCAGGGGCCCTGGCGGCCCCTGTCCGTTTTTGCGGCCTGGCCGCGCCTGAACAGCCCACACCATGAGCACCGAAAAAATCGACGGCGTCTCCGTCACCACCAAGGCCAATGTTTATTTCGACGGCAAATGCGTCAGCCACAGCCTGACCCGCGCCGACGGCACCAAGCTGTCGGTCGGTGTGATCCTGCCCGCCACCCTGACCTTCAACACCGGCGCCCCCGAGATCATGGAATGCGTGGCCGGTGCCTGCGAATACAAACTGGCCGGCACCGACGCCTGGGTCAAGTCCTCGGCCGGCGAAAAATTCAATGTGCCCGGCAACAGCAGCTTCGAGATCCGCGTGACCGAGGCTTACCACTACATCTGCCATTTCGGTTAATCAGCGGTCGATCACGCCATGAGCACCATCTTGCAAAACCTGCCCAAAGGGCAAAAAGTCGGCATCGCCTTCTCGGGCGGTCTGGACACGTCCGCAGCCCTGCTGTGGATGAAGCAAAAGGGCGCCGTGCCCTATGCCTACACCGCCAACCTGGGCCAGCCCGACGAGAGCGACTACGAAGAGATCCCGCGCAAGGCCATGGCCTACGGCGCCGAAAAAGCCCGCCTGGTCGACTGCCGCACGCAGCTGGCGCACGAAGGCATTGCGGCCATCCAGTGCGGCGCCTTCCACATCTCCACCGGCGGCATCACCTACTTCAACACCACCCCGCTGGGCCGCGCCGTGACCGGCACCATGCTGGTGGCCGCCATGAAGGAAGACGACGTCCACATCTGGGGCGACGGCTCGACCTTCAAGGGCAACGACATCGAGCGCTTTTACCGCTACGGCCTGCTGACCAACCCCAGCCTGAAGATCTACAAGCCCTGGCTGGACCAGACCTTCATCGACGAGCTCGGTGGCCGCAAGGAAATGAGCGAGTTCCTCATCGCCAACGGCTTTGACTACAAGATGAGCGTGGAAAAGGCCTACTCGACCGACTCCAACATGCTGGGCGCCACGCACGAAGCCAAGGACCTGGAGCACCTGAACTCCGGCATCCGCATCGTCAACCCGATCATGGGCGTGCAGTTCTGGAAGCCCGAAGTCGACGTGAAAGCCGAAGAAGTGTCGGTGCGCTTTGAAGAAGGCATCCCCGTTGCCCTCAACGGCGTCGAGTACGCCGACCCGGTGGCGCTGTTCCTCAAAGCCAACGAGATCGGTGGCCGGCACGGCCTGGGCATGAGCGACCAGATCGAGAACCGCATCATCGAAGCCAAGAGCCGCGGCATCTACGAAGCTCCGGGCATGGCGCTGCTGCACATCGCCTACGAGCGCCTGGTCACCGGCATCCACAACGAAGACACCATCGAGCAGTACCGCATCAACGGTCTCAAGCTCGGCCGCCTGCTCTACCAAGGCCGCTGGTTCGATCCGCAGTCCATCATGCTGCGCGAAACCGCCCAGCGCTGGGTGGCCCGCGCCGTCACCGGCACCGTGACGCTGGAGCTGCGCCGTGGCAACGACTACTCGATCCTCAACACCGAGTCACCCAACCTGACCTATGCGCCCGAACGCCTGTCCATGGAGAAGGTGGAAGACGCCCCGTTCAGCCCGCTCGACCGCATCGGCCAGCTGACCATGCGCAACCTCGACATCACCGACACCCGCGCCAAGCTGGGCGTTTATGCGCACACCGGTCTTTTGTCGGTGGGCGAAGGCGCGAGTATCTTCAAGCTCGAAGGCAGCAAGCAGTAATACGCTGACCGTCCCCCTCAAACGGCCTCGTCACGAGGCCGTTTTCTTTTTCAGATGACCACCGGCTCCGGCTCCAGCCGAATCCCAAAGCGCTCGTAGACACTGGTCTGGATCGCCTTGGCCAGGGTCATCACTTCGCCGCCCGTGCAGGGCTGCTGCGGCGTGCCGCGGTTGACCAGCACCAGCGCCTGCTTGTCGTAGACGCCCGCATGGCCCACGGTCTTGCCCTTCCAGCCACAGGCGTCGATCAGCCAGCCGGCGGCGAGTTTCACCGTGCCGTCGGGCATGGGGTAGTGCACCACCTTGGGTTCGCGCGCGATGATGTCGGCGCACTGTTCGGGCGTGACGGTCGGGTTCTTGAAAAAGCTGCCGGCATTGCCGATCACCGCCGGGTCGGGCAGCTTGGCACGGCGGATGGCGCAGACCCAGTCGAAGACCGTTTGCGCGTCGGGCGTGGCGATGCCCGTCTCGGCCATTTTGCGCTCCAGGTCCAGGTAGCCCAGCTCCGGCTTCCAGGCCTTGGGCAGGGCCAGGCGCACGCGCAGGATGACGGCGCGGCCGGCCAGGCCCAGGTCTTCGGGGCCGTGGCTGGCGTGCTTGAACACCGAGTCGCGGTAGCCGAAGCCGCACTGCGCGTGGTTGAGCGTGAAGACCTCGCCGGTGAACAGGTCCATCGCGTCGAGTTCGTGAAAGCGGTCCTGCAGCTCGACGCCGTAGGCGCCGATGTTTTGCACCGGCGAGGCGCCCACCGTGCCCGGGATCAGGGCCATGTTCTCCAGGCCGGGATAGCCCTGCGCCAGGGTCCAGCGCACCAGCTCGTGCCAGACCTCGCCGGCACCGGCCTCCACGATCCAGTGCTTGTCGGTCTCACCCGCCAGGCGCAGGCCCGGCACCTCGACCTTGAGCACCAGGCCTTTGACGTCACCGGTCAGCACCACATTGCTGCCGCCGCCCAGCACCGTGCGCGGCAGGTGCGCCAGGCGCGCGTCCTGCAGCACGGCGCGCAAATCGCCTTCGGAGCGCACGCGCACCAAAGCCTCGGCCCTGGCGGCAATGCCAAAGGTGTTGTAAGGCTGCAGGGGGACGTGGTGCTCCAGGATCATGGGAGAATTGTCGCATTCCCAACCTTTGCAACGTTTCGAGCCATGCCTTCTTTTGACACCGTTTGCGAACCCAATATGGTCGAAGTCCGCAACGCCGTGGACACCTCGGCCAAGGAAATCGGCACCCGTTTTGACTTCAAAGGGACGTCTGCCGCGATCGAGCTCAAGGACAAGGACATCACGCTGTATGGCGACGCCGAGTTCCAGCTCACCCAGGTCGAGGACATCCTGCGCAACAAGCTGACCAAGCGCAATGTGGATGTGCGCTTTCTGGACATCGGCAAGGTCGAGAAAATCGGTGGCGACAAGGTCAAGCAGGTGATCAAGGTGCGCGAGGGTATCGCCACCGAAGACGCCAAAAAAATCACCCGCATCATCAAGGACTCGAAGATGAAGGTGCAGGCCTCCATCCAGGGCGATGCGGTGCGCATCACCGGCGCCAAGCGCGACGACCTGCAGGCCGCCATGGCACTGTTGCGCAAGGACATGGCCGAGCTGCCGCTGTCCTTCAACAACTTCCGCGACTGAGCTGCCCCGCGCCCACAAAAAAGCCTGCCGGTTCGGCAGGCTTTTTTGCCTCTGCGCCCTGTCGGGACAGGGCCAGGCGGCTCACTTCTTGGCGGCGTTGTAGGCGGCGATGCCGTCGGTGACTTCCTTCTTGGCGGCCTCGATGCCGTGCCAGCCGGTCACCTTGACCCACTTGCCTTTTTCGAGGTCCTTGTAGTGCTCGAAGAAGTGGGCAATCGCGTTGCGGCGCATGGCGTTGACGTCCTCGATGTCCTTCCAGTGGTCGTACATCGGCAGGATCTTGCTGGTCGGCACGGCGATCACCTTGCCGTCGACGCCGGCCTCGTCTTCCATCATCAGGATGCCCAGGGGGCGGCAGGGCACGACCACGCCAGGGTGCAGGGCGTAGGGCGTGATGACCAGCACATCGACCGGGTCGCCGTCGCCCGACAGGGTCTGGGGCACATAGCCGTAGTTGGTCGGGTAGTGCATGGCGGTGGTCATGAAGCGGTCCACGAACAGGGCGCCGGTTTCCTTGTCCACTTCGTATTTGATCGGGTCGGCGTTCATCGGGATTTCGATGATCACGTTGAACGCATCGGGGGCCTTGCTGCCGGGGGTCACGTTGTCGAGGGACATGGTGCTTGTCTCTTGGAAAGGTTGATGGAAATCAGAACGACTGGGATTAACCCTGATTTTACTTTCACAGGGCTTGCGCCCCGACCGGCCCGCCACCTCTAATGGGCGCGTTGGCCAATCGTCCCCCCCAGGGGCAGGGCGAGGAAGCAACGCCGTGGAGGTGACACCACAGCGTTGCACCTCTGATCTGCGACAACCCTCGAGGAGAACACGATGACAAGCAATTCGGCGCTGATGTTGGCGCTCGTTTGCGGCCTGCTGGCCGTGGCTTACGGCATTTGGGCCCGTGGCTGGATTCTGTCCAAGGACGCGGGCAACGCCCGCATGCAGGAAATCGCCGCGGCCATCCAGGCCGGCGCGGCCGCCTACCTGGCGCGCCAGTACAAAACCATCGCCATCGTCGGCTTCGTGCTGGCGGTGCTGATGGGGATCTTCCTGGACGGCACCACGGCGGTCGGGTTCGTCGTTGGCGCGGTGCTCTCGGGCGCCTGCGGTTTCATCGGCATGAACGTCTCGGTGCGCGCCAATGTGCGCACCGCGCAGGCGGCCACCCAAGGCATCGGCCCGGCGCTCGATGTGGCCTTTCGCGGCGGCGCCATCACCGGCATGCTGGTGGTGGGTCTGGGCCTCTTGGGCGTGAGCGGCTTTTTCTGGTTCCTCACCGGCAACGGTCACCTGACCCCCGACAAAAATCTGGCGACCTTGCTCAACCCGCTGATCGGCTTTGCCTTCGGCTCCTCGCTGATCTCGATCTTCGCGCGCCTGGGTGGCGGCATCTTCACCAAGGGCGCTGACGTGGGCGCCGACCTGGTGGGCAAGGTGGAAGCGGGCATCCCCGAGGACGACCCGCGCAACCCCGCCGTGATCGCCGACAACGTGGGCGACAACGTGGGCGACTGCGCCGGCATGGCGGCCGACCTGTTCGAGACCTACGCCGTCACGCTGATCGCCACCATGGTGCTGGGCGCCCTGCTGGTGGCGGGCGCCCCGGGCCAGGCGGTGCTCTACCCGCTGGCGCTGGGCGCGGTGTCCATCGTCGCCTCGATCATTGGCTGCTTCTTCGTCAAAGCCAGCCCGGGCATGACGAACGTGATGCCGGCGCTCTACAAGGGCCTGGCGATCGCGGGCGGGCTCTCGCTGATCGCGTTTTACTTCGTCACCACCGCGCTCATGCCCGACAACGCCCTGGGCGCGGCCGGCAGCCAGATGAAGCTGTTCGGCGCCTGCGTGGTCGGCCTGGTGCTCACGGCGGCCCTGGTCTGGATCACCGAGTTCTACACCGGCACCCAGTACAGCCCGGTGCAGCACATCGCCCAGGCCTCGACCACGGGCCATGGCACCAACATCATCGCGGGCCTGGGCGTGTCGATGCGCTCGACCGCCTGGCCGGTGATTTTTGTCTGCGTGGCCATCGTCGTGGCCTACGGCCTGGCGGGCCTGTACGGCGTGGCGGTGGCCGCCATGTCCATGCTGAGCATGGCCGGCATCGTGGTGGCGCTGGACGCCTATGGCCCCATCACCGACAACGCCGGCGGCATCGCCGAGATGAGCGAGTTGCCGCCCAGCGTCCGCGACATCACCGACCCACTGGACGCCGTGGGCAACACCACCAAGGCGGTGACCAAGGGTTATGCCATCGGCTCGGCCGGCCTCGCGTCCCTCGTGCTGTTCGCCGACTACACCCACAAGCTCGAAACCTACGGCAAGGCCATCAGCTTCGACCTGAGCGACCCGCTGGTGATCGTCGGCCTGTTCATCGGCGGCCTGATCCCCTACCTGTTCGGCGCCATGGCCATGGAGGCCGTGGGCCGCGCGGCCGGCAGCGTGGTGGTCGAGGTGCGCCGCCAGTTCAAGGAGATCGCCGGCATCATGGAAGGCACGGCCAAGCCCGAATACGGCCGCGCGGTCGACATGCTGACCAGCGCCGCCATCAAAGAGATGGTGATCCCCAGCCTCTTGCCGGTGGCTGTGCCCATCGTGGTCGGCCTGCTGCTCGGGCCCAAGGCCCTGGGCGGCCTGCTCATGGGCACCATCGTGACCGGCCTGTTCGTGGCCATTTCGATGTGCACCGGCGGCGGTGCCTGGGACAACGCCAAGAAGTACATCGAAGACGGCCACCACGGCGGCAAGGGCTCCGAGGCCCACAAGGCGGCTGTGACCGGCGACACCGTGGGCGACCCTTACAAGGACACCGCCGGCCCGGCCATCAACCCGCTGATCAAGATCATCAACATCGTCGCGCTCTTGATCGTGCCGCTCGTCGCCCGCTTCCACGGCTGAGCGTTCGGCCATCTCGGGGGCCCGCCTTGGCGGGCCCTTTGGCGTTCTGGGGACATGGCGCCTCGGGCACAATGGCGCCATGTCCGAGCGCGTCATCCCACTGGTCGACCAACGCCACCCCAGCCTGACCCTGCCCCAGCCTGTCGCCGTGCAGGGGGAAGCGCCGCTGGATCGGCTGCAGCGCCCGCTGCACGACCTGCGCATCAGCGTGACCGACCGTTGCAACTTCCGCTGCAGCTATTGCATGCCCAAGGAGGTCTTCGACAAGGACTACGCCTACCTGCCGCACAGCGCCCTGCTCTCTTTTGAGGAAATCACGCGCCTGGCCCAGGTGTTCGTGCAGCGTGGCGTGCGCAAGATCCGCCTCACGGGCGGCGAGCCGCTGCTGCGCAAGAACATAGAAATTTTGATCGAGCAGCTCGCCCGCCTGCGCACGCCCGACGGCGCCCCGCTGGACCTGACGCTGACCACCAACGGCTCGCTCTTGGCGCGCAAGGCGCAAAGCCTCAAAAACGCGGGCCTGCAGCGCGTCACCGTCAGCCTGGACGGCCTGGACGACGCGGTGTTTCGCCGCATGAACGACGTGGACTTCCCTGTGGCCGAGGTGCTGGCCGGCATCGAAGCCGCGCAGGCCGCAGGCCTGGGCCCGATCAAGGTCAATATGGTCGTCAAACGCGGCACCAACGACCACGAAATCGTGCCCATGGCGCGGCACTTCCGCGGCACGGGCGTGGTGCTGCGCTTCATCGAATACATGGACGTCGGCGCGACCAACGGCTGGCGCATGGACGAGGTGCTGCCCAGCGCCGAACTGATCGAGCGCCTGCGCCAGCAGTGGCCGCTGGTGCCGCTGCAGCACGCGGCGCCCGGCGAGACCGCCGAGCGCTGGGGCTACGCCAACGCACAAGGCCAGCACGACCCGGCCCTCGGCGAGGTCGGCGCGATCAGCAGCGTGACGCAGGCCTTTTGCGGCGACTGCAACCGCGCGCGCCTCTCGACTGAAGGGCGGCTGTACCTGTGCCTGTTCGCGAGCCAGGGCTACGACCTGCGCCAGCTGCTGCGCGAGCGCGCCGCCAGCGACGCCGACATCGCGGGCGTGCTCGACGCCATCTGGCAGGGCCGCGGCGACCGCTACTCGCAGCTGCGCAGCGCCTTGCCCCCGGACACCCGCGCCCCTGCGCGCCGCGTCGAGATGAGCTACATCGGTGGATGAAATGAACGCACAACGTGAGGGCGTGACCGCCCTGATCCTGGCCGGTGGCCGTGGTGCCCGCATGGGCGGCATCGACAAGGGCCTGCAAAATTTCCGCGGCCTGCCGCTCGCGCTGCAGACCCTGATGCGCCTGCAACTGCAAAGCGAAGCGCCGCAAGAGGTGCTGATCAATGCCAACCGCAACCTCGCGGCCTACGAGTCGCTCGGTGCCGCGGTCTGGCCCGACACGCTGGACGGCTTTGCCGGGCCGCTCGCGGGCTTTCTCACCGGGCTCGAGCGCTGCGAAACGCCGCTGCTGCTCACCGTGCCGTGCGACACCCCGCTCTTCCCGCTCGACCTGCTCGAGCGCCTGCACCGCGCGCTCGTCGAACAGGACGCCGACCTCGCCATGGCCGCCGCGCGCGAAGAAGACGGCCAGCTGCGCCCGCAACCCGTGTTTTGCCTGCTGAGAATGGAACTGCTCGACAGCCTGGTCGCGTTCACCCAAAAAGGCGGCCGCAAGATCGACGCCTGGACCGGCCAGCACCGCTGCGCCCTCGTGCCCTTTGACGGCCCGCAGGACGCGCCCGAGGCCTTCTTCAACGCCAACACCCTCGAAGAACTGCAAAAGCTCGAATCGCTATGAGCGCACCCGACAGCCTCCAAGCCATCGCCGAGCGCCTGCAGGGCTATGACCCGCAGGCGCTGTCGGCCCAGCACGTCAACGCCTTCCTCGCCGAGCTGGTGCAACCCGTGCGCGAGACCGAAGTGGTTTCGCCGCTGCAGGCGCTGGACCGCATCCTGGCCGAAGACGTGGTCTCGCCGATCAGCGTGCCCCCACACGACAACTCGGCCATGGACGGCTTTGCCTTTGCGGGCTGCGACATGGCCGCGGGTCAGCCCACCACGCTGCGCGTGGTCGGCACCGCGCTCGCGGGCAAGGCCTGGGCGGGCACCTGCGACGCGGGCGAATGCGTGCGCATCATGACGGGCGCCATCATGCCGGCCGGTCTGGACACCGTGGCCCCGCAAGAACTCGTGCGCGTGGACGGCGACACCGTCACCGTGCCGTCCGACCTGCTGCAAGCCGGCGACAACCGCCGCCTGCTCGGTGAAGACCTGATGGCCGGCCAGCCGGCCCTGCGCGCCGGCAGCCGCCTCACGCCGGCCGCCTGCGGTCTGGTGGCAAGCCTGGGTCTGGCGCAGGTGAAGGTCTGGCGCCGCCCGCGTGTGGCCTATTTTTCGACCGGCGACGAGATCCTGAGCCTGGGCGAGCCGCCGCGCGAGGGCGCGGTCTACGACAGCAACCGCTACACCGTGCATGGCCTGCTCACCCGGCTGGGCTGCGAGGTGCTCGACCTGGGCGTGGTGCCCGACCAGCCCGAGCGCCTGGAAGCCGCTTTTGTGCAGGCCGCGGCCCAGGCCGATGCCGTGATCACCAGCGGCGGCGTCAGCGTGGGCGAGGCCGACCACACCAAGGCCATGATGAAAAAGCTCGGCGATGTGGCGTTTTGGCGCATCGCCATGCGCCCGGGCCGGCCCATGGCCGTGGGCCGCCTCACGCAGGGCGATCGCTCGGCGCTGCTGTTTGGCCTGCCCGGCAACCCGGTGGCGGTGATGGTGACCTTTGCCGCTTTTGTGCGCCCGGCCCTGCAACAGCTCATGGGCTGGCAGGCGCCAGCGCAGCCGCTGCTGCGCGCGCGCACGGCCGAAACCCTGCGCAAAAAACCCGGCCGCACCGAGTACCAGCGGGGCATCGTCGAGCGGCGCCCGGACAGCGAAGGCGGCGAACTCTGGGTGCGCCTGACCGGCAACCAGGGCTCGGGCGTGCTGAGCTCGATGGTGCAGGCCAACGGCCTGATCGTGCTGGGCCATGACCAGGGCACGGCGCAGGCGGGCGACTGGGTCGAGGTCATGATGTTCGACGGGCAGCTCTGAGGCGGCGCCAGCCCCCCAAAAAACAAGGGCCTGCGATGCAGGCCCTTGTCGCCTCCCGACGCGCTCAGGCGTTGATGTCGGAGGCGTCGGTGTTGGGCGCGTAGTCCTGCGCCACCGCCTTGTTCGGTCCCGGCACCGCCTGACGGGCGAACAGCGAGTACATGGTGGGCACCACAAAGAGCGTGAGCACCGTGCCCAGGCTCATGCCGCCCACGATCACCCAGCCGATCTGCATGCGGCTCTCGGCGCCTGCGCCCGTGGCCAGCGCCAGCGGCACGGCGCCCAGCACCATGGCACCGGTGGTCATGAGGATGGGACGCAGACGCTGCGCCGAGGCCTTGACCAGGGCCTCGCGCATGGCCATGCCATGCTCGCGCAGCTGGTTGGTGAACTCGACGATCAGGATGCCGTGCTTGGTGATCAGGCCCACCAGGGTGATCAGGCCGATTTGCGAATACACGTTGAGCGAGCCGCCACTCCACTGGAGCGCGAGCAGGGCGCCCACCATGGACAGCGGCACCGAGAGCATGATCACGAAGGGGTCGACAAAGCTTTCGAACTGCGCCGCCAGCACCAGAAAGATGAAGAACAGCGCGAGCACGAACACGATCACCAGCGCGCCCTGCGAGCTCTTGAACTCGCGCGAGGTGCCGTTGAGTTCGGTGGTGTAGCCGGGCTTGAGCACCTTGGCCGCAGTGGCGTCCATGAACTTGAGCGCCTCGCCCAGCGAGTAGTCGGGCGCCAGGTTGGCCGTGATCGAGACCGAGCGGCGCTGGCCAAAGTGGTTGAGCTCGCGCGGGCTCACGCTCTCGCGCACCTTGACCACGGCCGACAGCGGGATCATGGCGTCGCCCCGGCCACGCACATGGATGTTGTCGATGTCATCGGGCGTGTTGCGGCCACTGTCTTGCACCTGCACGATCACGTCGTACTGCTCGGCGTCCTTTTTGTAGCGCGTGACCACGCGCCCGCCGAGCATGGTCTCGATGGCGCGTGCCACCGTCTCGACGTTGACACCGAGCTCGGCGCTCTTGTCGCGGTCGACCTCGATGCGCAGCTCGGGCTTGTTCAGGCGCAGGTCCACATCGGGCGAGAGGATGCCCGGGTTTTGGGCGATTTCGTCGAGGAACTGGCGCGTGACCGCGTTCAGGTTCTGGTAGCTGTCCGAGGTCTGGATGACGTAGTTGAGCGGCCGCTCGCGAAAGCCCTGCCCCAGCGAGGGCGGTGTGATCGGGAAGGCGTTGACGCCCGGCAGGGCATTGAACTTGGGCGTGAGCTCGCGCGCGATCTCGAGCGTGGTCTTCTGGCGCTTCTCCCAGTCGACCGCCCGGTAGATGACCGAGCCCTGCGCCACCGTGGGGTTGCCCATGCTGGCGAAGATGCGGTCGAACTCGGGGTAGCCCTCGCCCATGCGTTCAAGCACCTTGGCGTAGCGGTCGGTGTAGGGCAAGGTGGCGCCATCGGGCGCGTTGATGGTGGCCAGCAGCACGCCGCGGTCCTCCAGCGGCGAGAGCTCCTGCTTCATGCCCGGGTAGATCAGCGCGATCGCAGCGGCGCTGCCCAGCATCACCAGCAGCACCGCCCAGCGCGCCTTGCGCAGCACCCAGTCGAGCGCGCGCGCATAGCCATCGGACAGCCGCGTGAGCGCGCGGTCCATGTTGCGGTCGAACCAGCCCGGGTTCGGGTTGTGGCGCAGCAGCTGCGCGCTCATCATGGGCGAGAGCGTGAGCGCGACAAAGCCCGAGACGATCACCGAGCCCGCGAGCGCGAGCGCGAACTCGGTGAACAGCTTGCCGGTGCGCCCCGGCGTGAAGGCCAGCGGTGCGAACACCGCCGCCAGCGTGAGCGTCATGGCGACCACGGCAAAGCCGATTTCCTTGGCGCCCTTGATCGCCGCCGAGAACGGCTCCATGCCCTCCTCGATGTGGCGGTAGATGTTTTCGAGCACCACGATCGCATCGTCCACCACCAGGCCGATCGCCAGCACCAGCGCGAGCAGGGTCAGGGTGTTGATGGTGAAGCCGGCCAGCGCCATCATGGCGAAGGTGCCGATCAGGCTGACCGGGATGGTGACGATGGGGATGATCGAGGCGCGCACCGTGCGCAAAAAGACAAAGATCACCAGCGCCACCAGCACCACGGCCTCGACGATGGTCTGGAACACGCTCTTGATCGAGCGGTCGATGAAGACCGAGTTGTCGTTGGCCACCGTCACCGTGACGCCGGGCGGCAGGTCTTTCTCCAGGCGCGGCAGGATCTCGCGCACGCCGCGCGAGAGCTCGAGCGGGTTGGCCGTGGCCTGGCGGATCACGCCGGCCGAGATCGCACCCTGGCCGTTCAGGCGCACCGCGCTGCGCTCGTCGGCGGCGGCCTCCTGCACGCGCGCGAGGTCGCGGATCTTCACCGGGAAACCATTGACCGTCTTGACCGTGATGTCGGCGAACTGGGCGGGCCGGCTCAGGTCGGTCTGCGAGGTCACGGTGAATTCGCGCTGGGTCGATTCGATGCGGCCGGCCGGCAGCTCGAGGTTGCTGCGGCGGATCGCGTCTTCCACGTCCTGCGGCGTGAGCTTGTAGGCGGCCAGTCGCTCGGGCTCCAGCCAGACACGCATGGCGTATTTGCGTTCGCCAAAAATCCGCACATCGGCCACACCGGTGACGGTCTGCAGGCGCGGCTTGACGATGCGGTTGACCAGGTCGTTGATCTGCAGCGGGTCCAGGGTCTCGCTGGAGAAGGCGAGCCAGATCACGGGGAAGGCGTCGGCCTCGACCTTGGCGATCACCGGCTCGTCGATCGCCTGCGGCAATCGGTTGCGCACGCGCGAGGTGCGGTCGCGCACCTCGGCCGCCGCCGTGTCGGCGTCTTTTTCCAGACGGAAGCGCACCGTGATCTGCGACTGTTCGGCGCGGCTGATCGAGGTGATGACGTCGACCGCGTCGATGCCCGCGATCGAGTCCTCCAGCGGCTTGGACACCTGGGTCTCGATGACCTCGGCCGAAGCGCCGGGGTAGCGCACGCTGACGGTGACGGTGGGCTCGTCGATCTTGGGGTATTCGCGCACCGCGAGGCGGTCAAAACTCACCGCGCCGATCAGCAGGATCAGCAGCGACATGACCACGGCCAGCACCGGCCGGCGAATCGAGACTTCGGCCAGCTGCATCTCAGCCTCGCAGGCAGGGGTTGGGGCCGCTGGGCGCAGGCGCGGCCTTCGGGCTGGCCGGGGCGGCAGCGGTGGGCGCGGCAGCGGTGGGCGCGGCGGCCGAAGCCGCCGGTGCAGCCCCCGAGGCCGGCGCGCTCGCGCCCGCCGCCGGGCCGCGCGCGGCCAGGTCGATCACGCGCACGGGCGAGCCGTCCTTTTGCAGGCGCTGGTGACCAGCGGTGACCACGGTGTCCTCGGCGCTCAGGCCCTCGACGATCTCGACCTTGCCCGGCTGGCGCACGCCGGTCTTGACCGCCACGCGCTGCGACACCAGGCTGCCCGGCTGCTCGCCGGGCACCAGCTTGACGACAAAGGCCCGCCCGCCCTGCGGCACGATCGCCTCCTCGGGCACCACCAGTGCCTGGTCGTTGACGCCGAACACCGTGGTCACGCGCGCGAACATGCCCGGGCGCAGTTGGCGCTGGCGGTTGTCGATACAGCCGCGCACGCCGACCGAGCGGCCGTTGGCATCGATCAGCGGGTCGACCGCCTGCACCAGCGCCGTCACCGGACGACCAGGCAACGCATCGATGCTCAGCTGGGCGGTCTGGCCCGCGCGGATCTTGCTTTGCAGCCGCTCGGGCAGGCGGAAGTCGACCAGCACCGCATCGATGTCTTCGACGTTGACGATGTCGGCCCCGTCCTTGAGGTAGTCGCCCACATTGACCTGGCGCAGGCCCGCCACGCCGTCGAAGGGCGCGACGATTTTGAGGCGCTGCAGCGTGGCCGCGGCCAGCTCGTGCTTGGCCCGGGCCACCTCGAGCGCGGCCGCGCTTTCATCCAGCGAACGCTGACTGATGAAGTTCTGCGCCACCAGTTCCTGGTTGCGCTTGTGGTTGGCCTGCGCGATCGCCATCTCGGCGCGCGCCTGCGCCAGCTGGGCGCTTTGCAGCTGGTCGTCCAGTTGCACCAGCAGCTGGCCTTTGCCCACACGCTGGCCGTCGACGAACAGGATGGCCTTGACGCGACCGGCCACCTCGGGGCGCAACACCACGCCCTGACGCGAGCGCAGCGAGCCGACCGACTGCGCCTGGTCCACCAGGGTCATGGTGGCCACCTTGGCCACTTCGACCGCCGGCGCACGCGGCGGGCCGGCGGGCGCCGCGGCCGGCGCCGGCTCGGCGCCTTTCGCTTTGTGCTGGTACCACCAGGCCGCGCCCGAGGCGAGTCCGATGCCGATCACCGCCACCAGGGCGTATTTTTTGTTGTAGGCCATGTTCATCCGTTCCAACGCCAACAACCGGCAAATGTAGCAGCCCTGGCATTTTTCCCAAGTCGCCCAGGCACGCGGCCTGGCGCGCCATCGTCAGCGGCCGAGCACCTGGGCCACACCCTGGTTGGCGAGGGCATCGGCGCGCTCGTTGCCCGGATCGCCGGCATGGCCCTTGACCCAGTGCCATTCGATCTGGTGTCCGGCGCTCGAGACCAGGCGGTCCAGCCGCTGCCAAAGCTCGGCGTTCTTCACGGGCTGCTTGTCCGCCGTGCGCCAGCCCTTGGCTTTCCAGCCGTGGATCCATTCGGTGATGCCTTTGCGCACGTACTGGCTGTCCAGGTAGAGCGCGATGCGGCAGGGCCGCTTGAGCGCCTGCAGCGCCTCGATCACGGCCGTGAGCTCCATGCGGTTGTTGGTGGTGGCGAGCTCACCGCCAAAAAGCTCGCGCACATGGCTGCCCGAGACCATGCGCACGCCCCAGCCGCCGGGGCCGGGATTGCCCTTGCAGGCGCCATCGGTGTGGATTTCGACAAAACTCAGGGGGGTGTTCAAGGCAGGCTTTCGGTGTCCGGACGGGCCCGGCGCGGTGCGCCCTGGCGCGCGGCCGGCGCCACCAGGGCAGGCCGCGATGGTACCTTGCGCCGGCGCTGCGACGGCTGCCACAAACCACCGGGCACACGCTTGGTCGCCATGACCCAGTAGACATCGCCAAACAAGGGGCCCCAGCGGCGCGCGAGCGGGTCGAGCCAGCGCGGCGTCCAGCTCAGAAAGCGCGCCTGCTGCACCTCAAAGCCCAGCAGATGCAGCCAGTCGCGCAAGCGCGGGTAGGCGATCGGTTGCAGGCCCCAGGGCGCCAGCGCGCGGCCCGCCGCGCGCCCCTGCTCGCGCAGCAGGCGCCGACCCCACAGGCTCCAGGGGTTGAAGCCGCTGATGCACACCTGGCCTTCAGGGATCAGCACGCGCTCGACCTCGCGCAGGCAGGCGTGCGGGTCGGCCGAACGCTCGAGCGTGTGCGGCAGCACGACCAGGTCGAGCGCCTCGGCGCGCCAGGGCCAGGCCCGGCTGTCGAACGCCAGGGCGTGGGGCCGCTCAGGCTCATCGAACTCGTTGCGCGCCTGCCAGCGGTGCGGCATGCGGTTGGGCGCGAGCAGGTCCAGGCCGAGGCCGCTGGCCTGCAGCGCGTGGTAGCCGAACACATCGGCCAGGCAGGCCTCGGCCTGGGCCTGCTCCCAGGCCAGCAGGCGCCGCAAGGCGGGCTCGCCCAGGCCCCGCAGCCAGGGCTCGGGCCCCGGTGGGGGGCTTTCTATAATCTGACGCGACATGCGATTGACTCCACTGCCCGCCTTCAGCGACAACTACATCTGGCTGCTGCAATCGCCCCAGCAGCTGCTGGCGGTCGACCCGGGCGACGGCCAGGCCGTGCTCGACTGGCTGCAGCAGCACCCTGGCCTGCGGCTCGATGCGATTCTAGTCACGCACCACCACGCCGATCACACCGGCGGCCTCGCGCGGCTCGTGCAGGCCACCGGCGCGCGGGTCTACGGCCCGGCACGCGAAACGCTGCCGGTGGCGCACACCCCGGTGGCGGATGGCGAGCGGCTGCTGCTCGCCGGCCTCGACTGGCAGGTGCTGGACGTGCCCGGCCACACCGCGGGCCATGTCGCCTACTTCGCCGAGGTGCCGGGCCAGGCGCCTGTGCTGCTGTGCGGCGACACGCTGTTTTCGGGCGGTTGCGGCCGCCTGTTCGAAGGCACGCCCGCGCAGATGCTGCAATCGCTGCAGCGCCTGGCGGCCCTGCCGGCGGACACGCGCTTGTGCTGCGCTCACGAATACACGCTGGCCAATCTGCGCTTTGCGCGGGCGGTCGAGCCCGACAATGCCGCGCTCGCGGCGTATGAAGCGCGCTGCCAGGCGCTGCGCGCCGAACACCGCCCGACCCTGCCCGCCCGGCTCGGGGACGAGCTGCAGATCAACCCCTTCCTGCGCAGCCACCTGCCTTCGGTGCGGGCGGCGCTCGCGCGCCATGCGGGCGCCCTGCCCGCCGACGAGGCCCAGGTCTTCGCGCTGCTGCGCGAATGGAAGAACGGATTCCCATCATGAACCCCTGCACGCACACGCGCCCCCGCGCGCGCTGGCTCGGTCTGCTGCTGTGGCTCACGCTGCTGCTGTCGGGCTGTGCCAGCACCCAGATCGCGCCACCCACTGGCGCGGCGGCCGCCGCCAGCAGCCCGGCCACCAGCGACAACGCCGTCCGCGAGCCCTTGCTGGAGCCCTCGGCCATCGTGCTCAAGGGGGGCCCCAGCCTGGGCCTGCAACCGCCTGTGGACATCTGGGAACGCGTGCGGCGCGGCTTTGCCATGCCCGACCTCGAGAGCGAGCTCGTGCGCGACCGCGAGCAGTGGTATGCGAGCCGGCCCGACTACATCCTGCGCATGACCGAGCGCTCGCGCCGCTACATCTACCACATTGTCGAAGAGCTCGAGCGGCGCAAGATGCCGACCGAGCTGGCGCTGCTGCCCTTCATCGAATCGGCCTTCAACCCGGAGGCGGTGTCCTCGGCCAAGGCCGCGGGCATGTGGCAGTTCATGCCGGCCACCGGCAAGTACTTCGACCTCAAGCAAAACCTGTTCCGCGACGAGCGCCGCGACGTGCTCGAGTCGACGCGCGCCGCGCTCGACTACCTGCAAAAGCTCTATGACATGTTCGGCGACTGGCACCTGGCGCTGGCCGCCTACAACTGGGGCGAGGGCAGCGTGGGCCGGGCGCTGGCACGCAACAAGGCGCGCGGCCTGTCGCTGAGCTATCCCGAGCTGAGCATGCCCACCGAAACGCGCTACTACGTGCCCAAGCTGCAGGCCATCAAGAACATCGTGGCGCAGCCGCAGCTGTTCAATGTGCAGCTGCCGGTGATCCAGAACCACCCGTTTTTCCGCAGCGTGCCGATCGAGCGCGACATCGACGTCGCCACCGCCGTGCGCCTGGCCGAGGTGCGGAGCGAAGACTTCAAGGCGCTCAACCCGCAGATGAACCGGCCCGTGATCCTGGCGGCCGGCACGCCGCAGATCCTGCTGCCCTGGGACAACGCCACCATTTTCGAGCGCAACCTGCAGGCCCACGCCGACCGACCGCTGGCCAGCTGGACCGCCTGGACCGCGCCCAAGACCATGAAGGTCGAGG
>JACCED011110173.1_pt1 | contig 19050 bp, 29 predicted proteins | sample 7455021 | NCBI WGS metagenome assembly JACCED01 (sample SAMN15323456, study PRJNA562643) | freshwater metagenome | isolation source: river surface water | place: USA:Blue River Watershed | collected 2017-08-19 | reverse complement strand
TAGAAGAGCTGATCTTGGTTCGCCGTTTGACCCATCATGGCTTGCACCTCCGTCTAGGCCGAAGCATACGCAAGCCACAGGTCAATTTTTAAAAAATCGGGAGTTTTTCAACAGAATTGGCTGATTGGAGGCGTTGGATGTCTACACGGTCAATGACCGCATCGATCATTAAAAATCATCGAACGTGTTGCGGGTCGTCCGGCCGGAGCCTCTCGATGAATGCCTCTGTTTTGCTGATCCATGACTTGATCTCGGTATCCCAGCTCTCTGGCCAAGCCGTGGCCAAGCTCAGGCCCGCCACCAGCAATGCAGCTGCCGTTAGCACCTCCATCCGTCTTTGCGCACCAATGCTCTCTCTGATGCTAAGGACGGAAGACAGTTGCTCGAAGTGCTCTCTTGTGGATGACTCGTCTTCGAGCAAAGTCGAGGCGGTGTAGTGCAGGATGCTTCGCAGTTCCTCCGCGAAGTCCCGCTCGGTCGTCTCATTCCCAAAGTTGGGAGCCGTGAAACTTCCACAGTAGGACTTCAACGCTCCGGGACGCTCGACGGACTTGCATATCTCACGCGCTGCAACGGGAACACCTGCACTTCGGTCGAAGAACTGTTGAATCCTTCTGATGGATCGTAGTGTCTTCCTTCTTGACTTAGACAGACGGAGCTCTTCTCGTGCCAGCTTGAGCTCGCGCGAAATTTCTTCGAGATAGGCCGCCGCTGCGACGAAAGGCAACAGACCGTCAAGTTCTTCATTGCAGATGTGGACGACTCCGCTCGGGCCTCTGTACATCTTCAACAGCTTTTCGGGAAGCGATGACAGAGCCAGGCCCGCTACCAGGAAATTTTGCCGGTTCTCTGGATAGAGTGATCGATCCAAAACGAAGCGCAACAGGGGCGTACTCTGGTCTGTCCATATCTCATGCTTCGCAGTGTTGACCAAAATGCGTCGCCAATCGAAGTAGGGTCGCGATGGCTGTGTCGCAAAAACGTCGGTGCTGGCAGTGCACAGCAACTCAGCGAAAGGCATGCTCTGCGCCAATCTTGAGGTGGCGAAGTAGCCGGGGATTGTCCGGTAAAACCAATCGCAGATCGAGCGTCGCAGATCGGACCGATACGCCAGAATCGCTTCCTGCTTGATGTGGGACGGAGTTAGGTGCGTAACCCACCATCGCGCACCTCTTCTGAGGCGGGTACGTCGCTCCAGGTTGAGTTCCTGCTCATAGCGTTTCGCCGCTTCCCTATCGAGCACGAAGCACACGACCAGGCACGTGACAGCGGGGCAGATCTGGTGGATGCGCACAAGCAAGTGGTCCACCCCATCGGGCATCTCCGCCTGATTGTTGACCCCAAGGAACTTGTGCTGTTGATCCGGTCGAACGACCATTCCGACGTTGTAGTTGCCACCCTGGCCGTAGGAGCGTTGCTGCTGAACCCATGCAAGGGCTCCCCCTCCTTCCCGGCCCATGCCACCGGCCGACCAATTCAGCCTGCTTAGTGCCTCATAAAGACGTTCACTCTCAATAGGACCGAACACCTCGACACCCCATAGCGCGCGAACGCGCAGCTCCGTGTCCTCCGGGACGCTGCTTTCTTCGTTGGACTTCCTGTCGCTTCGATGTTCGTATTCGGCGTCCCGTCGATAGGCAGGAATTAGGTTGGGTGCGAACCAGTGCGCCCGCCCCTGTAGCTTGCGCAAGAATGCAGGCATCTCACGCTTCTTCGGCGGAGTACATTCATTGACGACCGCCTCGCCATCCAACGGCGACGGCGAAGCTTGCTGGGGCCTCTCTTTGGCTTTTCTCATGACCCCAGTCTAATCTGGTCCGAGTCGTTGCCCTATAGGACATTCCGACACGCCTGTTGTGCGTCGCTCCGATGGCCGATTTCGCACCAAGAGCAGGCATTCACGATCCAGCCAGGAACGACCGTAATCGCTGCAGTTCGGACATTCGCCACACTGATGTCAGCTGCAGGCTGAGAGCAGCCTCTCGCAGTTGGTCGCTCGCCCGCCAAATTCCGATCCACTACTGTCCTACGTGGTTTCGCTATCCGGACGATCGCAACAACCAGTCAGACCGTCGGCACGTCAGCTCAGTATCCTATCAAGCTACTCGTCCGATTTAACCAAGCCGTTAGTTTTCGGTCTTTGGAAATTCTTGTGGAATATTAGAACGTTGAAGGCATCCTTGTGCAATTCGCTCAAGAAGAAATTTCGCGTTAAATTCGTGACGACTGGCTTTGGGCCACAGCACCAGCGCCCAGATTGAGCTTCCATTTTTTGGAAGTGACTCGGATAGATACCAAGGTGCGGCATCGTTGTAGAACACCACGCCAATCGATGGAAAACCATCTGGCCATACTCTCTCTTGCACGGTTTTCCACGCTGTCTCAAGCTCTCGATAAACTTGCTCCTGTGTTTCGACGTTTAGCAAATTAGGAACATTGGTCTCGATAAAAATAAGGAGCGGTTCCTTCGTATCCTTTGCGACTGCGTCGCGTAGTAATGCGTCGAGGTCGAAAGATTCTGGTTTGCTAACTTGGACCTTGCCGCCGAAGCCAAGTATTCCATGCCGATGCCTGCTCTTTGCCTCGACAGCTAGTACAGCTCCCGTATCCCTATGGGTCGCGTAAAACTCTGGATGCTTGCCCGGCCCTTTTTCCTCTGAGTACCGTAAATCGTAGCCAGATGCCAGCATCATTGCCGCAACTGCTGCTTCAAATCTTGCGCCTTGAAATGTTAGAGGGTTGCGCAATCGGCGTAGTAGTTTTTTTTGCAGTTCTGCGTTGTGCTCGACTAAGTAGAGGTCATATGCAAGTCGAAACCAAGCATTCGTCGCACCCGTGTCCGATCCGTACAGCCCGTTATCGTCTGGAGGCTTTCCATAATTAGCCAACGCATTAATAGTCCGCCACTGGACCGCTGGGTGTTGATCATCTAGCGGTAGCTTTATTTGTGCCTCACCCCATTCCTTCCCAAAAAGGCTATGGAGATGATTGTTAAGAAAATCTGGGAAAACTTTCCATGACTTGGAGTACGCCAAAGTTCTCCCGGATGCTACGAACCGCCATTCACCCATTTCGGCGGTGATAATTTTTTTGATTGCTCCGTGCTGCTCCATGTGTAGCCGTTGTTCGGCTTGATGCTGCCTAAGGGCCGCCATCACCTTCGGTGGAATCGGTCTTAAAGTCGATTGCGGTATCCGATCCAAGGCGCCACAGCAGCGCTTATATTTCATTCCACTGCCGCAAGGACACAACTGATTTCGCCCAATTTTCAAAATTGTTGTCCCCGCAGAACATAAAAATATTGTCGAATCTTAATCTTATCCCTGTAACATTTTCGTTGAATGTAACTATTGCCACCAACCACATCCGTCAGGTTTCATCTCTCAGTTGACTTTTGAATGAAGTATTGAAAAACTTTGACGGACCACTTCAGGCTGGTTGCCAACCTTGATCGTCACAGTCTGACCGGCCGCAATCGCTGCATAAGAGTCGTTGGTGATGGTATAGGACTGAATTTCATTCAGCAATCGAGCATATTCGACACCTCAAATGAAAATTTGCATCTTCAGTGAAATTCCGCGCAATGCTCGTGACACGCATCAGATGCGTGTGTGGCAAGTGACAGTAAATTTAGAGCATCGCTAATCCTTCGACACTATTTGAGGAGCTCTATTACTAAAGCCATTTAATTTCAAAAACATTGGCTAAGGCTCACAAAATTAGTAACTCAAGTAAGCATTCTGAAAATTTCTAAGCATTTCAATCGAAGCTCATTTGTCTCAAATGAAACGTGCTGCAACGCTTGCAGAAATCTTAGAGAGAGCTATGTATGTTTAGACTGTTTTTTATGACCTTACTGTCATTTGTTTTAAGCCTACCTTCGTATGCGCGTGGAAGCGGGCATGGTGGCAGTCATTCGGGAGGAACGCATTCTCATACTGTTCGGGGATACACAAAAAAGGATGGCACTCAAGTAGCCCCTCATCGAGCGACTAATCCAAATCAAACTACAAAGGACAACTTCTCTCACAAGGGGAATGTAAACCCTGACACAGGGAAAGTTGGAACGAGAATGACTAAGTCGTTTTTGATGGTTCTGTTATGTGTGCTCAACATCTTTTTATTCCAAGTGTCCTATGCAAGAGAACCTGCACCAGTCAATGAAAATCAGCTGATAGAACACAGGCACTATAAGAATCGGGAGGGAAGGGATGTTCATTCGCCGGCGCACTCTAAAGACGGAATGCCCCCTGATGGAGCAACTGCTAAGTGCAGAGACAATACATATAGCTTCAGCCGATCTCACCGTGGCACATGCTCAAGGCATGGTGGCGTGATGGCTTGGCTGAACTCGTCAGACCGATTGGATAAAAAGTGATTCGCTGATCTTAATGTCTGAGATTTTTTTGAGAACTGATAAGCACTCTTTTATCCAAAGATTTTCACAAATGGGTTAATCGTTTGAAGCAGTAAGTCGACAAAGCGATGGCATTTCCGATTAGCTGTGAAAGAATTAATTAGAAACTAGCCAAGATGGCAAGCTGACCAGAGTTGAGAGCTTTGGTAGTGCGGGCTTGCTTTGGTGAGTGCGGCCTTTATAGCCCGCGCAGTGATTCGTTTTGCATGCTGCTAGTACTGTTTCGGAAAAATTAATCACTAACCTAAGCATACCAACGGTACAGGATTGCAGCAGGCACCTGCCGTTACAACTTTTAATTTTCAATGGAGATTGATGTCGGCAAAATTTGCCGATTCGGGCGGGAAGCAAAGAGCCATCATGATTTGATGGCAGTATGTTTCGTTATGCGTTACAACATTCTGACTGACTTAACAGAATACGAACAGGCAATGTCCAGCATCTATTGTGGATTAGTTGCATGGGAGCGTAGCCACAATGACATTTTCGGCTCCAGTTGTGGTCGGGAACTTTATTTCAAAATCGCAGAAGGTCATTTCAGCGGGATTGCAGCTGTCAACTCTCTCAAACATGCGTACTACACAGGCCAATCATCAGAGAGAAGTATGCGAAACACTATTCGTCGTTTTGAGGAGCTAGGCTTCTTAGAGCGAAATTCATCTCCGGCCGACTTGCGTGTATCTCAGTTGATACCAAAGGAAGCATTGCTCAAAATATTTCAATCTCACGCATGTGAACTTTATCGGCTAATAAATAAACATTTCGTCATCGTTTACAAAAATGAATGAATTAATCGTGATTTTTTTAACTTCGCCTTAGCGTTGCCTCTAGCCAGTAATTTAATTTTCACTCGCTTTTTTAGGTTCATCGCCGAACACATAAGTCGTACGATTCTTTAGAGCATCGACCATCTCGCCCATCATCCAGGTTGCTTCTGAGTCGAAAATCAATTCAACCTTAAAGCTCGAGTCATCGACTTCAGTCTGAAGAATGCTTCCCTTGACGATGCACATGGATAAACACTTCTTGCTTATGTCATAGTCACCGTGGAATTTTTTAACATGTATCGTCATCATTTGCATCATCAGCTTCCAAAACTTTAAACCGGTAATTCTGGTTGATGCCAAACAAAATGAAGGGAGTTGCTCTGTTTATTTATGCGACTTTTTGTGGGCTGATTAACCTGTTATCTTTGGATAGGTTTTGGGAGAAGGAACGCCACCCAAGTAAGCGGCCGTCACGGATCGGCTATGGTCATCCTGAGTTCAACTATGTGCAGGGACTTACGGAGTTGCGGACTGCTTTCACCACATGAGCACGGACAACAAGGTGGTTATGGCGAGGCCGGATGTCCAGCTCACCCACTATGTTTTCACAGATACCCCTAGGGGCCACGCTACAAAACCTACAAAACTGGGTTTTGTAGCGTTTATTCGGTTTTGTAGCCTGTATAAAACAGCAGTTTTAGATCAAATCACAGCAAATGAAGTGATGGGCTTATGCCACCGGAGGCGTCAAATACTTCGCGTGCAGCTGCTGAATGTCCAACAGCAGGCCGAGGTGCTTGGGCACCCATTCGGGAATCTCTACGCCATCGTTGCGCCACCGGCTAGGGGTGTTGCGGTGTAGTCCGGTGGCTCGGCAAAAGTCGCTCACCTTCCAATTTAGGGCTTGAAGGGCTTGGTCGAATTCATCTAGCGTCATGGGCTGGTCTTTGGCGTTGGTTGGTGATGTCTGCATTGTATTGAGGCTCCCGTAAGTGTGCAAAAATAATTCAAATATGCACATTACTTTACATAACGCCCGTTGTATAAAGTGTGCGATGTGGACAACTTATTGCACATTATCGGGAAATCCTAGGCAAATCAAGGCTTTGCAGTCTTTACCGGTTTTGCTTGTTTTTTAGGCACTTGTCAGACGGCGTTTGTAGCCAGAGTTATCCACAGGGTAGTGTTTTGCTTTTATTTGGTGGAAATTACACAATTGGCGCTACTTGTGCGTGTTTGGTGAATAAATTTTCAGACGGTCATTGAGACCTTGCTTCACTCGCATTCCGCACCGCGATGGACAAACAGTTTGTGCCACGCCTAGCCTCGGACTAATTACCCAAGGCGAAAACAGAGTTCCCCCCGACTCTGCGGTGTGGCCATTTATTCGGGGCTAGGGGATTAATGTGCGATTCAAAAATGAGGAGTGGGACTCGTTGAAAAACGACCCCGACAACTGGCTGCGAATTCCAGATTTTGGGGTGATGCCAGCTGAAGTCAACTACGAGGGTTTCTCTCTGCCTATCCTTGGTCCGGGCATCACTGATGTAGTGTTTCAATCTTGCATCGCCAATATCGTCCGGCAATCAAGGTCAATAGCGCGCAGAATATTTTCTTCGCACAGTGATTTGGTCGAGGTCGCGCTGATTGTGTTGGTGGCGATGCGAAAAGCTGCGCACCCAAGTAGCGCCGGTACTACCCAAAAACCGATCAAAAGTGACGCAATCGTTGCGGTCAATTTTTATCTAGCTATGCTGCATTTAGAGGCTTGCCTCCAAAGCTATAGGAGAAGCAAGGCAATAAGCCTTCAAGAGCTTGCCATGGGCGCGGCCTGTTTGTTGAATATGTCGCAGGAGGTCGTCCCGAACTTGGAAGACTTGGATGTTGTACCGATTGCACATAAAGGCGGGGTAGCGCGAGCAAAAAAATTTGAATCAATTAAAGAGTGGTTACTTCCAAAATGGATCGCTTTTTGTGAAAAACACTCTAAACCTTCTGCAAGTCAATTTGTCCGCGAAATTTATCCCAGCATACTGCTGGCGTTTCCAGCAAGTGGAAAACGACAGGTAAGTGTGACTGAGCGTGCCGTTTACGGTTGGGTTTGTGGATTTAATCGCACATAACTCATCTCAAAAAAAATTTTTGCTAGCAAACAGTAAACATTCTGCTAGCAGACTGTGCGCTCTGCTGGCACACCGCGTTGTCTTGACTATTTAACAGCGACATCATTGCTCCATTGTCAACAAATGGAGTTAGAGAGATGCACCTGTTACGAGAGCCTGAAATCCGAGCTGCCATGGGCTGGCGGTCGCCCACCTCAACGCGCAATGCCATCAAAGATGGTTTGTTGCCCCCGCCTGTGAAAGTGTCGACCCGTTGTTGGGGGCTGCCCTCGAGTGAGGTCGATCTAATCATCAAAGCCAAGATCGCCGGTCAATCTGAACAGCAAATCAAAGCTCTTGTCGCCTTGATTGAAACGCAACGCGCCGCCGAACTCGAGGAGGCCATGCAATGAGTGCTCCCAAAACAGGCATGACTATCGTCGGCTATGTCATCGAATACACCGGTCGCCCTAAGGTTACGAGCCGAGCAGAAAACCCCCGTCTTGATTTTGAACTCTTCAAAAAAATCAAGGGTGGCGAACCGATTACTGACCATGAGATGTACACCCAGTACAACCCCCCAGAGGGTTTCAGCTTGTGGCGAACCAAGCATGGCGATGTGTTGGCTGTCAGGAATGAGGGCGCTTATTAATGTTGACTCAGCAAACCCAAACAATGATCACAAACGCACAGCGCGTTTTGTCGATAGCGTTCCCGAACTTGGAAAGCCAAAAACTGATGGCCACAGTCGCCCCAGCAACCGTTTTCCAGAAGCATCTGCCAACACCTGAACGGGTCGAGGCGTTGATTCGCCAATTTCAAAACAACGGCGACGGTCAAAGCCGTTGCATAAAACATAAATAGGAAAAAATGGAAGTAACCATCACTCCATCGAATACAGCGGCAACCGCCGCCCGCTTCGAAACAACCGTAACCGACTCAGCGGGTCGATCAATCGGCATTAAAGAGCCCGACTTCTTGGCGCAGTTTCGCCTCATCGAAATCCTCGGTCGCTCTGCCGAAAACCAGCAGTATGTGAACATGGTGCGACCGGTTCTTTATGTATGTTCCATTGACGGCGTATCAGTAGCACCTCCACATTCAAAGGGCGAAGTCGAAGCCCTGATTACTCGCCTTGGACCTTCTGGCTACAACGCACTGGCGGCGGCACTCTTGGCGCGTGTCAGTGATGATGAAAACGCGACTAACGAACTAAAAAAATAGTTGGGTATGCGCCTTTTCGACAGGCCGCATACCTTGCCAAAAACGGAGTGCCATTTCACACAGCCCTCGGGCTTACAAGCTCTGATGAGCTTTATCTGCCACCACAAATACGCTCTGGGTTTGCAATTATTTTTGGCGAACTTGATGGCGGGAAATTTGATTGGCACCGCATGGATTGGGAACAACAAAACTAGAAAGCGGGACATGCACGAATTTAAAAGCATCGGTGAATTTGTCAAACACCTCGCCACCGTAAAGGTAGCGGAGGGCTTGGCGGTGCGAAGCGGTTTGAAGCGCGCGGCAAAGCTGGTTGAAAAACAGGCGAAAGCAGAGATCGGCCACTATCAAAAATCCGTTGGTCCGTTTCAGGCGTGGCCAGAACTTGCCGAGAGCACTAAAGAGGACCGTGTGCAAAAAGGCTTCACAGAAAACGACCCATTGCTACGAACGGGTGGCTTGAGAGATTCGATCAGCCATCAGGTGAGTGGATTAGAGGCCGTTATTGGCTCAAGTTCACAGGTGGCGTTATGGCAAGAGCTGGGGACGCCAAAGATGCCACCTAGACCCTTCTTGGGCACAGCATTGGCCCATAAAGAAAAGCAGGTGGTCAAGTTGATTGGTGATCACACCGTGAGCGCTTTGATTGACGGTCGCGCTTTTAGCTACCCGCTCAGGGGCACTGCTTCGCGTGCTAGTGAATGAACCCGAATATTGTCAGCAGCACAAACCCACAAGCATACAAAACAGGTGCAGCAATGCAACATAAAACAACAAACCAGCCAAACACAACAAACTGTGCAAGACGCAAACCAAAGCGAGTTTGCGGAAGGCTTGGTGGGAGCATTCCCTCGGGAACCTTTTCAAAGAAGCCGAATCTTCTCGGTGCCCAGCGCGGTGGTAACACCGTGATGCTTGGGTATTGCACCGACTTGAAACGCCGTGCCGCCCACAGGTGGATTTTCTCTTTGAGATTCATTGACTCACCCCTTAACGGAACGAAAAAAAATGATTAATGCTTACGCTATTGGAATTCGAATAAGCCTGACAAATCATGTCAGCCCGTCGCTTGGTCGGATGATGGCAGACCTAGCAAAAACTGAAAGTGAGGCTCACAAATTACAACGACGCATGGACAAGATCAGAGATGGTTTTGCTTTGTCGTTTGCCTCAATTGGAGCAGGCCTAGCACTAGCGGCACCCTTCAAGGCGGGATTGCACGAGGCCCTGAACTTTGAGCGTGCGGTGCTGCGAATCAAAAACATTGGCGGCATGGACGCAGCTAGTGTCACGGAGATTAGGGGTAGCGCACTTGCGGGGCAATTCAAAGGTATTGCAGCAACTGAAACGGTGGACTTGTTTAGGGATTTGCACGCTGCGTTTGGACACACGCAAGAAGCAAAAGAATTCTTACCGCACTTTGCCGAGTTTGCTCGCATAACGCAAGCCACCTTCGGTAAATCTGCAATTGCGGGCGAAGAAGATGTGAAGGCGCTTGCCAAATTCGCTGAACGCAGAGGTGGCACCAAAAGTCCGCAAGCCATGTCCGAGCAACTGGACCTTGCCATGCGAATTTTGAACGCCTCTGGCGGCGCAATATCTCCCAAAGAGTTGTTGGCTTTTCAGGCGCGAATGGGTGCCATGGGCATCGGCATGTCAAACGATGGCGTGGCAAAGATGTGGGCGTTGATGCAGGAGCAGGGTGGCTCCAAAGCGGGTACCGCTTTGAATTCGGCCATGCAGAACTTGATCAACGGCAGAGGCACCGAAGGTTCGGGGCATGTCTTGCGAAAAATTGGTTGGGTTGATGAAGCCGCTAACCATAAAAACCTGAGAGAAATTTACGGCGACAACTGGAATAAGCACCTCAACAAAGTCACTGCTAATGCATTGAAAAACTCAGACCTCGCTAAAGAGGATATGGTGGGCTGGGTGCGTGATGTTGGTCTGCCACTGATAAACCAATATGTCGACAAACAGGGCGTGAAAGACTCCAAAAAGCGAGAGGGGATGATTGTTTCACTTCTCGCTCAGGCCTTGAGTAACCGCCTCGGTGCGGATTCGGTTGCATTGATCGCTACGCAAATGGATCGCATTCTGAAAGACCACGGCATTTACCAAAGCTCAAAGGGAATCCGAGAGTCTGGTCAGCAGCTAGATAACAGCCCACTTTCAAAGTTTCAAGACCTACACGCTCGTTGGGAGACTGGCCTCGTTAATCTCGGCGAATCGGCATTACCTATCGTGGTTCCGTTAGTTGAGGATTTGGCCAAATCACTTCGGTCATTTAACGAATACGCAGAGAAAAGCCCCGAGACGATTCAGCACATCACCAGCGCCTTTCTGGGGTTGGCTGGGGTCTTAATCGGCGGCGGCGTGATTGGAATACTCGCGAACACCACTAGAAGTTTCGTGCTGCTGGGCGAAACGATTGCGCTTGTTGCTGGGGTTCAACAGATTGGTGCCTTGCAAAAAACGCTTGGGCTTGGCGTGGCGGGCGCGGCTGCGTTTGCGGTGGTAGAGCTTGGGCGGCTAGCGTTAGCTCTAAAGGAGCTATGGGACGCAAAACACCACGAAGGCGTGAAGTTGACCAATGAAGCAAGTCAGCGCCTAAAAGATCCAAGCATTCAGGCAAAACTAAAAGAGATGGACTCGGACTTCAGAGCGCGAGTGCCCTTACCTGCAAGCGGAATGGTTGGTACGGGGCCGGTGCCCCCCGTTCGATCAGGTGTCTATGTTTCGGGGCCGACCACAAATCAGAAAACGGTACAGGTCAACAGCGTCGTCAACATAGACGGTCGCAAGGTGGCTGATGTCGTTTCCATGCACCAAACAACTGAGATGAATAAGCCAAATAGATCCTCACCACTATTTGATTCGAGCCTTGGCGTCAGTTGGGGGGCTTCAAAATGAGCGCGGATCAACTTACTAGTTCTGCAACGGCGAGAAATCCAAGGGGAGCCGTTAAGTTAACAGGTGATGATGGCATCGCCGTGTTTTTTCAGGGTTGGACAGTCTTTGAAACTGACAACAACGCGGCCAGAAGCGCTGACACATTTAGGATTGAATTTGCAATAGCCGGCCTGTCTGAGGCGAGAGGCATAGATTGGTTTTCATCACAGAAAAGTATTACGGCGGAAATTTTTGCAGGTTTGCCAAGCGATCCGGCCAATGTGCAAATTAGCGATATGAGTTCGCTTATTTATGGCGAGGTCGACGATATTCAGTTTGACCTAGTTCGTGGCGTTGTAGAGCTATCTGGACGCGACCTCACGGCACGACTCATTGATGAGTTAACCAGTGAAAGCCATCTAAATCAAACGGCGAGCTCAATTGCAAAGAGCCTTGCACTAAAGCATGGGTTGACACCAGTTGTAGCGGCTACTAAAGGCTTTGCAGGCACTTATTACAAAGAAGATCACATCAGCTCACTTTCAATGCGAAGTGAATGGGAGTTGCTGAGTTACCTAGCCGAAAAAGAGAATTTTCTTCTCTATGTGAATGGCAAAGAGCTTCACTTCGAGCCAAAACCTAGTGAGTCAGATGGTCATTACATCATTGAGTGGAACGGGCAAAACGAGGACAGGGGATTTGCGACAAGTAACACAATTGATTTGCAATTTTCAAGGTCTCTCACAATTGCCAAAGGAATTACTGTTGAGGTGCGTAGCTGGAATGAAAAGCAAAAGAATGGTTTTTCTGCTTTTTACCCAAAGACGGCGCGTTCTATTCAGCCAGGTCAATCGGCAGCTAAAACGCTCAAGCGTAGGTTTTCAATTCCAAACTTAACGCCAGAGGATGCGCAAAAAATTGCAGAGTCTAAGTACAGGCAGATCATTCAACACGAAGTTAGATTGACTGCATACCTTCCCGCAGACCAGCAGCTTGACTGTACAAAAACAATACTCGTTCGAGGAACAAATACGAAACTTGATCAGGTGTATTACTTGGAGAGTGTGCGTAGGACGATGAGTGTCCACGAAGGCTATCGAATGAATATTCGCGCAAGGAACAAAGCGCCGGAGACCGAGCTTTGACAAAATCACTAAAGGACTGCTATAGTCCAAATGTCCCCAAAAGGACGGTGCTTAACAACACCATGAACACAGCGGTCGCAACCTCCACCGCAAGCGAGGTTTTGTCTTGTCCAAATTCAAGGGTAGGTCGTTGTTACTCGGCGGCCACCCCCAAAGGTTTCGGACAGGGTGCGCGTATTCGTAAGGTGCGCGGCGTGACTGTGTTCACGTTTTCAACACCCTGTCCACCTTATGTGCTTGAAAACGCAGACGGTGGTTTTAAGTCTCACACAGGAGCAAACCATGCCGAAACTCACGCCCAAAATAGGCTATGTCCCCAGCGCAGAAGGCGCGTTGATCACCTTAGAAATTATCAGATCAGCGCTAATGCAACCCATCACATTTTTAAGTGTGCAGGTCGCAACCGAACTCACAAAGGGCTTTCTAAAAAATTTAGAGAGCATTTCAGATGAGATTCGCCTCAAACAAAGTGGTGGTGCCGAATGAGTACGCCCACCCAAACGAACAACACGGTGGAGCTTCACGCCGCTATCGAAAACAGCTTAAGCACAGCGCTTCACCTAGTTCGTACAGGAAGAAGTGTCGCGGACTTACAGCGCGCAACAGCGCGTGCGGTGCGTGCTGCCACGCTACTCAAAAAGATTTGCGAAACAACGCAATTTCAAATTGGGGGTGCTGTATGAATTTTTTAATCGACAGGGAAACCGCCTCAGAACTCAACCCAATTATTGGCATAGGCACCCAAGAAACTCTTGCAACTATTCAGCGAATTAGTGACGCTTTGGCCGAACTATTGGCTATTGAGGCTGACTTGGGCAAATTCTCTATCAAAGAGTTTTCGCCGCTTTGCAGAGTTCTATCAGCTGCGGTCGCGTATGAGCGGCTTGCAGTTTCTACTTCGAACAAAACTATTCATTGAGGAGAACGCTATGAAACAACGCGAAAAAATCGACCTCCAATATTCCGCAGCAATGCACCACCCTTTGAAATTGATAAGCCCTGAGGCTATCAACTCCAACTGCCTTGACTACTCATGGTCGTGTGTTGCCGGACAGAAACTAACGGTGGACCTTTTTGGTTGGCGCAAGGAATTTTGGGAAGACGGACTCGACGATGACGAGCAAAACACGGAGGACGCAACGCGCGAAGTTCGTGAAGCAATTGAATACTGCGTAGAAACATTGTTAAACCCTGATGGTGGCGAAACCAAGCGAGGTTTGGCGGTTGGGTTTCTCGATGAGGTCGCAACAATTTTGATTGATGCGCTGGCTCTGCCCACCCTCCGAAAAAATGCTGAACGGAGGTTTGCTGAAAGCGTGCAAAAGCAGCGTCGGCTTGATCTTGCCGAATTAACGCAATGCGTTGAACTGGCATCGAGTATTTCCCCAAGCAGTCGGCGGGAGGAGATTTGATATGGCCAACCCAACTACTGATCACAACGAACTGGCAAAAAAGGTGGACCAAGCCCAAGGCGTTGTCGACGCACTATGCCAAGCCCCATACCTGCGCGAAATAACTAGAGAACAACTCACGCACCTGTTGAGCGACTTGCTAAATCAAATTGAAACATTAATCGACGGCCAAGGAGTGCCCACATGAACAACTTATTCACAATCAACAAATCATCAATCCACTCGAGTGCATACGCTGGCACCCTCTACCTGAAAGGGGGGGTACTGCATGAGTAACAACATTCTTGATCGCCTGACAGAAAAAGAGTTTGCGACATGGCAGGCCCGCTTTGCACTGTTGGGGCAGAGGCTCACGCGAAGCAATCCGGTGGACGGGCCAGAGACATATTTTGTGACTCGTTGGGGCATGGCGAAAGAAATCTTTACATTCTTGGAGCTGCAAACCTTCTATTTCAAACTAGGGGGTAAGCCATGAGCGCGGTTGTTGAATTCAAAACAGTAATTGCAGCCGCAGGTTTAATACCGCCCGATGAGATTTTCGAGGACGGTCTAATTCACCGATTCGACTCTGACGGTCGCAAGGGCAAAAAAACAGGTTGGTATGTTTTCCATGGTGACGGTGTGGCAGCGGGTTCATTCGGCTGTTGGAAAACGGGTTTTCAATCGACATGGTGTTCACAGAACGCAAACATCTTGAGCGAGTCGCAGCGCCAACAATTCAATGAACGCATGGAATTAGCCAAGATTCAGCGCGAGGTTGAAACAAAGGCCAAGCACCTTGAAGCTAAAACCGAGTGTGCCGAGCTTTGGTCAAAGTCAAAACCTTGTCCAGAAGGAGGCCACCCCTACCTGCAAACCAAAGGCGTGAAGCCCTACGGGATTAACTTGCAGCGCGACACCCTTCTGGTGCCATTGCGAGTTGGCAAAGAATTGGTGAGCATTCAATTCATTGGACCGGATGGCAATAAACGATTCAAAACAGGAGGGCAGGTTCAGGGGGCGTATTTCGCCATTGGCAAACCACGCGGAACTTTGGTGGTGTGCGAAGGCTGGGCAACCGGCGCATCAATCCACGAAGCGACAGGCCACGCGGTGGCTGTTGCATTCAATGCGGGAAACCTCAAAGCCGTGGCTTTGGCTATGAAGGAAAAACTGCCAGACGCCAGAATCGTGGTAGCCGCTGACGATGACGCATTCGGTGCAGAGAATGTGGGTTTGCTTAAGGCAAAGGAGGCGGCGCAGGTGGTCGGTGGATTTCTGGCGGTACCTGACTTTGGGAACTACCGACCAGATAGAGCAACCGACTTCAATGATTTACACCAAGTTGCAAACATCGAGGTTGTGAAGCGTTGTATTGAAAATGCGCAGCCCGTCAAAATTGCTGAGTCACCTAAAAAGATTTGCGCGGATGATGGCGTGATTTTTGTTAATGGTGCTGACTTAGTGCCGGAGCCGATAAATTGGTTGTGGCATGGCTGGCTTGCAAAAGGGAAGCTGCACATACTTGCAGGACAACCCGGTCTTGGCAAAACCACTATTGCAATGTCTTTGGCGGCAACAGTCAGTACAGGCGGTCAATTTCCCGATGGATTTTCTTGTCCTGCGGGCAATGTCCTGATTTGGAGTGGCGAGGACGACCCTGCTGACACTTTGCTGCCCCGATTGTTGGCGGCGGGTGCAAATGCCAATCGGTGCTACTTTGTTACCGGCACCAAACGAGATGGCGAGGTGCAGCCGTTTGATCCTTCTACCGATATGTTGCAGCTGGAAGCCAAAGCCATGTCTATTGGCGGGGTAGCCTTAATTGTTGTTGATCCCGTGGTTTCGGCGGTTACGGGTGACTCGCACAAGAACACCGAGGTGAGACGCGCCTTGCAGCCCTTGGTCGATTTAACCAGCCGGCTCGGTTCTGCATTGCTGGGTATCAGCCACTTTTCAAAAGGTGGGGTGGGGACGGAGCCCGCGAGTCGAGTTATCGGGTCTGTGGCGTTTACTGCAGTTGCCCGCGTTGTGTTGGTTGCGGCAAAGGTAAAAACCATTGAAGGCACAGACCGCCGGTTGCTGGCCAGAGCCAAATCAAACATTGGACCGGACGACGGAGGCATCGAATACACCTTCGACCAGATCGAGGTCTTGAAAGAAATTCAGGCAAGCCGAATTGTGTGGGGTGATGCCATTGAGGGGTCAGCGCGTGAATTGCTGACCGATGCGCCGGATGACAACGACAGTAAAAGTGAATTGCAAAACCTGCTGTTAAAAGAACTTTCTACCGATGGCTGGACACCGGCTAAAAAGGTATTTGAGACCTTGGCTGAAGCAGGATTTCCAGCTCACCAAGTTAGGCGTGCAGCTTCAAAAGCCGGGGTCAAATTTCAAAAGGGGGGCATGAACAAGGGTTGGTATTGGCGTCTTATTGGATCGCCAGAGCAAGAACTCAATGTTGAGAAAACACCCGAAGATTACAAGATTCCCGAAGATTACACCGAAGATCACACGTCTCAAAACCCTGTAATCTTCGTAACCTTCGGTGAAAACATGCAATCTTCGGGACAACCTTCGCAGGGTGAAGTTTTTGCGGAATCTGATGATTTCGAGGTTTTCTGATGACGCCTGAACAAGTGTCAGTCAAACTCAAAATGTCAGGATTCTCCATGTCCTTGACGAGCGATGATCGTCTCCAAATTTCACCGGCAACAAAGTTATCTGATGACGATCGCAGTTTGATCGTGGCCAATAAAACTGGCTTGATTGACTGGCTGAAAAAGGCTGCTAATGAAAGTTCTATGGTGGCACCGCTTGTAAATCAGCGTGGCCACCAAGGTGCTTTCAATTGGAGTGATTCTGAAATCGAGTCATTCAACCGCCGAGTGGTTCAATTTCAAAACCAAAGCATTGACCTTCCCAAAGCAGAGGCGATAGCAGAAACCCTGCTGGTGCGCGACCGAGATACCGACGACCGACGCATGTGTGTGGAGTGTCTCTCCCTTGCCAAATTCAACTGCACAACCCCCAAAGCCGCAGGCCTGACCACTCGGGATGTGCGCCCCATTCGCTTCATGCTGCAACGGTGCGATGGTTTCAAAGGAAGGATTTAAATGTTTGAAGGACTAATAGGTGGCAAGCTGTACGGTGTTGCCACACAGAAAACCGGCAAGTCCGGTAAGCCATTCGTTACCGCCAAGGTTCGAGTGCCCACGGGTGACGAAACCGTTTTTGCAAATGTTATTGCATTTGATTCAAAGACTTGTGATGCACTTGTGGCGCTTAGTGATGGTGAAGCCGTGTCGCTGTCTGGTTCGGTCAAGGTTAGTGCTTGGGTAGACAAAGAGGGCCAGCCGCGCCCCAGCATTGACATGGTGGTCTCTCAGGTTTTAACGGCCTATCACATCACAAAAAAGCGCAAAGCGATGGCCCACGGCACACAGCCAGACCATGGTGAATTTGACCATTGGCCACATCAAGAAAGTTAACGATGCCGCCCACCAAAAGCACAAAACGCACGCCTCAATCCAATTTGGTTATTGACGCCGATGTTTTACCTACCCCCCACCAAGATGACGCCGAGATCAACCAAAGAGTGTCAAAGATCAACCTCAACGACTTGGACGCTGTCCGTAGGGAAATGGCCCGTGTCTATCGGGACATGAGGACTTACAAAATTGCTAGCCAAGACGGTACCCGATTCGTTTATGTGCTTGGTGAAATTCGAAAAGTGTTCGAGGCCGTAGACATGGATAAACGCATTTCAGCTTTGGAGGTAGATCGCAATGGCCAGTAATTTAAAAGCCCGTCTTGAAGCCTTGGAATTTAGGCGTCTCAAGAAATTAACGCCAAACCATGCAACGAATGAGGCCGTTGGAAGAATAATGGTTTCGATAAAAAGTTTCGTTGGGGACAACATCGGTTGGCTTGAAATGGCTGAGGAAAATGCGGACCGAATTCGAGCCGGTCAAGCGCCAACAGAATGGGGTCAACAATTGCTTGATGCCGTACCAGCAGACGCACTGATGACTTTGGACAACTTGACGCCGCAGGACTTCCTGCTGTTTGTGTTGGCACCGGAAAGGAATGAAGATGGTTACTACATTGACCCTTAAAAGGCGGCTGGAACTTCTTGAAGGGATTCAGCCGGTGATTGAACCCAAACTCAGGGAGTTAACTGATGAACAGTTACTTGCGGTGCAGGCTGGTGTTCGGATTGATGTGCAAGACGGTGAACGCAGAGCTATTGCAACCGTTCTCAAGACAATTGGCAACGGTAAGCGCCTAGACGAGTTAACCGATAACCAACTCACCGCCGTGGTGCTTGGTGGTGTTTTATGAGTTTGTCACTACTACGCAGATTGGAAGGTCTAGAGGCGAGTCTAAGGACCGCACCAAAGCGTGAGCCTAGGCTCGAGCTAGAGCGCAAAGGAGGGCGCGATAGTTTTATTTTGAAGTCTTTACATTTCCCTGCCGGCACAAGTGATTGGCGCGATGCCACGCCGGATGAATTGGCCAAGTACCAACATGCAATTGAAACGGTGCGCGAGAAGTATTGATTCCTGTGTGTGAGGAATGCTCGAAATCAATTTGAGCTATAGGTCCGAACAATGAATTTCGTTCGCCATCTGTTAAGGTTGAGTTCCCATTCCTTAAATGTTTAGTTTCGGATATAGCAAACCAAAATGTGGGGTACAAAATGGGGTACGAAATAAATAAAAATTTCAAAGAATCTAGTATTCATAGGGTTCGCAGAGGATGATTCAATAGACGCCAGCCCACCATATGCAAATCCCCAACTCAGGCGAGTTGGGGTTTTTTCTTTGGGTGTGCTGCTTCGCTTTTTGCGGCTTTATTCGCTAAGCTGTTTACCTTGCACATGTCCTCTTGACCATGCGCACCAAGCCCTGTTTCCTCAAGAAATTCAGTTGTTTTCTGCAACATCTGCGCGTTTGCGTTTGGCCAGTATCACAGCGGAGTTGAGACCACTGATGAGCATGATCGGCCACAAGAAAGTGCAGACCATGGCCCACAACAAGCGACTGCCCAGCGTGGGGGCGTCCTGAGGTGTGTCAGCCTTGTGAGGGCCCTCGCTGAAGAGGTGCTTGTGAG
>JACCED012083003.1_pt1 | contig 19065 bp, 19 predicted proteins | sample 7455021 | NCBI WGS metagenome assembly JACCED01 (sample SAMN15323456, study PRJNA562643) | freshwater metagenome | isolation source: river surface water | place: USA:Blue River Watershed | collected 2017-08-19 | reverse complement strand
CTATTTCGGGCAATATCTACGCCAGCTGCGCCAGCGCTTTCGGCTGGTGCTGGTGACCGAGGAATCCCAGGCAGATGCGCATGTCCGACCCCATTTCGACGATGTGCGGGTCTTCAAACGGGGCAATGGCACGGAGTACCTGAAGGACCTTGCCGAGCAGATCACCGCCATAGCCCCCGATATGATCTTCTGGCTGAGCGTCGGCATGCGGCATTGGGGGCCGGTTTTGGCCAATCTGCGTCTGGCGCCGATCCAATTCGCCGGGCTTGGGCATTCCGCTTCCACCTTCTGCGACACCATTGATTATTACGTGACCGAGCAAGGCTATATTGGCGATGCCGCGCTGTTGTCGGAACAGCTGGTGCTGCTGCCCGATGACAGCCTGGTGTTTGAAAGATCGCCACATTACCAGCCGCTGGCGCCCATGATTCGCCAGGAAGCGACACCGCTGCGCATCGTGTTGCCTTCCAATCTGCTGAAGCTCAATCCGCGTTTCATGGCGGTGTTGCGCCGCATTCGGCAGGCGGCGCGCAGGCCCCTGGAATTTCGGGTTTTTCCCAATGTTTCGGGGTTGGAATTGCTGGCGACGGAGCGGGTTTTCCAGCGCGTGCTGCCCGACAGCATTGTCTATCCGGTCATGGCCTATAACGCCTATCTGCAGCGGCTGAATGAATGCGACCTCAATCTAAGCCCCTTCCCCTTTGGTGGGCTGCATAGCGTGGTGGACTCGCTCCGCCAGGGGATTCCCGTGGTGGCGCTGGAAGGGCTGGAACCCCATGCGCGCACCGATGCCATGCTGTTGCGCCGGCTTGGCATGCCGGAATGGCTGATTACCCAGAATGAGGAAGCCTATATCGCCGCAGCACTGCGCCTGATTGAAAATGATTCGGAACGCTTGGCGCTCAGCCACCAAGCAGCGGGGCTTGGCATAGACAGCCTGTTATATGGCGATGCCACCACGCCGCTGCGGCAGGAAGTGGTGGAGAGCATCTGGTGGATCTATCAGCACCATGAAGCGATCAAGGCATCCGGGCGGAAAGTCTTCTACCCGGCTGATCGGGCGGATTTCCCAGCCAGAAGCGCCTAAATGAGCGGCGGGGGTGTTTGATCCGGGCGGATAAGGCTCTACATGCCGGCCATGCCCAACCCCGCCCTTGTCTGGTTCCGCCAGGATTTGCGCCTTGCCGATAACCCGGCGCTGCATGCCGTGGCCGATCGGCCCATCCTGCCGGTTTTCATCCTGGACCCGGCCGCCGCCGGCGCCTGGGCGGAGGGTGGCGCATCGCGCTGGTGGCTCCATCACAGTCTTTTGGCGCTGGCGCGTGACCTGAAAGCGCTTGGCGCGCCGCTTTTGGTGCTGCGGGGTGACGCTTTGGCGCTGCTGCCGAAGCTCGCGGCTGAAATCGGCGCCGATGAAATCCATGCCGGGCGGCTGAGTGAACCCTGGGCGCGGGCGCGCGATGCCAAACTGGCCGAAGCGCTGCAAGGGGCCGGGCGGAAGCTGGTGTTGCATCGCTCGGCCCTGCTGCATGAACCGCATCTGGTGCGCACCGGGGCGGGCAAGCCCTATGCGGTTTATACCCCTTTCTCCCGCACGCTGTTCGGCTTTGGTGATCCGCCACCGCCCATCCCGGCGCCCGCGCGGCTGCATCTGGCGGCTGGCACCGCGGCAGGCCTGGATATCCCTGCCCTTGGCCTGCTGCCGCGCCCGCCCGAGCCCGATTGGGCGGCGGGGTTTGGCGCTGTCTGGCAGCCCGGGGAAGCCGGGGCGGCGCGGCGACTAGCCGATTTCTTGGCCTCAGGCGTGAATGCCTATGCGGATCGGCGCAATGAACCGGCCGCCAAGGGGGGCACCTCTGGCCTCTCGCCCCATTTGCATTTCGGCGAAATCTCCCCCCGCCAGGTCTGGGCCGCGGCGCGGGCAGCGGCGCCGCAGGGGGGCGCGGGGCTCGAGACCTTCCTCAAGGAAGTGCTGTGGCGGGAATTTTCGCATCATCTGCTCTGGCACCGCCCGGAAATGCCGGAAGCGCCGTTGCGCGCCGAATTCGCCACCTTCCCTTGGGTGCCGGATGCGGCGCTGCTGCGCGCCTGGCAGCGCGGGCAGACCGGCTACCCCATTGTGGATGCCGGCATGCGCCAGCTTTGGCAGACCGGCTGGATGCATAACCGGGTGCGCATGATCACGGCTTCGTTTCTCGTGAAACATTTGCTGCAACCCTGGCAGGCGGGTGAGGCCTGGTTCTGGGATACGCTGGTGGATGCGGACCTCGCGGCCAATAGCGCGTCCTGGCAATGGGTTGCAGGCTGCGGGGCAGATGCCGCGCCGTATTTCCGTATTTTCAACCCGGTGCTGCAGGGCGAGAAATTCGACCCCGAAGGTGCCTATATCCGCAGCTGGTGCCCGGAATTGGCCAAGCTGCCCGCGCGCTTCATCCATAAGCCGTTTGAGGCACCAGAGATGATTCTGCGTGGCGCCGGCGTTGCGCTTGGGCAGACCTACCCCAAGCCGGTGATTGACCTGGCCGCCGGCCGGGCACGGGCGCTGGCAGCTTTCGCGGCGCTGCGCAGCGCATGATTTCGGCCGAATTTCTGCGCGGTGCCGGCTTCAAGGGGCTGCGTGTCGTGGGTGATGTGCATGGCGAAGCCAATGCCTTTGAAGCCGCCATCGCCGGGGCGGAAGCGCTTGGGCTTTTCATCATTCAATTGGGCGATTTGGTGGATTACGGGCCGGATAGCCCAGGCGTGCTGCGCCGTGCCTTCCATTTGCTGGATAGCAGGCGCGGGCTTTTCCTGCTGGGCAACCACGAACATAAATTACGCCGCGCCCTGATTGGCGAAGACCCCAGGCGGCTATTCATTGCGCCCGAGGGGCTGGGCCGCACCCTGGAACAATTGAAAACTGCCCCGGATGGGGAAGCCTTGGCGGCGCGCGCGATTGCGGAGATTGCCCGCGCGCCGGCATGGCTACGGCTGGGCCAGGCCATGTTCATTCACGCGGCCTATCACGATGCCATGCTGCACCGCGCACCACCGGAAGATGCCGGCACGCGGCGGCCCGATGGCGCCCTTTCCCGCGCCCTTTACGGTGAGGTTACCGGCCAGCGCGGCGCGGATGGCTATCCGCAGCGCGCCACGCGCTGGGTGGCACGCATCCCGGAAGGCATCACGGCCTATGTCGGGCATGATAACCGCTCGACCGATGGCCGGCCGCTCGAAATCCGGGGCGCGCGCGGGGGCAGGGCGATATTTCTCGATACCGGCGCGGGCAAGGGCGGGGCGCTCGCCTGGATCGACCTGCCCTTTGCTGAGACCTAGAGCAGATCACGTTCAGATAGCATTATCTGAACCTGTGAAGATGCTCGAAAAACAATGACGCAGAGCGGCTTGCGTGGCTCCATGTGAACGCAACACGGACTCGTCCAGCCGCCCGCGAAGCTCAGCCCCAGAGCTTCGGATTGGCCAAATCCCGCGCAATGCGTTCCGCCGCCGCATCCAAAAGCGCTTCGCCTTTCGCAGGGCTCGCGGTGCGGGCATCCCCGATCACGCCATTGGCGCTGAGTTCCTTGAAGGACCGCCGACGCGCCAAAGCGGGCGGTTGGCCCTCCACCCGCGTGCTATGCGGGCCATGCTGTTCGGCAAGGCGCGCGGGGCGGACCGCTTCGGGCATCAGGGTCATCACCATGGAAGCCTCGGCTTCGCAGGCATGCAGCACATTGGATTGGCGTTCCAGAATGGGCGCGAAAGCATCGCCCGCCATATGCCAATAGGTCGCGGCGGCAACCGGAATACCGCTTTCGGCCTGCGCATCCACGGCGGCGACCGCCACCGCTTCCGCATTGCCACCATGGCCATTCAGCAGCATGGCGCGCTTGAAGCCGGCGCGGGCCGCTGAACGCACAATGCCCCGCAACACGCCACCAAAGGCCGCGTAATCCAGCGTGACGGTGCCACCAAAAGGCACGTGATGTTCGGCCAAACCGGTCCAGACACAGGGTGTGACCACCACTTTTTCGCCTGCTTCGATCATGCGCCGCGCGACACGATGCGCGACACCCGTGGCGCAAATGATATCAACGCCGGTCGCCAGTGCCGGTCCGTGTTGTTCCAGGGATGCCACCGGAATGATCACCAAAGCCCCCGCCGCAGCGCGGGCATTGAGTTCTTCCGAGGTCATTTTCATCCATTCGATTTCGGTCGTCATATGTCTCACTCCGCTAGGGCGCCAGATCGCGCGCCAGGATGGTGTCAAAGGCAGGCTGGGGAAAGGCTAGAGCAGATCACGTTCAGATGGAATCATCTGAACGGGCGAAGATGCTCGAAAAACAACGAACTAGAGCGGGTTGCGTGAAGCCATGTGAACGCAACACAACCTAGCGCCGGATGCGCCGCGCTGGAACACTCCAGCAGCGCCTGACCGAAGCTGACCAGTCTTTTTCGAGTGATCAGGCGGCAGGCTCAGGGGGCCATGCTGGCGCTGGCCAGAAATGCCTGCGCCTTGGCACGCATCGCGGCCAGTTTTTCCGGTTTCAATTTACGCAAGCCCATCACTGGCATGGCCATGCGTGGGTTGCGCGAAAATTCCTCGGCATGGCGGGCAATGAAATCCCAATAGAGGAAATTGAACGGGCAGGCGCGCGGCCCCACCGCATCCTTCGCATCATGCGCGCAGCCGCGGCAATAATCGCCCATGCGGTTGATATAGGCCGCCGAGGCCGCATAGGGCTTGGACGCCATCACCCCGCCATCGGCGTAAAGCGCCATACCCTGGGTATTGGGCAATTCCACCCAATCAAAGGCATCGGCATAGACGGCAAGATACCAGCGATTGACCTCGGCCGGATCAAGCCCGGCAATCAGCGCGAAATTACCCGTGATCATCAGGCGCTGGATGTGATGCGCATAAGCATGATCGCGCGTCTGCCCCACGGCTTGGGACATGCAGCGCATGGAAGTTTCAGCGCCCCAATAAAACGCTGGCAAGGGGCGCTTGGCCCCAAGCGCATTGCCTGCCGCATAGCCTGGCATCAGCAGCCAGTAGAGCCCGCGCACATATTCGCGCCAGCCGATGATCTGGCGAATGAAACCCTCCACGGCGTTCAGAGGAGCCTTGCCATCGCGCCAGGCTTGCTCGGCGGCGATGCAAATCGCGCGCGGATCAAGCAGGCCGATATTGAGGCTGGTGGAAATCAGCGAATGAAACAGAAAGGGCTGATCTGCCGCCATGGCATCCTGATAATCGCCAAAGCGCGGCAGGCGATCACGGATAAAGGCCTTGAGCGCGGCTTCCGCATCGCGGGCCGTGACGGGCCAGGCGAAGCCTTCTGCCGCGCCGAAATGCGTGCCGAAACGTGCGAGCACCAAGTCTATCACCTCACGCGTGATGTCATCTGGCGCAAAACGCGGCGCGGCGGGGGGTGAGACGCCAGCGGGCAAGGAAGCGCGGTTTTCGGCATCGTAATTCCAGGCGCCGCCGGCGGGTTCATCGCCTTCCATCAGCAGGCCCGTTTCGCGGCGCATTTCGCGATAGAAGAATTCCATGCGGTATTGCTTGCGCCCCTTGGCCCAGGCGCGAAAGCGCGGCAGGTCGCAAATGAAGCGATGATCGGGGCGGATTTCGACCGGCAGGCCGAGCGCTTTTTCCCAAGCCGCCATATCCTGCAAGACGCGCCATTCGCCGGGATGGGTTGCGATGATGCGTTCTGGCCGATGCCGTGCGACCGCGCGCGCCACTTCACCGGCAAAGCTTTGCGTATTCGCCGGATCATCCAGGCGGATGTAATCCACCGTCACGCCGCGCGCTTCCAAGGCGCGGGCGAAATGGCGCATGGCCGATAGGATCAGGATGATTTTTTGCGGGTGATGCGGGACATAGGTGCATTCATCCAGCACCTCCATCATCAATACGCGATCCTGTGCGGGGTCGAGGCCCTCAAGCGCAGAAAGCCCGGGCGTCAATTGATCGCCCAGCACCACGCGCAATGTGGCAAGCTTGGTCATCCCAGTGGCTCATAGGTTACGGCGCTGCCATCCTCACCCTGCGTGGTAAAGGCGATCCAGCGCGCAGCGGCATCATAGCCGGCGATAGAGGTGATCTCGCTGGTCACGCGATATTGGCTGCCGCCATTAGCCGCGCTGCGGGCGATTTGCCCGGTGAATAATTGGCCATTCACCGGGCGAAAAAGCGGCCGCGCAAAAATGGCGGGATTCCACCAGGTCAAAGGTGCGGCGTTGCGCGGCAGGCGTTGCGTGCCTTCTGGGCCATGCGCCACCAAGCCGCCCGCTTCAACGGCGATTTGTGTTGTCGTCAGGCTGCCATTGCGTTCATGCCGCGATACCAGCCGCAGCAATTGGTCCCTTTCCCAGTCTTCTTCAATTTCATGCCGCAGGCGAAACACCGTGAAGCCGAGTAGTTTGACCTGCAAATCCAATTCCGTTCGCACGCTTTGCCGCGCCGGGGTGCCGCGCAGGCTCACCTGATGCGTGCCGATCTCTCGCCCTTCGCGCATGACGCGAAAACGCGCCGCAGCGGGCTCAGCCCTGGCGGTAGCCGCAACCGCCATAAGCGGCAGGGTGAGCAAGCTCCGACGCGCAAAAATCATCCACGGCTCCTTAGGCTGGAACGGCCACCATCAACAGCGATGACCTGGCCGGTGATCCAGCCGGATTGTTCCGATAGCAGAAAATCCGCAAGCGCGGCGGCATCCTCACCCTCACCCAGCCTTGGGATGGGGTGCTGGCGGGCGATTGCCTCGGCCATGGACGCATTGCCGAGCAAGGGGGCAGCCATGGTGCTGCGCGTCAGTGACGGGGCGATGCAATTCACCCGAATGGCCGGCGCCAATTCGGCCGCCAGCGCTACGGTCAGCCCCTCCACCGCGCCTTTGGCAGCCGCGATGGCGGCATGATTGGCAAAGCCGGCACGCGCCGCGATGGAGGAAAACAGCACCACCGACCCCTGCCCAGCCACCAGCGCTTCCTGCGCGGCCTGCACCGCCAGGGTGGGACCCAAAGCATTGATCCGAAAGGCGTCCATCATATCCGCTTCCGTGACACGCTTGAGCGGCTTCAGCGCAATCGACCCCACGCAATAAGCCAACCCCGCCAGGGGGGTACCGGCGGCAGCAACGGCAGCGCCAAGCCGCGCCGTATCCGTGACATCTGCGGGGATGACGATGCTATTCGGCAATTCCGCCGCCAAGGCCGAGAGCCGCCCCTGGTCACGCGCGACCAGGGCCAGGCTCACCCCGCGCTTGGCTAAACGCCGTGCCAGGGCAGCGCCGACCGCCCCCGTGGCACCCAAAATCAAAATGCGCGCTTGCGTCATGCCAGACATCCCCTTGTGAAGGTCTTCAAATGGTCATGCTTCGCAAATGCGCGAGGGGCGCGACAATTTCCGCGCGACATGCCAGAATGCCCCCTGAGATGCGACAATTACTTCTGCTGCGGCACGCCAAATCGGCCTGGGATGACCCGGCGCTCGCGGATCACGCGCGGGTGCTGAATGGTCGCGGCCGGCGCGCGGCCACGGCCATGGCCCATGCCATGCAGGCGCTTGGGCTATCGCCGGATGTGGTGCTGGTGTCTTCAGCACGCCGCACCTTGCAGACCCTGGAAGCACTGACCCCCCTGCCGGATAGCCCGCTGATCGAGCCGATGGATGAACTCTATCTGGCGCCCTGGCAGCAGCTTCTCGCGGTCTTGCGCCGCGTGCCTGAGACCGCGCGCAGCGTCCTGCTGATTGGCCATAATCCAGGCCTGCATGATCTGGCGCTGGCGCTAAGCGGGGCTGATGCCATGCCGGGCAATGCGGAAGCGCGCCGCATGGCGGAAGCTTTCCCGACGGCGGCCCTGGCGGAATTCAGCATCGCGAGCCCCTGGGCCGAATTGTCGGAAGGCGGGGGGCGCTTGGTGCGCTTCATGATCCCGGCCGATTTGCCGGAGATGGCGGGCTGAAAATGTCCGCGCCGAAGCCGCGTGTGCCGGCGCCCAAGCTGGATGATGGGTCTTTGGACCCCCGCGATGCCGGGGTTGTGACCCTTGAATTCAGCCTGCCGGCAGGAGAGGCGCGGCGTCTGTGGCGCCTGCCGGTGATGATGGCCGGGCGCCAAGGGCCGATGCGCCGCGGGGCGGCCGATATGCTCTGGCAGGATACGGCCGAGGGGCTTTTGGCCGCGCGCGGCTGTCTGGTGGAAACCACACGGCGCGCTGGGCAGCATTTGGTCAGCCTTGCCCCGACCAGTGATGCGGCATGGCACCCAGGCCAAGTCCTGGCGCCGTGCGGCCTTTGGCCGGCGGAGGCGAAGCCGGAAGAAGCCGATGAACCGCTTGTCGGTGTTGCTGCTCTGACCGGACAAAGGCGCCATCAGCGCCTTGCCATCAATGGCGCGGTGGTGGAGCTGACATTGCTGACCGGGCATCTGCGCGCCATCGCCGCCGAAGCGCCCATCAGCCGCCTTTACCTGACCGGCCCGCTTGCCGGCGTGCTCAGCCTGGCCCGCGATATGGCCGGCAGGCTTCCATTACTGCCGCCCACCGCCAGCCTCGCGGAGGCAGCGCGCTGCCTGGCGAAAGGCGAACAACCACCGGCCAGACGCAGCGGGGCGCCGGATACGGCGCAGGCGGCCAGCGTTGAAGCCTCCTTCACCCTGGCGCTTGGGCATTTGCTCGAGGTGGCGCTGTTCCAGGCCAATCTCATCCGCGCCGATAGGGAGGCGGAAGGCGTGCACCAGATGCGCGTCGCGCTCCGCCGCCTGCGATCTGTCCTGCGGGTCTTCCGCCCACTGACCGATGGGCCACGCGCGCGGGCCTTTGATGCCAGGCTCAGGGAAGTGCTGACGCTCCTCGGCCCGGCACGGGATTGGGATGTATTCCTTGAAGGGGTCGGGGCCGACATGACGCGGCTCCTCCCCAAGGATGCACGCATGATGGGCTTGCTCCGCACCGCGCGCGCCGCCCGCGATACCGCGTATGAGCAGCTCATCAAGGGGCTGGAAGGGCCAAGCTGGCGGCTTTGTGTGCTGGACGGGATCGCTTTCCTGCTGGAACGCCCTTGGCGCCAGGATGCTGATCCGCCGATCCACGCCAAGCTTGATGATGCACCGCATGGCTTCGCCCGGCAGGTGCTGGAAAAGCGTTGGCAGGGATTGCTGCGCGCCGGCGCCGATATTGTCGCCCTGGCGCCCGAGGCGCTGCATGAGCTGCGGCTGGATGCCAAAAAATTGCGCTATGCGGCTGAGGTGCTGGCGCCCGTCTTCGCCCGCAAAGCCGCCCGGCGCTTCCAGCGCCGCCTGGCAGCGCTGCAACAGGAATTGGGCCAGGCGAATGATGCTGCCGTGGCCTCGGCGCTGGCGCAGAGCTTGAAACGCGGGCCTGATAGCGGGCGTGCCTGGGCAATTGGCGTGATTGAGGGCTGGTGCATGGCGCGCTTTGGTGCTGATCGGGAAAGAGTCGCCGCCGCCTGGGAGAGCCTGATCGAGAAAGAGTCTTTCTGGTCAGAGGATTAGAAAGTTTTCTTCTTTCAGCATGTGACATCATGCAGATTAATTGCCATTTTTTACCCTTGTGAGCGCATTGAAAAATCGGCTACCCGTCACGCGTGCGTGATCCGAGGCGTATCTTTAAAGGAAGAAAAACTGGTCCCCGCTTAGGCGGTTCGGGCCTCGTACTCTCCTGCGCTTTTGCGGCGGCGGCGGTTTTGGCGGTTGGCCTGCCATCCAATCTTTTTGGTTCCGCGCCAGCGGATCGCCCCATTGATGCGCAACCCGAACAGGTGCGGATTTTTGACGGCGAAACCCTGGGCCTTGGTGATCGTGTGCTGCGGCTTTCGGGGCTTGCTGCGCCGTCGCGCGGCACGGTCTGCGGCGCAGGTATGGCGCAGCGCGATTGTGGCGAAGCCGCTGCGGCGGAGCTCGCGCGCTTGCTGGCCGGGCAGACTATTTCCTGCCGAATCGAGGGCTATGATTCCTTCCGCCGTGGCTTGGCGCGTTGTTCGGCCGGTGGGCGGGATATCAATGCCGCCATGGTTGAAGCAGGCTACGCCATGGCATCCAGTTCAACCTTAAGGGCGGTGGAAGCCGTGGCGCGTGACGCGCGCCAGGGGCTATGGGCAGACGCCACCAACCTGCCCGCCAATTGGCGTCAGCGCTGATCCAAAACAGGCCGGGACTTATGGTCTCTAGCCCCGCTACGCCGGGGGCGGCTTGCCTTGCGCAATCGCCTTTCACCTTTGTTTCACCCTGCTGCGGCATCGTGCCCGGGGCTGAGAAAGGGTGAGTTTGCCAAGCGACCCCCGACACCCTTATCTTGCGTCGCACCATTGACTTTGCGTGGCCACATTCGACTGTGGCGCGATCACTTCGAGGAAAACAGGCATGAGCACGAAGCCACAGGGCACCATCACGGTCACGCTGGACGGGACCAACAAGAGCACAACATTGCCCTTGCTTGGTGGCACGCTGGGCCCGCAGGTCGCTGATATCCGCAAGCTCTACGGTGATCTGGGCATTTTCACCTTTGATCCCGGCTATGGCGCGACCGCTTCCTGCGATAGCACCATTACCTATATCGATGGCGATGCGGGTATCCTGCTGTATCGCGGCTATCCGATCGAACAATTGGCCGAAAAATCAAGCTTTCTTGAAATTTCCTATCTGCTGTTGAATGGCGATCTGCCCAATGCCACGCAGTATGAGGAATTCCGCAAGGGTGTGACCTATCACACCATGCTGCATGAACAGCTGCGCCGCTTCTTTGATGGCTTCCGCCGCGATGCGCACCCGATGGCGGTGATGTGCGGTGTGGTCGGCGCGCTTGCGGCCTTCTATCACGACAATCTTGACATCAATGATGCGCGTCAGCGCGAAATCGCGGCCTTCCGCCTGATCGCGAAAGTGCCAACCATTGCTGCCTGGGCCTATAAATATTCTATCGGCCAGCCCTTCATGTATCCGCGCAATGATCTGAGCTATGCGGAAAACTTCCTGTACATGCTGAACGCCGTGCCGGCGGAACCCTGGGTGAACAACCCGATCCTGTCGCGCGCCATGGACCGTATCCTGATCCTGCATGCGGATCACGAACAGAACGCGTCCACCAGCACCGTGCGTCTGGCCGGTTCAACCGGGGCCAATCCATTCGCCTGTATTGCGGCCGGTATCGCTGCCCTTTGGGGCCCCGCCCATGGTGGCGCCAATGAAGCCGTGTTGAAGATGCTCGGCGAAATTGGTCATCCCAAGAATATTCCTGGCTTCATCAGCGAAGTGAAGGACAAGAACAGCCACACCAAGCTGATGGGCTTTGGCCACCGGGTCTATAAGAACTTCGACCCGCGCGCGAAGATCATGAAGGAAACCTGCCACGAAGTGCTGGCGGAACTCGGCATCAAGAATGAGCCGCTGTTGGATATGGCGATGGAGATGGAACGCATCGCGCTTTCCGATGACTACTTCGTCAGCCGCAAGCTTTACCCGAATGTCGATTTCTATTCGGGCATCATTCTGAAGGCGATGGGTATCCCAACCCATATGTTCACCGTGCTCTTTGCCGTGGCGCGCACGGTGGGCTGGGTGAGCCAGTGGAAAGAATTGATCGAGGATCCGAGCCAGCGCATCGGCCGCCCGCGCCAGATCTATACCGGCGCCGGTCAGCGTGACTTTGTGCCGATGTCTCAACGCAGCTGAGATCTTGAGAGCATCCCCCACCCGGCCTCGACCGGGTGGGGCACTTCGCCCCGGCGGATCATAGCCGGGCACGACCGCCAAGAATTTGCGGCGCGAGGGCAGAGCCCTTGTTAACTTTTCATTTACACATCCCGTCTATCTTGGCCGCATGATCAGTCTGAACGCCTTGGCGGCCTTCACGCAGGAAATCGCGGCAAATGTCGGGATCGTTCCGGTGCGTTCGCCCACCCAGCCTGTGGATGCCGGTGGTATGGCCGGGCAGAAGCAGCCTGCGCAGCGGGCGCTGGAAAAGGTGCCGCCGGCACCAGCCAATCCCATGCCGCGTGGCTCACTCCTGGATTTGCGCGTCTAGCGCCCACACAGCGCCACGGGGTGATGGCTGACTGGGCGGGCCCTTACGCCTTGCCGATGGCGGCCAACAGCCCGCGTACCACATCCACGAACATCTCGGCCGTCAGCCGCTTCGTCGACGTATTGTAGCGGCTGACATGATAGGAATCGGCCAGGATCAACCCATCAGGCAGGCGGTGTTGCGCGCCATGCCGGAAGGCGAAGCGCGCGGCGGGAATACCCTTGGCACGCAGCAGCGCATTATGCGCGACCACACCCAGGGCCAATACGGCCTTCAGTCCGGGCATGCCGACCAATTCAGCTTGCAGAAACTGATTGCAGGCACGGATTTCCGCCGGCACTGGCAGGTTTTCCGGCGGTACGCAGCGCACCGCATTGGCAATGCGGCAGCCTGACAGGCGCATGCCATCCTTCGGGTCTTCAGCGTAGGCGCCCTCAGCCAAGCCGTGGTCCAGCAAGGTGCCGTAGAGCAATTTGCCGGCATAATCCCCGGTGAAGGGGCGGCCGGTGCGATTGGCGCCACGCACCCCAGGCGCCAGCCCCAGGATCAGCAATGGCGCTTCAGTCTGCCCCCAGGAGGGCACCGGCGCATTATGCCAATGGGGTTCCTTGGCGCGATTGGCTTCCCGATAGGCAACCAGCCGGGGGCAAAGCGCACAATCGCGCCCCGGCGCCTGTACCGCCGAACGGCTCATTCAGCGTCGATTTCCGGCGCCTCACCATAGGGGTCCGCGGGCGTCACGCGGCTTGGGCGATTGGCAGGGGCGGCGGGCGGTGCAGCGGGCGCGGGCCGCTGGCGCGATTCGGCCGTGCGCCGGGCGATTTCAGGCCCGATATCCGCCAGTTCCAGAAAGCCATCCGCCTGGCGGCGCAATTCATCGGCGATCATGGGCGGCTGGCTTTCCATGGTGGAAACCACGGTCACCTTCACGCCTTGGCGCTGCACCGCCTCAACCACACGGCGAAAATCGCCATCACCAGAAACCAGCACGGCGTGATCCAGATGCGGGGCGAGTTCCATCATATCGACCGCCAATTCGATATCCATATTGCCCTTCAAGCGGCGTCGCCCGGCTGGATCTGCCTGTTCCTTGGCGGGTTTAGTGACCACGCGCCAACCATTATAGGCCAGCCAATCGGTCAATGGCCGCAAGGGCGAATAGTCTTCCGTTTCCACCAGTGCCGTGTAGTAACAGGCGCGCACCAAATAGGTGGACGAGCCAAAAAACCGCAGCATGGCAGCAAAATCGATCTCAAATCCCAGGGAACGCGTCGCGTGATAAAGATTCGCCCCATCAACGAAAAGGCCCACACGCTCCATGCCCGAAGAACGCCTACCGTATTGTTGTGTCATCAAATAATCCTCAATCATTCGAAGGTGGTGATGAAATTCAAAAAGGGTCGTTACACCAGCCGTGTTTCATTGTCATGTCACGGGCTTTGATTGCCATTGGGGCGAACCTGCCCCCAGCCTCAGGCGGCACCCCTTTGGCGGGTTGCCAGGCGGCGGTCCAGGCGCTGGCCGGCTTGCCGGGGCTCAAACTGGTGGGCCTGTCGCGCTGGTGGGAAAGCGCCCCCATCCCGCCCAATCCCTTGGCGCCGCGCTATGTGAATGGGGTGGCACTGCTGGAGGGGACGATGGACCCCTTGGGCCTGCTCACGGCTTTGCAGGGCATCGAGGCCGCTGCCGGCCGCACCCGCCCCTTCCCGAACGCACCCCGCGTGCTTGACCTTGATATCATTGATCTTGATGGGTTGATCCGGCCCGGGCCGGACCCGATTCTGCCCCATCCACGGGCCCATTTGCGCGGCTTTGTCCTCCATCCCCTGGCAGAAGTGGCGCCAGACTGGGTCCACCCGGTCCTGCAAAAGTCGGTCGCCCAGCTGCTGGGGACCCTGCCCGCCCAGGATCTCCATCCCCTCAGCCCCAGCACCTAGCCCATAACCTTGAAATCCTTGCAAATCGCCGCAGAAATGCTTATTTGAGGGTTCCTCCGGTTTAGCCGGGCGCCCGGCCCCCCGCTGCGCGCCCCTTTTGTCTTTGGAGCCTCCATGGCGCGCGTTACCGTCGAAGACTGCATCGAGAAGATCCCGAACCGCTTTGAGCTGGTTCTGCTGGCCGCGCAGCGCGCCCGCAATATCAGCCGGGGTGAGCAAATCGCCGTGGACCGGGATAACGACAAGAACCCGGTGGTGGCGCTGCGTGAGATCGCGGAAGAAAAGGCTGATCTTGGCTCGCTTGAAGCGGATCTGATCAAGACCCTGCAGCGGGCGCCGGAACCCGAACCCGCTGAAGAAGAAGTGATCGATCTGATCGCGACCGATGAAAACATCTTCGGCATCATGGATGTGCACGAAGAACCGCTGCCGGAAGCCAGCGCCGATGACATGGCGCCGGATGATCTGGAAGCCGCGATCGCCGCCGAACTCGGCGGCAAGCGATAGGAGGCCCCATGGGGAGAGGCATTCTGGCGTGCTTCCCCCCGGCATTTCCCCGCGCGCCTGAAGGTTTGGCCGCGGGCGCTGTTCCCTCGCCCGGGCTTGAGCTTGCTTCCCGCGTAACGGCCTATGACCCGCGCGCCGATGTATCGCTGATCGCCACCGCCTATGATGTCGCCGCCAAGGCCCATGCGCCGCAGCGGCGTGATGATGGGCAGCCCTATATCGTGCATCCGCTGGCAGTGGCGGAAATATTGGCGAGCTATCGGCTGGATACGGGGTCGATCGTCACTGCCCTGTTGCATGACACGGTCGAAGATACCGATCTTCGCCTGAGCGATATTGAAGCGCGTTTCGGCAAGGAAGTGGCGCGGCTGGTCGATGGCGTGACCAAGCTGACGCGCCTTGAAGTGCAATCCGAACGCACCAAGCAGGCAGAGAATTTCCGCAAACTCGTCCTGGCCATGAGCGAGGATATCCGCGTCCTGCTCATCAAATTGGCGGACCGGTTGCACAATATGCGGACCATTTCCGGCATGCCGCAGCCGGAGCGTCGCCGCAAACAAGCGCGTGAAACGCTTGAGATCTACGCGCCCCTGGCCGAGCGGATCGGCATGGATGCGCTCAAGACGGAATTGGAAACCCTGTCCTTCCGCGAAATGAATGCGGAAGCCTGGCAGACCATTGCCGCGCGCCTGACCTATCTGCGCGGCCAGGGCGCCGATCTGATCGCGGAAATCGAAGCGGATCTGCGGCGCGTGCTGGCCGATGCGGGCATCCCCATGGTGGATATACAGGGGCGGGAAAAATCGCCCTATTCCATCTGGCTGAAGATGCAGAAAAAGAATGTCGCCTTTGAACAATTATCGGACATCATGGCGTTTCGCATCGTGGTGCCGACCAAAGGCGATTGCTATGCGGCCCTTGGCGCGATTCATTCCGCCTATCGCGTGGTGCCCGGGCGTTTCAAGGATTGGATTTCAACGCCAAAGACCAATGGATATCAAAGCCTGCATACCGGCGTGACGGTGCCGGAACGGCGCAATGCCAAGATTGAAATCCAGATCCGCACCAAGGAAATGCATGATGTCGCGGAAAATGGCGTGGCCGCGCATTGGAGCTACAAGCAGGGCGAAACCTCAGGGCGCGATCAACGCCGCTATCCCTGGGTGCGCGATCTGTTGGAAATTCTGGAAACCGCCTCTGAACCGCAGGAATTTCTGGAACACACCAAGCTAGAACTGCATCGCGACCGGGTCTTCTGCTTCACGCCCAAGGGCGATCTGATCGAATTGCCGCGCGGGGCCACGCCGGTCGATTTCGCCTATGAGGTGCATAGCCAAGTGGGCGATGCAACGGTTGGCGCCAAGGTGAATGGCAAGATCGTTCCGCTGCGCCATGCGCTGGAAAATGGCGATCAGGTTGAAATCATCACCGCGCGCGGCGGCACCCCCAATCCGGGTTGGGAACGCTTTGTTGTCACCGCGAAGGCACGTGCGCGCATCCGCCGTGTCATCCACGCCCGCCAAAGGGCCGAACAAAAGGAAGATGGGCGCGGCGCCATCGCCAAGGCCTTCCGCGCGGCGGGGCTCGATTATTCGGAAAAGATCGTTGAACCCGCGGTGAAGGTTTTGAAGCAGGCGGATTATGAAAGCCTGTGCGTGGCAGTGGCCACGGGTAATCTTTCCCCGCGTGATGTGCTGCATGCGGCAGTGCCGGAATTACGCACGGCCTCACGCGGGACAGATGCGCTGCCTTTGGCCCGCCCACGGGGGCGGCTTGGCGCTGGCCCGACGCTCATGCCCGGCAAAACGGAACGTGCCTCGGCCGCCAAGCGCGATGCGGCCATGGGGGTGCGCGGCCTGGTCACGGGCATGGCAGTGAGTTTCGCAGGTTGCTGCCACCCGCTGCCGGGCGACCGCATTCTGGGCATTGTCACCACCGGGCGCGGGGTCACGATCCATCGTCACGATTGCCACGGCTTGCAGGCTTTTGCCGCCACGCCAGAGCGCTTCATTGATGTGGATTGGGATTATGAGGGCGCCACCAAGGGCAGCCATGTGGCGCGGGTTGAACTGGTGGCAGAAAATCGCCCGGATGCGCTGGCCGGGGTGACCACCGCAATTGCCCGCCAGGAAGGCGCGGTCAACAGCCTCAGGATCGCCAATCGCGCCGCGGAATGGTGCGAAGTTTTGGTTGATGTGGAAGTCCGCGACATCTCGCATCTCACTGCGGTCTTGGCCGCGCTGCGCGCCTGCCCCGGCATTTCGCAGGTCGAACGGGGCAAGGGTTAGGATCTGGCATGATCATCGGTATCGGGTCGGATATTCTGGATATCCGGCGCATTGAACGCACCATCGAACGCCATGGCGACCGCTTCCTGGACCGCATTTTCACCCCGGCCGAAAAGGCCAAGGCGGAAAAGCGCACCGAACGCATCCGCGCCGCCACCTATGCCAAGCGCTTCGCCGCGAAGGAGGCCGCGTCCAAGGCCCTCGGTACCGGGTTTCGTGCCGGGGTGTTCTGGCGGGATCTCGGCGTGGTGAATCTGCCCTCGGGCCAGCCCACGCTGCGGCTGACCGGCGGGGCCGCGGAACGGCTCAAGGCCATTACCCCCGCCGGGCATGGCGCGGTGATTGCGCTCACGATGACGGATGAATTCCCCTATGCGCAGGCCATGGTGGTGATTACCGCCGTGCCACTTCCTTGACACAGCGCCGCACAACGCTATCCCCTGCCCTTCCCCGGCAGTCGTGTTGTGGGCAAACAGCGCCAATCCGGCGTTCCTGGCGGATATAACATGCCTCTCCAAAGATCCGGCGGTTGGCTGGAAAGCATCAAGACCATTGTCTACGCGGCGCTGATCGCCGTCAGCATTCGCACCGTCGCGTTCGAACCTTTCAATATTCCATCCGGTTCCATGATCCCCACCCTGCTGGTGGGGGATTACCTGTTCGTTTCCAAATATTCCTACGGTTATTCGCGCCATTCCATGCCCTTCAGCCCGAATATCTTTGAAGGGCGGATTTTCGGGTCTCTGCCGAAGCGGGGGGATGTGGCGGTGTTCAAGCTGCCCCGGGATGGCAGCACGGATTACATCAAGCGCATCATTGGCCTGCCCGGGGATCGCATTCAGATGCGTGCCGGTATTCTTTACCTGAACGGCGCCGCCGTGCGTCGCGAAATGCTTGGCCCTTATACGGTAGAAGGCGATGGGCCGCGGATTACCGTGCGGCGTTTTCGCGAATTCCTGCCGGCGATCGATGCGGCACCAAGTGTGGCGCATGAAATCCTGGAAGCGTCGGATGACGCGCCACTGGATAACACGCCGGAATTCCGTGTGCCGGCCGGCCATGTCTTTGCCATGGGCGATAACCGCGACAATAGCCTTGATAGCCGCGCCATGAATGCGGTGGGCTTCATCCCGGTTGAGAATCTGGTTGGGCGGGCGGAATTCATCTTCTTCTCGGTCGATGGCTCGGCTTCCTTGTGGCAAGTCTGGGCTTGGCCTTTCGCCATTCGCTGGTCGCGCCTGTTCAGCGCGGTTCGATAATGCCCCGCGCCAGCGCATGACCGAAGACTTGGAAGCCCGGCTGGGTCACCGTTTTGCCAAGCCGGAATTGCTGACCCGCGCCCTGACCCATAGCAGTGACGCCGAAAGCCGGGGCGAAATGCTGCTATCCAATGAAAGATTGGAATTCGTTGGCGATCGGGTGCTTGGTCTTTGCATCGCGGAATGGCTGGCGGAACGCTTCCCGACGGAACGTGAGGGGGATTTGGCCAAGCGCCTGGCCGTGCTGGTTGCCGCTGAAACGCTCTGCAAGGTCGCCGAGGAATTGGAACTTGGCGGCGCGCTGCGTATGCCGGCGCGCTATCGCGCCACAGGGCTGATGGGCCCGCGCAACCTGCTTTCTGATGCGCTGGAAGCCGTATTGGGTGCCCTTTATCTGGATGGTGGGCTTGGGCCGGCGCGCGCGCTGATCCGGCGTTATTGGGCCAGGCTCATCGAAGCTGATCTGGTGCCGCCGGTATCGCCCAAGAACCGCCTCCAGGAATGGACATTGGGGCGTGGCCTGGGCCTGCCGGTTTATGGCCTGGTGCAGGCCTCTGGCCCCGCCCATGCGCCACATTTTGTAACGCGCGTATTGGCGGCCGGGCGCGAAGCCCAAGGCGAGGGCGACAGCAAACGCGCCGCCGAACAAGCCGCTGCCGCGGCCTGGCTGCGAGAATTGAAAGAATGACAGAAGCATCAACACGCTGCGGCCTGGTCGCCATTCTGGGGGCGCCCAATGCGGGCAAATCAACCCTGGTGAATCGCCTTGCCGGCAGCAAAGTCACCATCGTTTCGCCCAAACCGCAAACCACGCGCTTTCGGGTGCGGGCCGTGGTCATGCATGGGCCGAGCCAAATTGTGCTGGTGGACACGCCGGGGATTTTCACGCCGCGTCGGCGGCTTGATCGCGCCATGGTGGCGGCCGCCTGGGGTGGCGCGCAGGATGCCGATCTTTCCCTGCTGCTGGTCGATGCGCGCGCCGGATTGACCGAAGCCTTGCGCGCCATCATCGACCGCTTGGCTAAAACCAGGCGCCCGATCTGG
>JACCED010323725.1_pt1 | contig 19066 bp, 18 predicted proteins | sample 7455021 | NCBI WGS metagenome assembly JACCED01 (sample SAMN15323456, study PRJNA562643) | freshwater metagenome | isolation source: river surface water | place: USA:Blue River Watershed | collected 2017-08-19 | reverse complement strand
ACCGGCATCACCATCATGCGCATGGAAGAAGGGCTGGATACGGGGCCGATGCTGCTTGCGGAAGCGGTGCCGATCACCCCTGCCACCACCACGCCCGCATTGCATGATGCGCTGGCCGCGCTTGGCGCCCGGCTGATCCTGCGCGCGCTGGCGGAAAACCCGGCGGCGACACCTCAGCCCACAGAGGGCGTCACCTATGCGCCCAAACTGGCGAAGGAAGATGGCCGCCTGGATCGGCCCCGCCCCGCGCCAGCGCGGCAGCAAGGAGGCGTGGATATTGAGGCAGCCGCGCCGCGGCGCATCCAGCATGGCTTTCGGCAGAATCAGGCCATAGGCCGCAACCACCGCCACATCCAGATCAAGCGCGGCGAAGGCCGCGTGTTCGGCCTCATCTCGTTTCAGTCGCGCAGGGTGGCGCACCGGCAGGCCCAATTCCAAGGCAGCGCGATGCACCGGGCAGGGCGTTTCCTTCTGCCCGCGCCCGGCGGGTTTCGGCGGCTGGCAATAAACCGCGGCAATCTCATGCCCCGCCGCATGCAGCGCCCGCAGCGCCGGCACCGAAAAATCCGGGCTGCCCATGAAGGCCAGGCGTAAAGGGCGCGTTTGGCTGCTCACCCGCGCTGCTGGGATTTCAGATCCTTGGCGAGCTTGCGCAGGATCATATTGCGCTTGAGCGCAGACAGATGGTCCACGAACAAAACGCCGTCCAGATGGTCGATTTCATGTTGCAGGCAGGCGGAAAGCAGGCCTTCGCCCTCTATCTCCCGCTTCGCACCCGTCAGGTCCAAATAGCGAACCTTCACGCGGGCGGGGCGCGTCACATCGGCATATTGGCCGGGGAGCGACAGGCAGCCTTCTTCGCGTACCGCCAATTCCGCGCTTTCGGCGATGATTTCCGGGTTCACCAGCACCAGGGGCTCGGGCTTGTCCTTGGGCTGGATGTCAATCACCACCAGCCGAAGCCCCTCACCAATCTGCGGGCCCGCCAAGCCAATCCCGGGCGCGGCATACATGGTGGCCAGCATTTTGGGCGCGAGCGCACGCACAAGATCCGCATCAGCATTCCCCACGGGGCGGGCCTTCAGGCGCAGCCTTTTATCGGGGACGAGTAGAATGGGGAGGGTTTCGGTTTCGGTCATGGCAAGGCGCGGGGTTTAGCCCCCCACGCCCCCCCTTGCAACGCCAGAAGCGAAAGCCAAAATAGGGTGTCACGGGGCGCTTCGGGCCCCTTCTTACGCTTCGCTCTCGGATGAGGAGGCCTTTTATGTCCAGACCTTCGCTTTTCGGCTCGCCCTTGTTTCTTGGCTTCGATCATCTGGAACAGATGCTCGATCGTGTGGGCAAGAATGCCGATGGCTACCCCCCCTATAATATCGAGCAGATTGGTGAGAACCGGCTGCGCATCACCCTCGCGGTTGCGGGGTTTTCCATGGATGATTTGCAGATCACCCAGGAAGACAATCAATTGGTGATCCGCGGCCGCCAGAAGGATGATTCGGAAGGCCGGATCTTCCTGCATCGTGGCATCGCCGCCCGCCAATTCCAGCGCGCCTTTGTGCTGGCGGAAGGCATCGATGTTGAAGGTGCTTGGCTCGATAACGGCCTGCTGCATGTGGAATTGAAGCGGCCGCTGCCGGAAGTGCGCGTCAAGACCATCCGCATTGACACCAAAACCAACGGTGCCGCCACTATTGTGGAAGGGCGCCCTGAGCGCGCCTGAAGGCGCAACCCCGCCGGGCCCAGAATGGGACGGCTTGATGGCGAGAGCCTTCGGGTCCCGCCAGAGGACAAAACAATGAATGACCAGGAAGAATTTGAAACCGAAACCGAAGCCCAGCAGGAAATCATCCTGACGGCCCAGGATTTGCGGAAGCTATCGCCACTCGATTGGGCGAAGTTTGGGGCGAACCGCATCGCCTATATGCGCCCGGTGATGGTGAATAATCAGCGCGCCGTCGCGATCCACGCGGCCGATGGCACGCAGATTGGTGCCGCCCCGGATTTTGCGCTTGGCGCGGCAGCCATTTTCCAGCACGGCATGGGGGTTGCGCTGGTGCATTAGTTGCGCTGATGCATTAAACGCACCAGGCGCGATCAAACAGGGCGCGGTTCCAGCACCAACCATGGGGTGGGGGCCATGCGCCATTCCCAAACCGCCAAAAGCTGATCGAGATGCCCAAGCCCCTGCAGCCAGGCCGGTAATTCGGCTTGGCTGAAGGGCTGTTCCAGCCGGGTCACTTGATGGCTCGGCCGAAAACGCTCGGCGATCAATTCTGTCATGCCACGGCGGCGTTCTTCGTGGCATTCGACAATCAGGGTCATTTGCCGCAGGGCTGGATAGGCAACGGGGTCCAGCAAGGCTTCCTCGCCACCTTCAATATCCACCAGCACCAAGCAATCATGCTCCGCAAAGCGCGCGAAATCCTCACCGCGCACCAGGCCGCCAATCGTGATGCGGTCCGCCACACCATTCGCTTCCGCCAGAACGCGGCAGGCTTGCTGCGCGCCTTCATTCAAATCATGGGCGAAGATTTTTGCGCCGGGCATGCGGCGCGCAAGGCCAATGGCGTAATAGCCTTCCGCGCAGCCGATATTCAGCACTGTCGCAAAACCACGCGCAATGAAACGTTCAAGATGCGGATGGAGCGCCTGCTCATAACATCCAAGCAGTTTCGGCGCGTGGCAGCCTTCGGCGCTATGCTGACCAAGCCGCATGCCGGCAAAGGGTCCGCTGCGCACCACCGCACCATCCCGCGCAATGATGGTATTGGACAACAGCTGGTGGCGCCACTTGCCCAAGACGCGCAGGATCGCTTCCAGATCAGCCACCGAAAGCGGGCCCGGCTTGGCCAGGGCGCGGCGCAGCAGGGCCTCAACGCCCTGTGAGGGGCCGGTCATCGCGCAGAACCGATCACTTCACCCGCGGCAGCTTCTGCTCCACCAGCGCGGCCATCACGCCGCCGCCATAAGGAATGGCCGCGTCATTGAAGTCATAATGCGGGTTATGCACGTCGCAGCCGCCTGCATCGCCGGTACCATTGCCAACATGGATGTAGGCGCCCGGGCGTTGCAGCAGCATATAGGCAAAATCCTCACTGCCCATCACCGGGGTACGATTGCGTTCCACCGCCGCTTCACCAACCAAGGACGCTGCCGCATCAGCGAGTGCGGTCGCTTCCTCCGGCGCATTGATGGTGGGGGCAGCGATTTCCTGAAAGGTGATTTCAGCCGAGGCACCAAAGGCCGCTGCCGTGCCCTGCACCACGGCGCGCATACGCTCTTCCACCAGGCGCATCATTTCCACCTTGAAGGCGCGTACCGTGCCCTTCAGCGTCACCTGATCCGGGATCACATTATAGGCTTGGCCGGCGTTGAAGCCCGTGACGCTCAGCACCGCACTATCCAAGGCTGGCACATTGCGCGCCACCACGCTTTGCAGGGCGGTCACGATCTGCGCGCCCACCACCACGGGATCAATCGTCTGTTCCGGGCGCGCACCATGGCCACCCTTGCCCTGCACCAGGATGTCGAAAAATATCGCGCCGGCCATGATCGGGCCGGGGCGGATCGCGAATTGCCCAACGGGCAGGCCGGGCCGGTTATGCAACCCATAGACAGTATCGCAGGGGAAACGATCAAACAGACTATCCGCCAGCATGGCTTGCGCCCCGCCAAGGCCTTCTTCCGCCGGCTGGAAAATGAAATGCACGGTGCCATCGAAATTGCGCGTTTCGGCCAAGTAGCGTGCGGTCGCAAGCAGCATGGTGGTATGCCCATCATGCCCGCAGCCATGCATCTTGCCCTCGATGCCCGATTTATGGGCGAAGCCATTGGCTTCCGGCATGGGCAGCGCATCCATATCGGCACGTAGCCCAAGCCGCCCCTGGCCGTTCCCGTTACGCAGCACACCGACCACACCGGTCTTGCCAATGCCGCGATGCACCTCGATCCCCCAGGAAGCAAGGCGTTCAGCCACCAGCGCGCTGGTGCGTACTTCCTCAAACCCCAACTCAGGATGGGCGTGGAAATCCCGCCGCCAGGCGGTCAGTTCTTCATGCCATTCGCGGATTTTCTCGACAGGTGTCACGCGGCTTCCCCCCGGATGCAGTCTCAAGAAGCAAAATCTATAGGGCAGCGGGGCGCCTTGGGCTACGCTCCCCTTCAGGGTCGCGCAGCCGGCCCGCAAAAAATTGGAGGATTCATGCGTCCTACCCGCCGTGCAGTGCTCGCCGCCCTGCCCACCGCCGCCCTGATCGGCCGGGCGAAGGCCCAGACCGCTTATCCGGACCGTCCAGTGCGCTACATCGTGCCTTTCCCGCCAGGCGGTCTGACCGATATCATGGCGCGCCTGGTGGCGCAGAAGCTGGCCGATATCTGGGCCAAGCCCGTGATCATTGAAAACCGCGCCGGCGGAAATGCCCTGATCGGTGCCGATGCGGCAGCGAAAAGCCCGGCCGATGGCTATACGCTTCTGGCCATCACCATGACGCATACGGTGAACGCCTCGCTCTTTCCCAATGCCCCCTTCAATTTCCGGCAGGATTTGACGGCGATATCCGTCTTGGGGTCCCTGCCCCTTGTTGTTGTCGTGAATGCGGAACGTAATCCAGCGCGCAGCCTGGCCGATCTGCTGACCCAGGCGCGGGAACGGCATTTGAACGCCGGGTCATCGGGCAGCGGTTCTCCGCCGCATCTCGGGCTGGAATTGGTCCGGCGTGTGTCTGGTGCGGGGGATCGTATCACGCATGTCCCTTACCGTGGCGGAGCGCCTTCGGTGACCGATCTGGCAGCGGGCAATCTGGATTTCATGGTCTCCAACCTGCCGGAATGCATCGCGCAGATCCAAGGCGGGCGGCTGCGCCCGCTTGCCATCACCTCTGCCGCGCGCCATCCGCTGGTGCCAGATGTACCCACGGTGCGCGAAGCAGGCTCGGCTGAACTTGAAATGACGAATTGGACCGCGATGATGACCAATGCGGCGGTACCCGGCCCCATACTGGCCAAGCTGGAGGCCGATACCCTGACCGCCATCCGCGATACGGAGGTCTCCCGCCGCGCACGAGAAGGCGGATTTACGGTGGAAGCCTGGGACAGGGCGCGCAGCAGCGCCTATATCAGCCAGGAAACAGATCGTTGGGCCCGCTTGGTCCAGGACGCGAAGCTGAAGGCGGATTGATGCGTATTTCACTCACTGAAGCAGAAAAACTGGTCGTGGCTGCCCTGGTAGCCTCGGGCGCAGGGCATGACATGGCGGCGCGCACGGCCGCCGCCCTGGTTGCGGCCGAAGCAGCGGGGCAGGCAGGGCATGGTTTGTCGCGTGTTGCGCAATATTCAGCCTTCCTCCGCAATGGTCGTGCTGATGGCAAGGCCGTGCCGCGCATCATCAATGAACGCGGCGGTGCTGCGCTGATTGATGCCGGGCATGGCTTGGCTTACGCGGCGCTTGGCTTGGCGGAACAGGAAGCTGCCTGGCGCGCGCGCGGGCATGGCATCGCTTTTGTTGGCATCACCAATAGCCACCATTCCGGCGCCATGGGCCTGCCGGTCCGGCGGCTGGCGGAACAGGGGCTGGTCGCGCTGGCTTTCACCAATTCCCCCGCCGCCATGCCCGTCCCTGGCGGCCGCCGACCCTTGATGGGCACCAACCCCATCGCCGCCGCCTTTCCGCGCCACAATGCACCGCCGCTCGTGATCGACATGGCGCTGTCGGAAGTGGCGCGCGGCAAGATCATGGTTGCGGCCAAGGAAGGCCGCGCCATCCCTGAAGGTTGGGCTTTGGATGCCGAAGGCCGCCCCACCACCGATGCCAAGGCCGCGCTCTCAGGCGCCATGCTCGCCATGGGCGGCACGAAGGGCGCCTTGCTGGCACTGATTGTCGAATTGCTCTGCTGCGCGCTGACCGGTGCCGCTTTCGGCTTTGAAGCGGACAGTTTCTTCCAGGATGAGGGTAATCGCCCCCGCCTTGGTCAGGCCCTGCTGGTGATAGACCCTGGCGCGCTGGCTGGGGCGAATGGCTTTTCGGCCCGGATCGAAACCCTGATTGCCGCCATGTTGGGCGATGAGGGGGTGCGGCTACCCGGCGCGAAACGCGATGCCCATAGCCTTCGCGCGACGCAGGAAGGGCTGGAAGTTAGCGATGCACTCATCGCGAACATCCAGTCTCTCGCGCAGAGGTGAGCAAGGCCCACGAAGCGGATCGGCATTGCGGCCCCGCTGCTGTCGCCGCGCTTTTCGCACAGCGTCCCAATGACGTCCTGCGGCTTTTCTATACGCCGAGCCGCCGGCGGGAGGCCGGCCCGTTTTGCGCGATACTCGCCAAGCGGCGCCAACCCTATCGGGAAGTGCCGCCGGAAGAATTGCAACGGATCGCGGCAACACCGCATCATGGTGGGATCGTTGCCGTTGCTGCCCCCCGGACCGTCCCATTACTGAATCCATCGGAATTGCCCGGAATTTTATGGGCAAGCCCGGTACTGCCCATTCTGGATGGCATCGGCAATCCGCATAATCTGGGCGCCATTGCGCGCTCAGCCGCTTTTTTTGGCTGCAAAGCCTTGGTGTTATCCGGCGATCAGCGCCAGGCACGGCTTTCCGATGCGGCGTTTCGCACGGCGGAAGGCGGGCTCGAAGCCTTGGCGGTTTTCCAGGCGCCAGCCCTGCCCGCATTTCTCGCCGCGCTCTCCTCACGCATGTTGACGGTCGCCGCTGTCGCGCGCGATGGCGTAGCGCCGGAGAAACTGCCGCGCGGCCGCCCCGTCGCCCTGGTGCTTGGCAATGAAGAAGTGGGGCTGGGCAGGGAAAGCATCAACGCTTGCGCCGCCCGGGTCACGCTGCCGGGATCAGGTGCCGTGGAAAGTTTGAATGTCTCGGTCGCCGCAGCGGTGCTCATTCATGCGCTGCAGGGCTGAAAGCGCGCAAATATGACTTTGGCATTGGGCAATAGCTCTTGAAGGGGGGAACAAAACTCGCGAAGCTAGTCCTTGCGAACATGCAAATATCACCCGCATCCCTGACATTGCGTCCCACCGCAGAAGGCCAAATCCTGGTGTTCACCGGGGTATTGGACGCTGCCAGCACAGCCACGCTTTGGCCCATCCTGGCGCGCGCCTTGAACCAAAAGATCTCCGCCATTGATCTCAGCGGCGTTGAGGCCATGGATAGTGCAGGCGCTGTGCTGGTGCTCAGCGCTGGGGCGGATTTGCCGGTGCATGGCGCGTCACCGGTCATCGCGGCCGTACTGGAACGCAATCGTACTGCGCTGGCTGCTGCCCCGCCTATACTGGACCGGCCATTTCAATTTCAGCCCGTCACGGCCCTGGGTGCGATCGTGGTCGAAGGCTTTCGTGCCGCACTCTCTGGAATCACCTTCACAGGTCAAGCTTTGGTGACCGCGCTTGGGGTCATACGCCGCCCGCGCCTGTTTCGTTTTGGCGAATTGCTGCGACATCTGGATGAGGTTGGGCTGCGCGCCTTTCCCCTAACGGTGCTGCTTGGGTTTTTGATCGGTTTGATCCTGGCCTATCAATCTTCCATTCCGCTGAAGCGCTTCGGCGCCGAGGTTTTCGTGCCCAATCTGGTCGGCATTTCATTGCTGCGCGAATTGGGCCCACTTTTGGCGGGGGTGGTCCTGGCCGGGCGAACGGGTTCCGCCTTCGCCGCCGAACTTGGCACCATGACGGTAAATGAGGAAATCGATGCGCTCAGGATCATGGGCATTGATCCCATGGCCATGCTGGTGCTGCCGCGCATGCTGGCTGCGGTTCTGGTCATGCCCGTGCTGACATTGGTCATGAATTTTGCGGGGCTTGCTGGCATGACCGTGGTGATGGACACGCTCGGCTTTCCCTGGAGTGCTGTTTCCAACCAATTGCAACAATGGCTCAAGCTTGGCGATTTGGTGGGGGGTTTGTTCAAATCCGGCTGCTTCGGATTGATCATTGCAGGCATTGGTTGCCGTGCCGGGCTTGCGGCAGGGCGTGGGCCGCGTGCCGTCGGCGATGCCGCGACAGCAGCGGTCGTGGGGGGTATTGTTGCCATTGTCGCGATGGATGGCATTTTCGCCATCCTGTTTTTCCGGCTTGGCATATGACAGAAGCGCCCGTCATCCGCGCGGAAGATCTGGCAGTGCGCTTCGGTAGCCGCACTGTCTTCAAGAATGTCACTTTCGAGGTAAAGCGCGGTGAGGTTTTCGTCATTCTGGGTGGGTCGGGTTGTGGCAAATCAACCCTGCTGAAGGCCTTGATTGGCATTGTGCCCCTGGCTGCAGGCCGCGCCGAAATATTGGGCGAGGATCTGGAAAGCGCCGATGCCGAGACACGTCGCGCCTTGCTGCGCCGGATGGGTGTCATGTGGCAATCAGGGGCATTATTTGGCAGCCTGACCTTGGCTGAAAACGTTGAATTGCCGATCGAAGAACACACCGCTTTGCCACGCGCTGCCCGTGAAGCGCTGGCGCGCGCCAAGCTGGGCTTGGTTGGTCTTGGCGATGCGGCGATGCGCCTGCCCGCAGAGATATCCGGCGGCATGGCCAAACGTGCCGGCATCGCGCGCGCCATGGCGCTTGATCCACCCTTGCTGTTTCTGGATGAACCTTCCGCCGGGCTTGATCCCATCACCTCGGCCGGGCTCGATAAACTCATACTGGATATAGCCCGCAGCACGGGCACGACCTTCGTGGTGGTGACGCATGAATTGCAATCCATCCTCGCCATCGGTGATCGCTGCGTCATGCTGGATAAGGAAGCGCAAGGCATGATCGCCATGGGTCATCCACGCGAATTGCGCGACAACAGCACGCACCCCACCGTGCGCGCTTTCTTCCGGCGAGAGGCCGCCTGACATGGCAAAACCTGCAAGCTCGCTTTACCTGCGTGTCGGGATGCTGGTGCTTTCCGGCATCGCGCTGGCGATCGGCTTCATCCTCTACCTCACCGCCGGCCAATTCGGCAGCAAGGCGGATTATTTTGAAACCTATGTCGGTGAATCCATCGTCGGTCTCGATATCGGCGCCGCCGTGCGCTACCGCGGGGTGCAAATCGGGCGCGTGACCGAAATCACCCTGGCCGCCGCCACCTATGATATGCCCGAAGCGCGCGCTGATCGTTATGCCATGCAATTGGTGGTCTTGCGCTTCGCCATCGAACGCTCACGCGTGGCGCGGATTGCTTCCCTGGATGATATGGTCGCTGCCGGGCTCAGGGCGCGTGTCTCATCGCAAGGCATCACGGGTGTCAGCTATCTGGAGATCGATATTCTGGACCCAGCACGCAATCCGCCCATCCGTGTGCCTTGGCGGCCGCGCTATGATTACATCCCGGCAGTGCCTTCAACCTTCAATCAGGTCACAAGCGCGGCAGAGCAGATTTTGCGGCGACTGGAACGTTTGGATATTGAAGGTCTGATCAATAACTCTGCCGGACTAATGGGGGATCTGCGCCGACAGGTCAGTGATGGCGATATCTCCCGCACGCTCCGGGAAGCAGCGGAAACCATGGCCCTGCTACGCACCGAACTGCACGACGCCAAAATCGAACAGACATTGGCAGAAATGCGTGGGGCGATTATTGCCGTGGGGGATGCAGGGCGCTCAGCGCAGGAGTTGATGACCAGCCGTGATCTGCGTGATGCGCTGGCACGTATGCCGACCGCTGTCACGGCGCTGGAACAAACGCTCCGCACCGCGCGCGGCACCACAACGGATTTACAGGCTGATTTGGCACCGCTGATGCGCGACCTTCGGGCCACCATCGCCAATCTGCGCGAAACAACCGAGGCCTTGCGGCGCAACCCATCGCAAACCCTTCTAGGTGCACCACCGCCACCCAACCGGGAGCGTCGTTGACATGACCCGATCTTTATCGCGCCGCATGATGCTCACAGCACCCCTCCTTGCCATAGGGTGTTCGGTCCTGCCGGATCGGCCGTATCAGGAAGTATCACGCTTTCCGCTGGAACCGCGCCGCGAAGGCACTGCCTGGCGCGGCAAAGGCAGGCGGTCGCTTTTGGTTCGGAATTTACGTGCGCCGCCAGCACTTGATGTGCGGGGCCTGCGCAGCATCCTCCCCGATGGGACAGAGCATATCGATTTCTACGCCGAATGGTCCGCACCGCCCGCCGAAGCAGCGGAACAGGCGCTGCGTCGATGGTTGGTGGAATCCCAGCTTTTCAGCGCCGTGCTAGCACCCGGCAGTCGGGCAAACGCCGATCTGATATTGGAAGGTGAATTGATCAAACTCGCGGCCAATCGTTCCAAGGGATATGCCGAAGCGGAACTCAGCTTCGTACTCATTTCCGAACGGGATGCCGCTTCACGTGTGCTCAGCCAAATGATCAGCACTGGCCATGCCGCGTTAGCCGAAAGTAACGCACCCCCAAGGCCAGAGGTCTTGGCTACCGCCATGACAGCGGCACTCGCGCATGCCCTTAATTCCCTGGAACAGGCCTTATCGCGCTACGCCTGATCGCGCCGGCGCTTAGCACGGCGGAAGGCATGGATCAGATGCAGCCCGTAGGCTGCGATGGATCCACCGACAACAACCCAGGCCAAGGGCTCCACCCAGCGCTCCACCTTGTCGTAATGCTCTTCGAGTAGGTATCCAGCAATGGCCAGAAAACTGAGCCAGATCGCCGAACCAATGGCCGTCCAAAGATAAAAGACGGCACGTGGGATCACGACCATGCCCGCCGGCACCGAGATCGCGGTACGAATACCGGGCAGCATGCGCCCAAAACAAAGCGCAACAGGCCCCCATTTTTTTAAGGTCCGCTCCGCGCGATCCATATCCTCAAGCTCGATCGCGAACCATTTGCCATAACGCGCGATCAACGGACGCAAACGCTCCAGCCCGAACCAACGGCCGATTTCATACCAAAAGGCATTGCCGACCACCGTGCCCAAAACAGCCACGATGATAATGCCGGCAAGGGATAATTCTCCACGAGCCGCTGCGAAACCAGACGCCGCCATGATGATTTCCGACGGGATGGGCGGAAAGACATTCTCGGCAACCATGAGCAGAAAAACGCCCAAAAGCCCGCTATCCGCCACCAGGCGCGTGACCCATTCAAACATTCAATCCACCCTGAAGATCAGCAATGTGAGCCAGCGCCCGCGCACATAATTGAGACCCGTGACAGAAGCGACATCGCGCGGTGCAAGGCCAAGCGCGGTCGCCGCAGCGCGAAAGGCTGCTTCCTGACGATCATTTACCGCAACAACCCGGCCAGGCCTTTCAGCCAGAAATGCCGCGGCAGCCGGGCCATCACGCAACAGCGCAATGCCCCCGCCCAAGGCAAATTGCAGGGACGGTTCATGAAAGCCCACTACCCCAAAATCACGATCCACAATATCAGGCGCTAGGGATCTCACCTCGGCCGCCAGGCGTGGTGCCATCCAGACCGTTTGCAGGCGGGGAATGACAGCTTCCAACACCGCCACATAAACCGGCACAGCCAAAATACTGCCCAGCACCGCAGCGCGGGCCCAATGCCCTGTCCGCGCGGTGCGCCAAAGGCTCCAGAATAAGGCAGCACCGAAGCCGGCACCGATCACGCCAAAGATTTCAAGCCGCTGTTCCACATAGAAGGCCGCCCCCGTTGCCAGAATGGGCAAGCCCAGCGCCACACCGCCCAATGCCACCCAGCCAAGCGCAGCCAACCAGCGGGGGGGCTGACGCCTGAGCGGGTCCAGCGCCCAAGCAGCGCCAAGCAACATCAGGGCCGGGTAGGCCGGCAGGGTATAATGGGGTAGCTTGGTCGCTACGGCTTCAAACACCAGCCAGACGGGCACGATCCATCCCAGCAGAAACCGCGTTTCCGGTTTCAGACGATCACGCCAAGCGCTCGGCAGACAGCGCAGCACAATCCAGGCCGATGGGAAGGCCGTAATGCCAAACAATAGAGTGTAAAAACCGGGCGGCCCCCAATGGCTTTCCTCACCGGACCCCACCTTGCCCAGCATGTCACCGCCCACAGCCTCGGCAAAAAACCGGCCTTCAGTGGCAATACCAATGGCGATGAACCAAGGGGCAGCGAAGGCCGCCATCAGCGGTATGCCCCAAGCAGGCCGCAGAGCCCCAAACCAAGGCGCACGACGATCCGCCACGGCAAGGGTCAGGCCAGCCAACAGCGGCACCATCGGCGCAATCGGCCCCTTCAACAGGACCCCCAGCCCAAGCGTCGCCCAAAAAGCCATTGCCTGCCGCGCCGTGAAACTGCCCGGCGCCAGATAGGCCCGCCCCATCAGCAGCATCGCGACGGTGATACTGGCCAATAAGGCACCATCGGTCTTGGCGATATGCGTTTCCACCACCAACACCATGCAGGGAGCCAACATCGCCGCGGCGACAAAAGCGGCCCGTCGACCGACCAAGGGGCGCCCAAGGTAACACACCGCCAGCACGGCCAGCAGCGCACCCAGTAGTGATGGCAACCGATAGGCCCAGATGGCACTGCGCGCCGGTAGCCCCACGGCTTCAAGCGCATGCACTGATGCTGCCTGCGCCCAATGAATGCCCACAGGCTTCTTGTTGCGCTCAACTTCACCCAACTTGATCCGCACATAATCGCCAGTTTCAATCATTTGGCGGCTTGCCTGCGCAAAGCGGCTTTCATCGCGGTCGCCGGCGGGAATGCTGAAGAAACCGGGCAACCACAAACACAGGCACAGCATCACCAGCCACAGGGCCGGGCGGCGTGTGTCAGGCAGTCGATCCAGGAAGCTTGCATCATTCATCGCGAAGCCGCGTCTAGCATGAGAGCCGTTCGGGTGCCATGAAGCAGTCATGAGCGACACAGCGACCAAGCCAAAACGCCCCCCGGGCCTGCCGACCAGACGCGCCGCGCGTGATCTGCTGGCGGCGGTGCTGGAAGCCCATCGCCCGCTAGAGGAAGCCTTGGAGGATCTGCCTGCGCGCCTGGAAGCGCGGGATCGCGCAGCGGCACATCGCATTGCCGCGACCGTGCTGCGCCGGCTTGGCAGTATTGATGCGGTTCTGGAACCTTTCTTGCGCCGAGAACCGCCCCCACCGGCGCGACACGCGCTGCGTATCGGCGCGGCTGAATTGCTGCTGCTGGGCACAGCGCCCCATGCCGCAGTGGGCTGCGCCGTGGATTTGGCACCGCGTGCCTTCGCAGGTTTGGTCAATGCGGTGCTGCGCAAATTGACCGCCGAAGGCCCGAGCCTTCTTGAAGGGCTGGATACGCCGCGGTTGGACACCCCGCCCTGGCTCTGGAGTGCGTGGCATGGCGCCTATGGGGCGGCCGGGGTGCGCGCCATTGCTGAAGCGCACCGCCAGCCCGCGCCGCTTGATCTTTCGCTCGTCGCCGGCGCCACCGCCCCTGAGGGGGCCGAGCTGCTCCCCACCGGATCCTATCGATTGCCGGCTGGCACACGTGTGACGGAATTGCCCGGTTTCGCCGAAGGCCCTTTCTGGGTGCAGGACGCGGCCGCCGCCTTGCCCGCCAAGCTATTGGCAGCCCGCGCCGGGGAGCGAATCGCTGATCTTTGCGCCGCCCCTGGGGGAAAAACCGCTCAATTGGCAGCCGCTGGCGCCGAGGTAACCGCCGTTGAGCGGGACCCGAAGCGCCTCATCAGGCTGCGGGAAAATCTGACGCGCCTGCATTTGGACGCGAAACTGGTCACGGCAGATGCAGCCAGCTGGCAGCCTGATGCGCTTTTTGACGCCATTCTGCTGGATGCCCCCTGCACTGCCACAGGCACCATGCGCCGGCATCCGGATGTGGCATTGCTAAAGCGGTCGCGGGATGTGTCCGCGGCGGCCGCACTGCAATCGAAATTGCTGGCGGCGGCGTCACGCATGCTGAAGCCTGGGGGCCGATTGGTTTTCGCGACATGCTCTCTGCAAATGGAAGAAGGCGAAGCACATTTGCGTGAGGCTGAAGCCCTGGGCCTCACGCTTGATCCGATTCGTCCGGCGGAACTTCCTGGCCTGACAGAAGCCATCACGCGGGAGGGGACGCTGCGTACCCGCCCCGATTTCTGGTCCGCGCGCGGCGGCATGGATGGTTTCTTCGCTGCACGTTTTCTGAAAAACTGATGCCAAGCATTGCACTTCGCCCCGCGCTTCGGCACATCTGATCCCATGCCGCGCGGAGACCTCTTTCCCGATATCGCTCCCTATGAGACTGGCTTGCTGCCGCTCTCGGGCGGGCATGTCATGTATTGGGAACAAGTGGGCAATCCTCGCGGACAGCCTGTATTGTTTTTGCATGGCGGGCCTGGCGCGGGCGCGGGCGCGGTCCATCGGCGGTTTTTTGACCCGCAACATTGGCGCGTTATCATTTTCGATCAGCGCGGCGCGGGGCGGTCGCGGCCTTTGGGCGAATTACGCGAAAATACCACCCCGCATCTGGTGCGTGACATCGAAGTGCTTCGCCAGTTTTTAGGTATCGAACGCTGGCTGCTCTTCGGCGGCTCCTGGGGGTCTACCCTCGCGCTTGCCTATGCACAGGAACATCCCGCACGGGTGATCGGTTGCGTATTGCGTGGGGTATTCCTGGGCCGTCAGGAAGAAGTGGCGTGGTTCCTGGAAGGATTACGGCGGGTTTTCCCTGACGCCTGGGCCGCTTTCGCGGAACATCTGCCAGCGGATGAACGCCACGATCTGCTCAACGCCTATCTCCGCCGGCTCTGTGACCCGGATCCGGCGATACATCTTCCCGCTGCGCGTGCCTGGAGCCAATATGAAGGCTCCTGTTCCACGCTATTGCCATCGCCCGAAACCGTCGCCAGCTTTGCGCAGGACCGCACAGCGCTCGGCCTGGCGCGAATCGAAGCGCATTACTTTGCGCATGATTTATTCCTGCCGAGCGAAGGTCTGCTCGGGCGGATGGAGCGATTGGCAGGTATTCCGGCGGAAATCATCCAAGGCCGCTATGACATGGTCTGCCCGGCCACGACAGCCTTTGAATTGGCCGCAGCTTGGCCTTCGGCGCGACTGACCGTGGTGCCGGATGCCGGCCATTCCGCCCTGGAACCGGGGTTGCGCACGGCTTTGGTGGGTGCTGTGGAACGCTTCCGCCGCGGTTGAACGCCAACCTGCTTTCACCCTGTGCCCAATTTACGCTATAAGACCCGCAGTGTGTCCCCGTAGCTCAGCAGGATAGAGCATCAGATTCCTAATCTGGGGGCCGTGCGTTCGAATCGCGCCGGGGACATTATCAATTTCAAAGGCTTGGCGAGAGAATCGCGCGCCACTCAATCATTGTGGCGCGGTCCTGCGATGCCTACGAACGAAGCTTTTTTCCTAGCGAATGACTTCATTCCACCGACAACGCAAAGGGGTAGAGCCACTTGCCAGGCTTTGCGCCGTCACGCGTTCATCTGCACTCAATTTTTTCCAAATGTCATCGCGTTCCTTCACCGCGTTGCGAACACCTAGGCTGGCGGCACGGTTCATCCAGGCATAGGCGACAGGGCCATTCGTTGTATTGCCGGCCACGGTCGTGGCCACTTCACGCATCATGCGCAGCCCACTTACAGTGTCGCCAGAATAGATCTCGCCCAGTCTGAAGGCCGCTGGCCCATGATTCTGGGCCGCAGCGCGACACAACCAATCAACGGCTCTTGGTGTGTTGTAGAAACCATCATCGGTCTCATTGAGGGCGCAGCAGAGCGAATTACCTACTGAATACTGGGCCTCTGCGTTACCATTGCGGGCAGCGTCAATATTGTTGGCATAGACGACCTGATCCTTGGCGATATTGGCCCCTTCAACGACCACAGCGGCACAGCCAGGCAAAACCAGCAAGGCAGCAAGCAGCAATCGATAATAATTCCGAAAGGAAGATTTCATGTTGGCCCCCGAATGGATCAAATTATTACGATCATAGTCTAGGTGAGGCCGGGTTATTATTACAATGACCTAAACGATAATAAGTATTCGAGAGTTACGTTTCTCTCCTACCCACCAAATATGCTGTGGATGTCTATTCACCGTCAGTTCCCTGGAGGGTCTTCGGTGATTTTATTTCTACCGGCATGGCGCACAAGCGCGTGTCCCATTGGTGTTTTGCCGATGGGTATATGTGAGGTTATGTTTTGTGATGGATGATGCGGGGACAGGATTTGAACCTGTGACCTTCAGGTTATGAGCCTGACGAGCTACCGGGCTGCTCCACCCCGCGTTGGGAGATGTTTTTAGATCCTGTATGGTGGCTCGGCGGCGACCGACTCTCCCGCGTCTTAAGACGCAGTACCATGGGCGCAGGTGTGTTTCACGGCCGTGTTCGGGATGGGAACGGGTGTTTCAACACCGCGATAGCCACCGAGCCACCGTACAGGATCTGTTTGGTTGGATGAATTGTTTGATGTGTGTTGTGTTTGCGTATTTTGGCGCTGTGCGCGGTGAACCTTTTGACGGGTTCGTTGCGGTGTTTGATGTATATAGAGTTCTATCGGGTGATTAGTACCGCTTAGCTGAGTGGGTTACCCCACTTATACGTGCGGCCTATCGACGTGCTGGTCTTGCACGGCCCTTAGGGAGACCTGGTCTTGAGGCTGGTTTCCCGCTTAGATGCCTTCAGCGGTTATCCATTCCGCACTTAGCTACCCGGCTATGCCGCTGGCGCGACAACCGGTGCACCAGAGGTGCGTCCGTCCCGGTCCTCTCGTACTAGGGACGGCTCCTCTCAAGTCTCCAACACCCATGGCAGATAGGGACCGAACTGTCTCACGACGTTCTAAACCCAGCTCACGTACCGCTTTAATCGGCGAACAGCCGAACCCTTGGGACCTGCTCCAGCCCCGGGATGCGATGAGCCGACATCGAGGTGCCAAACCTCCCCGTCGATGTGGACTCTTGGGGGAGATCAGCCTGTTATCCCTAGAGTACCTTTTATCCGTTGAGCGATGGCCCTTCCACGCGGGACCACCGGATCACTAAGGCCGACTTTCGTCCCTGCTCGCGCTGTCGCGCTCGCAGTCAGGCGGGCTTGTGCCTTTGCACTCAACAGCCGATGTCCGACCGGCTTGAGCCCACCATCGCGCGCCTCCGTTACCTTTTGGGAGGCGACCGCCCCAGTCAAACTGCCCACCAGGCAGGGTCCCGACCCGGGATAACCGGGTTCGGTTAGACGCCAAAAGAGCGCAGGGTGGTATTTCAAGGTTGCCTCCACCGAAGCTGGCGCCCCGGTTTCAATGGCTCCCACCTATCCTACACAGCCCTCTTCTGGCGCCACTGCCAAGCTGCAGTAAAGGTTCATAGGGTCTTTCCGTCTGACCGCGGGTACCCCGCATCTTCACGGGGAATTCAATTTCGCTGAGCCCATGCTGGAGACAGTGGGGAGGTCGTTACGCCATTCGTGCAGGTCGGAACTTACCCGACAAGGAATTTCGCTACCTTAGGACCGTTATAGTTACGGCCGCCGTTTACCGGGGCTTCGGTTCGATGCTTGCACATCTCCCCTTGACCTTCCGGCACCGGGCAGGCGTCAGACCCTATACGTCGTCTCTCGACTTCGCAGAGCCCTGTGTTTTTACTAAACAGTCGCCACCCCCTGGTCTGTGCCACCCACCCTTGGTTGCCCAAAGATGGGTCCCGCTTATCGCTAACTTACGCGGGTAATTTGCCTAGTTCCTTCGATATGGTTCTCTCAAGCGCCTTGGAATACTCATCCAGTCCACCTGTGTCGGTTTCGGGTACGGTCCATATGCCAGAGCTATTTCCCGGACCAATCCAACCGCCACCCCAATCCAATAAGGGATGACAATGTTTCATGGCCGTCACTTCTGGCGGGCCCAGGAATATTCACCTGGTTCCCATCGGCTACGGCTCTCGCCCTCGCCTTAGGGGCCGGCTCACCCTACGCGGATTAACCTTGCGTAGGAACCCTTGGACTTTCGGCGACAGGGTTTCTCACCCTGTTTGTCGCTACTCATGTCCGCATTCGCACTTCTCATACCTCCACCGCCCCTCACAGGTACGGCTTCACAGGCCTAGAGAACGCTCCGCTACCGCGTTCTTTCAAACACCCATAGCTTCGGCACGTGGCTTGAGCCCCGGTACATTTTCGCCGCAAGATAGCTATTAGACCAGTGAGCTATTACGCTTTCTTTAAAGGATGGCTGCTTCTAAGCCAACCTCCTGGTTGTTTTGGCCGTCTCACATGCTTTCCCACTTAGCCACGATTTGGGGGCCTTAGCTGATGGTCTGGGTTGTTTCCCTCTCGACAATGGACCTTAGCACCCACTGTCTGTCTGCCCGCCTGCACTCCTCGGCATTCGGAGTTCGGTAGGGTTTGGTAGGGCTTTGGGCCCCCCTAGCCCTTCCGGTGCTCTACCTCCGAGGGTGATCAACGAACGATCTACCTCAATAGATTTCGCGGAGAACCAGCTATTTCCTGGTTTGATTGGCCTTTCACCCCTAGCCACAGATCATCCCCGACTTTTTCAACAGGCGTGGGTTCGGCCCTCCAGTGGGTGTTACCCCACCTTCAGCCTGTCCATGGCTAGATCACCAGGTTTCGGGTCTCATGCCGGCAACTATGCGCCCTATTCAGACTCGCTTTCGCTACGCCTACACCTCTCGGCTTAAGCTTGCTGCCAACACGAACTCGCGGACCCATTATACAAAAGGTACGCCGTCACTCTTGCGAGCTCCGACTGCTTGTAAGCGTCCGGTTTCAGGTCTCTTTCACTCCCCTTGTCGGGGTGCTTTTCACCTTTCCCTCACGGTACTTGTACACTATCGGTCGCTAAGGAGTATTTAGGCTTGGAGGGTGGTCCCCCCATGTTCAGACAGGGTTTCACGTGCCCCGCCCTACTCAAGGATTTTCAAAAGCTCTACGCCTACGGGGCTATCACCCACTACGGCCGGCCTTTCCAGACCGTTCAGCTTCTCTCTCAAAAACCACTGGCCTGCTCCGCTTTCGCTCGCCACTACTAGCGGAATCTCTGTTGATGTCTTTTCCTCCGGGTAATTAGATGTTTCAGTTCCCCGGGTTCGCCTCCAGCTCCTATGTATTCAGAACCAGATACCCTCGAAAGGGTGGGTTTCCCCATTCGGACATCCGCGGATCAACGATCGCTCGCATCTCCCCGCGGCTT
>JACCED010504022.1_pt1 | contig 19099 bp, 20 predicted proteins | sample 7455021 | NCBI WGS metagenome assembly JACCED01 (sample SAMN15323456, study PRJNA562643) | freshwater metagenome | isolation source: river surface water | place: USA:Blue River Watershed | collected 2017-08-19 | reverse complement strand
AGATTGGTTATCTTGTGATGGATGTTCACTCCGATCATGCCTCGAATCTTTCTGATGAAATTGCCAAACTAAAACGTTCTATAAGAACAAGAGTAGTTTCTTAATGACAACTTTATGCTCAACATGTCGAAAACCAAAAGCAAATTTTAAATGCGGCGTTTGTGAGCTCGATGTATGCAAAAATTGTGGCCATTTTCTGGGTCCTGAATCTTTCTCTTTTCTAAGAAAAATTCCTAAAGGTTTATCTCATAACGTCTACTGTGGTCCATGTTTTGATAATGGAGTTAGTGCTGAGTTACATCAATATGAAGAGACCATGGAGAAGGCTCGAGAGATTATTATTTTTAGTAAAGATGAAACAAAAAAAACGGGTCACCTGAAAAGAAAAGAACTTCCTTATAAAGTTGAAGACTGTGAAGATAAAGATGAAGCTATTTTGCGCCTCTCATTTTTTGCCGTTGAAGATGGTTTTAATTGTCTTCTGGATGTTCACGTTACTCATCGTAAAATCATCGTTGGGTCTCATAAAAAAACTATCTTCTCAGCGACTGCAATACCTATCCAAATAGATCACTCTGAAGTTAGAGAGTATTAAATTTTACGTTCTAGTGAGAGCCTGTAGAGACAATTTTTACTAGTTCCCTCTTCTGAGATTCTGTAGGTACCTTTAAAGGTTTTCATCTCCTTATCGCGTGAAAAACTCCCTTTTAAATGAACGACCTTACATGAGTCTGTAGAAGACTTCACACCCACCATCTGATCACAAATACGACTCATAATATCGATAGACATTTTTTGAGGATCAAAGGGAATGCGCCCGATCAAATGACCAGGACTGGAAAGAATTTCATTCACTTCACCAAAATGTAAAAATAGGCTCCCCTCTTTGTTGAGTTCTAATTTTACAGCGTCATTTAGAAGGAGATTGCAGATATTTCGTCTGTCCTCGGTCTCACTTATGAGGCCAGCATAAATACCACAAAAGCCAGATAGGACTCCAAATCCCCTAGAGCAATCACTCTCCTCTTGCAATTGAATATCTGTATCGGAGGAATGAACTAAATTTATATCGTTCACTGAGATTAAATCTTTGACTCGCCCAAGTTGATCTCTCGTCACCAATCCTAGTGACTGATTAAGATTTTTAGAATTTATTGGATGCGGTAAAAAAAGGACCAACGACTTTGTTCCAAATTTTTCAGTCGGAAAATTGACGATAAAATGTGCTCCCTCTGGTCGGTTTTCGCCTGCGACAATTTCACTCTTTGAAAAGTAATTATCAGAATAAATACCCCTTACAATTCCATGACGCTCAAACCAATTAATTGAGAAAGATACCAATTTAGGAACTTCACCCGGGTATTTAAAACGACCCGATAAAAATGACTGCTCATTAGTAGAGGTTTCGGCAGAAAGAAGGGAAATAAAACCAAAGAAAAATAAAAGAGTTCCAAGCATGAGAAGCCCCCCCCATTCAAAAATTCAAAGAGTAAGGAGCAAAGATCTTGCCAGAAGATTGACCAAAAAATTAAATGAAAATTGAGAATAAAAAAGAGGCCAGCAGGACGGAACTGCTGGCCAATAACTAACTACTTAAGGTGTTTTCCGATAAGAGAAGCAAGTTCGAACATAGAAACTTCTTTTTTACCGAAAACTTTAGAAAGTTTTTCGTCAGCAAGAATGTTTCTTTTGTTTTTTGGGTTTTGAAGATTGTGCTTCTTAATATAAGCCCAAAGCTTTTTAACAACTTCTGTACGAGCAGCAGCAGCAGCACCGATAACAGCAGCTAGTTCAGCTGATGGTGTGAAAGCTTGCATGAAAGCAGCATTTGGCTTACGAGCTGTCTTCTTCTTAGGAGCAGCAGCTTTTTTAGGAGCAGCAGCTTTCTTAGCAGGAGCAGCTTTTTTAGCTGTTGCTTTTTTTGCAGGAGCAGCTTTTTTAGCAGGTGTTTTTTTTGCAGTAGCTTTTTTAGTAGCTTTCTTCGCCATGATATCCTCCAGAGGATTGTTATTCGGAAGTTAATCTTTCCTACTTTCTTTATACTTATACTTTTGACTATTAAGAGCGGAAATACAAATAAAAATTGCAACTTTACCCTCTCTCTGAAGGAATTTGTAAGGAAAATGCCCCATTCCCCCCCTAAAAATGCACTTTTCTCCTCGAAAAATGGTCTAGAGGGGTCTATTTTTTTGCTTCTTGTGGGGATGATTCTCAAAAAACCTTAAAAAAAATGCCTTAACCTCTCTTAAGTTTCCTTTACCAAAAAAAGCATAAAAGATTGCTACGATGACAAAAATTGCCCAAAAAATGAGGATCAAGACTAAAAGAGGAACTCCAAAATCGACTTTCATCATCACCTCCCCGCAAACCTCATCTTAGAACTCCTCAAATGTGTGTGAAAGTGCGACTGAGCTGATTTTAATCATGTGATAAGCCTAGAAAACACATAGACATGAGCTTGTGTCTAGAGTGCACCCTCCAACAGGAGAGTATAGTAGGGACATGGATATAACACTTTACATGACTATTATTGAAGAAGACGAAAAAAAGATCCATGAGACTCCTAAGTCTCAGGATGAGGAGTCTCTATTGAAACCGACTGAAGAGGTTTCTCTAGATAATAAGGAGAAACAGTTGTAAGTTGGCCTAATGAGAGTTTTCTATTTCCTCATTACGCTTCTTTACACCTTTAATTCTTGGTCCTCAGTCCTTCATAGAGTCCTGTCCTCAAAGCCCCTCTACGAGTTAGGCGTTGTTGGTGGATACGGTTACGTTCCTGATTACCCTGCCTCTGGCCAGGGTAGAATGAGATACCTTATTTTCCCCATTTTCAGATACCGAGGCTTAAGATTTAGATCTGACGAAGAAGATTCGGCAAGAGCGAGACTATTTCTTCATCCACACTACGGGATAGACCTTAATGCCACCGGCTCTTTTCCAGCATACTCTCAAGATAACGACGCAAGAAAAGGTATGTCAGACCTCGACTGGATGGGAGAATTCGGACCTAGAATTTATATCTTTTTACATCGGAGTGATAAATTTTGGTGGAGACTCTTTTTTCCTGCGCGACTTGCTTATTCGACTGATTTTTCTAGCATCTCTCAGAGAGGGATGGTCTTTGCTCAAACGATGAACTTTAGATATTTTTTTGATGATACTCGTTTTAATTCAATCACCTTTTCTGTCTCAAGAAATTATGCCACTGAAAAATTCCAGGACTATTATTTTGAGGTTTCTGACAGATTTGTGACTCCAGAAAGACCGAAATATAGAGCGACAGGAGGCTACCTAGGCTCTAGTGCGGGTCTCGCCTTCATCCACGAAAAAAATAAAATTGGTTTTTATGCTGGATTAGGCGTGAATAGCTACAAAGGAGCTGCGAATTCAGGAAGCCCTCTTCACAAATCTGACTATACTTATGGGGCCTTTGTCGGTTTTAGTTACTTTTTTTATGAATCCGTCTCACGCGGTTACATGCAATAGGTGCATTAATCTCGAAACAAATAAGAAAGAAGATAAAGAAGGCCACTTAAAATAAGACCTGAGGTAAGAGGGATATAAATCTTAGTAGGCCCATTTTCAATTCTAATATCTCCCGGTAATCTACCAAAAGGAATATTTCCCTCAGAAAAATGCCAAATCAGCCCAGCTAAAACACATAATGAACCAACAATAATTAATGTTTTTGAGATGGAATCCATGTTTAACCAATGCTAAGTCGTTCTTAATTCCTGAAGATCTTTGGGAAGTTGATGCAAGACCTGAGAAGCTTCCCCGCTATCTATACTGTCTAAAATAACATTTAATGCTATTGGCACGACTTTTTCAAGATCCATGAAATCGTAAGCCTCCAAATAATCCCTGACCTCTCCATAGAACTCATTCACACCTTTACATGAACTTTTGGGTCGCTTTACTTGGGCCATATCAAATCCTTCAAAATAATACCCCCTTAGAAGTGCTGGTAATTGTCCACCTAGATGAAATGCCTCACCTGGTTCAATTCTATCTCTAATCGCCTTCATGGTGGCCCTCAAAACAACAAAAGCGTGTGTTGTTGTTCTAAATTGATTGGTGTCCATCATTTTTTTTAGAATCAATGCCGTGCTTTCTTGAGTTTTTTGAATAGACTTTATATTTTCCAGCATACTTACCCCCAGCGTAACATTCATGCCTCATTATTCTTTCTCTTCATCGTTTAAAGGTAAATTTAAATCTTTCTTAAGAATGGATGATGAAAATCATATCAAGATTTGGCATTTTAAATGTAATTTCATCATCAGAGGATTTGATGTTTAATTATGATCAACTCTACCCCTATCAGTATTTTTTAATCTCTCTAGGACTTGGTCTTATCGTCGGTCTTCAAAGGGAGTGGGCCGACTCGCCTATCGCAGGAATTAGATCCTTTGCACTTGTTTCTTTGTTTGGAACAATTTGCGGTCATCTTTTGGCACAATTTGGTGGTGGAATTATTTACATTGGCCTTGGTGGAATTGTGAGTATCACACTCTTGGAAAAAATAAGTCTCTTTCACACAAACAAGTTACACCGAGGAGTCGTTACAGAAATAAGTCTTATGACGATGTTCCTCGTTGGAGTTCTCGTCAGTAAAGAACAATTCATTTTGAGCGCGACATTAACTGGATTACTCACTGTCATCTTGCAACTTAAAATCGAGCTTCACAAGATTGCGACAAAATTAAGGTATGATGAAATAAGATCCATTATAAAATTTGTTGCTATTACACTTGTTATCTACCCCATTCTGCCAAGACAAACATTTGGCCCAAATGAGGTCTTAAATCTTCCCGAAATTTGGCTCATGGTTATTCTGATTTATGCCATTAATCTTATTGGTCAACTCATTTATAAATTTAAAACGAATGTAAATGGTGTCTTATGGGCAGGAATAATTGGAGGATTGATATCAAGTACGGCGACGACCTTGGGCTCGAGTAAGCTTTGTAGACTTAGTGAAAATCAACATGCTTACTATACTCTTATCATTCTCATTTCATGGATGACTCTTTACATAAGAGTTTTATTAGAACTTTTAACTGTTGCTCCATTGATGAATCCAACGCTCCCCCTAGTAATACTTTTTTTTGCCTCGATTTTACCAATCCTTTGGGTTTGGAAATTAAATTTAAAAAGCTTATCTCATGAAAAGTTAAAATATAGCGAAATAAGCTTAAAAACGGCTATCAGCTTTGCCTTCTTTTATACCATTATTCTTTGCCTCTTTTCTCTGAGTCATGATCAGATCGCAAAAGGTAAGCTTTCAACTATTGCCTTTTTATCTGGTATTTTAGATGTTGATGCTATAACCCTTTCAACTGGGCGACTCGTTCAAAAAGGAATCTTAACAACCCAAGAAGGGTACCAACACTTATACCTGGCACTGCTGGCAAACATCTTATTTAAAGGTTGTGCATCGATCATTATAGGCGGGAATTTTTTAAGAAAAATTATTTTATATCCATGGATCATCCTGGTCATTTTTCATTTCGCACTTTTAATTCATTCATTTTCCTAGATAATTAGTATCCTTCTAAATATAATAGACTCAATGATTCAATATTTAAAAATCTTCCTTAAAGAAATAACTTATCTTGTAAGATCACCATTCTTTCTTATGCTCACGATTGTAGGTAATACATTTATACTTCTCTGTAGTTACTTGTTTTGGATACTTGAAAGTGGGAAGAATCCTAAGGTTGAGGAATCTATTGATGCCATTTGGTGGGCGTTTTCTACAGCAACAACCACTGGATATGGAGATATCACACCAGTCACAATCATGGGGAAGGTTCTGGGTATTTTCCTGATGCTTATCGGACTTGCACTATTTGCCATGTACACGGCGCTCTTTGCAGAAACGATTATTCAATATAAAGAATTATTCTTAATCAAGAAAGACCATCTAAAAAAGTAAATCTTTTTTTCGCTCAGAGATATGCCCATTAATAAGATAGATTTCTCTTCCTGCAAAAGCTGAATAATCTGGATCATGCGTAACTAAACATATCGTTGTTTTTTGCTTTAGATTTATCTCTTTAAGCATGTTCATCACAATATTGGCATTCATTGTGTCAAGATTTCCTGTCGGCTCATCTGCAAAAAGATACTTTGGTTTCATAATAAGCGCTCTTGCAATAGCAACTCTCTGCTGCTCGCCCCCCGAAAGTTCATTTGGATACCGACTCACCAAATCCTCTACTCCAAGAAAAGTTAATAATTCGACAGCATCCTGTTTTTTTGAATCAATGAGCCCTAAATTTCTTGCCGGCAATAAGACATTTTCAATGACTGTTAATTCAGGAAGAAGGTAGTGAAACTGAAAAATAAATCCTATCCGTGTATTTCTTAAATAATGAATGTCCTTTGAAGATAAAAACTTTAAATCTCTGCCATCAAGTATGAGTCGACCTTCAGTCGGGTGATCTAGTGAACTCATGATATAAAGGAGAGTGCTTTTTCCGCTTCCAGACCTTCCAGAGATCGAAATAAATTCACCATCAAGTATTTTAAAGTTCAAATGATGAAGAACTCTTTGAACTGGAAAACCAAAGTTTTTTGAAATGTCATACCCTTCAATCATTTATTCTGCCCTTATTATATCTAAAGGCATCAAACGACTAGCACTGAAAGCTGGTATTAGAGATGAGAATACTGATGAAAAAAAAGCACTCAAGAATGCCATCAAATATATTTTCCAATCAAAACTAATCCAAAGGTGATGCTCTCCTCCGATTTCAATATTTAATCTGATTCTTTCTAAATAAAGGCAAACCAAATAACCAAAAGAAATACCAAGGAGGCCACCAACACTCCCTAAAAACAATCCTTGATAGAGAACGAGTCTAAGAATCTTTTCAGGCCCAAAACCAATCGCTTGGAGAATCGCTATTTCTTTTCTTTTCTGATTAATCATAATTGAAAGCACATTATAAATTCCAAAAGACGCAACTATTAAAATTGTGATTGTTATGAAGTAACGGCTATAGTCCTGAACTTTAATCATTTCCATAAACGATTGATTCGCTTCCTTCCAGTCTTGAACGTTATCACGAGACAATTTTTTCCATTCTTTAGAGATACTATTCGATTCATCCATATCAAACAGAGAAACAGCTATTTCCGATATCCTTCCTGGATTTCTAGTCATGACCTGAACATCATTGAGATTGGTGAAGGCCAAAGTACGATCAGCTTGGTCATTACCAAAATGATAAATACCAACAATTCTCATTTTTTTTGTGACCCCAGAGCCGAGGATCAAATTTAAGTAATGATTCACCTTCAATCCCATATCCTCAGCAGAACCACTACCTATGATGACACTCCCGGAATCTTTCAGATCTAAAAATGATCCTACTTTCATGTATTTTTCAATAGATGATATTCTTACCGTTTTTTCAGGTATTGTGCCGATCAGATTAACAGCAGAGGAAAATTTATCTTTACTCAAAACTGCGAATGTTTTCAGGCGAGGAGAAAAATCATGAACTCTTGGATCTTGCTCTAATAATTGATACCATGAACTGTAGTTTTCAAGTCTCATTTCTTCCCTTAGACCAAAGGGTAAATCAGTCCATTGAATAAGATCTCGATTATTTGAAAATACTTTTGTCATATCAGCGTGAGAAATTTTTGTTTCGGCACCTGAAATTAAAACATGCGCCGTATTATTTAGAAGCACTTGAGAGATATATTCCCTCATTCCTAATTGTACTCCGGAGATACTTACAAATAACAAAGTACTAAAACTGATGCCGAGAAGAATCAAAATAGATTGCTTCTTTCGAGAAACCATTTGCCTCCACGCAAGATAAATCATTTATTCTCTCTTGAGATACCTAATTTCGTCTTTCGTTGAAATGTCCGTATCTAAAATTTCAATAAAAAGTGAACTTGAGTGACCAAGATGAACTTTTTTCTTTATCCATTTTTCTTTTTTCTTAATACTGACAAATCCATTTTGAATTGCAGCGGTTGGCAACAAAAGAGCATTTTTAATTTTTCCAATCTCAATTGATAAGTCGCCTGTCATACCTGGTAATACGTTTGCTGGAAGCTTGTCGGTTATAATAGAGGCAATAAATTCATCGTTCCTTGGGAAAACGTTAAGGACCTTCCCTGAAAATAAATCCCCCCTAAGATACTCAAAAGATATTTTAACCTTTTGATTAGGCATTACCCTTAGAACAGATTGCTGATCTAGTGAGAGTTCAATAAACAAATCAGAGAGATCTTCAATTCTTAAGATAGGTATTTGAGGAAGTGCTGTCTCACCAACATAATACTTCAGGAAAGTCACTGTTCCATCTAAAGGTGACTTTATAACAAGATTATCAAATTCAATAAGTGGATCACCTTTTTTAACTTTATCACCTTCAAACTTGAAAATCTTTTTTACTTTGAGAACAACACCAATCACGAGATCGAATTTATTTTTTGATTTTATTTTCCCTAAGCCGTAAACGGACTCAATAATATCCCCTTGATGAGGATAAGTAATTTCATAGTCCGGTTTTTTGAAAAAATAAAAGGATAATACAGTGACTAATAATACAAAAAAGATTGATGCAAAAATAATGATTTTTCTCTTCATTCAAAAAAACATTCTCACTCATCAAGAAAAGTGTCGATGATTCAAATCATCTAAAAGTATTATTATAACATTCACAGAACGGCACATCACAACAATCTCACTTTTCACTTAAAGAAAATTGACATTGCAATTTGACAATTAAATAATCATCACTAAGAAATGAGAAACTTTTAACCTGTAACTTGCTTATTATTAAATTAAAAAGTAAAAAAATGAAAAAAATAGTAATTACCCTTGTCGCATTATTTAGTTTTTATGTCCTTGCATATAATCCAAAAGAAGCTTTTGATCTTGTTAACGAAGGGAAAGGAATTTTTGTGGATGTCCGCGAGGAAAATGAAGTCAAAGAGGGCATGATTGAAAATGCTATATGGTTCCCCCTTTCAAAATTTGAGTCTCAAAAGAATTGGAAAGAAGAATTTTTAAAATTAACGAAGGGAAAGAAAATCTTTTTATACTGTCGCAGTGGAGCAAGATCTGGTCGAGTCAAAAGTATTTTGAAAGAAGTCAACATAGAATCAGAAAATATTGGTGGATACATGACTTTAGGAACAATATTACCAACTAAAAAACCATGATTTTACCAGCGCATTGGGCCCTTTTCCTAGGAATTTTTCTTTCTTTTCTTTTAAAAAAAGATTCTAGCATCCCAAAAATCGCCAAAAAGTGGAGCTCTCATCTTTTACAAATAAGTGTCGTCCTTTTAGGATCTTCACTCTCCTTTCATCATGTTCTCCAGGAAGGGTCCACAGGAATCATTATCACGGCCTTGGGTCTATTTATAATATTTTTACTTGGATACTTTGGAATGAGGATTTTCAAGGTTGAAGAAAAATTAGGAACCCTTCTTACAATGGGGACTGCAATTTGCGGGGGAAGTGCCATTGGAGCACTTGCACCCGTTATTGGTGCTGAAACATTGACCATAACGATTTCAGTTACAATTGTTTTTTTATTTAATACAGTCTCTCTTTTTATCTTTCCTTATTTAGGTGAATTCTTTGAATTGAGTCAAAAAGCTTTTGGAACTTGGGCGGCCCTTGCCATTCACGACACCAGCTCAGTCATAGGAGCATCAACACTTTATGGGAAAGAGGCACTTGAGGTGGCAACAACGCTTAAGCTTACAAGAGCGTTATGGATCATCCCTATCACCTTTATATTTTCATTAAAATTAAAAAGAGAATCTCACTCATCTCCTTTGCCATGGTTTGTGGGTGGTTTCCTATTAATGTCTTTGCTTTTTACTTTTTATACGCCAGTTCATCATTTAAAGAGTCTTTTTGTTTTTATATCTAAAAACGGATTCTCTTTAACTCTTTTTTTAATTGGAATGACCTTTAACTTTCAAAAGATGAAAGACATAGGATTTCGCCCTTTTCTTTTTGCAATAACTTTATGGTTACTTACCGTCATCATTTCATTTACTTATGTCAAATTTCTTATCTGAGTATTTTCTAGTTGATTTAAGAACCGCTAAGAAAGAAAGACTTACAAAAAGTACAAAAAACCAATCGCTGGGACTAAGTTTAATAAGCCGAAAATAATCAGAGAGCATATCTACTTGTATAAGTAAAAATGTCGTAATAATTGTGACGATAGAAATTAATCTTGAACTCCACGTTTGAAAACCCGTTAAAGCAAAGACAATCCCAACGTTCCAAAAAACTGTTATCGCAATGATCATTGATCTTGCATGTTTTACATTATCTAAATGAATCATACTTCTTTTAAATGAAACAAGTATACAAAGTGCCACTAAAAGACCAACGACAATAGTAGTCACTAGCTTTTCTTTAGGAAAAAAATTTCTCTTATCAGAGCTCATATTATTTTTCGAAGATATCTCTTGCTGAAAAGAAAATAATGCCGTTGGATGAATCATAAGCTCAAACCAAATAACATGGATTGGTAAATATAAAATAGGCCCACCAATCAAAGGAATTAATGCCGCTGTCAAAACAAATGGAATATGAATTAAAAATAGATACTCAAAACTATTTGAAAGATTCAAAAAAAGCTGTCTTCCTTCTTTTATCGCATGAACAATTGTGGAAAAATTATCATCCGCCAAAATTATAGATGATGCCTCTTTTGCTGATTGAGTTCCTCGCATTCCCATGGAAATACCTACACTCGCTACTTTAAGAGCGGGAACATCATTGACTCCATCACCAGTAACGGCTACCACTTGAAATTCATTTTTGAGTGATTTGACAATGTTAAATTTCTGCAAAGGTGTACAACGAGAAATCACATCAAATTTTTTTAAAAAATGTGGATTATTGTTCAACCATTCTTCTTCAAAATATTCAGGATTTTTTTCAGCAGAAATAACATTTGGATCAGGGGAACCAATGCCAACGGTCTTGGCAACGAACTTAGATGTTTCAATGTGATCACCTGTTAGCATCATAACCTTAATAGAATTTTCTTTACAATAAGTGACAGCATCCTTCACTTCTTTTCTTGGAGGATCCTCAAAGACCAAAAGACCAAGGAATCGAAATCCTTCATTTGGTTCATTTTTATTTCCCAGAAATTCTTGTGTGATGTTTTTCTTTGCACAAGCGATAATTTTATTACCTTGTGAAGCGATATCATCAATTCGATTTATCCATTGAACTTGTTCTGAATTGGTCAAATTTGAAATATTAAGTATCGTTTCAGGGGAACCTTTAGAGAAGCATATAAACTGACCGTTTATTTTTACAATTGAAGATTCGCGCTTTCTTTTTTCTTCAAACGGAAAAATTAACTCTCTACTCCCCTCAGTAACATCTTTATACGCTCCATATTCAACGATTGCCTGATCCATGGGATCATTTCCAGAGGGATCAGATGCCCAAAGAGAAGCCTCCAAAACTTCTTTTTCAATAAAATTATTATCTGGAATGATTTTTTTTAATTTTAACTGACCTAGTGTAATTGTCCCAGTTTTATCACTACAGATGCAACTCACCCTTCCTATGTTTTCGACACTAACCGCCCTTCTGACGAGTGCGTTTTTCTTAGCAAGTCTGAAGACACCCACTCCTAAATAAAATGTCAAAACCACTGGAAACTCTTCTGGTATTGCAGCGACGGCCAACGAAGCAGCACTTAAAAATGCGTCAACAAAACCTTTCCCTTGATAAATTCGAACCATTGCCAAAAAAATGCATAAGAAAGCTGATCCAATAGATAAAATTTTTACAATTTTTGTAACCTCAATCTGTAAAGGTGTTTTTTCATGCTTTATTGAATGAACAGAAAGCAATATTTCCCCATACATTGTTTTAATTCCAGTCTCTAAAATTCTTAATTTCCCACTCCCTCTAAGTGATCTTGTACCAGCAAAGCCTAAATGTTCCGTTGAAACCATAACGGAATCAGAATTTATTAAATTACTTATAGGCCCCAGAAAAGGTTTCTTTTGTACAGGTTGAGATTCTCCAGTAAGTGTTGACTCATCTATCTGAAGATTCTCTGTCTCTTCAAAAATTCCGTCAGCAGGTAAATATGAACCCGACTCCAAAAGAACGATGTCACCAGGGACAATATTTAAAGTGTTAATGATAACTATTTCACCACTACGAATAACTTTAACATGAGTGGTCAACTGACCCTTTAAGCTTTCAATAGAAACCTGAGTTCTTTTATGAAGATAAGCATCCATAAAGATGAGCGGAATTATCGCAAAAAAAAGAGAAATTGATTCATTGTATTCACCTAAAAAATAAAAAATGAATCCTATCAAAATTAGTAACCAAATCATTGGATCTTTAAAAGTATCAACGAGAATATCAAAAATAGGGTGTCTTTGTTTCTCAACAATCGCATTAGGACCAAATTTTTTAAATTGTATGTCTATGTCACTATCTGAAAGATAACTTAGATTTATCCCACGAAGATTTTTAAATGAAATGTTCCGCTTCATAAAATCTTGTTTCCTTAAGAAAGATTCGGCCTATAAAAGGATAAAAAATGGTATCAATTAAGAAATGGGGAGGACTACGATGATAAATTTTCCAAACATCCTAGTTTGTACAGATTTTTCAATCTTTTCAGATTATGCCATGAAAGCTGCTGAGAAAATAAGAAAAAAAAGTGATTCAAAAGTATTTGCCTTAAACATTCATGAATACTCCATAAACTGGGACTGGATGCCGCCAAATTATTCAGAGGGAGGTTATCAAGTAGAAATGTTAAAGATTATTAAAAATAAAATTAAAGACCAATTAAGTAAAAATCAAGTTGAGGGAACTCCGAGTGTATCATTTGGTGTTATCTCACAGGCGATTATCAATTTCATTGAAGAAAATAAAATTGATCTTGTTATAATGGGTCACATAGGAAGAACAGGTCATCTTAGTTTGGGAAGCACTGCTGTAAAGATTTTAGCAACCTCGCCTGTACCAGTGCTGATAGTAAAAAAAGATTTCGAGATGAAGAATGTTTCTCTTTTAGTTGATCCTTATGGAGCGACGAAAAAGCTTTTCAAATTTGGAAAAGATATCATTGATTCTTACTTTATCGAATTACACATACTTTCATTAATTCCCGACATTGCTGCAAGATATATTGGAATAGGTAAATTAGGATTTTCTACAGAGCTCTTAAGTCTCACTGATGATCAAAAGAAAAAGTTAACGACTGAAGTTATAAAGAGCCTAAAAAATCAAATTGATTTTTCTGATCGATGCCATTTTCATGTCGAAACAACCGTCGAAAAAAGAATTGCATACCAACTAAATAGAACACTTCTTGAGTTACACAGTGAGCTCATTATTATGCAAAGACATCAATCTACATTTATGGAAAAAGTCCTCATTGGGTCTGAAACAAGAAGAATGATAGAAATTTTTGAAGGCAACCTATTTATTTTGCCCCCTTAGTTATAAAATAGGAGCGAGGCTATTAATAAGATATGACTTTAACCTGTGGTATTTTGAAAGAGAATCAAAATAACTTTCCGTCAACTCTCTTGAAGCCATAAAATCATTTCTAAATGAAAAATCTAACTCTTTAATAAGGCATTGATCATCGGTAATAATGGAGTTTTCAAAATTTAAATACATACTCCTAAAATCAAAATTAGATGATCCAATAACTGCAAGATCATCATCAATTAATATAACTTTCTGATGCATCATTCCTGGAGTGTATTTAAAAATCTTAATACCTGCATTAAATAAACGCTCAGAGTGAACGTCCATGGCGAGAGCGACTAATTCATTATCATTGTTCATTGGTATGATAAAACGAACATCAACACCTCTCATAATGGCAATATAAAGGGCATCTAGAATCCCTTGAGGAGGAATAACATAAGGGTTTGCAATCCAAATTCGCTTATTTGCCTTATAAATTAATTCAATATGCTGAAGCAGGTTGATTGGCCTTTCTTCATCTGGAGATGTTGAAAAATGTAAGACATTTGAATCGCCAGACTTAGCTGCAATATGAAGTTGAATTTCAATCGCCTCAGACTGTGAAAATTTCCAGTCTTTTATAAAATCAATTTGAGCAAAGCCTAAAACTGGTCCACTGATTTTCACATTTGAATCTCTCCAATATCCAATATGAGAATATTTTCCAAGATAATCATCACCTATATTTATTCCACCAAAAAAACCAAATTCACCATCAACAATTAATTGTTTCCGATGATTTCTAAAATTAAATTGAAATTTATTTAATCGCGTCGGCGAGAACTCTCCAAAAAGTATTCCGCTTCTTTTCATTTCTAGAAGAATGCCTTTGGACATTTTAATACCTATTTTTTCATATAAGATAAATACCTTTATACCTTCCCTTGCCTTTTTGATTAAGGCTTCGATAATCATTTTTCCTATTTTATCCGTTCGAAAAATATACATCTGCAAGAAAATATAATTACTTGCCTTGGAAATTGTTTTAAGCATCTCTGAAAAGGTTTCTTCACCATCAATTAGTAATTTTATCGAATTACCCGTAATAAAATTGAAACGCTCTTCGGATAATAATCTTTGCTCCTTAGGTCGATGATGCTTAAAGGTATTGATGATTCTTTCATTTTCGCTACGGAAGGAGATAATTTCAGACTCATAAGATTCATAGTTATCAATTTTTTTCTTACCAAAGAAAAAATATAAAGGAATTGAGATGAATGGGATACAAGTCAGAGATAAAAACCACGCCATAGATCCCTGTGGCGTTCTCGATTCAAATAATGAAGTAAGTGCGAGTGAAAACCCCAATAGGTATAAGAGAAGAAAGAAAAAAAGAAGATAATAACTTAAATATAATTCCATTTAGTTCTCAATCTTATAACGACATTAGATTTAAATGAATCATCGGTATACAGGTCTTATCTCATCTTATGGATTTATTTAGATTTCAATCATTTAGGCGTTGTTTCCAGGGTTATAGACATGATCGATATGCCGATAGAAAAGTACGATTAGATTAAAATCTGAAATTCATCCACTATTAATTCATGAAACAATTTTCAATCTCAAGGAGAATTTAATGAAATCTATTATTAACTCAAAAATGCCCGAATTTAAAAACTATGGTTTTCATGAAAATGATTTCACCGTATTTACAAATGAAAATATTGTAAACAAATGGGCAGTTTTCTTTTTTTATCCTGCAAACTTCACTTTCGTTTGCCCGACAGAGCTCGTCGATCTTGCAGAGAAAAATGAAGAGCTTAACAAAATGGGAGTGCAAGTTTTTTCTGTGAGCACAGACACACATTTCTCACATAAAGCTTGGCATGATTCTTCAGAATCAATAAAAAAGATAAATTACCCGATGTTGGCAGATCCTACGGGGAACTTATCGAGAGCGCTTGGCGTTTATATCGAAGAAGAAGGAGTCGCTTACAGAGGGACATTTCTAGTTGACCCCGATGGCTTCATTAAGTTAGCAGAAATACATGATAATGGTATCGGAAGAAATGCAGATGAATTAATAAGAAAAATTCAAGCGGCTCAATTCATAAGAAATCATCCTGGCGAAGTTTGTCCAGCGAAGTGGAAACCAGGAACTTCAACATTAAAACCTAGCCTAGATCTCATTGGTAAAATTTAATTTTAAAACCAAAGGATTAAGTATGCTTGACTCAGACATAATATCTCAATTGACGGTTCTTTTTGGAACATTGGAAGAAGAGATAATTTTATCTTATTCAAAATCTGATCATCCAAAACAAGATGAATTAATCTTTCTGTTAAACCAGATTACTTCTACCTCATCCAGATTGAAATTGTCTGAGTCAGCAGAAAAAACATCCTTGCCGACTTTAAAAATCTTTAAAGAAAATGTGGAGACTGGTATTAGTTTTGTTGGTATTCCATCAGGGCATGAATTCTCTTCACTTGTTCTCGCTATTCTTAATGCTTCTGGTAAGGGGAAATTTCCGGACCAACTCATTATTGATCGAATAAAAAACATCAAGCCTAATATAGATTTAACGACCTACGTTTCACTTAATTGTGAAAACTGCCCAGAAGTGGTTCAAGCCTTGAATATCATTTGTGTCATCAATCCGAGAATTAAGCATAAGATGGTGGATGGTGGTCTTGCACAAGATGAAATTAAGCAACTTGGTATTCAGGGAGTACCAACTATCGTTTCTGATAACAAACTTATCTTTAGTGGAAAAGCTTCACTTATTGATTTAGTGAGGAAATTAGAGGATTCGTTTGGAGTACAGACTCAAGTTGAAAAATTGAATAAACACAATGTAAAAGAAACCTTTGATGTTCTCGTTCTTGGCGCCGGACCAAGTGGGGCAGCTGCAGCTATATACACTGCAAGGAAAGGTCTTAAAACGGCGATCGTCACAGAAAAGATCGGAGGCCAAATTAAAGAAACGAAGGGAATAGAAAATTTAATTTCAGTAAAATATACGGAAGGACCCAAATTAGCTTCTCAACTTCTGCAACACATTGAAGACTATAATATTTCTATTTTGGATAATAGAAAAGTTATCAAAATAGAGACAGGAAAAACAAATACTATATCCTTAGATTCAGGAGAGCTTCTCGAATCAAAGTCCATCATCGTGGCAACAGGAGCAAAATGGAGAGAACTAGGTGTACCAGGAGAAAAAGAATATATTGGTCGCGGAGTTGCATTTTGTCCTCATTGTGATGGACCATATTTCAAGAAAAAAGATATTGTAGTAATCGGAGGTGGAAATTCTGGTGTTGAAGCAGCTATAGACTTATCAACAACTGTAAATTCCTTAACCCTTTTTGAGTATTCAGCGAATTTGAAAGCCGATAAAGTCCTCGTAGATAAACTAAACTCTATACAAAATATAAAAATAATTAAAAATGCAAAAATTAAAGTTATTACTGGAGATGGAATTAAAGTTACTGGTCTAGAATTTGAAAATACAGAAAATAACACTACGGAGTATTTTTCAACTGAGGGAATTTTTATTCAAATTGGACTTGTACCAAATAGTGATTTTATCAAAAATATAGTTGACACAAACTCTTCTGGTGAAATTATTATTGATGAAAAATGTCGAACAAATGTCGCTGGGATTTACGCAGCTGGTGATGTCACAAACGTCCCTTATAAGCAAATTATTGTTGCGATGGGTGAAGGGGCTAAAGCTGGGCTAACAAGTTTTGAAGATATCATGCTGAAGTGAATTATAGTTTATGGTAAGGTATGGGCATGATTTCTACTCTCTTAAAGATACCTTTTTTGAAACTTAAGTATAAGTTTCTACCCAATAGTGGCCAGAAATTTTGGGCACAGGAATTACTAAATTCCCAGGGATTAAATGCTAAAATTGGTCAGGTTTTGGCACAAGGAAAAAATTCGGAGCTCCCAAAGTCAACGATTTCTAAAATTTCTGCAAGAAAAATGTTCGAAAAGGAATTTCAAAAAGATATACATTTTACTGGTGAGGTTTATGCGGCTTCAATGGGTCAAGTATTTTATGTTTCCATTGAAGATTCCCCCTACGCCATTAAAATTCTTCATCCTGGTATAAGAAATCAAATAAAAAAAGAAATTGATAATATCTTGATACTAGGGAAACACTTCGCAAGATCCAAGGGCTTTCAATTCGACCAATCCGTTTTTCGGCGTTTCCTGACAGAAGTTTTTGAAGAAGAAACAAATCTAAAACGAGAGGGTGATTTTCAAAAACATTTTTTTAGAATTTTTCAAAATGATAAAAATATTAAAATTCCAAAAGTTATTGAGTCTTTTTCCAATGAGACTATCCTTTGTCAGGAGCTCGTTCCCTCAACTCTGGCAAGAGATCTTAGCCGCTTTGATCAGTTTTTTATTTTTTACTTTTTCTTTGACTCCCTTCTAACCCATGGACTCCTACATGGTGATCTTAACGATAGAAACTGGGGTATAGCTGAAGACGGATCAGTCGTGGTCTATGACTTCGGCTGCAGTCAAATTGTATCTGAGCGAAGAGTTAATGGTTTAAAAAAGCTTCTTTCTAATAAAGATGTTGTTAATGGCTTCAAAGAATTCGGTGTACGACTTGAGGCAACTTTCTTTAAGGGTAAGGAGCAACAACTCAGAGATGATCTTTTTGATCCGCTTTTAAGAAGGCCAATCAACCCAGAATGGTCTCTTTCGAGGGAATTACAAGACAAGTATCAGGAAAAAATCAAAGAACTTAGAGAATTCACAGATCCTTGGGTTCTATTGATGATGAGAAGCCTTTTTTCAATAATTAAAATCTATCAATCAAAAGGAATATCCATACCACTTGGAGATATTATCAAACCCTATCTTTCTATAAAAGAGAATGATATGACATCAACTGAGATTAAAATAGAAGTTTTAGAAAATGAGAAACAAGTCGTTTCAATGGTATTACCGATTTCAGCAATTGATAATCTAGAGGGCCTTATGCCTGAAAAAGTATTAAGTCGAATTCAAGATTCTGAGATCAATTTTAAGCAGATCATAGCCAATGTGAAACTAAGTCATTTTTCTCCCCAAGATCTCTTTTCCCTTCAAATAGAAAATCGAAGTTATAAAGTCTGGATTGAGTAAAAGATTGACCACTTTATTTATTCTTTGGGTATAATTATTCTTATTGGAATCATAAATGAAAATATTTTTTTATATCCTTCTTTTTCTTCCCTACCTGGCATTTGCTCAAAGGCAAAAAGTTGATCCTATCTCTTTTGGGGTCGTGACACTTGCTGAGGATAGAATGCCTATCGATTTGAATTCCTTTCGAATAAAATCAGAGGGAGAAATTGAAATTTTTGGCAAAATGATTAAAGACTCGCTTCAATGGGTAAGGCTTGATAAATCACTTTTAGTGCCAAGAGCTTTGTTGGAGGTAAGTTTTAAAAAGGATCAGCTTCACCGCTATAGTTGGGAGTATGCCCGACAGAAAATAATACCGCTCTTTGATGAAAAAAGTGGATTGTATAAGGCCCACATTTTTGTCTCTTTGTTTGAATCACTCCCTCTAGAATTATATGAAGATAATAAAATAGTTAATACTGT
>JACCED012000964.1_pt1 | contig 19101 bp, 16 predicted proteins | sample 7455021 | NCBI WGS metagenome assembly JACCED01 (sample SAMN15323456, study PRJNA562643) | freshwater metagenome | isolation source: river surface water | place: USA:Blue River Watershed | collected 2017-08-19 | reverse complement strand
TCCTGCGCCGCTGCGGGCTTGTCAGGGGCTTTCTACAGCTTGGGGCCAAAAAGAAAAGGCTCCCCTCGGATGGAGGGGAGCCAGATTTTCAAGCTGACACTGCCTTATTTGGCGAAGAACTTATCCATCTTCTGATCGACGCCATATTTCTTGGTCTCTTCAAGCCAGATTTGCTGAATACGCGGATCCTGATCATCGTATTCATATTGGTCGCCACCTTCCTTGATGCTGGTGGAAACGGCGCCCTTTTCGCCGGGCTTGAGACCCAGCAGTGAGCGGCGCTGTTGCACGGTGAGCGGATAGCGCAAGCCACCGACACCTGTTGCAAGATAGCGCGCTGGTTGCGGGCTCGTGTTGAAGTGCTGATGGAACTGTTGGTCAGCCGGCGGGAAGACGACGCCATGCTTCCAGTCGATGCGCAGGAAGTCCTGATCCTTTTCATACCACAGCAGCGAATAGCCGTGCCCGGTGACGCACATCACATGGAAGCCGGGGCCGTGGCGATGGCCCTTCTTGTAAGTACCAACCGGCATTTCCGAGATATGCGCATGCATGGTGCCATCGGCCAGGACGAACATGATGTTGGTGCCACCTGCACCGCGATCGCCCCAGCTCTTCAATTCGATCGCGGCAAGGTCGGGAACGAAATTCGTCTCCCACATATGGTTGCCGGGGCGTACGGTAATGAGATCACCCTCGCCGCTGTAGTACCCGCTCTTGCCCGCGCGTTCCGCGAAATCAAATTCAGTCTCGAAGATGAATTTTTCATTGTGGAACGTGTTCATCACGAGGGGCATGTCGGTCGTGGTGACGAGTAGCGCGCGTTCGCGACCGCTGGAATTGAAGTGGCGATGTTTGGCATTGAGCGGAATCGCAAAGAGGCTTTTGGGTCCCCATTCAAAGCTGCGCTTGGTGCCATCGGGCAGCTCAATCTGCGTCGAGCCAGAGCCTTCAAGGACGTAATAAACATCTTCGTAGAGATGGCGCTGTGGTGTGGTTGAACCGCCGGGCGGCAGTTCGATCAGGAACATGTTGCAGAAGTCGCCGCGGCCTTTCAGGTGAACGGCTGCACCCTTGACGCCGAAGCGCGGCCACATCTTCATCTCAACCTTGAAGAGGTCGATGCCATAATCTTCGGTGACCGGAATGCCTTCCTTCTCGACCCAATCGAGATAGGGGTCGATGCCGTAGCGCGGCGCAGCCTGTTCACTCATGACCGTTCCTCTCTGTGTTTTCGATTATGAGAATAGAAGTGACTTGATGACAACGGGCACAACACCGGGTGGCGAGATCAATTCACCCGCATCGACATAGTCGAGTTCCTGCAATTGCACGCCATCAATCGAGACAAGATCGCCGGGGAAGTCGAGTTCCTTCATCAGGAGATTACCCATGCTCTTGCCAACATCGCCATCAATCATCAGCAAGAGAAGGTCATTGCGTTTTCCCTTGGGTGCGCTGCCCTTGAGAACGCCCTGCGCCATGGCGTAGAGGCGCTTATATTCAGGGTCGCCCGCAAAGGTGAAGGAAATCGCCATGCGACCGCCCGCGGGAATGTCGAGCTGCTCGGTCTTTTGGGTGATGAGCTTTGCTACTGTATCGGGATTGATCTCGCCAGAGAGATCAAGATCGAGATGAACGACCGGCACGTTATGCACCGGCAAGACATCTTCGCCTGAAAGAAAGATGGTCTTGCCGCTCACTTGCACGGTGAATTGCGAGGCGCCAATCACCGTTGCGCGGATGCGATTGCCGGGATCGACCACTTTCACCTTGCTGCGCTCTTGCAGCAAGCGACGCGTTTCCATCGCAAGGGTCTTGGCAATGTCGCCAAATTCCCGCGTCTCGGTCTCGAAAATATATTCTGACACGCCACCTGAGAAGGTGATCGCATCGGGTGGGCTGGTGCGGGCCAGCGGTTCGGTCAGTTCGAGCTGATGACCAAGCTCATCAAGTTTTGCTCCGACGATTTGGTCAACGCAGAGTTCAGCCAGGCGACGTGCAATGCGCTGACGCTTGGCCGGGTCGCTGAGAGATGCCGCATCAGTTGCGATACCGAGTTCTTTCGCCACGAGCCAGGCGCTTTGATCAACGCGCGTCCATTCGCCCTTGCTATCGGCTGCGAGCAAGCGCCCGCCGACAGCAAAAGCCGAGACGCTTTTGATGACGCCTTTTTCAATCTGCGCGAGTTTTGTCGTGCCGCCACCAATATCAACATGGAGCACGGTGCATTGGCGTTCGCGCGACAGTGCGACGGCGCCTGAGCCATGCGCTGCAAGTGTGCATTCGAGTTTGTGGCCGGCGGTGGCGCAGACGAATTTGCCGGCCTCATGCGCGAAAAGTTCGTCAATGGCGCGGGCATTTTTGCGCTTGATGGCTTCCCCGGTCAGGATCACCGCGCCGCTGTCAACATCCGAGCGTTTCATGCCGGCTTGCTGATAGGAGTCATGAATGAAGTGATCGAGCGCATGAGCATCAATCGTGCCATCGCTGACAAAGGGCGTCAGCATGATGGGCGAGCGCCAGACCACTTCGCGGTTCGTGACGACAAAGCGGCTTGAGAGCCCTTGCGATTGGCGTTGTAGCGTCACCTTTGCGAAGAGAAGATGGGAGGTTGAGCTGCCAATGTCGATGCCGATTGTTTTCAGCTCGACGCTCTCCTGCGACCAGATGAATTTCGCCATCTCCAGCTTGTCAGCTTCGGAGAGTTGCGCATGTTCGTGCTCAAATTCGATATCGTGCATCTCCGCCCCTAAAGGCCGAGATCCGCTTGGCGTGTCCCGGCCCCTTGTCGGGCGGACATGCGGCCCGCCCGTTGTTTTAGCTCTCTAAGACTAGGCAGGCTCCGAGGGCTTGTCCAGCGGGCGGGTTATAAATTCCCGTGAGCCTTCACAAGGTCCAGTCTTGCGGAATGACACCCTGCGCCTGCCCACTCTCCATGTAATAGCGCCAGAGCTTATCGACGTGACGGCCGCGTTTGAAATATTTTGCAAAGGATTCCATATCCGCCTGCGAGAGCGGAGCCAGCTTGCCCAAGGTGCAGGCATGGAACATGGCTTGCGCGTTCTCAACGAAATGGATCGAGTCCGTCAAAACGGCTTCAACCGACTCAGCTGTTACGACCTGACCATGCGCGCGAATTTGCAAAGCGTGGTGTGGTCCAAGTGTTTTGGCGACGGCGCGGCCCAGCTCCGCATTGGCAACATGGGCCGGGTCTGCATGAACTGGAATACCGCTCGCCCAGCGGATGGCGTGGTTTTTCACAATGCGCAGCTCGACACCTTCGACAAGGGTGAAAGAGTTTGTCAGATCATGATGAAAATGCGCGACGGAATTGATATCGGGTCGTGCGCGCAAGATTTCCGCATGGAGGGCAACTTCAGCCGGCGGCTTCATGTCGCCAGCGCCTTCGACGATCTTTCCGTCAAGATCGACCACCAGCAGATGTTCCGGGCGCAAGCCCGAACGCGGCACATCGATTGGCTGAATGAGGAATGTATCCTTGTTCGGCAGGCGCGCGCTGACATGACCAGAATAGTTCATGCAGCCAGTATGCACGAGCATCAAGGTGCAGGCGGCGACCTTGGTGCGCAGCTCGGCATGTGAAAGGGTCGTCATCTCGTTGGCCTCCCAAAGCGGGCCTCTTCGGCCCTGATCGGGCGGGACCATTGCGCCGCGCGCGCGGCTTTGTCCAGTTCCTTGGCTTGCGGGCGGGGCCGAATGGGGCCACAAGGGGGCATGTCCATCCTCAAACGCATTGCGGAGCCCCTGCGGCAGGAGCCGCGGCTTCTGCCGGTCCTTGTCATGATCGCCTGTGTCATGATGGGTAGCGGGCTCGTGGCGCCTGTGCTGTCGCTTTATGCGCAGACCTTTGGTGTCGCCAATACGCTGGTGGGCGCTTTGGTGACCATCTTTGGTGTTGGTCGCCTCGTGGCCAATCTGCCTTCGGGCTATCTCTCGCAGCGGATTGGGCGGCGGCCCTTGTTGTTTGGCGGCCCGATGCTGGTCGTCATCTCCTCCGTAGCGGCGGCCGTCAGCGATGATTTCAACTGGCTTTTGTTCTGGCGCTTTCTGCAAGGCGTAGGGTCAGGCGTCTATATCACCGCCTCCATTGCCGCCCTTGCCGATATCAGTCCGCCCAATCGCCGCAGCGCCAATATGGCGCTCTATCAGTCCTCATTGCAGATCGGCGCAACCCTTGGGCCTGTGGTAGGTGGCTATGCGGCCTATTGGTTCGGCTATGCCTCCGCCTTTTGGCTTTATGCCGGCATGAGTTTGCTCGCGGCTGCAACCGCGCTCTTTGGTTTTGAAGACACGCTCAGCAAGGCTGATGCGCGCAAGCCATTGCCGACAGCGGTGCGCAGCACGGGATTGATGACAGCGCCCTTTACTGGCATTTGCATCATTTCGCTGACAGCTTTCTTCACCCGCACGGCGGCAGTCTTTCAGCTCATTCCGCTGATCGGTCACGACCAGTTTCAGCTCGGCGTCGATCTTATCGGCCTTGCGGTGACGATCACAGCTTTCACGATTTTGCTGATGGTGCCGATTAGTGCGCCGCTGACGGATCGTTTCGGTGCGCGAGCGATGGTCTTGTGGTCAACGCTGGCTTCCGGCGGCGCGATCTGGATGCTTTATGCCTCCACATCCTTGCTGGGTTTCTGGCTCGGCGTGATCTTGTTTGGTCTCGCAGCAGGCATCAATTATCCAGCCATCGGCTCTTTCACCATCTCCGCTTTGCCGCGTGAGCGATATGGGCCGGGCATGGGGATGCAACGCACCTTTGGCGATGTTGGTTTTGTCTTTGGCCCGTTGATCATCGGTGCTTTGGCTGATTTTACCGGTGGCGGTAACTTTGCCGGCGTTGTGTTCAATGTCGCGATCCTGTTTGTCGCGAGCCTGTTTTTCTGGGTGGTCAGCCGCGGGATGCGGCGCGAGAGTTGAAGGCTCGCATCAGCGCCTGTGCGATGAGGCGCGTTGCATCGTAAGGTTCGCGCTTCGTGATGTCGGCAGGCGCAGGCAGCGCGCTGAACATCCGCGCGTGGCCCTGCGTGATGATTTCGGCACGGAAGGCATCGAGCTTCGGGTTTGCGCCTTGCGGGGCAAAGATGAAGACCTGAGCCCCTGTGGCCAGTGCCTCGCTGACCATGTTGTGACTGTCACCCGGTGCCACAATGACATCGGCAGAGGCCATCAGTTCGCGATAGGGATTGTCGCTGATGCGGTCCCAGACATAGCTTGCATGGCCTTCAAGTTCATGCGCGAGGGCGTGCAAAAAAGCCTGTGGCGTGCGCCGGGAGGGCAGGATCATCAGTTCATAAATCTGTGCAGAGGGCTTCAGTTTTTGTGCAAGCTGCTGGCCCAGTGAAAGCGGATAGTCCAGCCCTTTGGTTGGTCCGCCGAGCAGCACAACCGCGCGCGGCTTGCCTTGCGTGGGGAAGCGGTGGGCGGCGTTGAGGCGAGCTTGTGCCAGCGCTTCCGCACTCAATCCATGTGGCGAAGTGGCGGTCTTGAACATATTGGGGCCATCAGCGCGATCATGCGTTGGCAGCCAAAGGAAATCGAACTCATCACGCGCGTAACGCGGATCTTTCAGAAAAGCGATGAAGCTTTGGGGATGGCGTTTCTTGATGGCGCGCAGATAGGCAACCGCACGGCGCCCGCTGCCAATCGCCATGTCAGGGAAGGGTGGTGCATAGCAAGCTTCATCGCGCGGATCGGGCGGGCCATAGGGCATGAGAAGAGCATAAAGCGCGCGTGGTGCAATGGTGTGAAAAGTGGTTTCGCAGGCCGCAATTGCATGGAGGGCCTCTGCCAGACCGCGCAGCTGCGCCAGATCTCCCGCCTTGCCATCACAGATCAGGCTGATGCGCAACATATCCGCGTGCTTTCAGTACTTTCCGCCTTGCTGGGCCTGTCGCGCAGCGGCCGGACTGTGGACCAAAGTGCTGCTGTTTGCAAATCATGCGCGATGGGCAGATAGTCTCTCCATTCTTCGACCTTTTGTGTTGTCTCATGTTGTTTCGTGTGGTTCTTCCCGCAGTCCTTTTCAGCGCTGCCGCTGCGCAGGCAGGTGCGTTTTTGCAGCCGGAAGGCAAGGCGCTGATCATTCAACAGGTCACATCAAGCAAATTGCGCAGCGACTGTGATTGCCCTTTCGCACGCAAGCGCACGGTTGAGACCACAATCGAATGGGGCCTCACCTCTTTCCTCACCCTGTTGGGGCAGGTCTCCAATACAAGACACATCCAGACCGCGGATGATGAGGTGCTTTATCCGCCTCTCCTGAACGAGCTGGGGGCGCGGGTGGCGCTATGGCAATCCGGTCCTAGAATTATGTCCGGCCAGTTTGCGATCCGCGCCACGGATGACCCGTTGCGACAGGGCACCGGCTTGCCCATGCGTGAGTTGCGGCTGATGTTTGGCCAGTCCTTCAACACCGCTTTAGGTCCCGGATTTTTATCCCTGGCACCAGCCCTTCGCGATGGCCCAGCGCGGCCGCTGGAGGCCCATCTGGAGGCGGTGGCTGGTGTCATGCTGTCTGACCGTTGGCAGGCTCTGGGGCAGCTCTATAGCCTCTGGAGGCGGCCGTCGGATCAGGCGCCGGGTGGGTTCCAGCATCGGCTTCAGGCAAGCCTCGTTTTCAATCCGGGGCGGCATTGGTCCTTGCAGGTCGGCTGGCTTGCAACGCCGCTGGCCTCCCGCCTTTTGCGCGAATCGGGACCTGTTCTTGCCGTGTGGAAGCGCCTCTAAAGCAGAGCTGCCCACTGCCAAGCCGATGGGTCTGCGCCCACCTGCCCACTTGCAAGCACCATCTGCAACAGATAAAGATATCTTTATATGTAACTGGACCGTTGCCGTGCCACAAGCCCAGCCTGCCTCATTCGCTGTTGCCCTCGATGCTCTGGAAGCCGCCGGGGAGGTGACACGTTTGCGCCTGCTCGCCCTGCTCAATGATGCGGAGCTGACCGTCACCGAGCTGATGACCATTCTAGGCCAGTCGCAGCCGCGCATCTCGCGCCACCTGAAGCTACTGGTTGAGGCGGGGCTGGTGGACCGTCACCGCGAAGGTGCCTGGGCCTTTTTCCGCCTCGCAGATGGCGGGCCTGCGGATCGTCTGGTGCGCAAGGTGCTTGCCTATATGGATGAGGCGGATCCCGTTCTTGCGGCTGACCGTGTGCGTTTGGCGGAAGTGCGCCGCGCGCGGGCTGAGGCGGCCGCACGCTATTTCTCCGAACAGGCGCGCAACTGGGATCGCATCCGCTCGCTTCATGTGGCGGAGGGTGTCGTTGAGGCCGCCGTCATGGAGATTGCGCAGGCACAGCCGATCCAGTCCTTGCTCGATCTTGGCACCGGCACTGGTCGTATGCTGGAGCTATTGGCGCCGCTTGCCGAGCGCGCTGTTGGTGTTGATCAAAGCCCTCCCATGCTCAATCTCGCTCGCACAAGGCTTGAACGTGCCGAGCTGCGCCATGTGCAATTGCGACAGGGCGACATCTATGCGTTGCCGGTCGAACAAGAGAGCTATGATCTCGTCATCATCCATCAGGTCTTGCATTATCTCGATGATCCCGGCCGCGCCTTGCGCGAAGCTGCGCGCATGTTGCGTCCGGGCGGTCGTCTCGTCGTGATCGACTTTGCCCCGCACAAGCATGAATTCCTGCGTGAGCAACATGCGCATCGCCGCCTTGGCTTTGCAGGCGACGAGATCGACACTTTCATGAAAGAAGTTGGCCTTGTGGATTGCACGCGCCGCGATCTCGCAGGCGGGCCCAAGGTGCAACATCAGCTGACCGTTTCCATTTGGTCGGCGCGGGACGCGCGCCGCTCTGATGCCCTTGCCTTTCCGCGTCGGGAGATTGCCTGATGTCCATTGAATTGCCCCGTGCGAGCCGCTCGCGTTCGACCAATATCAATGTCTCATTCGAATTCTTCCCGCCCAGGACGGAGGAGATGGATATTGCTTTGTGGGATGCGATTACGCGCCTTGCCCCGCTTGATCCAAGCTTTGTGTCCGTCACCTACGGCGCAGGTGGTTCCACACGCGAGCGCACCCATGCGACTGTTGAGCGGATCGTGCGCGAAACATCTTTGAAGCCAGCTGCGCATTTGACCTGCGTTGCGGCCACGCGTGATGAAGTTGATGATGTCATCCGCTCTTATCATCAAGCGGGCGTCCGTCATATCGTGGCTTTGCGCGGAGATCCTGTTGGTGGCTTGGGTGCGCGCTATGAGGCACATCCCGGTGGATATGAAACCTCAACCGCTCTCATTAGCGGCATTCGCAAGATCGGTGACTTTGAAGTGACCGTCTCGGCCTATCCAGAAAAACACCCCGAAAGCGCTACGCTTGATCAGGATCTCGATGTACTGCAAGCCAAGATAGATGCAGGCGCCACCCGCGCCATCACGCAATTCTTTTTCGATAACGCGCATTATCTTCGCTATGTCGAGAAAGTGCGCGCACGCGGCATCACGATCCCCATTCTGCCGGGCATCGTGCCGGTGCAGAATTTCAAACAGACCGCCAGTTTCGCAAAAAAGACGGGGGCGAGCGTACCGCAATGGCTCGCAGACCGTTTTGAGGGTCTCGACGATGATCCCGCCACGCGCCGCCTGATCGCTGCAGCCGTTGCCGCTGAACAGGTACTCGATCTTGTCGATCATGGTGTCACGGACTTCCATTTCTACACCATGAACAAGGCCGACCTTGTTTATGCGATCTGTCACTTGTTGGGGCTGCGTCCATATCTGAACCAGAGGGCCGCCTGATGTCGTCTTTCAAGCTCGCTGATGGCAAATTGGTCCGGGCAGCGCTTGCGCAAGCTGCGCGCGAACGCATCCTCATCCTCGATGGTGCCATGGGCACCATGATTCAGGATCTGAAGCTCGATGAGACTGCCTTTCGCGGTAGCCAGTTCAAGGACTGGCATCGCGATTTGCGTGGCAATAACGACCTGTTGAACATCACGCAGCCTGATGCCATCCGCGATATTCATCTTGCTTATTTTCTGGCGGGCGCTGATCTCGTTGAGACCAACACTTTCTCATCCACCACCATCGCACAGGCCGATTATGGTTTGGAAGATCATGTGGTGGAACTCAACCGCACGGGCGCCCGTCTGGCGCGTGAAGCCGCTGATCGCGCTGAAGCAACCGATGGGCGCAAGCGTTTTGTATGCGGCGCTATTGGCCCGACCAATCGCACGGCCTCTTTGTCGCCTGATGTGAATGATCCGGGCTTCCGTGCTGTCAGCTTTGACGAGCTGCGCATCAGCTATGGTCAGGCTGCCCGCGCCTTGATGGAAGGTGGCGCTGATACGATCCTGATCGAGACCGTCTTTGACACGCTCAATGCCAAGGCGGCTCTCATTGGGGTGTGGGAAGCCTTCGACGCACTCAACATGCGCCTGCCCATCTTGCTGTCGGGTACCATCACCGATCTTTCGGGCCGCACATTGTCTGGGCAAACGCCGGCCGCCTTCTGGCATTCGCTGCGCCATGCTGATCCCTTCGCGGTTGGCTTCAACTGCGCCTTGGGTGCGCGTGAATTGCGTCAGCATGTGGCGGAGATTTCGCGCATCGCGGATACGCTGACACTGGCCTATCCCAATGCTGGTCTGCCGAATGAATTCGGTCTGTATGACGAGAGCCCCGAATATATGGCGAATATGCTCGGCGAATTTGCCGAAGCGGGGCTCGTCAATATCATTGGTGGCTGCTGTGGTACGACGCCTGACCATATCCGTGCTTTTGCGGAGCGTGTGAAAGGGCTTTCGCCGCGTCGCCCGCCCAAGGTCGAGCCGATGTTGCGCCTGTCTGGCCTTGAGCCTTTCACGCTCACCAAGGACATCCGCTTTGTGAATGTGGGAGAGCGCACCAATGTCACGGGCTCAGCGCGTTTTCGCAAACTCATCAAGACGGGGGAGTATGCCACCGCGCTCGATGTGGCGCGTGAGCAGGTGGCCAATGGTGCGCAGATCATCGACATCAATATGGATGAAGGCTTGCTCGATTCGCAGCAGGCGATGGTGGATTATCTGAATCTCGTCGCCTCCGAACCCGACATTGCCCGCGTGCCGATCATGGTTGACTCGTCGAAATTCGAGGTGATCGAAGCTGGTCTGAAATGTATTCAGGGCAAGGCGGTGGTGAATTCGATTTCGCTGAAAGAAGGCGAAGAGAAATTCATCGAACAAGCCAGACTCGTGCGCCGCTATGGGGCCGCTGTGGTGGTCATGGCCTTTGATGAGCAGGGGCAGGCGGATACATTTGCACGCAAGACCGAAATTTGTGCACGCGCCTATGATGTACTGGTCAACAAGGTTGGTTTCCCGCCAGAAGACATCATCTTTGATCCCAATATTTTTGCCGTTGCCACCGGTATTGAGGAGCATGACAATTACGGTGTCGATTTCATCGAAGCGACCCGTGCCATTCGTGAGACGCTGCCACATGCCCATGTGTCGGGTGGTGTCTCCAATCTCTCCTTCTCCTTCCGCGGCAATGATCCTGTGCGTGAGGCGATGCATTGCGTATTCCTTTATCATGCCATCCATGCGGGCATGGATATGGGGATCGTCAATGCGGGTCAGCTTCAGGTCTATGAGAAGATTGATCCTGAGCTGCGGGAGGCCTGCGAAGATGTGGTGTTGAATCGCCGAAAGGACGCGACAGAGCGCTTGCTGGCCATGGCCGACAAGTTTCGTGGTCAGGCACAGGAGAGCAAGGAGAAGGATCTTGTCTGGCGCGAACAGCCTTTCGACAAGCGCCTTGAATATGCGCTTGTGAATGGCATCACCGATTTCATCGAAGAAGATGTGGAGGAGGCGCGCCGCACTTTGCCACGTCCGCTCGATGTCATCGAGGGCCCGCTCATGGCAGGGATGAATGTGGTTGGTGACCTGTTCGGCTCCGGCAAAATGTTCCTCCCGCAAGTCGTGAAATCCGCCCGCGTGATGAAACAGGCGGTTGCTGTTCTCATGCCCTATATGGAAGAAGAGAAGGCAGCGGGTGGCGATCAGCGACAGGCAGCTGGCAAGATCCTGATGGCGACGGTGAAGGGCGATGTGCATGACATCGGGAAAAACATCGTCGGGGTTGTGCTTGCCTGCAACAATTACGAGGTGATTGACCTCGGCGTCATGGTGCCTGCGGCCAAGATTCTTGAGACAGCCAAACGCGAGAAGGTTGATGTGATCGGGCTTTCGGGTTTGATCACGCCGTCGCTTGACGAAATGTGTTTCGTTGCCAGCGAAATGGAGCGCGAGGGGTTCGCCATACCTTTGTTGATCGGTGGCGCGACGACCAGTCGCGTCCATACCGCCGTCAAGATTGATCCCAATTATTCGCGCGGTCAGGCTGTATATGTGACGGATGCCAGCCGGGCGGTCGGTGTTGTCTCAGCGCTGCTCTCCCCCGACACATCCGACAGCTATAAAGAGACGCTGCGCGCTGATTACAAGCGCATTGCGGAAGCTCATGCGCGGGCGGAGGCTGACAAGCAGCGTGTGCCGCTTGCCAAAGCAAGAGCCAATCATCTGCAGATTGACTGGGCCAATTATCAGCCACCCAAACCACTCTTCACTGGCACGCGCACTTTCCGCACCTATGATGTGGCGGAGCTCGTGCCTTACATTGACTGGACGCCTTTCTTCCAGACCTGGGAGATGAAGGGGCGCTTCCCCGCTTTGCTGGATGATGAAAAGCAAGGGGCAGCGGCGCGCCAGCTCTATGAGGATGCGCAATTGATGCTCAAGCGCATCGTTGATGAGCGCTGGTTTAATCCCAAGGCGGTGATCGGCTTCTGGCCGGCGCAGGCGGAGGGTGATGATATTCGCCTCTATACGGGTGAATCGCGTCGCGATGTCCTTGCCACTTTGCACACGCTGCGCCAGCAATTGCTGCGCCGTGATGGGCGCCCCAATCTGGCTTTGTCTGATTTCGTCGCCCCGCGTGGTGGGCCGGCTGACTATATCGGCGGCTTTGTTGTGACGGCTGGAGCGGAGGAAGAGAAGATCGCCGCACGCTTTGCACAAGCCAATGATGACTATGGCTCCATCATGGTGAAGGCGCTGGCGGACCGCATTGCGGAAGCCTTTGCCGAGCGCATGCATGAACGTGTGCGCAAGGAGTTCTGGGCCTATGCGGCCCATGAGGCGCTGAGCCCGGATGAGATCATCTCCGAAGCCTATCAGGGCATCCGCCCGGCACCCGGCTATCCCGCGCAACCTGACCATACAGAGAAGTCGGTTCTGTTTGAGCTGCTCGCGGCCGAGCGCCGCACGGGTGTCAAATTGACGGAAAGCTATGCCATGTGGCCGGGCTCTTCGGTCAGTGGCCTCTATTTCTCCCACCCAGAGGCGCATTATTTCGGCGTCGCCAAGGTGGAGCGTGATCAGGTCGAGGATTATGCCCTGCGCAAGGGCATGGAGATCACGGAGGTCGAGCGCTGGCTCGCGCCCATCCTGAATTACGAGCCTTCGGCCTATAGTGCGGCGGCTGAATAGGGCTGAACTTTATGTGATACGGGTGGGAGAGTGGGTTTGTTGAGCCCTTGGCTCACCTGCGCTATGACGGGCCAACGAAATGATTTGGGAGGTCCGGCATGCGTCGTGCAATCGCTGGGTTGAGCATTCTTCTGTGTGGCCTGTCGCCAGTCATGGCTGAAACGCCGGAGGAGTTTTTCAAGGGCAAGACCGTGACGATCGTGGTCGGCCATGAAGCTGGCACTGGTTTCGATGTTTATTCCCGTGTCCTGATCCGCCACATGCCGCGGCATATTCCCGGCAATCCGAGCATGATTGTACAGAACATGCTCGGCGCCAGTGGCGTGACAGCGGCCAATTGGCTTTACAACATCGCACCGCGTGATGGCACGGCTATGGCGACCTATGCGCAGACCGTGCCGCTGGAGCCAATGTTTGGCAATCATCAGGCACGCTATGATCCGGCGCGCTTTATCTGGATCGGCAACATGGAGTCGAGCATTGCTGTTTGCGGCGTGCATCGCAATTCGGGTGTGACGCAATTCTCTGATCTGCAAAAACGCGAGATTGTCATGGGCGCAACGGGCCCGACAGGGCCGCTCGTCAAGTCATCGCTAGCGGTGAAGAATCTGCTCGATGCGAAGATCAAGGTCATCACCGGCTATAAGGGCTCGCCGGATGTGAAGCTCGCCATGAGCCGTGGCGAGGTACAGGGCATTTGTGGTCTGCCCTGGTCAACGGTGAAGAGCTTCTGGCGACAGGAATTGGAGACCGGTGAATTCCGTCCCATCTTGCAGCTGAGCGGTGACCGCTCTGCCGATGTGCCGCCAATGCCGCATTACACCGAATTCATCAAGTCGGAAGAGACGCGCCAATTGTTTGGCATCCTGTTTGGCGTGCAGGCGCTCGGACGGACCTATTCAACCCCGCCGGACGTGCCGCGCGAGCGTATCGAAGCGCTGCGCACCGCCTTCATGAAAACCATGGCAGATCCCGAATTTCTTGCTGACGCCCAAAAGACTGGCATCGACATCATTCCCATGGATGGTGCGACGGTGCAGAAATTATGGGCCGAATATGCCGCAACCCCAGCGCCTCTTGTGGAGAAGGCGAAGCTGATGGTGGCACCGTAAAAAATAATGGGCGCGGCATGATGGCCGCGCCCTTCTTCCATCTGCGTCTTGATGATTAGCGGCCCATCGCCTTGCGCACGCGCTCAACGACGGCGGCCGGTGTCGCATACATCTGCGCGATGAGCTTTTGCAGCTCCTCACCCGATGTCGGCTCAGCATCAATATTCATCCTGCGTGCTTCGGCCTGCAATTCAGGATCAGCCATGGTCTTTTGAAAGGCGGCGCGCAAGGCGGCGACGCGCTCCGCAGGCACGTCTGGCGGCAGGATGAAGGGGCGGCTGAAAGCGTTTTGCGAATAGAACATCTGCAAGGCCTGTCGGTCCTCCTCCGATTTGGCGAGGCTGATGCTGAGGGGCACTTTGCGATCATTCAGTTCCGGGTGGCCCTTGAGATCTTCCTGCATGAAGACTTGCGCGAACATGTCCTCCTTCAGGATTTGCGGATACTGCACCTTCACCGTTGACCAGCCGAGCCCGCAAATGCCTTGCACCTCATTCTTCTCGACGGCGAGTGTGACTTCGCGCGAACCCTTGTAGCCTGTCACAAGGCGGAATTTGGCGCCAAGCAGGCCTTTGGTGATGGCGGGATAGTCGGCTGTCGTGCTGCCGGGCGCGGTTGCACCAATGATCAGATCAGCCTTCATGAAGTCTTCGAGCGACTTCACGCCTGTGTCACGGCGCAGAAGGCAGACGAGCACTTCCGAATTGGCATTGCCGATATAATTGAACTTCGTCGGATCATAGCCGCGGTGGTTCACGCTGAGCAGCGGGTCGATCATCACGCTTGGAAAGGTCACGCCCATATAGGTGCCGTCTTTTGGCGCGATGGTGTAGAGATTGTTGGCAAGGATATTGCCGCCAGCGCCGGGAACATTGGCCACAACGACAGTCGGGTTGCCGGGAATATGCTTGCCGAGATGGTGGGCGACTAGGCGGCCGAATGTGTCGAGCCCGCCGCCAGTCGAGGAGCCGACCGCGACTGTGACGGTCTTGTCCTTGTAGAATTTGGCCAGTGCCTCGTTATCCTGCGCATGAGCTGGCAGGGTGGCCATCATGGTCAGGCTGGCCATCAGGCCCAGAACGGGAAAACGCATCAAACCTCTCCTGCAAACCTCTCCTGAAGGATACGCGGCATTGCCAGCCGCGCTTTGTGTGGCATGATGCTCTACAACAAAATAAAGGCAGGAACAGCCTTTGCTGTGGGGGAGGCCTTGATGCGCCATTTGTCTCTGGTCGCGATTCTGGGAGTGTTTGGGCTGCTTTCGCCCGGGCTTGCGCAGGATTTTCCAACGCGGACGGTTCGCCTCGTTGTGAATTCACAAGCTGGTGGGACGACGGATCAGACCACCCGTCTCCTCGCAGAAGAACTTTCGCGGCGATGGAATCAGTCTGTCATTGTTGAGAATGTGGTGGGGGCGGGCGGCAATACAGGTGCAGCGCAGGTGGCGCGTGCCGAAGCTGATGGACATACTTTGCTTGTCAGCCATCCGGGGCCGCTCACCATCAACGGCCTCCTGTTCAAATCCATGCCCTATGACCCAAAGGCGCTGGTGCCGGTCTCTATTCTCGTCACCTTTCCCAATGCGCTTGTCGTCAGTCGCGATCTCAAGGTGAATTCGGTTGCTGACCTGATTGCTTATGGCAAGGCCAATCCCGGCAAGCTCACTTATGGCTCGCAAGGTGTCGGCACCACGACCCATCTCGCTGGCTCGCTCTTTGCTGCGCGCAGCGGGCTTGAAATGGTGCATGTGCCTTATCGTGGCAGTCCGGCCGCCATTCTTGATCTGACCGGTGGACGGCTTGCCATGATGTTTGACAATTTGGGCACGGCAACCCCGCAGCATCAGGCGGGCAATACCCGCATTCTTGCCGTGGCAGATGACAAGCGTGCACCGGCTTTGCCAGATATTCCCACGCTGGCTGAAGCAGGGGTGAAAGATTTTCGCTCGGTCACGTGGTTTGGTTTGATGGCGCCTGAAAAGACATCGCCACAAGTTGTGGCGAGGATCTCGCGCGACATCGTCGCAATTTACAAGGATCCTGCTTTCGTTGCCAAGCTGCGCAGCTTCAATGTTGATGCCGTCGGGGCCACCCCGGAACAGGCCCTCAAATTCATCGCAGACGAAACGGTCCTGTGGAGCAATGTCGTGCGCGATGCCAAGATCAGCCCTGAGTGAGGGGCAGGCTTGCAATCAAATCGCGCAGGGTCGTGATGGTGGAAGCATCGGCCACGCCGTCCACACGCTCCTGGCGGAAGTGACGCTGAAAGGCTGTGACCACTTGCTCGGTGGCCAGATCATAAATGCCATTCACGTCGATCGTATATCCATAAAGGGCGAGCATGGCTTGCAGCGCCTCGACGGGTTGGCCCTGTTCGCCCCGCGCGAGAAACCGTCCGCCAGACATTGCGCTGGGCTTCACATAATGCCCGATGCCTGCAGCGTGGAGTCTATCCCAGGGGAAATGCTCGCCAGGATCGCGCTTGCGCGCGGGTGCAATATCCGAATGGGCGAGTATGTGATGGGCTTGGATCTGGTGGCGCGCAACAATGTCATGACAGAGCGCAATCACGCTGTTGATCTGCGCCTGCGGATAGGCTGGCAAGTTTCCATCATGCCCGTAATTGACGATCTCGATGCCGATGGAAGCTGAGTTGATGTCATGATCGGCGCGCCAGCACGCAGCGCCTGCATGCCAGGCGCGGCGTTCTTCCTTCACCATCTGAATGATTCCGCCATCTTCCAGCACGACATAATGGGCCGAGACTTCTGCATTGGGATCGCTGAGCCGTGCCAGAGCAGCCTCAGAAGTGGCCATGCCGGTGTAGTGAAGGATGAGATATTCCGGCTTGCGCCCATCGCGTCGCTCGCCGTGATTGGGCGAGGGCAGAGGCCGGGCGAGATCAGTGTCAGTCGCAAAACTCATCAGCGAGCTTTAGCGCTCCAGCGGTCAAAAAAAAAGAAGGCCCGGACTGGCCGGGCCTTTTGATCTTCAATATTCGCGTACCCAGCGTGTGCAATAGGGATTGCCATAATAGTCATAGCGCACCCTCACGCAGCGGTTGCGCGGGCCCGAATTGGCACCAATCACGCCGCCGGCCGCCGCGCCGATCAGGCCACCCGCCACGGCACCTCCCGCGCGTCCCGTCGCTGCGCCGCCAATGATAGCCCCGGCCGCTCCGCCGACGGCAGCACCCGTCAGTGTACGCTCCTGCCGCGTCTCGCCGCAGCCGGACAGGAAGAAAGCGCTCGAAACTGCGCCTGCCAAGAGAAGAGCTTTTTTCATGTGGATCCTCCGTCAACCCCAGCATAGAGAGCAAAGCACTGCAAAGAGTGCACGTCTATCTCACAAAGGTCACAGATCAGGACAATATAGGCACCAGCTTAGCTATTGGCGGAAGATTTTTTGATTTCCTTTTTTGGCCCCATTCATCTGTCACGCGCGAAAAGTGTCAGCTTTTATTGAGCTTCTGAACAAGGAAAATACCCAGTTTCTGTTCGATCTCTGCCCGTTTCTTGCCCCATTGCGCCGTCACTTCCCCGCCCCGTCGTCAACAACGAAGGGAACTTTTTCGCATGTCGTTCAACAAAGTTGTGCTTGGTCTGATGGTAGGGGGTTTGGCTCTTGCGCCTGCGGTCTCGCCTGAGGCGCGCACAGAAGCGGGTTCAAGCAGCAATCTGCGTGCACTTGTTGCGCATCACGCTGCCCAGCACGGGGTTCCATTTGCGCTCGCTGATGCCGTGGTCCGTGTGGAGAGCAATTACAACCCCCGCGCTACCAATCGCAGCGGTGCGATGGGCCTCATGCAGATCAAGGCGCAGACGGCCCGTGGCGAAGGTTTCAATGGCCATGCCAGCCAATTGCTGAACCCTGAGACCAATGTGCGCTATGCAATGCGCTATCTCGCCACTGCCTATCGCATGGCAGGCGGCGACCTCTGCGGCACGGTGATGCGCTATCAGCAGGGCCATGGCGCCAAGCGCATGACCTCGGCTGATGTCAGCTATTGCAACAAGGCGCGCGGCTATATGGCCATGGCCTCTCGCGGCTGAGCTTGAGACCTCTGGTTGACCCGGCCGCTGGCCTGCCCCAAAGAAGGGGCGCCAGTCGGCCGGACGGCCGCTCCTTCGGGAGAGGAAAGTCCGGGCTCCACGGAGATACGGTGCCGGATAACGTCCGGCGGGGGCGACCCCAGGGATAGCGCCACAGAAAGCAAACCGCCTGCCTTGGCAGGTAAGGGTGAAAGGGTGCGGTAAGAGCGCACCGCGGACGCAGCAATGCGGACGGCACGGCAAGCCCCACCGGGAGCAAAACCGAATAGGGATGACACGGAGCCGCAAGGCCCCAAACCCGTCTCCGGGTCAGTCATCCGGGTTGGTTGCTTGAGGCAGTTGGCAACAACTGTCCCAGAGGAATGGCCGTCACGTGCGGGCTTGCCCGCGCCATACAGAACCCGGCTTACAGGCCGGCTGGCATTTTTAGGCAGTGGGCAGTCGGCAGTCGTAGGGAACGCGCTCCGCTTCTCCCATTGGGAGAAGCTGTCAGCGGATGCTGACTGATGAGGGGTTACGGTCTTTGTTCTGAGAGTCCCGATCCCCTCATCCGGCCGTATCCACGGCCACCTTCTCCCTCTGGGAGAAGGATGCGCGACGCAGCGCTTCGGCCTTTCAACTCCCACTGGGAGAAGGAAGGCTATGGCAGCGGAAGCTGCAATCCCTCGCTCGGCTTCTCGAAATAAAGTTCGCCGGATTTGAAGGCATCGCTTGCCTGCAACTCAGCAGCCATCATTTGCATGGCAATGATGATTGCCTGCATTGAGTCTGCGCCATGTCCGAAATAGCGGCGGGCCTTGTTTGGCCAATCGATGGTGTAGGCGCAGCGCCAGCTTCCGTTATCAAAAGTTGGGGCGGAGAGAGTAACCTCAAGCGGTTTGTTGCGCAGGGTGAGGGTGCGGCGTGCAATGATCATGGCAAATGCTCAGACGAAATCGAGATGAATGAATTTAGCAATCATGGCCCATTGGTGGAAGGCATTCGCGATGCAAGCTTCGGCCTTTCAATGAAAGGCACCCGCTTCTCCCATTGGGAGAAGCTGTCAGCGGATGCTGACTGATGAGGGGTTACGGTCTTTATCCCGAGAGTCCCGATCCCCTCATCCGGCCGTATCCACGGCCACCTTCTCCCTATGGGAGAAGGATGCGCGATGAAGGTTGATGCCTTTCAAGAAGGGGCACCCGCTCCTCCCATTGGGAGGAGCTGTCAGCGGATGCTGACTGAGGAGGGGGTCGGCACTAAAAAAAAGAGGCACCGCAATGGGTGCCTCTCTGGTTTTGCACTCGATCCCCCCATCCGCCCGCGCTGCGGGCACCTTCTCCCAATGGGAGAAGGATCAGCGGCTGAACTTCTTATATTTCAGCCGGTGCGGGATCACGCTGTCCACGCCAAGTCGGCGCTTCTTGTCTTCTTCGTAATCAGCGAAGTC
>JACCED011883284.1_pt1 | contig 19121 bp, 16 predicted proteins | sample 7455021 | NCBI WGS metagenome assembly JACCED01 (sample SAMN15323456, study PRJNA562643) | freshwater metagenome | isolation source: river surface water | place: USA:Blue River Watershed | collected 2017-08-19 | reverse complement strand
TAGACCGGGTGTTTGATCGATTCTGGCGAGCTGACCCCGCGCGAAAGCGATCTACTGGGGGCACCGGATTGGGTCTATCTATTTCCCTCGAGGATGCGCACCTGCACAATGGCTGGCTTCAGGTTTGGTCAAAGCCCAATGCCGGTGCGTGTTTCCGGCTAACCCTTCCTCGTAAGCAGGGCGCGGTTTTCGCACAGTCGCCACTGCCACTTCCACCAAAAAAGAAGGTGGCCGATGCGTAAATTCCTGTCGTTGGCAGTAGTTGCTGCTGTTGTGCTTGCCCTCTCGGGCTGCGCTCAACTTCCGCGCTCTAGCGAAGTCAAACTTGGCCCCGACCTCAAGTCAGGCCTGACCTCCGATTACCTCTATTACTCGCCGAATGGACCTAGCGAAGGCGATGATCAGGAAGCCATAATCAACGGTTTTCTAAATGCGGCCACCGGTCCTCAAAATGATTATCAGGTTGCTCGAGAATATTTGACCGCAGATTTTTCTAGCCAGTGGAAGCCAAACGATGAAGTTCTAATTCAGGAATCGCGACCTGAATTGCAGATTCTCGATTCCGGCAACGCGCGACTGCTAGTTCGAACAGTGGCGCAAATTGATGAAGTTGGAATTTGGACGTCTTTCCCAGTTGGGAAGTTGCGCACTTTGGATTTCAAGTTGGTAAGAGAAAACAATCAGTGGAGAATCAGCGAAGCGCCAAATGCGACTGTGCTGGTTAAGCCGGTTTTTGACGTTCTTTTCAAGAGTTACGCACTCTATTTTTACGACAATCAAAATAAATATCTGGTGCCTGATTTACGCTGGTTCTCATCGCGAGTATCTACCGGTACGCGCTTGGTTAATGCCCTAATCAAGGGGCCGAATCAGTGGCTGGAAAGTTCGGTGAATAATTCGTTCCCAGCCGGTACCAAGCTTGCGATAGACGCGGTGACAGTAGAAAACGGCTCTGCGGTTGTCGACTTAAACACAGCAGCGACCAAAGCCGACAAGGCTGCTCGTTCAAGAATGCTTGGTCAGTTGACCGCAACCCTTAATCAGCTCACCAACGTTTTTGCGGTAAAGATTCTGATCGATCACAACCCACAGGACATCGCGCTACAGAATTCACAGTTACCAATTCCAACCGCATACACCCCAATCATTTTGGATGCCAAAGGAATTCGCCAACTGGGCCGCGATCCTCAGAACGACAAACAATCTTCGGTAGCCATGAAGCTCAAAGCAAAAGACTTTGGTTTTAGTCCGGACGGCAGCTACCTGGCTCTTAGTTCAAGCCGCGGAATTGACCTGATCCGAGTGAATAATCTCAGCAGTGAAATCACTTCAATTGACACCAGGCCAAATCAATTAGCGCCAGTCATCGACAACCGCAACCTGGTCTGGACTCTCCCGGCAAAGGCAGATGAGCCGCTGACCGTTCACGATGCAAACGGCAAATTGGTTATGAGTACTGGTGGATGGTTAGGGCAAGGGGAGCACCTCGCGTTTGGCATATCGCGCGAAGGGGCAAGGCTAGCGGTCTTGTTGAAAACAAAATCTGGAACTGCCGCATACGTTTCAGCAATTCGACGTGATGAGTCTGGCATTCCAACTGGAATTTATACACCGCGACTAGTGGCGCAGGGAAATTCAAACCTGCGCAGTTTGGCGTGGTCGGGTTTGAATAGTTTGGTTGCCATCTCGGCCGGAGATGAAAACGGCGATATTCCGAAGTCGATTCAGGTTGGTGGCGGAGTGACCGACATAACCCAAATGACCGATGCCAAGACCATGATTGCCCAAAATGATTCTTCGTCGATTTATTTATTGGATCGCAACAGAATTTTGTTTGAGTACCGAAACATGAGTTGGCTCGGAGTTCAAACTGACGTGATCGCCACTCACTTCATCGGTAACTAAGTTTCCCACAACTTCGAATAAATTTAGAATTAGCGGTATTGCGGACAGAAAAATGGACTCATGTCTCTTTTTCGTGATCTTGCTGACCTACTGCTTCCAGCCAAATGTGTGATTTGTAATCGACTGCCCAGATCCTTATGCGAAGAATGTCTTTCGAAAATCTTGCTGCATCCACGCGCGGTAATGCGACAGGGATTATCGGGGTATTCACTTGGGGTTTATCGCGACGAACTTGCCGAGGTAATTAATGCCTTCAAAGAACGAGGGCATCGAAACCTTGGGGGCTTACTTGGCCGCGAACTTGCCAGCAGATTAGCGCCTAATCGCGCGGAAGTTTTGGTTGGTGCTCCGAGTGCTTCAAATCGCGGCTTCGTTCCGGCAAAGCTGATTGCCGCCTCAGTTGCTATAACCTGGGGTGTTGGTCTTTCGAGCCTGAGAATTATGCCCGGAGCAGCAGACCAATCCAAATTGCACCGCAACCAAAGGCTAAGCAACTTGGTGGGCCGCATGTGGTCGCCAACTGCGCTTACCGGGAAGCGAGTTCTATTGGTTGACGACGTGGTCACCACGGGTGCCACCCTTGCCGAAATGGCAAGAGCCGTGACCGTCGCCGGTGGGCAACCGATTGGTTTTATAACGGTTGCTGAGACTATTCCAAAAACGCTCACAAACTTATAGAAAAAGGTCTAGTTTGTATTCACAGGCATCGATGCCTGAATGGAGGTCATGATGGAAATTCAGATTCAAGCCAAAAACCTCACCGTGTCAGATCGCTTCCGCGATTACGTTGCGGAGCGTTCACACAAGGTTGAGCAGTTAGCCCACAAAGTTCAAACTTTCAGCATCAAAGTAATTCGACATGACCATTCGAAAACCAGCGGCCCCGAAGATCAGGTAGAACTCACCGTGCATGGCGTCGGCCACATGGTGCGCGCCGAGGCTCATGCCTCCGACAAATTCGCCGCTTTCGACATCGCATTTGGCAAACTCACCGAGCGACTTCGCCGGGCCGCCGATAAGCGCAAGCCACATCACGGCCGTCACGGATCGGTTGGCACCAGCGAACTGACCGCAGAGGATTTTGCTCGCCTTGATGTCACTCCGGTCGACTCTGATGTCTTATCTGGAAAGTCGCGCCAGGAAGCAGTCGAAGAAGACGAACCGGAATTCGGCCACAACCCGATTGTGATTCGGCGCAAGGAGTTTCAAGACGTCAAGATGTCGGTGGAAACCGCACTCGACAAAATGGAGCTGCTGGGCCACGACTTCTTCTTATTCCACGATGAAGCCACCGACAAGCCCAGCGTGGTTTACAAGCGCAAAGGCTGGAATTACGGGGTAATTACCCTGTCGTAGGCAGCCCACAGGCAACTCCCAGCCGGTCAATTAGACTTGCCTGAGTACTAATTCCAACCGTCTGGAGCTAACTTTGGCCAACATTATCGACAAGGTGCTGCGCGCCGGCGAGGGCCGCCTGCTGGCGAAACTTCGCAACTACGCGAACGCAGTCAACTCGCTCGAAGAGTCGTTCAGTTCGCTCACCGATGATGAGTTGAAGAACGAGACCACAGTTTTGCGCGAGCGTTTTGCCGCCGGCGAGACGCTCGACGAATTATTGCCCGAGGCTTTTGCGGCCGTTCGTGAAGCGGCCAAGCGCACCCTAGGCATGCGTCACTTCGACGTTCAGCTGATGGGTGGTGCCGCGTTGCACCTTGGCAATATCGCCGAGATGCGCACCGGTGAAGGTAAGACTCTGGTAGCAACCACAGCTGCCTACCTAAACGCAATTCCAGGTCGCGGTGTGCACATTGTTACCGTGAACGACTTCTTGGCTGGTTACCAGTCAGAACTAATGGGTCGTGTCTTCCGCGCACTCGGAATGACCACCGGATGCATTCTTGGCGGACAGGATCCGGCTCAGCGTCGTCAGGAATATCTGTGCGACATTACTTATGGAACCAACAACGAGTTTGGTTTCGACTATCTGCGCGACAACATGGCCTGGGACAAAGCTGATTTGGTTCAGCGTGGTCACTTCTTTGCCATTGTCGATGAGGTTGACTCGATTCTTATCGATGAGGCCCGCACGCCGCTAATTATTTCTGGCCCAGCAGCTGGCGAGGCAAACCGTTGGTTTACCGAGTTTGCCTCAATTGCTCAAAAACTTCAGCCGGTTATTGACTACGAAGTAGATGAGAAAAAGCGTACTGTTGGAATTCTTGAACCGGGTATCGCCAAGGTCGAAGACTACTTAGGTATCAACAACCTCTACGAATCGGCAAACACTCCGCTCATATCATTCTTGAACAACGCAATTCGAGCAAAAGCACTTTTCAAGCGCGATAAAGATTACGTAGTGATGAACGGCGAGGTTCTAATCGTTGACGAACACACCGGTCGTATTTTGCCTGGCCGTCGTTACAACGAGGGTGTGCACCAATCGATTGAAGCCAAGGAAGGCGTAGAGGTTAAGGCCGAAAACCAAACCTTGGCAACTATCACTCTGCAGAACTACTTCCGTCTTTACAAAAAGCTTTCGGGCATGACCGGTACTGCCGAAACCGAAGCGGCCGAATTCATGAGCACCTACAAACTAGGCGTGGTGCCAATCCCAACCAACAAGCCAATGATTCGACTAGATCAACCCGACTTGATTTACAAAAACGAGGAGATCAAGTTCGACATGGTGGTTGAGGATATTGCTGCTCGCCACGACAAGGGCCAGCCGGTTTTGGTGGGTACCACCTCGGTGGAAAAGAGCGAATATCTGAGCAAACTGCTGGCCAAGCGCGGAGTTCGCCACGAAGTTTTGAATGCCAAGAACCACGCCCGTGAAGCGGTGATTGTGGCTCAGGCCGGAAGGCTTGGAGCGGTTACGGTGGCCACCAATATGGCTGGACGTGGTACCGACATCATGCTCGGTGGTAACGCCGAGTTCTTGACGGTTGAGGCCTTGAACAAGCGCGGACTCAACGCTGAAGAGAAGCCTGAAGAGTATGAAGCTGCTTGGGCAGCGGAGTTTGAGGCTACCAAGGCTCGTGTTGCCGAGGAAGCAGAGAAGGTTCTCGCGGTTGGCGGACTTTACGTGCTCGGCACCGAGCGCCACGAATCACGCCGCATCGACAATCAGCTTCGCGGTCGTTCCGGTCGTCAGGGTGACCAAGGTGAATCTCGCTTCTATCTATCGCTCACCGATGACCTAATGCGTTTGTTCAACTCAGGTGCGGCAGCTGCACTAATGAATCGTCCTGGCGTGCCAGACGACACTGCTATCGAATCGAAGATGGTTAGTCGCGCAATTCAATCTGCGCAGTCGCAAGTTGAAGCTCGCAACGCTGAAATTCGAAAGAACGTTTTGAAATATGACGATGTCATGTCTCGTCAACGCGATGCTATCTACACAGATCGTCGTCACATTCTCGAAGGCGATGACATCAAAGAGCGCGTCGAAACATTCATTGCCGACGTGATCGAAGATGTAGTGAACCAACACATCGTCGAGGGATCTGGAAAAGACTGGGACTTGGAATCGCTTTGGGGAGACCTCAAGACCATCTACCCAATTGGGCTCGAAATTTCAGAGGTACTTGCTGAGGCTGGCAACCGCAACAAGTTGACACGCGCTTGGTTAACTCGCGAAATTGTTTCTGATGCCAAGATTGCCTACGAAAAGCGCGAAGCTGAAATTGGCGAGGCTGCCATGCGCGAACTCGAGCGTCGTGTTGTGATGTCGGTAATCGACCGCAAGTGGCGAGACCATCTCTATGAGATGGATTACCTCAAGGAAGGCATTGGCCTACGTGCCATGGCGCAGCGTGACCCACTGGTTGAATATCAGCGAGAGGGCTACGGAATGTTCCAGCAGATGATGGGCTCGATTCGCGAAGAATCGGTTGGTTTCCTATTCAATCTTGAGGTTCAGGTGCAGGCGGCAGAGCAGGTCAAGCCAGACGCCAAGCAGCTCACCTACACCTCACCGAGCGAAGATGGCGATGCCGAGATCCACGAGGGATCCAGCAGCGCACCTGGTAAGCCAATTGAAGGAAACGACGGTAGCGGAAGCGCCTTCTTCAAACGCTAGATAACACTTACCGCGGTGGCTCTCCAGCGATGGTTTATGCCCTCAAGGCGAATGGTTACCGCTCGAGTGCGGGTTGGTGACTTGACCAAAACCACCGACTCGATAACCCCATCCTTTGGATCTTTTCGCTGCAGTGCACCAACGCTTAGCATTGGGGTCTTTGGTGGTAGCCCTTGGCGAAGGCGGTTCTGAGCCACGGCGATTGCCCGGTCGCGCAAGCGCTGGTAAACATCGTCGCTCAGCACCGCGGCTAATTGGCTGATGTTGCGCACCCCAGCTATGACTTCAACCACGGCCGGTGCCAGCATTTTTAGCAGTGGATCTGGGTTTTCTAATTCTTCTGTCTTGCAGTATTGTTCCCCGAAATAGTCCGCCTCTTCAAGCGGGTTTTTTACCATTCGTGGCTTGCTATTGGCTTTATTGCGAGGTGTTCGTTTTGCTTTCTTGTCTTTGCCTTGTTCTGAATCAGCACTCCTGGCAGACATTTTCCCCTTCTTCCCCCAAGACCAAGTTGGCTTGGTTCTCTGAAGTTAGTCCTTAAAAGCCATGCAGGTCTAGAAAAAGTTTGTGGTTGTGGATAACTCAGATTCATTTGTCTTGGCCAGGCAAATAATGTGGCTATGGAATTTGATGATTTGTTCGATGAACTCGAAAGCAAGGTTGTTGAACGCAGTTTTCGTTGGGATGCCAAGGTAAACGCCTTGACGGTGCAAACCATTGATCAAAACTTTGCCGATTTGATTGCACCAATAATCGGTATCGATTTTGTAGCTGGCCTAGACCGCTCCAACGCAGATTGGTTGTGTTTTTCAAATCAGTACGTTGCCAGTGTGAAGACAAAGTTTGTGCTCGACCAAGAGCTCCCTTTACTTAGACGGCAAGAGTTGAAAATTTGTGCCTTCTTGAAGACTCTCGATCGCCCACTTCGAGTTACTGCAAAATACCTAAATCAATTCGAGGTCGCATTCAACTTACTTGATGCCGATGATCAATTTCTCATCGCTGAAAACAATCAACTAATTCCGACTAAAGCAATCTTTCAACTTCGAATGTTAGGAACAAACTCATGGCAGTAAAACCATTTCGATTCGACTCAAGAAGACGCACTTTGGTATTGGCAATCGGTCTACTTCTAGCTTCAATTCTGGTGGCGGCGGCTCTTCTGCAAAAATCGAGTGACACCAAGGTCTACCTGGTAGCCAATCGCGACCTTGCCGCTGGCACTGAGCTGACTGCAAACGACGTGCAAATAGCCGAACTCAGCCTCGGCACAGCCCAGGGCGTGTACCTCAGCAAATTCAAAACCGGCACCACACTCTCAAGCTCAGTGCCGGCCGGCGAGCTAATTCCAATCAGTGCCACGCTCGAATCTTTGACCGCAGACATCAAGCCGGTGCGCATCAAGCCAACAGAGCCGCTAAGTTCCAGAATTCGCGTTGGCAGTCTGGTCCAACTGTGGTTCGTTCCTAAAGCTCAGGGTTTGGCACAATCTTCTGTTGCCATAAAACTCCTCGGCAACACCAAAGTCCTGGCCATTCACAGGGGCGAGCAAAGCATGGGCCAGACCATTGATGATCTTGAAATAGCAGTGCCTTCCGACAGCCTTTCGGCCGTCATAACTGCAATAGCCAGCGCAGGTTATGTCAGTGTCGTTTCCGAAAGCTAGGGTAGTCACCGTTTGGTCGCCAAGCGGGTCACCAGGGCGCACCACGGTTGCGGCCTGCATCGCCGGCGAGTTTGCCAAACAGGGCAGCCGAACCCTCGTTATCGATGCCGATAGTTACGCACCAAGTATTGAATTTCAGTTCGGCATTGAACAATCACACGCGGGAATCGCGGCTCTGGCTAGGGCTGCAATTCAAGAGCGACTCAATTTTGAATATTTCGAAAAGCAATCGGTCGACTTTTCGCATGGCAAAACTGAACTAAAAATTGTCACCGGCATTTCTATGCCGGATCGTTGGCAAGAGGTGGGTTTCGACGGCGTCAACTCAATACTTGATTTTGCCGAACAGCACTTTGATTGCATTGTCATAGATGTCGCATCGTCAATTGAGCTACAAATAATCCATGAAAAGTCTCTCGTGCAAAGAAACTCGATGACTGTGGCGGCACTAAAACGAGCAACTCACATAGTTGCACTCTGCGGGGCAGACGCGAGCGATGTACATCGTTTTGTCTGGGAATACCAGCAACTCAAGTCACTCGAACTACCTGGCGAATTGCACGTTGTAGTTAACCAGTTGAGAACTGCTAGCCTCGGCCGGACTGCGGCCAAGCAGATCTCCGATACCATTCAGCGCTTTACCGGGTGCCAGGTGGCAGAGTTCATCGATTTCGACCAGGCCGCGGCCGATCGAGCCAAGTCAGATGGGGTTCCGATCACCTTCGCCGGCCGCAATTCATCTGCGAGAGCTCAAATCAGCAAATTCGTGGTAACTAAACTTGGTTAGGTGTCGACACTCAAAGAATTGATGAAGAAGCAGGGCCAAACGGTCAATGCCGACATCGAGTGGCTACATCTTCTGATTGCTGAATGGCAACTGATCGCCGACCTATCCTTCGCCGATCTGGTCCTTTGGGTTCGCGGCCAGGACGGCAGCTACCTTGCCATGGCCAACGCCAGACCATCTAGTGCATCAACCATGCTCTACCGCGACATTGCCGGGGAGCCCGCGCGAAAGCAATGGCTACCAGGACTCAACCACAGTTACGAAACCGGAGACGTTTTCTTTACTGCCCTAGAGGTTTTTGACGGCAACAAAGCTCGCTTCGAGGTAATCCCAGTTCGCCGCCGCACCTCCGCCAAGAGTGATGCCGTGGAACCCACCCCAATCGCGTTCATCACCCGTCACACAGCAATCGATGTGACGGTAACGCCTAATCGAATCAGCATCAACTACATGCAAGCCTCTAACGACGTACTCGGCATGGTCTCAAGCGGGCAATTTCCCGATTTCAACACTCCGACGGGGCCTAAGCGTGGAGCACCTCGCGCATCAGATGGCCTAATTCGCCTTGATGAAAATGGCATGGTCAACTTCGCTAGCCCAAACGGGATTTCGGTGCTTGGCCGAATTGGGATCAGGGGCGAAATCGAGGGCAAGCTTCTGATCGAGCAGGTATCGGCAGCACTCAAGAGTTCAAATCATGTCGACGAGAGTCTAAGCCTGGTGCTCACCGGCAGAGCAGCCTGGCGCACCGATGTCGAAACCAGCCAGGGAACCATCTCCATGAGAGCCATCCCTTTCTTTAGCAACGGAGTGCGCGGGGGAGCAATTGTGCTTTGCCGTGACGTCACCGAACTTCGCCGTCAGGAACGGGAACTCATCACTAAAGATGCGACTATCCGCGAAATTCACCACCGAGTGAAAAACAATTTGCAAACCGTTGCCAGCCTGCTTCGCATTCAGGCTAGGAGATCAACCAGTGAAGACGTTCGTGAAGAACTGGATCAGGCCATGCGTCGAGTGAGCGCAATCGCACTGGTGCACGACACACTTTCCGAAGGGGTGAATCAAGACCTAAACTTCGACGAGGTATTTGATCGTGTTCTGCTGCTCACCTCTGAGGTTGCCGCTTCACACAACACCTCGGTAAAAACACTCGTCGATGGCAAATTCGGTCAACTTCGCTCAGAGATTGCAACTCCGCTAGCCGTTGCTCTCACCGAAATAGTTCACAATGCCGTTGAGCACGGGCTGGCTAACCGAAGTGGAGTAGTTCACGTAAACGCCGAACGTAAGGCTAAGAAACTTGACATCACCGTGAGCGACAATGGCACCGGCATGAAAGATGGCGCGGTCGGCAATGGTCTCGGGACTCAAATTATCCGCACGCTAATCGAAGGTGAACTTCGGGGCAGCATATCTTGGCAAAACATTTCCGAGGGTGGCACGAGAGTAGTTATTTCACTGCCTCTATAAAAACGCTGACTTCTTAAACCAAAAAACCGACAAGCAAATGTCGGTTTTTGTTAGAAATAGTTTTAGCTGGCGCGGCGAGCACGAGCATATTTGCGCTTCAGCGACTTACGCTCGTCTTCAGACAGGCCACCCCAAACGCCGGTGTCCTGGTTTTCTTTAATCGCATATTCGAGGCACTGTGTTGAAACAGAGCACTCACGACAAATGCTTTTTGCCGATTCAATCTGATCTACTGCAGGGCCTGTGTTACCAACTGGAAAGAAGAGTTCTGGGTCTTCGGTTAGGCAACGAGAGTCGTTGAGCCACTGCATATCCATGTGATGTTATTCCTTTGAAAAACGTTGATTTTTCGGGCCTTTGAGCCCCGTTGATCCTGGGGTTTAGGCTGGTATTCCCTCTGAAAATAGTTCCACAGACAGACCCATTTGGCAATACCCAAAGTGAGCAAAAATGACATTAAAACAACGCTTTAAAGGTCTTGTTTGGCAACTAAAAATCGCCATAATGCTCGTACTTCTTGAAGCCTTAGTTATGGGTCTAGTCTCCCTTTCGGCAATTCCGGGTGGCTTCATCACGCTAAGAGATGCACCTACTTTGTTCGCGCTCATAGCAATGTTTTTGCTAGCCACTGTTTTACTTTTCTTTGTTGCACGTCAACTGGTTTTTAAGAAACGTTGGGCAAGATCTGCAGCATTCTTCTGGCAGCTCATCCAATTGAGTGTGGCTTGGAACTCATTCAGCGGCCAGTGGGCGAATTACTTCATCGGTGGTTACTTGGTCATTACTTCACTTGCCGCAATATATTTTTTATTTACTAAAGCGGTAATCGATGAGACTAAAGAGCAAGTCGATCGAGACTAACTAAGCAATACCCAACTTCGACTTCAACGAGTTGACGTGGTTGGTGGCTTTCACATTGTAGAGAGCATGTTCAATCTTGCCCTTTTCGTCAATCACGAAAGTCGAACGCAAAACTCCCTGGTATTCACGACCGTATAGCTTCTTGGTTCCATAAGCACCGTATGCTTTATGAACTTCCAACTCTGGGTCGGACAACAGTGGGAATTTAAGCTTTTGACTCACCGAAAACTTTTTGATCTTCTCGACCGAGTCTGGAGAAGCGCCCACCACCGAATAGCCAGCCTTTTCAAATGCCTTCAAAGAGCCGTTGAAGTCCCAGGCTTCTTTGGTGCAGCCCGGGCTTGAAGCCGCTGGGTAGAAGTAAAGAACTACTTTCTTACCCTTGTAATCGGCCAACGAAACCTTGTTGCCATCCTGATCCAGAAGTTTGAATGCGGGTGCCTTGTCGCCAATTTCTAGGTTTGCCATGCCTTTAGCCTATCCAAGAGATAATTCGAGCCTAAACTCTCAGCTATGAAACAAAGTAAACAGTTTCTTAACGACCATCTCAAAGGCGCTGCAGAGGTCATTGACTTGGGAGAGTACCTATCTTTCAAGAGAGTGCCATCCGCCACTGAGCCCAAGCACGGGCACAGTTTTATGGCCACCGATGCCGCCAGCCAAGGATCCGGTGTGCGGCTCGATTTTGAGACCTCGGCTACTCGGCTCGAGCTTGCTCTTGCCTTTGACGCGGTAATTTTCCCAGGGCAGCCCGCAAAGCCGGTCCAGATTGTGGTCGAGGTTGGCGAAAAAATTGAGCATCATGCGCTCGGCAATCTGCGCTACCTTGGCTTTCCCGAATTCAATCCCCAAGGACAACTGAACTTCGAGAACTTGGAAATTGACCTTGGAGAGCACTCAGCGCCAATTCGCGTCCAGGTCTGGTTTCCGCACAACGCCATTACCTACATCTCCAAACTCGAGCTCAATGGAGTGGCTCAGAAACACGTTTCAAATCAAGCCAAGTGGGTGCATTACGGAAGTTCGATTAGCCACGGCGCGGATGCAGAATATCCAATCGGCGTGTGGCCAGTGCATGCGGCTCGAAAACTGGAGCTCGATGTGGTGAATCTTGGCTTGGGCGGAAACGCACTGGTTGACCCATACATGGCTGAAGTAATACTCGATCACAATCCCGAGTATCTATCAATGAAACTAGGCATCAACAGCATCAACTCTGCCGGTCACATTCTTCGCACTTTCATTCCGGCCGTTTACGGACTAATTGATGCACTGTTGCAAAAGAAGCCAGACTTGAAGATTCTGCTAATCAGCCCAATCTTCTGCCCACCACATGAAGACGGATTTGGGCCAACGATTTTTGACATGAAAAACATAAAGGCAACAGCAAATCCAAATCCTGCCTTCGAAATCGTTCCAGCACATCTAAACACCAAGCGCGTGCGTAACGCACTCGAAGGCATCGTTCAAAACTTGCAGGGCAAGGGCGTAAACATTCGTTACCTAAACGGACTCGACCTCATGGGCGAAGCAGACGCTCACTTATTAGAGGACGATCTACACCCAAATTCACAAGGTCAAACAACAATCGGTGAACGCTTCGCTCAACACCCTCAGGTAGCCGCCTGGCTAGCCGGTTAGCAGGCCGTCGAGTGGCAGCGGGCTGCCCAAATCTGCTATTCTTGACCCTTGTTGTGCTGTAAAGCCAACTCGCGCCTCTAGCTCAATCGGCAGAGCAACTGACTCTTAATCAGTGGGTTCCGGGTTCAAGTCCCGGGGGGCGCACTTATCAAATAAAACATAGACTCAGCCCATGGCTAATAAAGTTCTCATTGTCGGTGGCGGTCCCGCTGGAACTATCGCAGCCCTTGCTTTGCATAGCAAAGGAGTTGAGGTTGAAATCGCAGAAATTCAAGATTCATTTGATGCTGTAGGTATCGGTGTCAACCTGCAGAACTCTCCCCTTAGGGCGCTAAATCAACTTGGTTTAGTGGAAGAGATTCTCGAGCTCGGTCATCCCACACCTGCAGTTCACATGCTCACTTCGAGTGGAGAGCCACTTGGGCCACCGGTTGCTCCGCCAAGTTTGATTCCAAATATGCCTCCAGCAATTGCGATTGGCCGAAGTGTGCTTGCGAATCTTTTTGGGAAAAAAGTGGTTCAAGCGGGAATCAAAGTTCGTTTTGGCCAGACTGTTAGAGACTTGAGCCAGCATGAAAATTCAGTCACTGCAACATTCACCGACGGAAGCTGTGAAAATTACGATTTAGTTATCGGGGCTGATGGAGTCAACTCGAAAACCAGAGCAATGATTTTCGGTGCCGACAAATTCAGCACAAAATACAGTGGTCAGTTGATTTGGCGCGCAGCTGCTCCACTTGGTGAGATTGACAGGTATTTGCTTTACAACGGAATCGGCACAAAAATAGGAATAGTGCCAATTTCAAAAGAAAAAATGTACGTCTTCGTGGTTCAAGCCTCTGAACTTGAACCTCATAGGATGGAAAATCGCGATGAACTAATGGAAATGCGGCGGGCCATGACAGGATTTGGCGGTGTGATTCCTGAAGTCATGAAAACTCTGGAACATCCTGTCGATATTCGAGCGCTAAAAAGTCTCATGGTTACCGAGGATTGGTATCGGGGAAGGGTCTTGCTGATTGGGGATGCGGCGCACGCATGCACCCCGCACATTTCCTATGGGCTTGGTATGGCAGTCGAGGATGGCTTGGTTCTGGCCGAGTTATTTGGGAATGAGTTAGGAAATTGGTCTGAAGTCCTTCCAAAATTTATGGAACGCAGATACGAACGTTGCCGGAAGGTTGTTGAGGCATCCGATCAATTGAGTGCTTGGGAGATTAATCCACCAGCAGATAGGTCTGATTACCAGACGCTCATGTCTCGAACCCTAATGGAACTTAGCCAGCCAATCTAGGCTTTTAGTATGACCTCTATCGACCGCATTCTCTATGGCGCCGCCTATTACAACGAGTATCACCAGGAGAAGGTGACTGATGCCACTGGCATCGAAATAGCGGCCCGAACCGACGAAGACTTTACGTTGATGCGAGAAGCCGGACTCTCGGTTATTCGAGTTGGGGAGTCGGTCTGGCAGAAATGGGAGCCCGAGCAGGGCAAGTTTGACCTGGACTGGTTGCAGCCGATCTTGGATCGGGCATCGGCCAACGGTATTTCGGTAATTATTGGCACGCCAACATATGCCTTACCGCGCTGGGTGTTCTTGAAGCATCCCGAAGTGATTGCGCACAAGCACACCGGTGTGCCAATACCTTACGGCCATCGTCAGAATGCAGACTATTCATCGGCAAAGTTTCGTGAACTATCTGAGCCGGTAATTCGAAAGATGGTTTCACGTTACGCATCACACCCGTCAGTGATTGGGTGGCAGGTAGACAACGAACCTGGTGCTGAGCTGTTGCACAACGATGGCGTATTTGCATCCTTTATTGAAGCGCTTCGATTGAAATATGGGACAGTTGAGAATTTGAATTCGGCATGGGGGCTCACCTACTGGTCGCACGCGCTGGGTTCATTCGAAGAACTATGGCGACCAGATGGCAATACCAATCCGAGTTACCTCCTGGCCTGGAGGGAACACCAGGGGCGGATCACGAATGAATTCTTGCAGTGGCAGCGTGAGATTGTTCGTTCACTAATTCCAGCCGAGCAATTTATTACCACCTGCGTTGCGTTGAATCGTCCGGGTATGGATACTTTCACTATTGGTGAATCGCTCGACGTGACAGCAGTGAATGTTTATTACGCGTCGCAGGACGGTTTGGCTCATCCAACTCACAAACCTGCCTCTGGCGAAGATATCGCCAAGCCGTTCTGGGTGCCACTGCACGGAGCATCAGCCTTGAACATGTTCTGCGATACTGCACGTGGCATAAAACAAGACAACTTCCTGGTTACCGAAACCAACGGCAACTCCGAGTCGCAGGGCCCGGCAATGGCTGCCTTTCCGCACTATCCGGGTCAGTTCAAGCAGGCCGCCATCAACATGGTTTCTAGAGGTGCTGAGATGGTGGAGTACTGGCACTGGCATACCCTTCCATACGGCATCGAGAATCACTGGGGAGGCGTACTGCCGCAGAGTTTGCTTCCTGGCCGCACCTACGAGAGCTTCTTGGAAACAGCTAGGGCGATGGAAGTTTTATCTGGCTTGGGTAAGCTGAAGCCAGCTGCGGAGGTGGCTCTGGTGCTCTCCACGGCCTCGCGCTGGGCCTTTGAGTTCCAAGGCCCGCTGCGACAGCCAAACGGCTGGGTCGACCCGCTGAGCTACGAGAAGACCGCGCAGTCCGCCTATGAAATCGCCTATTCAAATGGTTTAGGTGTGCAAATTTACGGCGATAACCAGTTGCCGATTGATGACGTAGCGGGCTTCCTGGCAAAGCATCCGGTCATGATCTTGCATAGCCTTTACATCGCGTCAGACGAAGTTTTGGCATTTGCGCGGGCTTATGCCGGAGCAGGCGGGCACCTAGTGATTACTCCGCGCACTGGTTTTGCCGGAACTGAAAACGTAATTCGCGTGGCACAACAGCCGGCCGGTTTCAACGACTTAGTTGGAACCTATAACGAGTTCTCCAATCTAACCAAACCGATTTCAGTAGTGAAGCCAAATGGACAAGTAGTTGGTTCTGCTTACGGCTGGCTGGACGAGTTGACTCCCGTTGAAGGCGCTGAAGTCTCGCTGCGTTTAGATCATCCATTTTTTGGTGAGTTTGCAGTGCTAACTAAAGTATCCGTGGGCAAGGGGACCGTGAGATATGTTGCTGCTTACCCGGATAACGAATTGTCGAAGCACATCGGAGCTGAGTTGGTTGCCGAAATTGGCTTTACTTCGCCGATAAGTTCGTCATCGGAGAGCGTGGTTGTAAACCGTGCTGAGTTGACTGATGGTCGCACTGCGTACTTTGTCTTCAACTGGAGTTGGCAACCAGCTCAGTTGATGTTTGCGCGCGAGTTGAATTCCGTAATAGCAGAAACCCCAGGGGAGATATCCGCCTGGGGTGTTCAAGTGTTCACCGACTAATTCAGCGTGACGCTTGTTTCTGCTTCGAGCTGGTTTACGCTAGAGGCTGCGTAAAGTTGGAAAGTTCCAGCTTCGTAGTTCCAGCCGTTTTCGTAGTTAGCGAATTCGCGACCCTTGATGTTTACTACAACTTGCTTAGTCTCTCCGGGGTTCGCGTGAACTTCTGAGAAGCCCACCAGCCAACGCACTGGGCGTTCGATTGCACTGTCTTTGCGCGATGCGTAGATTTGCACAACGTGCTTACCTGCGCGATTACCGGTGTTGGTAACTTTCACGCTTGCGCTAAAGCTCTCACCTTTACCGGTATTTGCCGGTGCTTCGATGCTTTCGATGCTCCAGGTGGTGTAACCAAGGCCAAAGCCAAACTCGTAGGCAGGCTTCGCCCCGCTCTTTAGCCAGGCACGATAGCCGATGTGGATGCCTTCTTCGTAGGTGACATGGTTGCCCGGTTGGCTGGCGTCGCAGTTGGTTACTGGGACATCCTCGAACTTGTCGGCCCAAGTGGTTGGAAGTCGACCACCTGGCTCGGTTGCACCCGAAAGCATGTCAACCAATGCGTTACCCATTTCCTGGCCACCGAAATAAGTCAGCAGAACGGCGCGTACCTTGTGACGCCAAGGCAACAGCACTGGAGATCCCGAGTTCACAACAACTATGGTGTTTGGGTTTACCGCAACGACAGCCTCAACTAATTCGTTTTGACGTCCCGGAAGGTCAAGGTTCTTGCGGTCCAGACCTTCTGATTCAACCTTTGAATTTGTTCCAACTACCACGATGGCAAGTTCAGATGCTTTTGCCGCAGCAACCGCATCGGATATGTTTTTGTCACCGAGGTTGGCATCCGCTTCTATTCCAAATGTGAAATTCTGCGCCGCAGCTTGAAGTCCAGTGCGTCCGCGCCAATCTACTTCAATGTCAATATTTATAGATTTACCTACCTCAAAGGTGTGCTTCTTGCTGGTGAAAGGCGGATCCATGAGCGGAACAAATGGGTCATCTGTATCTACCGGCAGATGTTCGTCAAGGAAAAGTTCGCCATCGAAGTAAATCTTGGTGGGTTGCACTGTAGCAAAGCCGAACAGTTCTTCACTAGTTTCCGTAGGTGTGTAAACAGTAGAGAGTTTTAGTTTTGCGGTGGTTGGAATAGGAACGTCCATGGCACCTAACCAAAGTAGGTTACTGCCGAGTCGTTCTTCAACGTAGAGCACGTTGTCGTTTTCATCCAAGAATTCCACGTGCACTCCACCATTGTTGGTGTGTGGGTTACGGAGAGAGTGTTGGGCCAGTTCAGCAATACCAACCTGAACCACGGCACCAATTGAATAGCGAAGATTGGTTCCGAGCTCAGCCTTGAGCGCATCCAATGGAGTGACAACGGTCTTTGGCATCACTGTGGCCGAACCGCCACCTTGGGTGCGAGCTGCAAATGCATTGTGTCCAAGCAGTGCAACTTTGCTCACTTGCTTGAAATCGAGTGGAAGTATTCCATCGTTCTCTAGAAGCACTGACCCTTCGCTGGCAGCCTTGCGGGCGAAAGCCACTCCTTCAGTCGGTATGTCGTTGTGGCGCGGTGGGTTTGCCGGAGTGACACCATCTTTGCCTACCGCTCCAACCCTCTGGGCTAGCACGAGCAAACGGATGACCTTGCGGTCGATGGTTGCTTCATCAATCTCGCCGTTGCGTACAGCGGTTACTAGGGCATCCCCCCAAGGCCCGACGGGGCCAGGCATAACGAGGTCTTGCTCAGCTTTTGCAGATTCAAGACTGCGTACTGCAGTCCAGTCAGAAATGACAACACCGTCGAAGTTCCACTTGCTACGCAGCGGGTCTTGCAACAAAACATTTTCGGTTGCAGTGGTTCCGTTGATCTGGTTGTAGGAGGACATAATTGTCCAAGCGCCACCCTCGACCACGGCATCTTCGAATGGGCGTAGGTATAGCTCATTGAGCGTGCGCTCATCTACACGGATGTCAACGGTGTAACGATCTGTTTCGAAATCGTTGGCTACGTAGTGCTTAGGGCAGGCACCTTTTCCTAAAGATTGCATACCCTTTGTGTAGCTGGCCGCAAGAGCACCAGTCAACATCGCGTCTTCACTCAAGCATTCGAAGTGACGACCACCTAGTGGAGTGCGGTGCAAGTTGATAGTGGGCCCTAATACAACGTCAACACCTTTACGAGCAGCCTCGCGGGCCAGCACTCGACCATATTCGGCTGCAAATTCTATGCTCCAGGTTGATCCGAGTGCAGTGCCAGAAGGAAGATTTATCGAGTTGTCTCGTTCATCCCAGAATTCACCACGAACACCAGCAGGGCCATCAGATAGTAGTAGCTTTCGCAAACCAATCTTCTCGTTTGGAACAGTATTCCAAAAATCAAATCCGGTAAGGAAGGCGACCTTCTCTTCGAGGGTAAGTTTTGCAGTCAGTTCTACTGCTTTGTCGTGAGACATTCTTTTGCTTTCTTGTAAATGTTTAACTAGATAACGCCTGCGGCTAGCATCTGTCGACGCTCATCGCGTCGCTTTGCTTGCTCGATTGGGTCTGGTACCGGAGCAGCCATCATGAGTCGCTTAGTATACGGGTGGCTTGGCTTAGTTGAAACTTGCTCACCATCGCCCCATTCGACAATTTCGCCTTGGTACATCACAGCAATTCGATGGCTAAGGTGGTGCACCACAGCAAGGTCGTGAGAAATAAACAGGTATGCAACCTTGGTGCGCTCCTGAATCTCAAGGAAGAGATCGAGCACGCGTGCCTGGGTGCTTAGGTCAAGAGCCGATACCGGCTCGTCACAGACGATAAGTTTCGGATCTAGAGCTAGCGCACGAGCAATTGCAATGCGCTGACGCTGTCCACCCGAGAACTCGCGAGGACGACGGTCTGCGGCATCGCTTGGCAGCGCGACTGCATCGAGCAGTTCACGCACTCGCTTAGACGCCGCCTCCTTTGTCCAGTCGCGAACCATCAGTGGCTCAGCCAAGATTTGTTCAATGCTCATCGATGGGTTCAACGATGAGTAAGGGTCTTGGAAAACTACTTGAATGTCTCTTGCTAGGTCACGACGTTCATCGCGTGATGCGTGTGAGATTTCGTGTCCGTTTAGCTTGATTGAACCAGCGGTAACTGGAGCCAGACCCAGTACTGCTCGACCAAGAGTGGTCTTACCAGAACCAGATTCACCTACCAGACCAACGCACTCACCAGGTCGAATGTCAAGCGAGACTCCCTTCAGAGCCTTGAAGTCTTTCTTACGACCTTTGCCCTTGTAGGTAACTTCTACGTTTTC
>JACCED011958742.1_pt1 | contig 19123 bp, 19 predicted proteins | sample 7455021 | NCBI WGS metagenome assembly JACCED01 (sample SAMN15323456, study PRJNA562643) | freshwater metagenome | isolation source: river surface water | place: USA:Blue River Watershed | collected 2017-08-19 | reverse complement strand
CTGCGCAGCGCATCGGCGATTGCGCGCTTTAAGGCATCAGCAGCCTGCACCGGATCACGATGCGCGCCGCCTAGCGGCTCGGTCACAATCCGATCCACCAGGCCCAATGACTTTAAACGCGGTGCCGTAATACCCAAGGTCTCCGCAGCTTCGGGGGCCTTGTCTGCGCTTTTCCAAAGAATCGAAGCGCAACCCTCGGGAGAAATCACGGAGTACGTGGCGTAGTGAAGCATCATCAGCACATCGCCAACCGCGATGGCCAGCGCGCCCCCCGAGCCACCCTCTCCAATTACCACCGAAACAATCGGCACCCGCAGGCCCGCCATCACCATGAGATTTTTACCGATGGCCTCGGACTGTCCGCGCTCTTCCGCGCCAATGCCGGGATAGGCACCAGGCGTATCAATTAACGTGATCACAGGCAGTCTGAATTTTTCCGCAAGCTCCATCAGCCGCAATGCCTTGCGATAGCCCTCGGGCCGTGGCATGCCGAAATTACGATAAGTCCGCTCTTTAAGATCGCGGCCTTTCTGGTGGCCGATGATCATCACACTCTGGCCATTGAAGCGGCCAACACCGCCCACGATCGCCGGATCATCTGCATAAGAACGATCCCCATGCAGTTCATAGAAGTCAGTAAAAATTAGCCCGATGTAATCCAACGTATAAGGCCGCTGGGGATGACGGGCTACCTGCGCAATCTGCCAAGGGGTTAGCTTGGCGTAGATGTCTTTGAGCTGTGATTCGGTCTTTGCCCGCAGACGATCGATCTCCTCAGAGATATCGACTGCCGAGTCACTCTGAACAAACCGCAGCTCTTCGATTTTGGTCTCAAGCTCGGCGACTGGCTGCTCGAACTCTAGAAATGTCTGTTTCACCGGAGCATTCATATGGCCCCCATTGTCCTACAAAAGCGGGTCCTAGGCGGTGCGCCAGGTCGTCCCCGCGGCGCTGTCCTCCAGCACGATGCCCTGGCCAGCCAGCTCGGCCCGAATCTGATCGGCCCGAGCGAAGTCCCGCGCTTTTTTGGCTGCTGCCCGCTCTGCAATCAGGCCCTCAATTCGAGAGCGATCCAGGGCCTGCACGCCCGCCTGCTGAAACTCCTGCGGTGCACGGCCAAGCAGCCCGAGCGTGAGGCCCAACTGACGCAACAAGCCCGCCATCTCGCGTTTACGGCTCGCATCATCGGTCCGATTGACTTCAGTCGCTAAATCAAAAAGTGCCGCAATCGCAATGGGCGTATTGAAGTCATCATCCATCGCCTGCGTATACGCAATCAGACTGCGAACCGCCGCCGGACTATGCGACCACTGAACGCTCAACGCCTGTGCATCGATACGCGAAAGGGTCTCAGACTCTGAAGTCGTGATCCCGGCAGCGGCCAGAGCAGTGTAGAGGCGATCTAAGCCCTGGCGCGCATCTTCAAGATGGGTATCAGAGTAATTCAAGGGGCTGCGGTAATGGGCACGCAGAATAAAAAAGCGCACCACCTCAGGATCGAATTTTTTTAGCACCTCGCGAATCGTGAAAAAGTTGCCAAGGGATTTGGACATCTTTTCGTCATCGACCCGGACAAATCCGTTGTGCATCCAGACATTGACAAACGGCTTGTTGGTCTCAGCTTGAAACGCACCCTCGGACTGCGCAATCTCATTTTCGTGATGAGGAAACTGCAGATCCGCCCCGCCACCGTGAATATCAAAATGCTGCCCTAAGAGCGCACAACTCATCGCCGAGCACTCGATATGCCAACCGGGCCTGCCCTCGCCCCACGGTGAAGGCCACTTTACCTCGCGCGGCTCGTCGGGCTTTGCCCGCTTCCAGAGCACAAAATCCAGCGGGTCACGCTTGCCATCGCCCACAGCAACCCGCTCGCCCGCGCGCAATTCATCTAATGACTTGCCCGATAGCTTTCCGTATCCACGAAAGCCGCGGACTGAAAAATTCACATCACCCTCTTGGCCATCGGGTAGCTCGGCCTGATAAGCAAGGCCCTGGCGTTCCAGCTTACCGATTAACTCCAGCATCTCGGGCACATACTGCGTTGCCCTGGGCTCATGGTCTGGCGGCAGCACACCGAGCGCGGCGGCGTCTTCATTCATTGCCCGAATAAAACGTTCGGTAAGCGCTGCAATTGGCTCATGGTTTTCAACGGCCCGACGGATGATCTTATCGTCGATATCTGTGATATTGCGGACATAGGTTACCTTCAGGCCGCTGGCCCGCAGCCAGCGGGTCACCATGTCAAAGACCACCATCACGCGGGCGTGGCCCACATGGCAGAAGTCATAAACGGTCATACCGCAGACATACATGCGAACATGGCCCGGTTCAAGGGTCACCAGCGCTTCTTTGGCGCGGCTTAAGGTATTGAAAATCTTCAAGAATTCACCGTGCTAGACTGGCCTACCTGTTTAATTAAGCTCTCTTTTGCGCATTTTATGGGATCGACTCCACGGCACCTTCTGCCGCACAGACTTCCGGGCCTGCTGATCGTACTCGCGCTCTCATGCGCCGCTTCGCAATCTTATGCCCAGGCACTCATCGGCCAGTCCGCAAGCGGCCAGCCGCCGCGGGGTGGCCTGATGCCGGGGCGGCCCATGGCACCGGCAGTCGCACCCGATATCGTCGAGGCCCGAGAGCTTTTATCTCAGCAGAAATGGAGTGAAGCCAATGCGCTGATTGAGTCGCAGCTTGCCAAACGGCCCCGAGATCCGCAGTGGCGTTTTTTGCAGGGCGTGTTGCTGGCCGAGACTGGCAAACGGGCCGAAGCGATTTCTACATTTGAGCTACTGACCGAAGACTTCCCCGAACTCTCTGAGTCGTATAACAATCTAGCCGCGTTGTATGTCGAGCAGCAGGAGTGGAATCGGGCCCGGCTACTGCTGGAGCGGGCAGTTCAGAATCGACCCGACTACGCCTTGGCCCATGAAAACCTTGGAGATATTTTCACGCAGCTTGCCATCCAATCCTATGAGCGGGCCACCAAAGGCAATCAGCCGGCACCCAGCGTGCGGCTAAAGCTGGATCATCTGCTCAAAACTCCCGCCATTCGTAATGCGCGCATCACCACCAACCGATAAAGTGTCTACGAGTCTTTTCAAACCTAATAATTAACCGACGGAGAATTTCTAATGAATGTTGTGCTGACTACCTCTATGGGTGCAATTACCCTTGAACTTGATGCGAAAAAAGCACCCAAAACTGTTGAGAATTTCGTGGCCTATGTTAAAGCCGGCCACTACGACGATACGATTTTTCACCGTGTCATGGATAACTTCATGATTCAAGGTGGCGGCTTTAACGACAAGATGGTGCAAAAGCCCACCAAAGCCGCCATCAAAAACGAGGCCGATAACGGCCTGAAAAATAATAAATACACGATCGCCATGGCCCGCACCAATGATCCCCACTCAGCAACGGCACAGTTTTTTATCAATGTCGCTGATAATGATTTCTTGAATTTCAGCTCGCCTACCGATCGTGGATGGGGCTATGCGGTCTTTGGTAAGGTCACCGCTGGCATGGATGTGGTCGATAACATCAAGAAAGTCAAAACAGGTAATAACGGCTTTCACCAGAATGTGCCGCTTGAGCCTGTGACCATCCTGAAAGCCGCAGTCAGCACGAAGTGAGGGCGCATCCCGCCGCCACCTGGGCGAGCCACTCGGTGCTGCTCTGCTCAGATATCCATTTAAGTGATGACAATCCTGCGCTGACAAAAGCGTTTTGCGCCTGGGTTGAAGAATCCAGCCAGAGAATTTCCCCCGAGAGTCTTTTGATCTTGGGTGATCTGTTTGATGCCTGGATTGGCGATGATGTGCTTGTGTCAAATCAGTCGCAGTGCGCACAGACAATCGCCAGTCTTTTAGAGCTTCAGGCCTTAAAAGGCATTCGGATTGGCCTGATGCATGGCAACCGGGATTTCCTGATCGGTGAGCAGTTCGCTCAGCAGTGCAACGCGCAGCTGCTGTCGGATCCCTGTGTGCTGACGATGTCTTCTCGCCTCACCGTCGCGCTCACCCACGGTGATCAGCTCTGCACCCAAGATTTAGACTATCAAACGTTTCGAAAACAAGTCCGTGCAGCTAACTGGCAGAGTGATTTTCTAGCCAAGCCGCTGGCGCAGCGGCTGGAAGTCGCGCATCACTTGCGTGCTCAGAGCGAGCTTGAGAAAAAATCAAAGTCGATGGAGATCATGGATATCACCCCCCAAGAAGCCGAAGTGCTGGCCGAACAGCTGGCTGCAGATGTTGTGCTGCACGGGCATACCCATCGGCCCGGCTTAAGCCCGATGTCAAATGGCCGAAAGCGCTGGGTGCTGCCAGATTGGGAGATCAATGCATCGGGGGAGCTTGCCCGCGGCGGCGGCCTTTTGATCGGCCAGCGCGGCATCGAGGTAGTCAGCGCTGCGCGCGTTTAATCTGATCCAGCTCTTCTTTTAGTTGTTTGAGCTCATCCACCAGCTGGTGGAGGACGACATCCACCGGATCCTGCTGACCCGGCATCACACCGTAAGCGGCAAATCGATCACCGTCTACCTGACGCGCCATGGAGTCAGCATATTGCTCATCGACAACTCGCGCCGGAATGCCGATCACAGTGGCCCCCGCTGGGACTGCCTTTACAACGACCGCATTCGATCCGATACGCGCGCCCTCGCCCACTGTAAACGGACCCAGAACTTTAGCGCCTGCGCCAACAACGACACGTGACTGCAGTGTTGGGTGACGCTTGCTGCCCTTGACTAGAGATGTGCCACCCAGTGTGACGCCCTGATAAATCGTGCAGTGATCACCGATCTCGGTAGTCTCGCCGATTACCACCCCCATGCCATGATCGATAAATACGCCGCGGCCCAAACGGGCGCCGGGATGAATCTCAATCCCTGTGAGCCAGCGGGCTAGCATCGCAAGCAATCGGGCAAACCACTGCAGCGGCCCAAAGCGCGTGGACCAGAACACATGGGCCAGCCGGTGGAACCAGACGGCATGAAGGCCGGGATAGGTTGTGATGATTTCAAAGCGACTGCGTGCTGCCGGATCGCGCTCCAAAATCGCCTGAATGTCTTCTTTCAAGGTCGCAAACATGGCGCTAGCGTATCAGGACCGACGCTCAATCTCAGTGCAAAGGCCCCGTAGCATCTCGACTTCGTCCTCCCACATTTCTTTTCGGGCTAAAAGTCGCAGCAAACGCTCTTCAAATCGGCCTGGCACCCGCGGATCGAGATAGCCCACCTGCTTTGCCACACGCAAGAGATGTTCATGCAGTCCCATCAGCGCGGCATGATCGGCAGGCCGGGCCGTCGGCCGCTGGTTGCCAAGGCCAGCATTAGCCGCCGTTGCGTCTGGGCTTCGGCCGCGGGCCGCACGACGCAGGGCGTAAGCAATCACCTGGACGGCCTGCGAGAGATTTAACGAGCTGAAATTCGGCTCGACATCCAGACTGCAGACATGGCCACAGGCCAACACTTGTTCATTGGTAAGGCCCGCACGTTCCGAGCCAAACACAAGAGCCGCCTGGCCATCGGACTCATGATCCAGATGGGTTAAGAGTTCCTCGCAGGCTTGTTCCACACTCAGCCGTGGCGGCTCAAACTCCCGGGCACGGGCGCTTAAGGCACAGCTCCAAGTCACAGGACCGAGCGCTTGGGCCAGTGTGCCGACCTGCGCATCTCCGAGCACCTGGGCCGCGCCCGAGGATAAGGCGACGGCCTCCGATCGCTGCGCAATCCGAGGGTCTTCGGGATCCACAACCCAGAGTGATCTCAGGCCCATGACCTGCATGGCGCGGGCGGCGGCCCCAACATTGCCGGGATGGCTGGGCGCGACCAAAACAATCCGAATGCGTCCGAGCCAATGATGAATGGGCCTAAAATCGTGCATGGGTGCAATCATGCCCTGTTTTTCCTTCGCTCCTTAAAAGACCTGATCATGCATCCTCTGCTTAACACGGCAGTTAAAGCTGCCCGCCGCGCAGGCGCCATCATTAACCGGGCCAGCTTGGATTTAGACCTGCTGCGTATCGGCCGAAAGGCGCCCAATGATTTTGTAACAGAGGTGGATCAGGCTGCCGAGGCTGCCGTCATCGAAGTTCTGGCGACTGCCTATCCGGATCATGATTTTCTTGCCGAAGAGTCCGGGGTCTCGGGCGGCTTTCGAAAAAAATCAATCGCCTCAGACTATGTCTGGATTATTGATCCGCTGGATGGCACAACTAATTTTATTCACGGCTTTCCACAGTACGCGGTCTCCATCGGCTTGTCGTATCGTGGCCAGATCACTCAAGCGGTGATCTATGACCCTGTCCATAACGATTTGTTTGTGGCCTCTAAGGGTAAGGGCGCCATGCTCAATGACCGCCGCATTCGGGTCGCACAGCGCGATAGGCTAGATGAGTCTTTGATCGGTACTGGATTTCCGTTTCGTAACTTCGAGACCCTTGAGATCTACACGGCGATGTTTAAAGAGCTCACTCAAAAGACGGCTGGACTGCGCAGGCCAGGTGCGGCTTCACTTGATCTGGCCTATGTCGCCTGCGGCCGGCTGGATGGTTTTTTTGAAATCGGCCTAATGCCCTGGGATGCTGCTGCAGGCAGCCTGTTGATCACTGAGGCAGGCGGGCTGATCGGTGACTTTAAAGGCGAGTCCGACTATCTCTTTCATGAAAACATTATCGGTGGATCGCCCAAGATCTTTGGCCAGCTGGTCAGCCTGTTAGGCCGCTATGCGCTGCCTGAGCCCACTAAAGGTCTTGCCGCAAAGGGGCTTTTAGAGCGTCGCTCATCGCAATAAGCTTTTCAGATGCCAAATCGTTTTTATCCAAGGCCACAGCCCACCGAGGCGGTGCCTTGGCTTGCCGGCCTCTCACCCAAGCAGTTCATGGCCCGCTACTGGCAGAAAAAACCGCTACTTGTGCGCAATGCATTTCCAGACTTTGAGCCGGCAATCAGCATTGATGACGTTTTGGCACTCTGCACCCAAGACACGCTGCAGTCCCGCCTAATTCAATCAAAGCCAAAGGGCCAATCGCATCATGGCGCCAATTGGTCGCTGGCCCATGGCCCCTTTAGAAAGCGCGATCTACCGAAGGTTAATGATCCCAACTGGACAATATTGGTCCAGCAGGTCAACACCATGCTGCCAGCAGCCGATCGATTCCTGGATGCCTTTCGCTTTATTCCTGAAGCAAGGCTTGATGATCTGATGGTCAGTGTTGCAGGGCCTGGTGGTGGTATCGGTGCTCACACCGATTCATATGATGTCTTTCTGATTCAGGCCCAAGGCCAAAGGCGTTGGGAAATTGCAGAGGACTTTACGCCCGCTTTTGTCGATGATCTGCCACTCAAAATTCTAAAGGCCTTTCGTGCTGAGGATGAATGGCTCTTAAACCCTGGTGATCTTTTGTATCTTCCACCCCAAGTGGCCCATCGTGGCACCGCGGTCGGTGCGTCATGCATGACCTGGTCCATCGGGTTTCGCGCACCGGGACGGATCGCATTGGCGGACCAGGCCTTTAGCCAACACCTGGATCAGCTGGAGGAATCCGACTGGCGTGACCCTTGGCTGAAGGCCTCGGATCAGCCCGGCGAGATTCCCGAGCAACTCCTTGCAGCGCTTACCCGCCAGGTGCTGCAGACCTTTCCCGATCGCAACGCCCTACGGTCTGCGATCGCGCGTGCCCTGAGTGAACCTGCCCCTTCGGCCGTATTCACAGCACCAAGGCCTGCGCCCAAACTGCGCGAATTTCTAAGTGCTGCCCAACGGCACGGCATTGCACTGTCACCGGCAAGCCGGCTGCTGTATGTCGATCAAGCCTTCTATATCAACGGGGAGGCGGTCTCCACGCCTCTGACCCCGTCTGCAAACGCAGCGCTGCGCGATCTTGCAAACCATCGCCGACTCTCTGCCCCCCAATTGAAACGTGTAATTAAGAATCCATCACTTGCCGACTGCCTGCTGCAAATGGCAAGGGCAGGATGGATCGTTTATCATTAGCGAGTTTCTTGGGGACGAATCGCTTTAAAAATGCGAATCTACAAGAAACGATCACCTCAATTTTTTGTCGAAGGAAACAAAAATATGCAAAAGTCTCTTCTCGCCGCCATGATTCTGGCGCTCGGTGTTGTTCATGCGGAAAGAAACAGGAGGCCGCCGCGCCTGCCCCCGCACCCGCACCTGCTCCTGCAACTGAGCAAAAGCCTGCTGATGCAGCGCCTGCTCCTGCCGCACCCGCTGCACCTGCAGCCCAGCCGGCCAAGAAGTAAGCCGCGACAGCGTTATTGCTGTTGTGAAAAACGCCGGCCACACGCCGGCGTTTCTTTTTTCAACACACCATCACCCAATCAAACCCGTCTTCCTGCGAGGCAATCGTCATCTGGGTCTTCGCGCCGATTACAGGGCCCAATACTTCCTGCACGAGCTGCGGCCGATTGTTGTGCTGACTGAGATGGGCAGCCACCACATGCTGCAGACGAGATTGATCAATCGCAGCAAGAATTGCGGCCGATTCAGCATTCGACAGATGGCCGTAGGGTCCTGCGATACGCTGCTTTAATGCCTCGGGATAGCCGCCTGTGCGCAGCATCTCCTCATCGTGATTGGCCTCCAGAAAAAGCACGTCCATGCCGCTGAGCATGGATTCAATATGAGGCGTTGATCGGCCGACATCGGTAAGCACGCCAATGCGGCCTTGCTGGCTTTCCACCACCAGCTGCACCGGCTCACGGGCATCATGCGGCACAGGAAAACAGCGCAGCGTCAGCGCACCGAGAGAAAATCGTGCGTGGCTGTCAATTTCTATTACTCGCACATCCGACCAGAACTCCGCGGGCATTGCGCTGGCTGTGCCATGGGATGTCAGTACCGGAATACCCGCGGCACGGGCTAGCCGTGCTGAGCCATCAATATGATCTTGATGCTCATGGGTGACAAAGATCGCATCAAGATCCGAAGGCAGCAGCCCCCTTATCTCGAGCCTTCGGCTAACCTCTTTCAGGCCCAAGCCACAATCGACCAGAACCCTTGTGGGATCAAGGCCCTGCGAGGGCGACTCGATCACCAGGGCGTTGCCGCCACTGCCGCTGGATAGACTCGTAAACCGCAACTACTTCAGCTGATCAAACAAAAGCCCAAGCATGCGTCGGGCAATGGCATCGGCAGCGGGCTTACCGTTTTTATCCTGCACTGAAATGCGGGCACGATCCTGACCATCCGCAATCACGGAAAGCCGATATTGCTCAGCTGATTCCGAGGATGCTCCACTTGAAAAAATTCTGGCAAAAAATCCAGTCTTTTCTTTCTGCAAATCTACGGTGGGATCGCGATAGCGAACAAAGAACAAGCCTTTCGTGCGATCACGATCTTCCACAGTAAACCCAAGACGGTCTATCGCAACACCCACCCGGCGCCATGCACGATCAAAAGGCTCCGCAATCTCGATGACCGAGGCCTCTCCGGCTTTGACCATCTGCGACTTCGAGGCTACCGTGGCTGACTGTACAAGCAAAGCCTGCGCCCGCGCCTGATCAGCGCCCAAACGAAGCATCAATCGACGCATGAACTCGGCCTCAAGCTCGCGATCAACAGGCCGATTGGTCCAAGTGCTTTGAATATTCAACGTCGCGGAGGTCACGACCTCCATCACGCCTCTGTGGCTAATGACAATCTCAGTTCGGCTATCACTTACTCGATCTAAGCGTGTTCGGAATTTGTCACGCTCACCGGTATCGTAGAGTCGATCCATAACTTTTCCGAGAGTGCGACGCAAAAGATCTTCAGGAATTTTCGAGCGATTTTCAGCCCACTCGGTCTCGATAAATCCGATTTCTGGCTTCTCTGCCGCGAGTGCGAATCCGTTATCGAGCCAAAACTGCCGCACGATTGGCCAGAGCTTCTCTGCTGGCTGATCGACCACGAGAGTCCGTTGATCGCCGTGGCGCTCAATGCGCATGCCGTCCTGAACGGGAAGCACCACCTGATCCGCACGCCGCGGATCCGTGCGGCTGCGATCAAATTCACTCCGACTCGCACTGCCGGAGGCCGATACAGAGAAACGATCGTCACGACTCGGTGATAGCAGATCGGGGGGGACCTCAAGTGGCCTGACTTTTGCAGCCGACTTGTAATCGGCCTCGGTTTTTATCACACCGCCGCAGCCTGCTGTCATGACCACAAGGGCCAACATGCTCGACATAAAAATTTTGCGGGCACGAATCATCCAAGGGCTCCTACGGATTTGAGGGCGGCTTCAACCACCGCCTGATTGGCCTTGGAGAGTTCAACCAAGGGCAGGCGAAGGCCTGCTGGCGACCGGCCCATGCGGGCCAGGGCCCACTTCACAGGAATGGGATTGGCCTCGATGAACATGGCCCGATGCAGGACAAGCAGCTGCCGCTGCAGGGCAGCGGCCTCGGCGGCACGGCCCGACATCGCGAGGCTGCAGAGTTTCGACATCATGGCCGGTACGACATTGGCAGTCACTGAAATGTTCCCATGGCCACCGAGCAGCATAAGGGCAACGGCGGTGCCATCATCGCCGCTGTAGATTGCAAAGTCCTTTGGCGCTTCATGGATGAGCCATTGGCCGCGCTCGATATTGCCGGTGGCGTCTTTAATGCCAACGATGTTGGGGATCTGGGCCAATCGCAGCGTCGTCTCGTGGGCGAGATCTGCAACAGTGCGGCCGGGCACGTTATACAAAATGATCGGGATATCGCAGGCTTCGGCAATCGTTTTGTAATGCTGATAAAGGCCCTCTTGAGTGGGCTTATTGTAATAAGGCACGACCTGCAGTGAGGCTGCTGCTCCCATGCGGGCTGCCTCACGCGTTAACTCAATGGCTTCCAAAGTGGAATTCGCGCCCGTACCGGCAATCACCGGAATTTTTGATTTGCACTGCTCGACCGCCACGCGGATTAATTCGAGGTGCTCATCAACATCCACCGTTGGCGACTCACCGGTTGTGCCGACCGCTACGATCGCCTGGGTGCCCTCAGTAATATGCCAATCAATTAACGCACGATAGCTAGAGAGGTCCAGACTGCCGTCGGGATGCATCGGCGTGGTAATCGCTACTAGGCTTCCGGTAATCATGGTGGTCTCGCTATCTCAGTCAGTGGCGCAGCAGATCAACTGTAATCCCGGCCCATGCCCTCGCGCACATCGCGCATGGTCTGGCGGGCCATCTCACGGGCCTTCTCCGAGCCATCGGCAACGATGCTTCTCAATAAGTCAGGATCTTCCTCGTAAGGCCGGGCCCGCTCAAGAAATTCTTTTTGCTCTTCTAAAACTGCATCAATGAGGGGCTGCTTACACTCCAAGCAGCCAATGCCCGCGCTGGTGCAGCCTGCCATGACCCATTTCCGGCGGGCCTCATCGGAGTAGACCTGGTGCAGCTGCCATACCGGGCAGCGCTCGGGGTTGCCCGGATCCGCGCGGCGCACGCGGGCCGGATCCGTCGGCATCTTGCGCATCTTTTGCACGATGTTGTCAGTTGGCTCGCGCATGGCAATGGTGTTGCCATAACTTTTAGACATTTTCTGTCCGTCAAGGCCAGGCATGCGGGAGGCCTCGGTTAACAACGCCTGAGGCTCAACCAGAATGAGTCGCCGGGCGCCTTCAAGAAAACCGAAAAGCCGCTCGCGATCATCCATGGTGAGATTCTGGGCCTCCTGGACCAGGGCCTTCGCCTGCTCAAGCGCTACCTCGTCGCCTTTTTCCTGAAAGCGATCGCGCAAATCGCTGTAAAGCCGCGCCCGCTTGCCGCCAAGTTTTTTTACCGCCTCCTGGGCCTTTTCTTCAAAGCCAGGCTCACGGCCAAAAACATGGTTAAAGCGGCGCGCAATCTCACGTGTGAGCTCCACATGGGGCACCTGATCTTCGCCTACTGGCACATGGGCTGCCCGATAAATCAGAATATCGGCCGCCTGAAGCAAGGGATAGCCAAGAAAGCCATAGGTGGCGAGATCGCGCTCGCTTAATTTTTCCTGCTGGTCTTTATAAGTCGGCACACGTTCCAACCAGCCCAACGGCGTGCACATCGAGAGCAGCAGATGCAACTCTGCATGCTCGGGCACGCGGGACTGAATAAAGAGCGTGGACTGGCTCGGATCCACGCCTGCCGCTAGCCAGTCAATCAACATGCCCCAGACGTTTTCTGAAATGACCTGGGGCTCGTCGTAGTGGGTGGTCAGTGCGTGCCAATCCGCCACGAAGAACAGGCATTCGTACTCAGACTGCAGCCGAACCCAGTTTTTTAGAACTCCGTGGTAATGCCCGAGGTGCAACGACCCCGTGGGCCGCATGCCCGATAAAACGCGTTGAGGGTACATTTGGACCGGATTTTATCAGCCGATCCAGTTATGCCATACAGGTCGGGTCGCATCGGGCAGTGGCGGCACCGCCCCGACATCAAACCGACTCTCACCTTCGGCATGAAAATCGCTGCCCCGCGAGGCATGCAGCCCGTGTTCGACTGCGATTCGCTGAAATCGGCGGGCGTCCTGATCGGAGTGGCTGCCCGTGACCACCTCGATGGCCTGGCCACCGAGGGTCTTGAATTCGTCAATCAGGGCCCACTGGCCAATCGCACCTAAGCGATAACGGGCCGGGTGGGCGAGCACCGCGACACCGCCACTGGCGCGAATTGCCGTCACGGCCTGGGTCAGTGTGGCCCACTGATGGGCCTGATAGCCCGGCTTTCCTGGCGTGAGATAGCGCTGAAATACATCTCCCATTGAACTGCAAAGGCCACGAGCGACCATCGCCCGCGCAAAATGGGTGCGGCCAATAAGATCAGCATTGACGGCATGGCTTTTGGCGTCTTCTAAGAGATCAGGCAGGCCATGGCTGACAAGATGCTCCGCCATCGCCTTGGCCCTTGTTTGTCGGCCCTCGCGGATTTGAGACAGCGTGTGATTTAACTGCGGATGATCGATATCGATTTTTAATCCGACCACATGCACCGTCTCACCACCCCAGGTCACGGAAATCTCGACACCCGGCACATAGTGAATGCCAAGCCCACGCGCGGCCTCCATCGCCGACTGCTGGCCGCTTACAGTGTCGTGATCGGTAAGTGCCAGGACCTGAACACCATTGGCGGCGGCACGGCGCACCACCTGCTCGGGCGAGAGTGCGCCATCGGAGGCTGTCGAGTGCATATGCAAATCGGCATTAATATCGTGTGGAAATCGCTCTGCCATAACCCGATGTTAACGAAGCGAGGCTTGCGGTGCTTTTTCGGGATCCCGGTAGCCCGTGACAGAATCACTGTTTTACCCGCTCGCATAGCCCGCATGCCCATTTATGCCCTTGGCCCCCATCGGCCAGCAATTGATCCCACCGCCTACGTCACCGACACTGCCGTCTTAATCGGCAAGGTGGAACTGCAGGCCGAGAGCAGCGTCTGGTTTGGTGCGACCCTGCGCGGCGATAACGAGCCCATCGTGATTGGTCAGGGCTCTAATGTCCAAGAAGGTGCAGTTCTTCACACCGACCCAGGCTCACCGCTCACTGTGCATGACCATGTCACCGTGGGACATCAGGCCATGCTGCACGGATGCACGATCGGGTCAGGAAGTCTGATTGGTATTCAGGCTGTGGTGCTCAACGATGCAGTCATTGGCAAGAACTGCTTAGTCGGCGCCTGCGCGCTGGTGACCACCGGCACGGTGATTCCAGATGGATCCCTGGTGCTCGGTTCGCCCGCCAAGGCAGTCCGACAGCTGACCGATGATGAAATCGCCAATATGCATCGGGGCATTAAGACCTATATTGACCGGGCTGCGCGGTTTCGAAAAGAACTCAAAGCAATTGACGCAAACGATTGACTAAGAAACAAAATCCGGAGCGCACTGCGGTCACAGGTGATCGCCTGATGCGCATCATGTTTGAAGGTGTTGCCGCCCGGGCCCACCTAGTGCGGATTGATCGGGCCTGGCTGGAAGTCGCACACCGGCATGCCGAGGCCCCCGAAGTAATGGCACTTCTAGGCGAGATGAGCTGCGCTGCGATTTTGTTATCGGCAAGCCTGAAGTATGAGGGCGCAGTGATTCTGCAGATTCATGGTGATGGGCCGATTCGTTTGGCCGTTGCCGAGTGCAATTCAGTGCTTGACTTTCGCAGCACGATTAAGATGTCCGACACGCTGGCGGTCAAGCCTGGTGCCGGCTGGCAAGAGCTTGTAAATCAAAATAATCTGGGCCGATTCTCAGTTGTGCTCGATCCGCAGGTCAGCACGCAGAATCCCTATCAGGGCATTGTGCCGCTGCACGAAGCGGGCCTGGCCCAAGCCCTTGAGTCCTATATGGCCAAATCAGAACAGCTGCCCACGCGGCTATGGCTAGCCTGCGATGGTGAGCAGGCAGTAGGCCTGCTGCTCCAAAAAATGCCCACCGAAGGCGGAACATCACAACCATCAGGCCCACAATCTGCACTCACTGAATCCGAGGCCGAGGACCAATGGCAGACCTTGATCACGCTGGCCGATACGCTAACGAAAGAAGAGTTACTGCAGACGGAGGGCCAGACCCTTTTACACCGGCTGTTTTGGGAAAAAAATCCCCGGCTGCTTGAAGAAAAGCAGGTCCAATTTCATTGCCCCTGCTCACGGACCAAGGTCAGCAAGATGCTGCGCATGCTGGGTGAGCCCGAGATTGAATCGATACTTGCTGAGCAGGGCCAGGTCGAAGTGAACTGTGATTTCTGCAACAGCAGCTACGCCTTTGATGCGGTCGACTGCGCGGCGCTCTTTACGGACGCCCACCCTTCTGGCTCTGGGGGTCCGCAGACCCTGCAGTAGCGGCCGTATTGGGTGCGGCCGGCTCGCCCCACTGCACAAACCGCTCACCCGGCATGATCATGCCCAACTCATAGCGGGCCCGCTCCTCGGCCGCACGAGGGCTGCTTTTAAAGTCGCGCACTTCGCCTTCAAGCTCAGCAATGCGCAGCCGCTTCGTTTCATTTTCAAGCTGCTTGGCCTCTACCTGACGCTCAAGCCGCCAGACCCGTATCCATCCACCCTGCCCAAACCATAAGGGAAACTGCAGCAGAATCAGTACGCCCAACAGAATCTGTGTCAGCCCCGGCCGAGGGAACCGCTGAACAAAACGCTCCAGACGATTGATGGTGTTCACTGGCCTTGGCCCTGGGAATCCCTAGACGCGCAGGTTATAAAACGCATCCAAGCCCGGATACTGGGCTGCATCGCCCAGATCTTCCTCGATACGCAAAAGTTGGTTGTATTTCGCGGTGCGATCAGTACGCGACATCGAGCCAGTCTTGATCTGCAAGGCATTGGTCGCCACCGAAAGATCGGCAATAGTCGTGTCCTCGGTCTCGCCCGAACGATGGGAGACCACCGCCGTGTAGTTGCTGCGCTTGGCCATCTCAATGGCAGCAAAGGTCTCACTGAGTGTGCCAATTTGATTGATCTTAATGAGAATCGAGTTGGCGATTTTTTTCTCAATGCCCTCACGCAAAATCTTGGTGTTGGTCACGAATAAATCATCGCCCACAAGCTGCACCTTACTGCCCAGCTGCTTGGTGAGATAGGCCCAGCCGTCCCAGTCATTTTCAGCGCAGCCATCCTCTATCGAGAGAATCGGATATTTATCGACCCAGCCAGCGAGTACATGGGTGAAGTCCTGCGACGACAGGCTTAGGCCCTCGCCCGAGAGTTCGTATTTGCCGTTTTTGAAAAACTCTGAGCTTGCGCAATCCAGGCCAAGCGCAATCTGGCGTCCGGGCTCATAGCCCGCTGCCTCGATGGCTTTAAGGATCAACTGAATCGCAGCCTCATGGTTAGCAACATTAGGCGCAAAGCCGCCTTCATCGCCAACTGCGACCGACATACCCTGATCATGAATAAGTTTTTTAAGACTGTGAAAGACCTCGGCGCCGTAACGCAGGGCCTCACGAAACGTCGGCGCTCCTACCGGAATGATCATGAACTCCTGAAGATCCAGGTTGTTGTTGGCATGGGCTCCGCCATTGATGACATTCATCATCGGCACCGGAAGCTGCATCGGACCCGAGCCGCCGAAATAACGATAAAGCGGCAGGCCGGATTGTTCGGCGGCCGCCTTGGCTACCGCCATCGAGACTGCCAGCATCGCATTAGCCCCAAGCCGGGATTTATTCTCCGTGCCATCAAGATCGATCAGGGTCTTATCAATAAACGCCTGCTCGCTGGCGTCCAGGCCCATCAGGGCCTCAGAGATTTCCGTGTTGATGTGCTCGACTGCGTTGAGTACGCCCTTACCGAGATAGCGAGACTTATCGCCATCACGTAATTCGATCGCCTCGCGCGACCCGGTCGAAGCGCCACTGGGCACCGCAGCCCGGCCCATAACGCCAGACTCCAACAACACATCACACTCCACAGTGGGGTTACCGCGGCTATCGATAATTTCTCGGCCGATTAAATCCACAATCGCTGTCATTGCATTTCCTTAGTTGTGCGAGGCCCGCGCAGGATGCGATTGGCCCGCGGCTTAATTAAAGTGGTCCTCAAGAAAGGGGGTTGATTTCACGGTGCGATCAATGCTGACCAGCTGCTCCAGTAGCGGCCTCATCTGATGAAGCGGCACTGCATTGGGTCCATCCGATAGGGCCTTGGCGGGATTCGGGTGGGTCTCCATAAAAATCCCGGCGACTCCCACAGCAACTGCTGCACGCGAGAGCACTGGCACGAACTCCCGCTGGCCGCCCGAGGAGGTGCCCTGGCCACCGGGCAGCTGCACCGAGTGAGTGGCATCAAACACTACCGGGCAGCCGGTGGCGCGCATGATGGCCAGGCTACGCATATCGCTCACCAGATTGTTATAACCAAAACTCGCGCCCCGCTCGCAGGCCAGAAAACGGTCCTCTGAGAGCTTCGCCTCGCGGGCGGCCTCACGGGCCTTCTGAATGACATTGACCATATCGCCAGGCGCAAGAAATTGGCCTTTTTTAATATTCACAGGCCGGCCGCTTTGGGCCACCGCCCGAATGAAATCAGTCTGCCGGCACAAAAACGCGGGGGTCTGCAGCACGTCGACCACCTTGGCAACGGCGGCGATCTCGTCTTCGCTGTGTACATCGGTAAGCAGCGGGACATTCAGTGTTGTTTTCACCTTGGCCAAGATCTCTAAGCCCTTCTGCATGCCCAGGCCGCGAAACGACGTGCCCGAGGAGCGGTTGGCCTTGTCGTAGCTGGATTTGAAAATAAAGGGAATGCCCAGGCCAGCGCAGATTTCTTTCAGCGTGCCGGCGGTGTCCATCTGCAGCTGCTCGGACTCCACCACACAGGGGCCCGAGATCAGGAAAAATGGGTGCGCGAGGCCAGCATCAAATCCGCAGAGTTTCAATGTCACTTACCCCTGAAAAGTTCTTATGACTGACCATTTATTTCGCAAAGGCGACCTGCTCTACCGCCTGGCTCGCGTGGGCAATCGCTGACTTAATAAAACTAATAAAAAGCGGATGGCCCTGACGGGGTGTTGAGGTGAATTCCGGGTGAAACTGCACGCCCACAAACCAGGGATGCACCGACTCAGGCAGCTCGACAATTTCAGCAAGCTGCTCGTGTGGTGTTTCTGCGGAAACTACCAGGCCAGCCGATTCAATCGCGGGCCGAAGCGTATTGTTGACTTCAAAGCGATGGCGATGCCGCTCATTGACGGTATTGCCGTAGATTCGCTGAGCCAGCGTGCCCTGACGAATCGGGCACTGCTGCGCGCCAAGCCGCATCGTGCCGCCAAGATCCGAACTTTCTGAGCGCTGCTCAATTCGGCCATCCGCATTTTTCCACTCGGTAATTAGCGCAATCACCGGCTGATCGGCCTTGGGCTCAAACTCGGTAGAGTTGGCCTTAGCCAGGCCCGCGCAATGCCGCGCAAATTCAATCACGGCAAGCTGCATGCCAAGGCAAATGCCAAGGTAGGGAATTCGCTGCTCGCGCGCGAATTGAATCGCGGCGATTTTTCCTTCCACGCCCCTACGGCCAAAGCCGCCTGGAACTAAAATCGCATCGAATCCTGATAAGGCCCCCGTGCCCTGCTGCTCTAAGCCTTCGGAGTCGATGTATTCAATGACTACCCGGGACCGGGTATGCATGCCAGCATGGACTAGAGCCTCGGTTAGTGATTTATACGACTCGGTGAGATCCACATACTTACCCACCATGGCAATGCGTACCTGGGTAGCCGGATGTTCGAGCCGATCCACCAGATCATCCCATATCGATAAATCGCAGGGCGGAGTCGACAGTCCGAGTTCATCGCAGATCAATTGATCTAAGCCTTGCTCAGAGAGCATGCGTGGAATGCGATAAATCGAGGCCACATCCCAGACTGAAATCACAGCCTCTCGCGGCACATTGGAAAAAAGTGAAATTTTGTCTTTTTCTTCTTCAGGAATCGGCCGATCCGCACGGCACAACAAGGCGGTGGGCTGTATACCGATTTCACGCAGCTTCTGTACGGAGTGCTGGGTGGGCTTGGTCTTCAGCTCCCCGGCTGTTGAAATAAACGGCACCAGTGTCAAGTGCAAAAAACAAGTGTTGCGCCGGCCAAGCCGCAGGCTGAGCTGACGAATCGCTTCTAAAAAGGGGAGCGACTCGATATCACCGACCGTGCCGCCGACCTCAACAATCGCGATCTCGGCCTCATCGGGCTGACCAAGGCGGACGCCGCGGCCGATGAACTCCTGAATCTCGTTGGTGATATGCGGGATAACCTGCACGGTCTTACCCAGATATTCACCGCGCCGCTCCTTACGCAGCACCGTGTCATAAATCTGGCCGGTGGTGAAGTTGTTGTGCTTGTGCATCCGAGCGTTAATGAAACGCTCGTAGTGGCCGAGATCCAGATCGGTCTCGGCACCATCCTCAGTGACAAAGACTTCGCCATGCTGAAAGGGGCTCATCGTGCCCGGATCCACATTTAGGTAAGGATCCATTTTGATCATCGTGACCTTCAGGCCACGGGATTCCAACAACGCACCGAGAGACGCAGAGGCAATCCCCTTTCCAAGGGATGAGACCACACCTCCAGTCACGAATACGTATTTGGTCATGTCATGTCGCTGGCTGAGCCCCTATTGTAAGAGACCTTATTCGATCACTGGGCAGCCTGTTTTTG
>JACCED010903717.1_pt1 | contig 19126 bp, 17 predicted proteins | sample 7455021 | NCBI WGS metagenome assembly JACCED01 (sample SAMN15323456, study PRJNA562643) | freshwater metagenome | isolation source: river surface water | place: USA:Blue River Watershed | collected 2017-08-19 | reverse complement strand
TTAAATCAAGTCTCACTTGAGCAAACGCTGTTCATTGTTGCCAGCAAAACATTCACAACTCAAGAGACCATGCTAAATGCAACGAGTGCTCGCAATGAACTATTTACAGCAATTGGAAAAAGTGATGCTGAAGTAACGGCCAGGCATTTTGTTGCAGTTTCCACCAATTCAAACAAAGTAACAGAATTTGGCATTGACCCTGCCAACATGTTTGGTTTCTGGGATTGGGTCGGTGGTCGCTATTCAATGGATAGCGCTATCGGACTTTCGACCATGATTGCGATAGGCCCAGATAATTTTTCAGAAATGCTCTCAGGTTTTTATGAAATGGATCAACATTTCTTGAATACAGATTTTGAAAAAAACATTCCAGTACTGCTTGGTTTAATCGGACTTTGGAATCGGTCATTGCTTGAAATTAATTCAGTTGCGGTTTTGCCATACGACAATTACTTAAAACGTTTCCCGGCATATCTGCAACAGCTGACAATGGAAAGCAACGGTAAATCGGTAACTCGTGATGGCCAGTCTGTTGGAGTTCAAACTGGCGCTATTTATTGGGGAGAACCAGGAACAAACGGACAACATTCGTTCTATCAATTACTTCACCAAGGCACAGCAACAACTGCAATCGACATTATTTATCCAGCAAAGTCCCATGCCAAGTTAGCTGGTCACCACGATGTATTAATAAGCAATGCGTTAAGTCAAGCATCAGTATTTGCATTTGGGCGAACTGCTCAAGAGTTGAATTCTTTAGGAGTTAAACCAGAATTAGTTCCACACAAAGTGATGCCAGGAAATAGACCAACGACTGTAATTACATTTGATGAATTGACGCCAAAGGTTCTTGGTTCTTTAGTCGCACTTTATGAACACATCGTTTTTGTTCAAGGAATCTTGTGGGGAATTAACTCATTTGATCAATGGGGTGTAGAACTTGGCAAAGAAGTAGCCAATTTAATCTCGCCTTACTTAACAAATTCAGCAGATGTTTCTAAATTTGATCAAGCCACGCAGGCTGCAATTTTGGATTACCGAAAGAAACTTTAATTACTTTTCGCGGCGACGAAGGTAGCGTTCAAATTCTCTTGCGATAGCTTCACCGGAGGCTTCTGGCAATTCTGCAGTATCTTGAGTTTCTTCAAGTGTTCTAATGTATTCAGCAACTTCCTCATCTTCGGTTGCCAATTCTTCAACACCTGTTTGCCACGCTCTGGCGTCTTCTACTAAATCAAGCACTGGAATAGAAGTATCCAAAACATCTTCAAGTCCACGAATCAGCGCAAGTGTTCCCTTTGGACAAGGTGGAGCGCCAACATAATGTGGCAACGCTGCCCAAATTGATGCAGTTGCGACTCCACGTTCTTCTGCAGCAAAAGTTAAAGCCGAAATAATTCCTGTGGGACCTTCATAGTGTGAAGTTGTGTAGCCAGTTAGGTTTTGTATTTCTGGATTAACCGAAGTTCCATTTACTGGAACTGGGCGAGTGTGCGGTACTTCAGCCAACATCGATCCAAGAGTAATTAGAACGGCGCCTTCGGGATCTCCAATTTGGTCAAGTAGGAGATTTGAAAATGATGTCCAGCGCATGTTTGGTTCATCGCCTTGGATAAGAAATATTTTTGTTTTGGGCAAAGTCTGTGCTGTAGCTGAGTAGATCTTTGTACCTGGCCAAGAAAGTTCACGAACTCCATTGACATCAGTACTTATTTCAGGACGATTAAACGTAAAGTCATAAAAATCATCAGTTGGAATTTCATAAACCTGTTGACCATCCCAGACTTCAATTAAATGACTTATTGCATCAGTTGCTGATGCTCCTGCATCACTCCAGCCTCCAAATGCTGCGATCACCACAGTTGCTTCAGCTGGGAAGTTGGGTTTCAAACTCAAGTTATTCCTTTTATTGCGCTAACCAAGACTACCTTGAGGCACTGGCAGGTTATAAATACTGAAAGAATAGGTTAATGCGTAATTCTGGAGTCTTTAGTGCCGGTGACCGGGTTCAACTAACTGATAACAAAGGCCGTAAGTACACCGTTTTACTTGAAGCTGGAAAATCCTTTTTCACAACACACGGTGGTATCGCCCACGACGATTTGATTGGCAAGCCAGAGGGTAGTGCAGTTTCCTCTACCGGCAACATGATTTATCTTGCGCTTCGCCCGCTGCTAACCGATTTTGTTTTATCAATGCCAAGAGGAGCAGCAGTCATCTATCCAAAAGATGCAGCTGCGATTGTTGGTTTTGCTGACATCTTTCCTGGCGCAACCGTTGTAGAAGCAGGTGTTGGTTCAGGAGCACTTTCATGTTCATTAATCAGAGCTATCGGTACAACAGGTCACCTGCACAGTTTTGAACGCCGGGAAGACTTTGCCAAGATTGCCCAGAAGAATGTAAAAACATTCTTCGGCGAACTTCCAAATAATTGGGATGTTCATTTGGGTGATCTTCAAGTTGAAGCAGCCAAACTTAAAGATCAAAGCGTTGATCGAGTTATTTTGGACATGCTTGCCCCATGGGAATGCATTGATGAAGTTTCACGAATTCTTAAACCAGGTGGAGTTCTAATGGTTTATGTTGCAACCACAACGCAAATGTCCAAGATTGTTGAAGATGTCAGAGTCGCAAAAGGTTTCACCGATCCACATGCTGAAGAGTTGATTCAACGTCCATGGCATGTCGAAGGTTTGGCAGTTCGCCCAGATCACCGGATGCAAGGACACACTGGGTTCCTTGTCACCACAAGACGCTTGGCACCTGGCACTGTTTTGCCACCACGTCGAGTTCGCCCGGCTAAAGGTGCAGAAACTACACCTTTAGAAGTAAAGTCAGAGAACGAGGAGTAGTCGCTGTGTCTGAAGTAACTTCGCAAACAGATCAAACGCGAGCTCTGCATGCCAAAATTGATGAATTGGCTGACAACAATCAAAAACTTGCTGCAACTTTGCGTGATGCACGCGAACAAATAATCGGACTTAAAAACGAAGTAGATAAATTAAGCGCGCCACCAAATGGCTATGCAACATATTTAGGTCAAGCAGGTAACGGCCTAGTTAACGTCATGGTCAATGGGCGAAAAATGCGCGTTGAAATTGCACCAAGTCTTAATTTGGATTCTTTAAAGCCCGGACAAGAAGTAATTCTGAATGAGTCCATGAATGTGGTGGTTGCTGGTCAATATGAATCACACGGTGAAATGGCGACATTCCATGAATTATTGCCAGATGGCGAGCGTGCCATTGTCATTGGTCGATCAGAAGAAGAACGAATTGTGCACTTGGCAGAACCTTTGAGAAGTGCTGTTCTTAAGCAGGGCGACAGCCTTTTATATGACACACGTTCTGGATTCGCTTTTGAACTAGTCAATAAGACTGAAGTCGAGGAACTTATCCTTGAAGAAGTTCCGGACATTAACTACACCGACATCGGTGGTCTTGGACCACAGATTGAACAAATCCGCGACGCAGTTGAATTACCGTTCTTACATCGCGATCTTTACAAAACATATGAACTTAAAGCACCGAAGGGTATTTTGCTTTACGGCCCTCCAGGTTGCGGCAAGACATTAATTGCAAAAGCAGTTGCAAATTCACTTGCAAAGAAAGTTACTGAGATTAGCGGAATTGGCGAGGGTCGTAGCTACTTCTTAAACGTAAAAGGCCCTGAGCTATTAAATAAATATGTCGGCGAAACAGAACGACAGATCCGTTTAATCTTCCAAAAGGCTCGAGAAAAAGCCAACGAAGGCACACCAGTAATCGTCTTCTTTGACGAAATGGACAGTTTGTTTAGGACTCGCGGAACTGGTGTTTCAAGTGACGTTGAAAACACAATCGTTCCGCAATTACTTGCTGAAATAGATGGCGTTGAATCTCTTGAAAATGTGATTGTCATTGGTGCATCTAACCGTGAAGACATGATTGATCCAGCAATTCTTCGACCTGGTCGCCTTGATGTGAAGATCAAGATCGAAAGACCAACGGCAACTGCTGCGCGTGAAATTTTCCGAATTTACTTAACCCCAGATTTACCAATTCATGACTCAGCACTTTCAAAGTTTGGCGATGGGGCAAAAGCTGTTAGCCAAATGACTGATGACCTAGTTGACGAAATGTTTAGCACTGTTCCAGCAAATGAATTCTTAGAAGTTACTTATGCAAACGGTGAAAAAGAAACTCTTTACTTTAAAGATTTCAGCAGTGGCGCAATGATTGAAAACATAGTTGCTAGAGCCAAGAAAGATGCAATTAAGAACTTCTTAGCAACTGGTGAGAGCGGCATCAAGTTTGAACACTTGCAACAAGCTGCTCGCGCTGAATTTAGAGAAAACGAAGACCTTCCTAACACCACAAATCCAGATGATTGGGCACGTATTTCTGGCAAGAAGGGTGAACGAATCGTATTTATGCGCACATTGATTCAAGATGAACAAGGTGGCGAATCAGGTCGCACAATTGACACGACTTCTGTTGTTAACCACTACCTCTAACTAAAAGATTTAAGCATGTCTGTTCATCGCATTATGGGTATCGAAACCGAATTCGGTATCGCATCACCTGGGAATCCAAATGCTAATCCAATGATTATGTCTAGCCAGGTTGTCAATGCCTACGCAGATTTAACGATGCCTAATCGAATTAAGCGAATGCGTTGGGATTATGACGTTGAATCACCACTTCGTGATGCTCGTGGTTTCGACATGAGTCGTGCCGATGCTGATCCAAGTCAATTAACTAATGAAGACTACGGAATGGCAAACGTTGTTCTTACAAACGGCGCAAGGTTTTATGTTGACCATGCGCATCCTGAATATTCTTCACCTGAAGTAACAAATCCACTTGATTGTGCACTCTGGGACGCAGCTGGCGATCGAATTATGCAGATTAGTGCTGAACATGCCAGCAAGTTAACGGGTGAACTATTCACTGCTTACAAAAACAACACTGATGGCAAAGGTGTTAGTTACGGAACGCATGAGAATTATCAATTAAACCGAGCAACGCCTTTTGGTCGGATTGTTGAATACTTAACGCCATTCTTTGTCACCCGCAGCGTCTTTGCTGGTGCTGGGCGAGTTGGCCTGGGTCAAGAAAGTCATCGACCAGGTTTTCAAATTTCACAGCGAGCCGATTTCTTTGAGGCCGAAATTGGTTTAGAAACAACTCTGCGCCGTCCCATTATCAATACTCGAGATGAGCCGCATGCAGATCCTGACAAATACCGAAGGTTGCATGTGATTGTTGGCGATGCAAACATGTCTCAATTTGCAAACTACTTAAAACTTGGATCGACATCTTTAGTGTTAAGCATGATCGAAGATGATTACCTAAAAGTCGATCTGCAACTTCATGATCCTGTTTCAAATATGCACATGGTTAGCCATGACTATGAGTTCAAAGAGCGCTTGACCAAACGCAATGGCCAAGAAATCTCGGCTCTAGACATTCAAGAAATTTACATCGAACATGCTGAAAAGTATGTAATCGAACGTGAGAAAAATGACCCGATGACCATGGATGTTTTGGGTCATTGGCGTCGAGTTGTTGACACTCTAAGAACTGATCCAATGTCGCTAAGTAACGAGCTGGATTGGGTTGCCAAATTCAACATCATGGATGCTTATCGCAAACGCGATAATGCACTCTGGAATGATCCCCGCATCGAGACAGTGGACATTCAGTATGCAGATTTACGACCAAGTAAAGGTCTTGCGCTAACTCTGCAAGCTAAAGGTCGATTAAAAACCATTTTCACTGAAGAACAAATTCAATCAGCAATTGTTAATCCGCCAACAGATACCAGGGCTTACTTCCGTGGAAACTGCGTTGGAGCATATGAAGAGCAAATAGCTGCAGCATCTTGGGATTCAATTATTTTCGATTTTGGTATCCAAGAACCTATGGTTCGGCTCAACACAGTTGATGCTCGTAAAGGAACTAAGGAACTAACTGGATCACTCTTTGAAAAGAAACTATCTGCCCAAGACTTTGTGTCTGCATTAACTGGCAATTAGCCAATAGCCTACGATTGAACTAAGCAGTTCCAGGGAGCCAAGATGACTGAACGTGAATTTAGAAGCGCAAGTTCAGCGCGTCAGGATCAGACTGAAGATGTTGTTATGCCAACGGCTAGCAAGAATGAAGTTGATGTTACAGACATCCTTGATGAAATCGATTTAGTGCTAGAAGAGAACGCCGAAGAATTCGTTAAAAGTTTCGTTCAAAAGGGCGGACAGTAAAAGTCGCTATGGCGAGTCAATTTCGTCGCATTTACGGTATTGAAACCGAATTTGGTGTCACCTGCACATTCGAAGGTCAACGTCGACTAACCCCTGATGAAGTTGCTCGATATTTGTTCAAACGTGTTGTTGCCTGGGGAAGAAGTAGCAACGTTTTTCTAACTAATGGATCTCGCTTGTATTTGGATGTTGGAAGTCATCCAGAGTATGCAACGGCTGAATGTGATGACCTAAAGCAACTAGTCATTCATGATCGAGCTGGCGAACGTGTTGTTGAGGATTTAATTTCAGATGCGCAAGACCGCTTGGCTGAAGAGGGCATTGCTGGGGAAATTTATCTTTTCAAAAACAACACTGATTCATCAGGAAACTCATACGGCTGCCATGAGAACTACTTAATTCGCCGCAGGGCAGATTACTTAACACAAATCGAAGCACTGCTTCCTTTTCTCATCAGTCGCCAGTTAATTAGTGGTGCTGGAAAAGTTTTAGAGACTCCACGCGGCACTATCTATTCACTCTCGCAGCGTGCTGATCATATGTGGGAAGGCGTATCAAGCGCGACAACTAGATCCCGCCCGATTATTAATACACGTGATGAACCACATGCAGACTCAGAGGCTTATCGCCGTTTGCACGTAATTGTTGGCGATTCAAACATGTCTGAAATGACAACGATGTTAAAAGTTGCTTCAATGGAATTTGTTTTAAGAATGCTTGAAGCAAACTATTTGAAACGTGATTTCACTTTGGATAATCCAATCCGCGCTATTCGTGATGTTTCACACGACATTACAGGTCGGGGATTGATCACTCTTGCCAGCGGTCAATCATTAACCGCACTTGAATTGCAAAGTGAATATTTAAGGTTAGCTAAAGAATTTAGTGCAGATCATGACTTAACAGATCTTGAAAAACAATCTTTAGAACTCTGGGAACGAACATTATTTGCCATTGAAACATCCAATTACAAGTTAATCGATCGGGACATAGATTGGGCCATCAAGAAGAACCTACTTGATGGTTACATGCAAAAACATGGATTGGAATTAGATAGTCCAAGAATTGCTCAACTTGATTTGATGTATCACGACATCACCCAAAGTCGAGGTCTTTTTTATCTTCTTGAACGCAAAGGAATGGCTAACCGAATTTCAACAAATGAAGAAGTGCTTCAAGCAAAAACAGTTCCGCCTCAAACCACAAGAGCAAAACTTCGAGGTGATTTCATCACAGCAGCGCAGAATAAAAATAAAGACATCTCTGTTGATTGGGTTCATCTGAAGATGAACGATCAGACTCAGCGGACAGTTTTATGCAAAGATCCATTTGCTAACACGGATGAACGAGTTCAGCGGCTGATTGACGCGATGTAATGTCGGTTCATAAAAATTTAGTTTTAATAGGTAGGCTCTAATAATGTTTTCAAAAATATCAATCGCCATCGCAACCGCACTAGTCTTAACTGCCTGTGGTAGCCAGAGTTCAACGCAAACATCAGTAGAAGCAACCCCTGGTCAGGCAATTAAAGTGGCCGGTCCGCTTGATCCAATCACTGTTGCTGGAATTACTGTGAGCGGAAGCCTTGATTCTGAACCTGTTATTGAGATAGGCAGTGATGCCGAACCTGTATCCGAACTTGGAATTGGTGATCAAGTACTTGGCACCGGTGACTCAGTTGTTCCAACTTCAACAGTGCTTGCTCATTACATTGGTGTTGGCTTAACAAGTGGTCAGAAGTTTGATTCATCATGGGATCGAGGAGAACCAATTCAATTTGGACTTGATCAAGTTATCCCAGGTTGGACTCAAGGATTAACTGGAATGCAAGTTGGTGGACGAAGAGTATTAGTAATCCCTGGCGAGCTTGCCTATGGTGCTATGCCTCCAGCTGGAAGCGGAATTGAACCAGATGAAACTTTAATTTTCGTCGTAGATTTAATCGATTTCGAATAGAGGACAAAATGGAAAAACCAGAAGTAGATTTTCAAGAAGGCCCAGCTCCAACCGAACTAGTTATTAAAGATTTAGTTGTTGGTACAGGCAACGAAGCCACACCTGGAGCGAAAGTAAAGGTTCACTACGTTGGTGTTGAATTCGAGTCGGGAGAGCAATTTGACTCTTCATGGGATCGCGGCGAATCGATTGAATTTCCACTGCGTGGCTTGATTGCAGGTTGGCAAGAAGGTATCCCAGGTATGAAAGTTGGCGGTCGTCGTCAATTAACAATTCCACCAGAGTTGGCTTATGGCCCTGCAGGTAGTGGTCATCGTCTATCTGGCCAGACATTAGTTTTCATCATTGATCTTTTAGGCGTTGGCTAAAAAATGTCAGATAGCAAGACTGAGCGAGAGTTAAACCTGCTCTTTGTCTTGCTGAACGCCAAAAGACCAATTGAACGCGAAGAGATTCGTAAGCGAGTTCCTGGTTATTTTGGAAAGAGCGACGAAGCTTTTGAACGCGCTTTTGAGCGAGATAAAAAGATGCTTCGGGAAACTATTGGCGCTCCGGTTAAGACAGTTCAACTAGATAAATTTCATGACGATGTTTTTGGTTACAGCATCGATCCAGATGAATGGCAGTTACCTGAACTTAAATTAACTAGCGTTGAACGTGCACTTTTAAATCTAGCAAGTTCCGCCTGGGCACATACTCAACTTGGCCCAGCTCTTGCTGATGCCGCACTTCGTCTAGGCGATGATTCAAAAATCCAAAGCCCAATACATCTTGACTTAGCCAGGCAAAGTGAGCACTTAGAAAAAGTGCTAAAAGCTCAAAGTCTTGGAAAGTGTGTTGAGTTCACTTACTACAGCAAGAATTCGGATTCAGTTGATGAACGCTTAATTGCCCCATGGCGAATATTTTTAAGCGATGGAAATTCATATTTGATTGGCTTTGACCAATTAAAAGGTGAACAGCGGATCTTTAAGATTTCACGAATAGTTGGGGAAGTTTCGATCAGTGCTGAAGATGCGATTGAGAGTGCTCCGGTTGATTTGCAACCAGCTCAATTAATTTCTAATTGGCAAGCAGACTTAGCTACCTTGATTGATGCAAATCTTGAAATCAAAAAGGAACAAGCTGGGGAATTACGTTTACTTGCATCAAGTATTACTTCAGGCGATCAGTTCGATTCCGTTGAGTTAAGACAGATTGATCAGGACAAATTAGCTCGAATTATTGCTAAAAATTGCGATCAAGTGAAAGTGATTTCTCCAACTTTTTTGCGCGATGAAGTTGTTCGACTCTTGGCCGGAGTTTTGAAATGATAAAAAATAGTCTGGCTAAATTAGTTGAGATCTTGCCGTGGCTTGCTGCTAATCCTGGTGCGTCTGCTGATGAAGTTGCAAAGCATTTTGATGTTTCAAAAATTGATTTACTCAACCTGCTTCAAGTGGCAACATTTACCGGCCCTGGACAAGGCGGCGGGGAATTAGTCGACATTGATTTGTATGACGAAGAAAGCCTTTTTGTTGCAGATGCCAAAGGTTTAGAACGTCCGATCAAATTTGATTTGAATACCGGCCTTGAGATTTTGAGCGGTTTACATTATCTAGTGCAGTTACCAGGTGTGGTTGATACAACCGCACTGGAACAATTCATCGCAAAACTCCAAAAAGCTTTTGGCGTAAGTGAGATTCCGATAGAAGTTCTAAACAGCGAATCCACCGATCAGATAGCACTTGACATTGCCAATGCAATAAATCAGGGAGTAGTGGTTGAAATTGAATACGCTGCTGGAAATACTGGCAGAGTCTCTTCACGAGTTATTGAGCCAAAGAAAATCACAGTAAGTGAAAACATTCGCTACGTTGTTGCATTTTGCCATGCTGCTCTTGCAGAGAGAACTTTTAGATTAGACAGAATCAAAACTCTACAATTATCCAATCGAAGAGCAACTTCAAAAACCAATCCTGGAACGTCGACAGGTTTGGAATCAGGCCAAATTGAAGTGACAATCGAGTGCACAAACTCTGCAGTCTTGGAATTTGATCCTCGGATAATTAAGTCAAAACGCACTGTCTCAGACGCAACAGTCGAACTTGTTATCGCTATTCATGACCTCGAGTGGATTGCGCGTGAGATTTTGGCTAGTGGCGGGCAGGTAAAACCTATTGCTCCGCCAGAATTGACGCTAAGAATTAAGGAAAAAATTTCCACATGGCAAGTTCTAAATAACATCAGTTAAGGTAGTTATACCTACTTAAAAGGAGAGAGTGTGCGAGCTCTATTTGATTCACCTGCAGCAATCATTTTGATTTTGTTGGTAATTGTTCTATTTGGTTCAAAGCGCTTGCCAGATGCTGCTCGCAGTGTTGGTCGCTCAATCCGTATCTTTAAGTCTGAAATGAGTTCAGAAGCTAAAAAAGATACCGAACAAAAATCAGGTAACGAATAACCAATGACCACTGCGTCAAGCGCCATGACGCTTGCCCAGCATCTTCGTGAACTTCGTAATCGCATTGTTAAGAGTGCACTTGCAATATTGATTGGCACGGTTGTTGTCTGGCAGAAATTTGCAACCATATTTGGTGCTATTCGCCAGCCTTTTGATCAGGTAGCTAACGACAGCACTGTACTTGCACTTACAGGTGTAACTAGCGGATTTTCTATGCAGTTACGCGTATCGCTTGCTTCAGCAGTTGTCTTAACCTCACCAATTTGGTTATTCCAAATCTGGCGTTTTATTTCACCAGGCTTACATGGAAATGAAAAGAAGTGGGCTTATATTTTCGCTGGTGTCGCAACACCACTTTTTCTCTCAGGTGTCGCTTTGGCATATGCGGTGATGCCTCGAATGCTCAAAGTTCTTTTTGAATTTACACCAACCGATGTTGCCAACTTCACAAATGTGGACACATATCTTTCATTCTTTTTGCAATTGACTCTGTTTTTTGGAGTTGGATTTTTATTACCCCTGATTTTGGTTGGTTTGAACTTCGCTGGAGTTTTAACAGGAACAAAGATTGCTTCTGCTTGGCGTTGGATAATTTTAGGAAGCTTTGTCTTTGGCGCTGTTGCCACTCCAAACGGCGATCCTATTGGGATGACTATTGTTGCTCTTCCGATGATTGGTTTATCTGCAATTGCATTGGGAATTGCGCTTCTAAACGACAAACGCAGATCACGTAAGTCCAGAACTTCAGGGACAAACATTTGGTCAGATGACAAGCAGTCACCGCTTTAACCCAGTAAAGTCAAAATGTCATGTTTGCGCTTTTGATAAAACCAGCAGCGATGAAGAAAGCTGCGCATAGAAAAGTTATTTCTGACTTAAAGGATTCTGGGGCAATCTTTCTAACTGGACATGATGCAGTATCAATAAGAAGTGAAATTGAATCAATAAAGGTCATGCACTCTGACCTAACTGTTGTGGCTTGTGGTGGTGATGGCACAGTTAATCTTTGCCTGAACAGCATTGTGGATTTGAATGTGAAATTTGCTGTATTGCCGATGGGTACTGGCAATGATTTTGCTAGGTATTTAGGTTTAAAGGATCTGGACGATGCCTTATTGGTGCTAACTGCGGGATTGAGTTCAAAAGTTGATGTTGGCAAGGTAACTCTGGCAGACGGCTCTGTGAAATATTTTGGGGCTGTTGCTTCATGTGGATTCGATGCCCAAGTAAATGAAATCGCTAATCAAATGTCTGGTCCGAATGGGCCAATTAAATACTTAGCTGCCGTCTTTAGAGAAATTTCTAATTTAACCTCATTACATCTTTCGATAAAAACGACGGATCAAAATTTAGTTGGTGATTACACGCTGATCGCTATTGGAAATACAAGCTCGTATGGCGGGGGAATGTACATCACACCAGCTGCGGATTTAACGGATGGAAAGTTCACAGTAACTTATGTAACGAAAGTTAAACGCAGAACTTTGCTCAAGGTTTTACCAAAAGTATTTTCGGGCAACCATGTTTTTCATCCTAAAGTTGCAGTCGATGAGACAGACCGAATAGAAATATCTGGAGATCCGTTTCCTGTATACGCCGATGGTGAACGACTTGGATTGGGACCAGCGAAATTTGAGGTACTTCCAGCGCGCTTAGAAGTATTGACTACGGAAAGCATTTATTCTTAATTCATGACCCAATCACCCGCAGAAATGTATGCTGCGGCGAAGGCAAGGTCTGCACTAAAGCACACGGTATTTGGAGAATTCCAAGAATCCCGACCATATCTTTTGGATCAATTTCAAATCGATAGCTGCATACATGTGCAAAATGGCAAAAGCGTTTTGGTTGCAGCGCCAACTAGTGCGGGCAAAACCATCGTTGGACTATTTGCTGTTTACATTGCATTAAGTAAGCAATCTAAGTGTTTCTATACAACTCCGATCAAAGCGCTTTCGAATCAAAAGTTTGCCGAGTTCGTTGAAGAGTTTGGCGCTGAAAATGTGGGTTTATTAACTGGCGATAACAGTATTAATGGAGATGCACCAGTTGTGGTTATGACAACTGAAGTGCTTCGAAACATGCTTTATGAAGGCCGAGATCTAGCAAATCTTTCTCATGTCGTAATGGATGAAGTTCACTATCTTGCAGATCGTTCTCGTGGCGCAGTTTGGGAAGAAGTAATTATTCACTTGCCAAAGCACGTTAAGGTTGTGGCGCTTTCGGCGACGGTTAGTAATGCTGAAGAATTTGGTGATTGGCTCGAAGCTGTTCGCGGTGAGACTGAAATCGTTGTCGAGGAACATCGACCAACGCCATTGCACCAACATGTAATGGTCAAAAATGATGTTCTAGATCTATTTAATCGCGGGGAAGTGAATCGAGAACTACTTCGGATTGCCCAGAATGAAAGATCCCAGCAGAGATTTAGCAAGGGCAGAGGTCGATTTGATAGCCGTTTAACACCAAGTCGAATACAAGTAATCGAAGAGCTTCAGCGGCAAGATCTATTGCCATCAATCACATTTATTTTTTCTCGGGCTGGGTGCAATGACGCCGTGAGCCAATGTTTGGCATCAGGACTTTCATTAACTTCTCGCGAAGAGCAATTAGCAATACGAGGTCATGTAGATGCAGCTTTCGAGGAAGCTGAAGTAGAGGAATTGCGCGCTCTAGGTTACCTCTCTTGGCGGGAAGGCTTAGAACGCGGGATCGCTGCTCACCACGCAGGACTTCTTCCGGCATTCAAACAAGTGGTTGAAGAGCTATTTCAGCAAGGATTGGTCAAAGTTGTTTTCGCCACCGAAACTTTGGCTCTTGGTATCAACATGCCAGCAAGAAGTGTTGTTCTTGAGAAATTAGTGAAGTGGAATGGAAGCGTACATGCACCTATTACTCCAGGTGAATACACACAACTAACTGGCCGTGCTGGTAGACGAGGCATTGATTTTGAGGGACACGCGATCGTGTTATGGCATAAAGAACTTGATCCAGCGATGTTGGCAGGTTTAGCAAGTACTAGAACTTATCCACTTAAATCAAGTTTCCGCCCTAGTTACAACATGACTGTAAACCTGATTTCTGAATTTGGAATTGAACGTTCCAAAGAATTGCTTGAATCATCTTTTGCGCAATTTCAGGCAGACCGGTCAGTTGTAGGGTTAGCTACTGAAATTAAGCGAGCTCAAGACGCACTAACTGGTTACCACGAATCTATGGAATGCCATCTTGGTAATTTTGGCGAATACATGGCACTTCGCAGAAAAATCACCGACATTGAAAAATCCGCAGTTAAATTAGCCAGCAGATCACGAAAGGCAAATGCAACTACATTTCTAAATGATTTAAGACGTGGTGATGTCATTGGCTTTGATGATGGACGCAGACATTCTGTTCCATATTTAGTGATCGATGAAGCACGTGATTATGAAGATCCACGCCCACGAGTAATCAGCGCTAACGGACAAGTTAAGCGAATCTCTATTAGTGATTTAACTGATGAAGCCAATGTGCTCGGCGCTGTTCAAATACCTTCGCAATTTGATTCAAGAAATGTAAAATCCAGAAAATGGGTTAGTGAAAACTTAACTAAGTTCAGCAAATCATTGAAAGACAGCTCTTCGAAAAAAGAACGCCATACCAGCGATGATGTTGAATTAAATCGTCTTCGCAAAGCCCTTAAGGCACACCCATGCCACGGCTGTAGTGATCGTGAAGCCCATGCAAGATGGCATGAGCGTGAAACCGTGAGTAAGAAAGATATTCATAAATTAGAAGATCAAATTTCAGCCAAGACTTCATCTATAGCCAGAGAATTCGATCGGATCTGCGATGTTCTCTTGCATCTTGGGTACCTTAAGAAAGAAGACTCAGAGTTGACGGTCACTACTGATGGTCAAACTCTTGGTCGAATTTATTCAGAGCTTGATTTGTTAGCAGCCGAAGCGATTCGAACTGGACTTTTGTCGAAATTGGATCCCGAAGCTATTGCAAGTGCAGTGAGTGTTCTGGTTTTTGAATCCCGTAAAGATGATGTTGAACCTCCGGTATTGCCTGAAGGTGAATTAGGTGTCGCAATTGACAGCATGTTTGATCTGTGGGGTGAGATTAAGGATGTTGAAAGTAGTTACCGTCTTAATTATCTTCGTGAAGCAGATGCAGGATTCATCTGGCCAATTTGGAAGTGGGCAAGGGGACAGAATCTAAACAAGATTTTGCGAAATTCCGATCTGGAGCCCGGAGACTTTGTCCGCTGGGCTAAACAAGTTATTGACATACTAGGTCAGCTAGCAAGTGCAACCAGTGATCCTAAAACTGCAAGAGCTTGCTCACAGGCGCGTGACTTAGTTGATAGAGGTGTTGTGTCTTGGTAGCCAATGGACTTTATTTCGACACTGCAACTATGTATTACCGGTCATTCTTTGCTGTGCCTGAATCTGTTACAGCTCCAGATGGAACACCGTCAGGAGCTGTTCGCGGTTTTCTTGAAATGGCAACAGCCTTCATCAAAGCCAATCCCGCTAAAGAAATTGTTTTCGCCTGGGATACAGATTGGCGACCTCAATGGCGTGTGGATCTAATTCCTAGTTACAAAGCTCATCGTGTTGATGAATTGGCAGTTGAAGATGGGTACGAAGAGATTCCAGACAATCTTTCTCCACAGATTTCGGCAATCGCTCAAATACTTGATTCAATTGGGCTGGCTCGTGTTGGTCAAAATGATTTTGAGGCCGATGACATTCTTGGCACTCTAGTAAAAATCATTGGGAAAGATGCAGTTGTTGTAACTGGCGATCGCGACTTATTCCAGCTAGTTTCGGATAAAAATAAGATTCGTGTTATTTCCATGAATAAAGGTATGAAGAATCTTGAAACTATTACAGATACGTACTTGAAGGATCGATACGGAATAACAGGAAATCAGTATGTTGATTTCGCAGTACTTCGTGGAGATAGTTCCGATGGGCTTCAAGGTGTTAAAGGAATTGGCGAAAAGACTGCAGCAGATCTAATTATTAAATTCAAAGACCTTTCAAAACTTGTTGCAGCTGCAAAAAAGGATGATCCATCGATTAAGCCTGGCGCTAGGGCTAACCTTCTTGCCTCACAGGACTACATAACGGCAGCTCAAAAAGTTGTCAGTGTTCGAACTGATGCCAAGCTGCCAAAGAACTTAGTGCGTCCAGCTAAAATTAAAGACCAAGCAGAATTAAGTTTTCTTGCAAATGACTGGGGAGTAGTAAAGCAAGTTAATCGATTACTTGATGCATTAGCACTAGATTCCATCGGATAGCGTGGAACTTATGAACAATCAAGATTTTCAAAATCGAATAAGCCAGATTTCATCAAGGCTCGCAGCTAGTGGGCAAGAGTTGCTTCTTGTCACACCTGGGGCCGACCTTCGTTATTTAACCGGCTATGACGCACTTCCACTTGAGCGATTGACTTGTTTAGCGGTAACGGCTGAAGGTAAATCTTGGATGATTGTTCCCGAGCTAGAAAAGCCATCAGCTATTGCTCATCACATTCCTGAAAAAGGAATTGAACTTCTTTCTTGGAATGAAACGCAAAATCCATACGAAGTTCTTGCCAAATCTGTCGGTTCAAAGAGCAAAGTATTAGTTAACAATTTGATGTGGGTTGAAAAAGCCTGGCACTTACAAGATGCCTTTGGCAGTAAAGCTTCTTTGGCAAATGATTTAATCGCTCAAATGCGCGCAATTAAAACCAATGCCGAAGTTAAAGCACTTGTTGAAGCAGGCGCTGCAATCGATGTCGTTCACTCGCAAATGTCTAAGTGGTTAAAACCCGGTCGCACTGAACGCGAAGTTGGCCGCGACATAGCAAATGCAATTATGGAATCAGGTCACAGCACTGTTGACTTTGTAATCGTTGCATCAGGTCCAAATGGTGCCAGTCCGCACCATGAGGTTTCTGATCGAGTAATTAACACTGGTGAACCAGTTGTTGTAGACATTGGTGGCACCATGCCATCTGGCTATTGCTCGGATTCAACTAGAACTTATGTTTTAGGAAGTGCTCCAAGTGAATATTTGGATTACTACGCTGTGCTACAGCACGCGCAGGCACAAGCTTGCCTGGCTGCAACAACATCAAATAGTTGTGAGCAAATAGATGCTGTCGCACGCGAAATTCTTACTGGAGCAGGTCTTGGCGATTACTTTATTCATCGAACAGGTCATGGGATTGGGCTTGAAACTCATGAAGAACCGTACATAGTTTCTGGAAATTCTCAACTACTTCAGAACGGTCATGCATTCAGTATTGAGCCTGGTTTCTACATTCCAAACAAATATGGTGCACGCATTGAAGACATTTTGGTTTGTGTAGATGGCAAAGGTGTTTCAACTAACAACACCACCCATGACTTAGTCGAACTATAAATGCGCACACTTATTCATGCGCAGATCGTCTATGCGCCGGGCTATCCAGATGCCGATAGTTTGCTCGTTGAAGATGGAATTATTACCTGGGTAGGGCAGTACTCAGCAGTTGCTCATCTTGATTTGCCATTTGATCGAATAGTCGACATTCCTGAATATTTTGTAGCACCTGCATTTGTTGATTCGCATGTCCACCTTTCGGCCACCGGAGCACTCTTAACCGGACTTGATTTAAGGCTTGCATCTTCTGCAACCCAGGCAATTGAAATGCTTAGAAATTATGTCGCGCATTCAAGCGAAGAATTCATAGTGGGTCACGGCTGGGAAGACACCAACTGGCAAGATTCAGAAAACTGGAATTTTCAATCAATTTGCGAAATTGTTGGAAATCGACATCTTTACTTAAGCCGAATTGATGTCCATTCTGCCTTGGTGTCCACACCAGATCACCAGGGAATTGTTAAAACTGATGAGCATCATCAGGTAAGAAGGTTTGTGCAAGACAATTTGCCGCAAGACCTTAGACGCAAGCAAATTTTGGCTGCTCTAGAACTTGCTGCAAATAAAGGCGTTGTTAGTGTGCATGAAAATGGTGGTCCTGCTGTTTCAGGCTCAGCAGATTTCTTAGATGTAATGGAGATTTCAAAGAATAATAATCTTCCTAAAATATTTGGCTATTGGGGCGACACAGATTTAGCTGTTGTTAAACAATTAGGCGCTTTTGGTGCAGCCGGGGATCTAACAGTTGATGGTTCTATCGGATCTTTTACTGCCAAGCTAAGCGAATACTATGTCGACTCGAATGAAACTGGAACGCAATTTCTTTCTGTTGAGCAAATTGCTTCTCATCTAATTAATTGCACAGAAGCTGGTATTCAGGGCGGCTTTCACGCTATTGGTGATGGCGCTCTGGATGCTGTGGTTGCAGGTCTAAAAATTGCTGAAGAAAAATGTGGCACAGCGGCCATAAGATCTGCTCGGCACCGTTTTGAGCATGCCGAAATGCTCAATACCTCTCATCTTGACTATTTAAGCTCTCTTGGGGTTGTCCTAAGCATGCAACCTATTTTCGATGAGTATTGGGGCAATGCTGAAGGCTTATATGAACAGCGATTAGGCAAAAATCGGACAGCACAGATGAATACTTTTGCCCAAATTGCAAGTAGCGGTGTGGCTATGGCATTTAGTTCAGATAGTCCTGTGACACCGATTGATCCTTGGCGCACAGTTAAGGCAGCCATGAAACATCACACTGCAAAGCACCGAATAAGTGCCCGGGCAGCTTTTACCGCTCACACTCGTGGTGGCTGGCGAGCCGTTAAAGATGATCTAGCTGGTGTTATTGCTGAAGGTGCACCAGCGCACCTTGCTATTTGGAAAGTTGAACAATACGCAATAACTGTTCCCGATGACAGAGTTAGGGATTGGTCAACAGATGTTAGAAGTGGAACGCCTCCGTTACCGGATCTAGAAAATCATGAACCAGTTTGCTTAGCCACATTGAGAAGTGGAAATGCGATTTTCGATCCCCAAGGAATTTTTGCAGATGATTAAAAAATATTTTCTTGCAACAATCGCTGGGCTATTAATGTCACGAAGTTTTAACGAGTCTGCTTGGATCTTTGCCTTTGCTTCCATGATTTTATTGATCTATTTATTGGACAGAGTAAACAGAAAACAAAGATTTAACATCGTTGCCATCTTTTCGATGTCCTATTTTTTGGCTCACTTAGTTTGGGTGCAAGTAATTGGCTATGACGCTTGGATTTTACTTTCATTAGTTTCTGCGTTTCCATGGCTGATTGCCGCTATCAATCCTGTGAACTATCGAAATTACTTTTCAATTACTTTATTCGCGAGCACTGTTGTTGTGATTGAGGTCTTGAGAAGTCACATCCCATATGGGGGTTTTCCATGGGGGTTGATTGCCTTTAGCCAAATTGACGGACCTCTAATTAATTTTGCGCGATTAGGTGGACAGGCATTAGTTACATTTTTAGTTGTCTTTTTATCAGCCGTATTTCTAAGGATGTTTTCAAAACATTTCGTTTACTCAATTTTGATTATCGCAATTACTTT